>Ga0315905_10001275_pt1 | contig 26994 bp, 21 predicted proteins | sample LakEriMetagenome_5_FD_203522 | JGI IMG/M metagenome (GOLD analysis project Ga0315905, IMG submission 203522) | Freshwater fungal communities from buoy surface, Lake Erie, Ohio, United States - Buoy 4 MA121 | ecosystem: Environmental > Aquatic > Freshwater > Lake | place: USA: Lake Erie, Ohio...
GCGCTCTCCAGCAGTTGAGTGAAACATCACTCAACTGATTATATTGAACAAACTCAGACTTCATACGAACATATACATAAACACATGCACATGCATGTAGATATACACATACACATTGTCCCACATATACATAATCATGCTGCGTGACAGAAGGATCTAAATCTAAACCCTAACTAGACTAAACCCTAACTAATCATGTTGCGTGACAGAAGGATCTAAATCTAAACCCTAACTAGACTAAACCCTAACTAATCATGCAGCGTGACAGACCTGGTGGTTTTGAGAGCGAGAGTAGACGTGGCTCAAATCTAACCCAGACCAGTTGCACACATAGTAGTAGTTAGTTGAACTAAACACATGCTCAAATCTAACCCAGACCAGTTGCACACATAGTAGTAGTTAGTTGAACTAAACACATGCTCAAATCTAACCCAGACCAGTTGCACACATAGTAGTAGTTAGTTGAACTAAACACATGCTCAAATCTAACCCAGACCAGTTGCACACATAGTAGTAGTTAGTTGAACTAAACACATGCTCAAATCTAACCCAGACCGTTTGCACACGGGTCCTCAAACGTCAGTGCCCTATATTCAGTTTAGTTAGTAGTAGTTAGTTGAACTAAACCTGTCACTCAACTCTCAAAAGTCAGTGCCCTAGTACAAGTGCTATGTAAACCCTAAACCCTAAACCCTAAACCCTTAACCACACCTAGTACCCTTACTATATAAAAGCTCACCACACCTAGGACATGTACTATGCAAAGCCTGTAGATTAGTTAGGGTTTAGATAGGTCCTTCTGTCACATGTTAGTTAGGGTTTAGATAGGTCCTTCTGTCACATGTACTATGTAAAGCCATAGTACAGAAGGACCGAAATCTAAACCCTACCTAACCTAAACCCTAACTAATTACATGTACTATGTAAAGCAACACCGATGCAGAGACTACTTTTGAGAAGACAGACCTAATTCATGTCCCAGTCCCAGTTGGTTTTGTATAGTTGGGTTTATATAATAGTTTTATATGGGTCTTATATCATGGTTTTATATACGCAGATGCAGAGGCTAAATTTGAGAAGAAAGACCTAATTCATGTCCCAGTCCGCGCAGAAGCGCCACACAATCAGTTAGGGTTTAGATCAGTTGGGGTTTAGAAGACCTAATTCATGTCCCAGTCCGCGCAGAAGCGCCACACATTTTTCAAACGCCTCCAGCCCCTCCTGATGTTCTTGGGGCAAAGCCTCTGCCGCACCTTTGCCTCTGATGTCACATCATCATACATAGTGTCACATCATCACATGGGGCAAAGCCTCTGCAGCACCTTTGCCTCTGGTGCAGTCATATGAGGAGGAGGATACATGTTGCAGCCATATGAGGAGGAGGATACATGTTGCAGTCATATGAGGAGGAGGATACATGTTGCAGTCATATGAGGAGGAGGATACATGTTGCAGTCATATGAGGAGGAGGATTTCCTTCTTGGGGCAACCGCCTCTGTAGTGCCTTTGCCTCTTGTGTCGTTTTATGTAGTAAATGTGTTTATCTAGTAAATGTATTGGTAGTGTGACTGCAACATGTATCCTCCTCCTCATATGTCTTAACGCGCCTACGCACACAGTGTGATAGACGAGTTATGCCTCAGGGTTTAGGGTTTAGATTAGTGCATTAGAGTAGGTAGTAGGTGCGCGCCTTCGCACACGTGCGTGCGTACGGCAAAAACAACATCTATTATTAGGCACCTAGAATACAACGTCTGCTATACAACGTCTAGTGTACTACTGTACAACGTCTAGAGTACTACTGTACAACGTCTGTCTTAGTATAAAAAACACACACAGACGACAACCTACTACACAACACACACAGACGACAACCTACTACACAACGTCTGCTATACAATGTCTAGTGTACTACACAGAACACATCCACATCCACAAGAAAAACACACACAGACACCTACTGCACAACGTCTGCTATACTACACAGCACACATCCGCATCCACAAGAAAAACAGAGCACATAAATGTAAAGAAACATACCATACAACTTGTTTAGTAGGTTGCTTGTATGCACACTTTTTTTTCTGCGCTACGAAACGTCTTCTATTACAACCTGGTACCAAAACAGGCGTACCCTAAACCCTAAACCCTAAACACTAAACCCTAAAACCCTATGAAACGTCTTCTATTACAACCCACTTAAAATTCACATGCACAATTATGCACCTGGCAGACGACACCCACATGACAGAATCCTGTCAGAACTCGCAAACCCTAAAACTAAACCCTGAACCCTAAACCTAATCACCTGGCAGACACCCACATGACAGAATCCTGTCAGAACTCGCAAAAGTCAGCACCCAATGAAAAACAGACCCCGTTATGGACTGTTGTTCCTAATAAAGCTCTCTCTCTCTCTCTCTCTCTCTCTCTCTCTCTCTCTCTCTCTCTCAGAACTCGCAAAAGTCAGCACCCAGTGAAAAACAGAATAAAAACAAAAAATTAAGAACAGGAGCCCCGAGGTTAGAACGGCGGAGGTGGAGGCGGAGGAGCCCCGAGGTTAGAGAGGAAGAAAAAAATTAAATAAAAAAATAAAAAAATCCTGTCGGAACTCTCGGCGGTTGGGCGCGTCATGCAACTTCCCGCCATCCACCAGACTGTTTGCGTACGCCCTCGCCTGAGCTACCTTTCTTATTTTTTTTAATTTAATTCAATTTTTTTTAATCACAAACACACACACACACACACACACACACACACACACACACACAACACACACACACACAAAGCGACAGCGTACGTGAGATTGCACGGTGGCGTGGGGAGACTATGAGCGGATGAAGACTTCGTGCGCTGCTAGCACATTCATGCGCGTGCATGCTTCTGTGCATGCGCACACCCAGACCGACAGGAGCACTGTCTGTCTGTGTGTGTGTGTGTGTACGTGTACGTGTGTGTGTGTGTGTGTGTGTGTGTGTGTGTGTGTCTTGCTGGCTCTATTGGCATCGTCATCATGATACACTATATCATCCGTTACGGATCAACACCAACATGCCTCGTGCGCTGGCAGCACGTTGTGGAGGACGCAAAACCCCCTGCTTTGTAGTTGCAGCATCGCGTCCGCTGGTATTATCGTGCGCCTGATACATTATTCGCAGCAGACAGGCGCTCGTGAGCATGGGAGTGATGATGGCAGCTCCACATTTCCGTCTTATACAAGTCCCAGGGGTAGGTCCTTAAATGCACATGCCTGCCACGACATCGTGCAGCGGGCTCCGTGGGGAAGCCGGAATAGTAGGCCGAAACCACGTTGTTCAAGGCCGCCAGGGCCATCCCTGTCATCACCGCCTTATCGAAGCGCGAGGCCATGAAGGAACTGTTTGTACATCGACGCGGGGGGACGCAGGTGTTGCAGGTTTCGGACGTGATCAGAAAAACAAAAAAAATGAGTTTCTGAAAAGAGAAGTTTGAAGTTTTGTGTAAGCCTTTCGCGCTGCGCGCGGGAAAGGGACTCGCAGCTGCAAGTTGCGGCGTCCTCCATGGAGGACAGCGCGACAAGGAGCGAGGATTTGTTGATGAAGGGCAGGGCGGCCCTTGATGAGCGGCAGGGCGGTCCACAACAAAGCGTCAGCTTCCAGACTCCGGTTGTAAAGGACCGCAGCGGTGACCACTCGCCCTTGGCATCTGTGCGTCAGGCAGCCAATGTGCGCACACTCTGGGGTCCAGATATGCTGTTGCCGGCACAAGTGCCGGCAACAGCATATCCTGTGGAAACGTCAGAGCCAAGCTTGAAGGGCGTGTGGACTACAGCGTGTGATGAAAAGCTCATGCGCAAGGAGATGAAAGATGACGCCGAAAGCAGCCCTGACAGGGACGTTCCGCCCGAGACCATGGTACGGCACTTGCAGCACTGCATCCAAACCAAACCCCACAGCGTTGTCTTCCGGTATCTCCCTGGAATGGGGCAGGGCATCCGGGAAATGACTTTCGAGACGCTGGGGGAGAAAGTGCGCAAATGCGCGCAGGCACACATTCTCAAAAAAGTACTCCTATAGTGGCTTTCTATAGTAAATGCTACAACACTCAATTTTGAGAATTCCTCCCAGGCGCTCATCGCGGCGGGCATCCAGCAGTTTGATAGGGTCTGCATTGCGGGCGCGGGCTCGCCCACGTGGGCCATTGCTTACCTCGGGACCATGTCTGCTGGCGCCATCCCCTGCACTCTGTACGCAAACAACGCGGCGAGCTCACACCTTGATGCCGCCCGCCTCTGCGGCGCTCGGGCGCTGCTGACGTCTCAAGACGAGTTGGCGGCGTTGTTGGTATCGAGTCTAAGTCAGCTCCCGCAGTTTGCCCTTGTTGTTTTGTGGGACGAAGATGGTACAGGTGCTGGCAAGTTGCCTGTCCAGCCTGAGGGTCCGGGCGCTGCAGGTAACTCCTGGATAGGCGCCTTTCACTGGCGCGATTTCATAGAGATGGAGGCTGAGCCGCCTGTGCGCAAAGAGCACCAAAATCGCGGTCTTCTCATACTTCCAGACATGTGTGCGGCCATGGTGCTCACTGCGGGTTCAAGCGGTATGCCGAAGGCCGTGATGCTGAGTCATGATAATTGGTCATGGACGGCCCAGACGCTCATCCAGCAGGTTGGAATCACGCCGAGCGACGACATTCTGGCGTGGCAACCGATGGCCTCGGCGGTTGCCCAGCTGCTCTACGTGCACGTGCCGCTGATTGTGGGCTGCAGAGCGACTTTTGTGCCGGTGCTGCCGGGGGGCAAGACTTGGGAGCAGGCGCGCCTCCAAGCCAATGACCCTAGCTTCAATGTCACTTGCAATCAGAATTCCTCGGGCAGAGCAGAGCATGCAGCCATTGCGCTGCTCAAAAGCATAAGGCCGACCGTGATAATCGGCGCGGCCGACATGTGGGAGCACATCGCCTGGGCTGTGAGGGAAGAAATCGATGGCATACGTGGCAAAACGTATGCCTGGGCCCTGCAACAGGGGCGGGAGGCCGGAATGCGATTGCAGGGATTGCAGAGATTGCAGGGCGTGGGGAACAAGGGTCTCTCGTGGGGCCTTGCCAAGCGTCTCGTGTTTTCCAAAATCTGGGCCAATCTCGGGCTCGACAAGTGTCGGTATGCCAGCGGTATTGGTCGCTACTGTGACAAGGAGGCCATGGAGCTGCTCTTGAGCGTGGGCATTCCCGTCCTCTGGATGTACGGCACGGCCGAGTGCAGTGGTGTGGCATCCCTGTCGCCGTCGAGTAAGGGGCACAACAAACTGCCAGGCTTCCGTATCGGCTACTCAGGGCGCGCGCTCAAACACACCCGCATCACTTTGCGGCGGCGTAATGACAAAGAAACCGCCAGGTGCTCGCGCATCTTGGTAAAGGGGCGCCACGTCATGATGGGCTACTTTCGTGACCCTGCTGGCACTGCGCGTGTGTTTGACAAGGACGGCACTCTGTACACCGGCGACTGCGGGGAGGTGGACTGGGGCACAAAGCTGCTGCTAGTGGAGGCACGCGAGCATGACATCTTAAAGGCTTGAAATCTCAAAAAGTAGATGGTGACTTGACACAGTAGCTTCTGAGAGTTTGTTGCAGTGAAAGAGAGTTTGTTGCAGCTCTCACTCACTTCTGTTGCAGCTCTCACTGACTTCTGAGAGTTTGGTCCAGCTCTCCACCAACCACGAGGCGGTGGCAACCACCATCGAGCTCGCCATGCGCAAGGAACTCCCGTTGGTCAGCAGTGTCGTGGCAGTTGGGCACGGTCTGCCCTTCATCGTCTGCCTGCTGACACTAGAGACGGTGCCCTCGCCCGAACAGTCACCAAGTGCCAAGCAGGCGCGCCTGGCGCCGCATGTCGTCGATGCGCTACAGGAGATGGGCGTGTCGGTAGCGACAGTGGAGGAGGCGAGGGAGAACAAGGACCTGATGGAGACAATCATCCATGGGGTGCAAAACGTAAACATGCACTGCCACTTCACTTTGGGCTCCGACCCGGCTCCTGTGAAGCGCTTTTTTATCCTCTCGCACGACCTGCGACTAGAAGATGGTGACCTCACGCCCATGTTGGAACTGCGACGCTCAGGTCTGCCTTAGTTCTTTAGTAGGTCTCTATGCACTTACAGTAGGTCTCTTTTGTCTTTAGTATACTAGGTCTCATTTGACACTTTTATATCATGGATACCGTGGCAACACTGAGGGCAGTGCGCGGCATGCCATTTTTGTTCCCGTATGGGTGGTGCCTCAAGCGAATGTTGCACCCTTCTCAGGCCTCACGTTCATGGCTGCATTCTCAAACTCCTGCGCACGTACCTGCAATTCGTCTGCGTTTGCCTGTCTGTGCGCGTGTCGGCTATCTGAAAGTGGTGTGTGTGTGTGTGTGTGTGTGTGTGTGTGTATGAGTTTGTGTGTGTGTGTGTGCGTGCGTGTCTCTCTTGTGTGCACGGGCACGTGGGTATGCATTTCTCAGTCATTGTCAAGAAATTCTCCAACATCATCGAGGACATCTATGACGACTCCATACCGGGACACCGCAAGATGGCGCAGGGCGACAGAGCTCCGAGGTCCTACGAGCTTGGAAAAGAACATGCGGGCGCGGGCATGAGTGACATGAAGGGGGACGCGCTTCCCTCATTGACTCGCAGGGAGCCATTCGCGGCGGTGCAGCCGAACGCGCAGCCCAACGGCAGCCCTAGTGTTGATGGCGAGATGAGCAGCCAAGTGCAAACGTGGCAGAATTTGGGTGATATTTTTCGATCGCCAAACATGTCGGCATTGCGAGCAGAGATGTCGCTTAACGTGTCGCAAGACAAGCCGCTTGACTTTTGGGCTCATGAGGACGAGCGGCAACAGCGAATGCTTGAGCACGCGCAGTTGGAGGAAGCTGTCCTGCATGTCAATCCGGCGATCTCGAATGTCATGGTTGTGGGAGAAGAGCATCCAGGTTCCTTTCTGTCATGTCTTATCAGCCTCAAGACAATGTGTGGGAATGACGAGGCGCTGCATCAGGATGCTCTCGCGGCTGCACACACTTTCGACAGCACAGCTGAAACCGTCATGCAGGCAAAGGACGACCCCAACTTCAGAGCCTTCTTGATTGATTCCATCTCTCACGTGAATCGACAATTCGGACGCCCTGACTTGGCCATTCGCAAATTTATCATCGTGCTCGTCGATTTTCTGCCTGCCGTTGTGAAACTGCAAGGCCCGTCGGCACTCACCATGCCGATGCGCGACTCTGTGAAGCGTCGTTTTGACAAAATCATCGACAGTATTTATGATTCGCCCAACGCCGGAGTGACCGGCACTCCGGCGTCAAATATCGGCGGTGTTGTTGGCACATCATTTAATCAAGCTGCGACTCCTGGGGGCGGGCTTGATTCGTCACAAGAGAACGACAGCCAACTGCAGAGCGGCATGCAAGCAGCGCTGAGGAGCGGAGAACAACAATACCGCAAGGCGACGACGACTAACGAGTCGACCGTGCACGGCCCCATGTTTCCGCAAGACGAGGTCTCAGAAGGCGGGGTTGCGCGGTATCCTCCGACATACTCTCAGGACGAGGCTCATGATGAGGTGATGCAAGCCCAGCAGCGCCGGTCGCAGAACGGATTCGCAGATGCAGCCGTTGCAGAGGCGCCAAATGCGCCAAATGAAGTCTGCTTTCAGTCGCCGCGTGGCTGGGAGACTCTGGCAAGTGACGGGTCCGGATTCGTGCAGCAGTCAAATATTGGTGCTTTGTATCTGTCTGGCGGCCGCGGCGCATTCTGCGCTGTAGCATCAGACAGCGGAACCACGCCGGGACGTACTTTGTACCCTAAAACGCCGGCGGCACGTGGACAAGGTGTTACTGATGCATTTGGGCATGATTTAAAAAGTGCAGCAAGAGCGCGTTCAGAGCAAGTTCAGATTGTGCTCGACATGGACATGGCGCATGTGCTGTTCCGAATGCAGGCTTTCTGTTGTGGGCTCCACTCGGACTTGTGCACGGCGCTCGATTCGCAAAGTGATCGTGTTGTAATACGCTCGATCCGTGCCGGCAGCGTTGTCGTATGTGTTGCGCTGCTGCCCAGCGACCATGACAATCGGTCGGCCTTGGCCTTAGTAGGCATGCTACAAGTGCAGGCAAAAGATAGTCAGAGTGTTTTACGCCAAGGTGCATACACTCGGTCACTGATTTCTGTCACTCATATGTCATCGGATGAGGTGTTGGCCACGCATGCCCAGGCAAGCGCAGCAGAGAATGCCTCGATGACATGCGGGGTGGGTCTTGTTTTGGAAGCCGATGACCGTGATCGGGTGCGGGTTGCGCGGATTATTCCGGGAAGCCCTGCAGCCATGACGCGAGAAGTTATCTGCGGTGACATTGTCACGGATGTCGACGGGAAGTCCACGGCCGGCATGACAGCTGATGCCGTGGTTGCCAGCCTGCATGGCGATAAAGGTTCGCTTGTCCGCGTTGCAGTAATGCGTGGAGATGATGTCCACACTATCTACATGATACGGGGATCGTCAAACGACAGCATTTCGCCAGTGATTGAAGCAAGCACGACCAAACACCACGTGCGAGGACTTGATCGAGACCAGACGCCCGCGTCCAACCACCTCGCTCGTACCAACGGAGCCGGCATGACCAAGGGCAGATTGTCAATTGGAGCGTCGGGTTCTAGCTCGCCTTACTTGGGGCCTACGGGCGAATCGCACCGAGCGTTACAGGTCTTCTGGCTGCTGTCCTGTATGTTTGCCGTATTAATATCTGGAGCATGCGTGGGCGTCTGATGCTAAGGCTTTGCATGACTTTGCAGATCGTCAACATGGGTTTCGAAGCCGTCAAGGTCTTGGTGTGGCGCAGGACCGGGGAGGTCTTGGTCGAGCAAGAAATAATCCCTAATGGAGCATTCCCAGACGAGGGCAATGGCTGCGACGAGCATTGGCCAATCCCATCTGGTCGGGACCTGTGTTTTACTGTGGTTTTGTGTCGAGAAATGGCGTCGCGCAAGAGCTTCTGCTTGCCTGATTTTGACAAGCGTTCTGTACGAGTTCGTGTTGAAGTGGACAGTGAAAAGGGTTTGCTTTCAGTGGCGCCAGCGCTTCGCAAGGGCAAGCCAATTCAAGGGAATGTCGATGCCTACTCGCTACGGTTGAATTCTATTCCAGAGACGTCTAGCATCCCAGTTTTGTAAATACCAAGATTTACTAAACGAACCAACACTTCCCCTTTGAAGTGACGGTGATCATATACATGCACCACTCAGTTAGTGTCCAATTTCACAACGACTTAACACTTGGCTGGAAAAACACTGCAGCGCCTACTACAAACCTGTTTCTTTCCCGTGTGGTTGATTATTTATCGATATCACGTGGTTGTATTTGCTTGGCTATCAGCTTTGCATTCTATTAGTCAGCAAGTGGCTGTCCGATGCACGATGTATGCTGATCAGCTGTCAATGTAGAAGGCCCCGGCCGACCGCCCCAACAAAATCGAACAGGTGTTGGATTTGAGGCGGGGTTTCTATGGATATGCTGTCTGCTAAGGGGCACGTAATCCGGAGCGTTAGTGATCAACACACACCATCAAAGAGTCGGGGCAAGATCGCATCGCAGCATGCTCACCATTTTGTAGAAAATCTATCTGCTTCGATTGTGTCGGAGGTGTAATTTCCGCTCTGGACACGTCTGGCTGCAGCGTCCGCAAGTCGGACTGCTCGTCAAGTGCTTGATTCTTGAGATTCTCCGCTGCAATATTCGGCAGTGAAATCTCAAATCAGACGATATCAGCGCATCCTTTGACCTTACAAACAGAGCACATCATCTCATCCTCAAGTTGCATCCTCCTTTCTGCCTACCAAATTCCCCAAAACTCTTCCATACCTAGTCTCATAGAATCGCCAATAGGGCCGCGAACAGAAGCAGGAGTGCGCCCGCTGGAGGACGGATGTAGGTGAACTTCAGCACATACTTTGGCTTTGTCGAACGACACTACATCAACAGCATTGTCGGGGACCTGATTTACGTGAAGTGAAGTATCGGTCAGCGGATTCTCGAAATTCCGTCAACAATGAATGCATGATACGATACAAAACTGTACTAACAAGGAACGGGAAAATTGTGAGGGTCGAGTACGTGCAGAGAAAATGCGATGTCTCCCTTGAGCTGGTCCAAAAAGATGGCCAAATCCAGATCCTGGCGCACTCAACATGTCAGAATGTATCAACGCATGAATGAATGTTACGTGTTGACGGAAAGAAAATAGTGCTACACCTTGTCTCCGCTCAGCTCCTCCCATGTGGTGTCGAAGAAAATATTGGCAGTAGCATGTGATCCAAGCGTTGCTGGAGCTGGATTTGATGCGAATCGCATGGTTGGCAGATTGTGTGTGCTCGCGGCGTCGTCCTCCTGCACGAGGGAGTGGTGTGTGTAGTCGTGTAGTTGTATCTTCATACCCATCAAGATGCGTAGCAATGTAAACACCAGCCTGACCGTCCGTCTCTGTCTGTGCGACTGTGAGTGGTTGTCAATAGACCCTGTATTGTACATTGGAGTGTGAGCGTGTATGCATGAAACGGTGGCACGGGGTTACCGATGAGCCGACATCTGACCACTTCCCCTGATTTACACGCCACTTTGCTTCGTCCAAATCTGCCCAAGGAGAGCGTATGAGCATTCTGAAAGTGTAACGTGCCACCAGTTCCAACCACTCAAGAGTGACTAGGAATCAATCTTCAGCCCTCATACCTGAACGGACAGACATTGCGCTTTTGCCTTCCTGCCCTTCTCGTGTTTGTGCATGCGTATTTGTGCCTGTCCTACGACTTGTAGCCGATTTTGTCTCCCAAACATCGCCATCTTGTGAATAAAAGGAAGCCACTCCTCGCTTTTCGTGCTGCACTCAAAATGTAATCAGTTTTTCGGTTCTTGACTTGTCTTTCGGGTTCGGACGAAAGATCCTTTGCGTAATTGTATGCCGCTGGCAATAGATTTACTGAACCGCATTTGACTCAGGAAGATGCGAGCAGAAGATGAAGGTGAATACCTGTGTGATCCAATGCTCGATGTCGGAAGGTGGATCTTTCGACATTTTCCTCATTTGGGCGGGCAGTCCTTCTTCGCCACATTGGGTTCGCAGTGCTGAAAAAAAAAGCCAAAACACCGAGAAGTGCGGGTGCATTTCCGCTGAAAGAGCGCAGATTAAGGAATGTTGTTTCAGTTGTCCTCAACCAATGGGTGCAGCACGCCAAAATACCCCGCTTGTGCTATTTCCCCGCTCAATTGCACATGGGTATCGGGCGCAGCGGGGTATTGAGGAAATGACTGGGGAGGGTTGAAAAAGGGGACATGAAATATACCGAAGTCCTTGGGGTCTTCCCAAGATTCCTCCTCCTCATGAAACTCCTTCACGTTTTCAATAGTTAGCGGTTGCAGGCCCTCTTTCTTCTTGGGCTCCTTCGTTTGGGGCTCCATTTGCCCTGACTTCTGAGACATACCTATTCAACACCCACACAATCGCAGCATGAACTCAGAATCTTCACAATCAGAATCATATGGAATTGGGTTCCACCCCATTTTCAGTGCACGCATGTGACATGAAACGATCACCTTTGTTGGTGGAAGCGCCACCATCTTGAAGCCGTGTAGCCTTGACCTGGTTCGCTCTCTTTGCGAGAACAGTCTGTCGATGGATTGCGCCCATGTGCTTTGATTGCGTCTCGCAGAAGGTATCAATGCAAATTTGGTCTAATTTCCTGTACTGTTCAGTTGGAGGGACCTGCATCGCCCGGCCGAACCTTTTCAAAGCTGTAAGCGTCTTCAGCAAGCTATCGTACCGTATTTGTCCCGGTTTCAGCCCCAAATCTGTCTCATACTTCAACCTGGAGAAAATTGAGCTTTCTATTTTCTCCTTCAGATCTGCCGAAACAGCCAGTCATCTCATTTCATTTCTTTGGTGAATAGAGATGCAACATTATAGCATTAGGTACATGGGGTCGCTTTCGACATTTGTTGCGTTCACACGATAGCAAGGAGCTGGTATTTGTTCTTACCATTGCGGACAGCCTCCATCTCATCTTTGATCATTTCCTCAAACAGGTCCTGCTTGTCCGGATGTTTCTCCGCGTCGAACCAGAGCGGGTGCATGGATGATCGCACTGAAATTTCACAGGAGTCAGACTTGTTTGATGTAAGTGAGTAGCGTGAGTAGCGTGAGTCAACGTAAGTCTGCAAGCTCTTCGACGGTTCAGGCTCAAGACGTGATACTCACTTCGCTGCAAGAGGGACGGGAGTTTCCACTCAGCAATATAACCCGTTCCGTTCCGATCAAGGCTGAACCAAACCTCTTCAAACTTAGCAACTTCGTCTTTACTGAGGACCGAGCGCAATTCGTCCATGGTCTCAAAAAATGTGAATACCACTGCCATGTATTCCAGCCAGACAGCCTTATCAGATGAGAAAGAAAAAAGAACAAGAGGCACAGCACAAGAGAAGGGATCACAAATTCAGTCCCCACCGCATCCTGCGATGAAAGGAACAATGACAAGCCTGCTCAAAGCCTGGAAACAGGAGAAGAATATCCATACGGACACAATATCCGTGCCGCAATCCCCATTTCCAGTCTGATCACTGCTCGTCTCGATCAGGGTGTAGTTGGTTGATGTGCAGTACGGCTTTTGAATTCCAAGATCCGATACTGGGTACACGAAATTGTTCTGCACAGCTATCCGAAACAAAAATAGCAGGGACATTCCAAAGTCGTCGAAATTCGAATACGTTGTTGGGTCGATAGAATCCGTCTGGCGTATATGCGAAAACATCATGCTCGCAGGAATGGCGAACAACACCATGAGGAGACACCACACTAAATAGCACCCGATTGAAGTTCTAAACGCCTTCGCAGAAAAATGAAGGAGGATTGAAATTTGCTGGCTACGACCAGCGAGCTTCACCAGGCGCAATACACGAGCTGACCGCAGTGACATTATTTCAATGCTATCCGCGTTATTATCAACATTGGTGTACCAATAATAGAGGTCGAGGGTAGAAATAATGTTAATAATGCCATCAAAAACGTTCCAGCCGTTGAGGAAAAACAGGTGAACGTCTGCCAGTAAGACCGTGATCATTTCAATGTAATACACTAGAAGGCAGGCTGCATTGATGGACTGCATGATGTCTTCCTGTGTTTTTGATGCGCCATAACTTACGCACAGCATCGTGACGATGTTAATGATGATAGTAATTTCAATTACCGTGCGAAAGGCAGGGTGCCTTTTTATATCCTTCGCCACACTCCATCCGCTGCTACCGGTCGAGCCCCTCGATGCCCTGTACGCCGCGCACTTAGATTCACACATTCTCTGTGTTGCGATAAACGCCTTTTGGTCATCCGTCTGCAGTCCAGAGCCTGAGCTTTCCCTCAGATTACTAATTACGACAGCTATCAGCAGCTGCCTCAGTACCATGGCAAGTATTTGATAGGCAACGAGAAGGAGGCCCATGACCCCTGTTCCATACTGCAGGGGCTGGACACCGGCAGCAGTCACGGACATAGCATTCGAGATTACTTCCGACCAACCGGTGTTCAGGAAAAGCGTAAACGATGTTCCAAGCGCATTCCAGAACGAATCGAAATTTTCTGGAGGGGTTTCCCACGCGCGATAGCGCAAGATGTAGATTTCGTCCTCCGGGCTACCTGCTCTCGAGTAATACGTGCCTGAACACGTTCCACGATCTGCAGCACTCGCATCGTCACAAGAAAAAAAAAGCCCTCCAAACAGAGGCATGGACAGCGTCGTAAATCCAACCATCAAACAAGCTATGAGAGTGAGACAGTGGAAAAAGTTAACGCTCAGCGATGCTAAGCGCTCGTAGGCAAGCTGAATGTCCGGGATGACGGACATTGCGCGCAGAGCCCGCGCAAGCTGGAAGAATCTAAGATTGGCAATTCCACGCGCATTGGGTAGGACTGGGATGATCACATCCCACATGCCAACTATCGCAATCATTTCAAAAATACGCCATGGGTCCTTGTGGTAAGGAGTCTTGGACAATGATTTACCGTAACTGATCCATATCAAGAGCACCATTTCACATTGGAAAAAGCCAAGTAAGGCACATTTGACAGTTGTCCATATCCACTCAGGCAAACCCCAAGCTTGAGAAGTGTTGAAAACGTAGCAGCTGGCAACGACCAACACTGAGACAAGTGGTTCGTACCAAAGGCTTCTCGCAACAAACGCGAACGCCCTTTTGAAATTCTTTTTGAAATCTTCATCATTATCATTCCCAAGCATCATCAAGTGTCCATAGGCATGCCAGGCATGAACGGCTCCATTGATACTTTTTGAACTCAACACTTTTGGAGACTCAGCGAGGGTTGGCAGCTCTTTTATATCTGGAGACTCAACGTCAGGTGATTTCGTCGCGTTTGAAGAGTCACCGGTGCGTTCTGCGTCCGTCAGGGGCGTAGACACGCGGTGCTTAAATGGAATCAACGTAGACAGTGAATGCGCTTCTGTGACAGACTCCATAAGAATGGCTTTCCTATTTTCCTCTTCTGCTGCGGCGAAGAAATCCTCGGGGACGTGATCGTCAGACTGATGCAACCTGAAAAAAGTGAGAAGCCTTGCATGCTGTCTTTGGTGTTCCCACATCGGCCGACCATCTTTGACCACTTGTCCGAAAAATATCTGGTACCTAACTTTGAACGCATCTGGCTCTTCATACTTGCGCAACATAAAAGGGATCATAAGCCTCATGACCAGAAGATTGATAATGATCTGTGATAAAAACAGAAAGATGACGGTGTAGGGGCCAACAGTCAACCCTTGTTTTATCATGTCAAGCATCCCACCATTGCTGGAAATCTCAATGATTGACATCAGTGAGAAATAGAACGTTCCGTAATACGATCGAGGGGAATTTGTCAAGCTCGCACCACCGTAAGTCTGTTGTCCGAACACCGCAAAGGCACATATGATCAAAAATGACAACCAAATAGACATGCACGTATCCGCTGTTGAGCCAAAAGTCTTCCCCACCACAATGTGCAGGCTTGAAAACTTTCGGTCAATAGCTAAAATCGCAATCAATCGAACTATCCGCAGTCCTCCCAGATTTGGGTGCTTCCATGTTATCATTCCACAGAATTGAACTATCGTGACAGTCGCATCCACCTGGTTTAATGAGGTTTGCAGATAATTCAGCGGACCTTTGAAAGCGACAATTTTGATTGCCATGTCACACACGAAAAGTACCCACAGAATCCAGGTCAGACCACTGTATGATTGTTCAAGTGGCAGTTCGACCCCGTTCTGCCGACTCCAGATGCGCGCAGTGCTGACCACGATTTGATTTGCAACCTCCATCACTGCAAACGCCGTGAAAATCCATTCCCATAGCGATACAGCTCCTTTGTCGTTGCTTCCTTGCCAGCCGCGCGCTCCATACATTTCACTTGCTGGAGTCGGAAACTGGATGGCTCCTGCCAACACATAAGAAGTCGTGTCGAACCCCACCCTCATCCACCTCACAAATGTCGAGTCCTCCCTAACAGTCTCACGCGCACGCTTTCGGATTCGTTCGATTGCCTCCACGTTCACTTCTCCATAATAATTCAGCAGAGGAAATGACAACACATCCTTTGTTTTCGGTTCTCGGCGACTCCAATCCTTGTACTTTCTTTTTGTCATCGACCAAAAACGGTCCGTCCACGCACTGTCAGCGCCCGCCTGAAGGTCATCGATCGTCACATTTTTGCGAAGGCCCTTACTAGGCGGTTCAGTGTTGCTTTCTGTCACGCCGTTTGCGCTGATTTCTCCTGCATTTGCATGCGTTTCTGTGTGTGTAATCTGCAGGAGCAATTGCTCTGGGCTGACGCGAGTATCTGCCAAATCCTCATGAGTCGATGAGATCTCTGCATATGTAATGCACAAGATGGCCGTGATGTACTCCAACAAGAAAAATCCGCCGAGAACCATGATCGACGCAAACAGGACGGATGAGACTTGGACTGTAGCTTGCATGGTACTTAAAACGACGTCGTCGAATTGCTGCTGAAATATGATGAGCAGCACCTGGAATACGAGCGGCACGAATTGATCACAAGCAAACCCAGGGGAAAATGCAGGGGGAAGGGGAAGGCGGAGAGAGATCGCACAAAGAAGGGAAGCCCAAAAAAATTCAATATAAGAATGGGTTTGCAAATCAATGACGGGGGGGACCGTGAGGACGGCAGTTCCAAAGTTCTCAAATCCCATCAGTCCATCAAACGGAGGCTCGTTTATGAAGACGCACATCATGCCATCCTCCTCATTGCAACGCTGTCCGTACCCGGCAGGGCCAGGTCTCGTTGTATGCCTGCAGAATCTCAAGGGAACTTGCAGCCTGTAGGGCAAAGATGTTACCAAATCCCATGCCTTGCCCAACTCCAATTGGGCTCTATCTTCTTGAGAGAGCGAAATGCTCTCACCAGCCCCATCGAGGAGCCCCTCCACCAGGGCGCACTTGTAGCGCATCTCAGACCTGAACGACGTCATATCAGTCACGGGCAGCCAGTGAGAGGGACGAACACACGAGGCTCAGGGCTGACAGAGGGTTCTTACCCAAACCAATTCAACCAGAGCGTGACTACGCACAGGATGAAGCCGATCAAGACCATCAACACCCATTTGCAGTTGGCCAACGTAGTCAGCACCACTAATACTGTGGTTCTCGATGACTCGAACCTCACAGTGCCTTTTAGGAAGCGGATAACTCGGCACATCCGCACAAGCCTTGCAACCACAAGTTTGCCCTGACTCTCATCTGTGTCGCAGACGGCCATATTTCAGGCCAGCAAATAAAGCCACTGACAGTCGATTCGAAGAGCACAGCATGGGAGTTGGGCGCCGCAGTAGGGGCGCTGGCACGCTAGCGCCAAGGGGCGCTTGGCATCAAGAGACCGAGTAGGAGGAGAACAAGATCCAGCCAGGAGGCTACCACACACAAAAAGTCGAACCGACACCAGCCGTCCATAAAATAGGATTGCTCATTCCGCCAGAGGCCCAGGCCCCACATCTTCAGGAGCATCTCAAACGTGTACAGGACACAGCAGAATATGATCGCCCTGGTGCAGCCGCACGCGTCAGCAGGCGCGGCATCAAGCTGTGCGTTCGCCGCGCGGCACTGGCCCGCGTGCAAAGTCAGCAGACTGTCTGCCTGCGCTCACCAATAGGTCACATCCGCCTCGGCGGAGCCCTCCTCTGGCTCTGGCCCGATAACCGCCTGAGCGCCGCAGAGGTCAGCTGGCCTCCGACAGCGCATGCGGCGCGAGGCAGGGCGCAGACGTTGCGCGCGTGCGCGGGCGTCACCATCAGGACGGTGTTGACGACAACGGTAATGATGATAATGGCATCGAAAATCGGGTGCTGCACAAAGTCCCGGATGGTCTGCGCGCACAGGTCGATCTCCTTCTCCACCTCGGTCACAGAGTCGTCGTCGGCAGGCGCGCGGTCGACGCCCATCGCACCCGCGAAAACGCCGGCGCGATCGATGGGGCTGGCTTACGCGGCGCCCGCGCCGCGGCGCACGCGGTGCCCGTTTCTCCGCCTCTCGCTGCCACTCACCGCGCCCCTCCGACAGGAAGGCGATCAGAAGCGCCTTCGAGGAGGCCACAGCGCCATCCACGTCCTCTAAACTGGCCAGCTCCACAATGCGTGCAGATGGAGCCGGCGCGGTCGACACTCCTGCCAGAAGCAGTGCGCACTACAAGCAGTAAGCCGCCGTAGAAGTCAAATCGGGAAACTCGCAGAGGAGGCGTACAGATTTTCTGATTTGACCAGTACTGGGGATGGGTGCACACGAATGCACGGCGAAAGATGAAAAAAATAATCTTTAGTGTATTTTGGAGTAAAATTGTGCATTGGAAGGTTTTAAAACAAAAATTGTCATACTTTAATCTCTATCTTGGGGAAAGATTATGAATGGCCCGACCGCTTTTATTCCCGCAGCCGCGCGTCCTCACTGCATCCTGTGGCCTAGATATTTGAGAATTGCGTTGGTCACCTAATTTTGGGCGTTTTTATTTGGTCGTTTAATACAAAATAATCCAGTCGTGATTTAAATCTTGTCCCTTTGGACCCCCATGAAAAAGTGGATGAAAGGAACCGCCGGGCGAGACGATGAGCGACTACGTGGTGCCGCTGACAAGTCCGGTGCAGCTGACGAATCTCAACGACATCCATGCAGTCGACCTGCACGTCCGCTACTGCGAGCTCGTCAAGGCCTACGAGCAGCTGGTTTGCACCCTCCCGCACAAGGGCCCGCCGGGACGGCCATGGACGACCACGCAGCGACCCCGCAGCCGCCGGGCCCGGTGTGTCAGCTGCTGCGCGCGTGCGGGCGCCCTGACCCCGCTGCCGTCTCCGTGCGCAGGTGCGGGACCGAAACGAGGACAAGAAGGACTATGAGTACAAGATCAGGGCGATGCGCACGGTCATGTCGAAGGAGACGGTCGCCCCCTGTGTGCGTGCGGGCGTGTGTGCGTGTCGTGGCCTTGCGCGCGCGTCAGCGCAAACACTAGGGCACAAAGACGGGCCTCCTCCACTGACGCCGGTGGCCGTCGCTGGGCAGGTTTGGAAAAAGAGAGAGATTGAGCCGAAATTCGGGGCCAGCAGTGTGCCGGGGTCTGATGTTGAGCTGCGGTTCGCACAGCTGCAGAAGCGCCTGCAGTTGATGGAGGCCAGCCTGGAAGATGAGCGCAAAGTCAACAAGGAGCTCGAGGCAGACCTCCAGACGGCAGTGAAAGAGGGCATCAAGTACCGCGACCATCTGGCCCTTATGCTTGACATTCGGGAGAAAGATACTAAGGCGCAAGAAAACATCAGGTCAAAGCACGACCAGGACGAGGCAAGACAGAATGCCACGCTCGAGGCAAGTCTGAAGGAAGCAGAAAAGTCGGTGGAATTTGAGCGCGCAGAGGCGCAGCGGCTGCAGAAGGAGCTCAACACGCTGGAAGCTTGTATGGGCGCCAATCGCGAAGAAAATTCCTCCCTGTCAGTGCAGGTACCCCCGCTCCTCGTGGCCCTGCTCTTAGCCTGAGGGACATGAACGAGCCGTGGACTGATTGTTTTACCCGAGCAGGTCAAGACACTTGAAAGCGAAGCAGTCACAGCACGGGAGGAATACGCCAACCTCTCAGCACAGGTGGGCTCCCTCCCGTCACTTCCATTCTCGGGATTGGGATCCGCTCCACACTTTTGTCCTATGCTGTTGTCGAGTGATGCTGCATTCTGACCGACCCACGCTGCGCTCGACTTTCATGTGAAGGTCGAGGCACTGCAAGGCCGGATCGATGAATTAGAGAGCCATACAGCAAGCCTGGAGCACCAGGGCAGCGGCCAAAAGTTGGTGGCGCAACGTTTGCAAGATGAGATTGACCAGTTACGTCAGAACTTATTAAATGCAAGCCAGCAGGCACATGATGATGCCGCTGAGGAGCTGATACAGCTACAAACGCAGATTGAAGAGCATTCACTTGCACGTAAATCAGCAGAAGAGGAGAATGCCAGTCGTGTCCAGGACTTGGAGTGCCAAATTGAGCATCTAAAGGCGCAAATTCAGCAGCAAGAACAAAGAATGATGACGGGTGCAACCCAAATCGAGAAAGAGTGGCAGCAAAAAGTTGATAAGCTCGAAGCCGAGGTCGAGATGCTAAACGCCGAGATTCGATTGTTCAAGACCAATGAACAGCGCCTGCAGACGCGTATTCGAGAGCTTGAGGTTGTGCTTGACAGTGAGAAGCTTGCAAACGCAAATTTGAGCAAGGAGCTAAAGGCAAAAGACGATGCTCACAGGCGTGAGATTGAGGAAATGCGGGATCAACTCGACATTCAGTCACACAATGAATCTACACATCAGAAGGACATGGATGATATGAAGAAAACACGCGAACGGCACCTTGCAGAGATTGAAAAGATGCAAGAAGATCTGCAGCGTGAGCGTGAATCCAAGGCCAAGGAAGTCAAGGACTTGCAGACAGAACTCAAGGAAGTGACAGCTGCGCGTGACCAGGAGGTAACGGCTCTCAAGGATAGAGCCCGCGAGTTTTCTAAGCTTGAAGCGCAGCTGAGGGCAGAAATCGAGGAGCTGTTGGCAGAGTTGGAGAGGCGCAATAGTACGTATCAAAAATCCAAAGGCGACGCTGAGGAGGCACACTTGCGCGAATTACAAAATCTGCAGGACGAGATGGAAGCCAGAAGGAAAGAAACTCGAGCCCTACGGCGAGAGATGGAAGAGGCACTTGCGGAAAAGGATAACGAAAAGGACAGTTTGGTGCGTGGATCTAGGGAAAAAGATCGCAAGCTGGATCTGCTTGTATCTGAAATAGAAGCTCTGAAGCAAAAGAGCAATGACTTAGCTGAGCGCGAGGCGCGTTCAAGACAGGAGATCCGGCAAATGCAAGATGAAGTCGAGCGTCATCAAGAAGCTGCATCAAAGGCGACCCGCGATCTGCAGAAGGAGAGAGAGACGTTTGGACGTGAAATCCGCGATCTCCAGGACCAGCAGGAGCAACGACAAGCTCAGGAACAAAAGCTTCGAAACGAAGTAGATGACTTACAGCGGGCTCGCCAGCGGCTCCTAGATCAGGTCTGTCTGTCGAGAGACAGCCATATACTCCGAACCACGCACATCTCTAGATATATTTTGCTGTTTTCTTAGCAGGACATACGCACGTATCTTTGGATTGTGAATCCCTCAGCATGGTCGTCATTAATTTACCTCACAACAATGTACCATATTCTGCGCAGGTGGAAGAACTGCAGCTGGCGCGCAAGAAGGATAAGGAAGCCAGCGCTGATGCTTCCCGCGAGCAGGAACGCACTTGCGTAAAGCAAGCAGGGGAGCTTCAATCTCTCAAGTCTAGACTTATGGTGTGTCTGCCTTACTGTAGGCTCCCTTGTGCTTTTGTCAACTGCATGCTGAGCATCCGCGTGCGGAGCGGGAAGAGGTTGAGTGAGGAATACAGGGAAGGAAGTGAAGATCCGCTATGTTGAGTCACAGTAAGGATGATGCATTCTGGAAACGCAGGATCAAACAAAGTTAGAGCAATTGTTGCGGGAGGAACTTGCTGTTATCAAAAAGGCCAAGGACGACTTGCAAGCACGCAATGAGCATCAGGATTCTGAAATCCACGATTTACAGGTGCCTCTGCATGGTGTCTGCTGCCACGCTTCGTGTGTGATTTTGTAAGGGTTTCTGTGTACACCTGGGATAGAGGGAAAACTTGTCGGACCAAGAGTGACGTTTGGGACGTGGGGCAGGAGCGCATCAGCAAAGCAAGGAACCCGTCTGATAATCCACAAACGCCTCATGCGGATAAGAGTGTGAGCGGCTTCGCAACGCCGAGTGGCATAGATAATTCTCTGGTAAGGTTCAAGGGCCAATGCGGAAATGGTTGATGTGGGGAAAGATTGGATACGGACAGAGGATGTCAGAAATATACAGCACAGTTGATGGATGTGTGTTTGTGACGCCTGACAGGTTCCAGAGACGCCTGAAGCAGACCCAGAGGAGTGGAAGACAGCCATCGCGCAATACGAAGCAGCAGCACCACATACTATCATCGACTTCGTCCTTGTAAATAAGCGTGCATCCACGGTTCTCAATATCCGTGATTTCTGTCACGACTCTGCGTTTTGCACCTTGTCTCGAACGTCCAGAAACCTACCCCCGCCTGCACATATCTTGAAACTGCTGATGCTCACCTGTTTCCAACACGTTATTGATCCCCGGGCACATACTTGTCAGGTGAATGTCATCTCTATAGACACCATTTTGAGGCGGCATCTGACGTCGGTGACACGGATAGACATTTCATACAACTACTTGCGTAATAGTGGAGTGATTTCGCTAGCCTATGTCTTCAAGTCGCTTGTAAACCTCGTTCACCTCGACATCGGCGATAACCATGTTGGTGACAGTGGGGCTGCCGCCATTGCGGTAGGTTGCATGCGACCGCAATAGTCGAATGTTGGCGAGCGCGCACGCTCGCTCGTACACGTTCGTGTGCACTTCTGTGATTCACCATCGTAAGTTTGAAGGGCGTGCCCCATTGCAGGAGGCGACCAGTGCCTCCAAAAAGCTGCAAACATTGGCGCTTGGCGGCAATCGTATTTCAGACCCCGGCCTCACCGCCATCAGCAACTCCATGGCCCCGTCTTTGTCCACACTCAATTTCAATTTCAACTGCGTCGCTGATGACGGCGCTACTTCCCTGGTTGCTCTTTCTCTCTCGTCCATGTTCACTTTGTTTCTACTGCTATGCTGGATGCTAGCGGGATGCCAAAATGGCGCTGGCGTGTCGTCCGCTTGTTGGATCTCAGGGGTATAATGTCTGTGTAATGGGGTTGCATGCAGGCCAATGCACTGCGCGCAGGTTCCGCATCTTTGACCTGCCTATATTTGAGTGGAAACAGCATTGGTAGCGCTGGAATTCAAGAACTTGCGGGTATGCGTCCCGTTGCCTGTGTGTGTCTGCGAGGATGATTTCTAAGCTGTCCTTTTATTTTGTGTTGTTCTCTTCTCATAAGTGAAACCGAGGCCGCCTTTCTCTTATTGTCTTCTGTTTTCTTTTCTCTTTGTGTTGCTGTCTTCTGCGATGGCTCACCCGATGTCCTCCTGCCTCACAGATGCGGTAAGCAAGCACAAAGGTTTAAAGCAAATCTACTTGAGAGGGAATCCATTGGATTCGAACGCAAGAAGTGCTCTGGAAAAGGTTGCACAGCATCATCCGTCACTAGTCATATTTGTTTGATTAAGCTGAGGTGAATTGCCTCGGGAAGGACTACACTGTCTTTCAAGATATCTAGACGGACTAGGTCCTAGAATGTGTTTGACGGTTGAAACGTGGACAGCACAGTCTTTGGCAGATTCTGTGATATTCTTTTATCTATTTTATTGTATAGAAAAATAAAATAACCGGTCGCAGCGCGCCCCAATACTCCACAGAGGGGCAAAGCCCCACCGTATGCAAGGCCTCGACCAACTGTCACAGCCCCTCAAAGACAAGGCACGGCGCGCCCTTTGGAGGCGTTTCTAATAACTGTCTTACTCTCCCCCTCTGCCATACTCTCCCCCTCTGCCAGTGTCACAAAATGCTCAGGCATACAGGTCACTAATCCGCTGTCAAAAAAGTGGCGGGTATCTCCGCTTCGGTGAGGTGCAGGGCGCGCTGCGCCCGTGGGCGTGAAATTGGACGCATTTACTTGGAAATTCTAGTGTTAGCAACTACTTGGCCGTGTGCTAATCCAGTAAATTACAATTTATTGAACATATCAAGCTGCCAGAGAACAAATAGCCAATCTTGCCCTTGCATTTCAAATGGGAAAACAGAGCAGATGTTGCGAAGATTGAGCTCCCAATGGTTACACCTGGGCTTGAGCCGGCGCGCCGTGAGCACATTTTTTGGCCGTTTCCACACAATGGTATTAAGCATCACATGCCGTTTCACCTGTCCCCACTAAATTTACTATGCCACGACAGATGGAGCGCTTGTGACTCTTCATCTGGCGTGAGAGACCAGTACTGGGCACGGCAAAGCGGACGAAATGTTTCCGGTTCTACATTACACGCTGCACGAACACCCGAAAACGGAATCTTGACCAGTTTCCTGTATAGTTCTGATCTTCCCGATTTGATATGTCGCCTTGGTGTTCAGTTTCTTCTTTCAGTAAAGGTTTTCCAAGGTGTCACCCGGCTGCCCATCAGTTCCGTACTCAGGAGGCGGCCTTTTCGGCTCAGGAACATTGGCACGGAAATCAGCAAGTGGTATGGTGTAGGACTTCTCCCGATATGGGTCATACAACGGGTTTCTGATCGGGTCGTAATCATACTTCGTATCCATCGGTCCATATTTAGTTCTCACGCACGGCGGACAAGTCTTGCCCGCAACATTCTGCGGTGACTCAAGCAAACACCGCTGTCCAGTGTAGCCTGCCTTACACACGCATTGCCAAGAAGATATGCACCCTGTATTGCCACCCGGACCATCGCATCCAAATGTTTCAGAGAATGGGGGGCATTGACTTTCACACGATGCGTCGCCCCAGCTCGATTTCCATGACTCAGTGGGACAAACAAGACATGGACCACCGTTTGGGCCTTGATATCCTGGTTTACACAGACAGTCCAGCACGTTTGACCGCGCCTGTCGGAATAGTGTCCCTGAATTTGGTGGACAAGGTTTTGTTGCGTCCTTGTAGTTACCAACTGCAATCTTGTAAGTATCCTCAGGAACGGGATAGCATGGACCTCCATCTGTGCCAACATAGCCTGCTTTGCATTGGCAGTCCGCCCTATCCTGCACAGCTGCCTTATTTCCGCTGTCAGAGTTTGGCGGGCAGGCAATGCACGCCGAGTCTCCTGCTGCAGATTTCCAAGTATCAATAGGACAGGGGTCACAAGGACCCCCAATCGGCCCATAGGAACCGGCAGGACACGAGCAATTACTGGCAGCAATACTTGAATCAAGCTTCTGGTTTTGCGTCGGGCACAGGAAAAGATCCTTTTGCTGTTTTTCGACCGCTCCAATTCTACAGTCCTCGCCGGAAAACTGATCTTCGCAATAGCAATTTCCGTCAATGCAATCACCGCGGTTGTTGCAATCGTTCAGACAAACAGTATCAACATACGACCACGAATGTATGTAATGGTTCTGCATGGCTAATCCTGTAGAGGCTGTAAATCCAAGCCATGCCCGACCTTCGGTCAGTGCCAGAATATTACCTAGATTGAGCGGAAATGTTAGAATGGGCCTGTCGAGATCATCTATCCACAACTTGAGCGTCCCTGCGCCAGATGCAATCCAACCCAGGCTATTTTGACCAATTAAGTAACTGGGATCCAGAAGCGAGTCGGCATTCATCCAGGGTTCATACCGCATCCTCACCGTGTGCACGTTGCCGTCTGCAAGATCAGGAACATCAGTCGTACTGACTAGGCGGGATCGAGAGCTTGGATTGTTTTTCTCTGTTCCCATCGTGTGCACTGCGACGTGATTTTGATAGATGTCGCCCAATTCTGAGTTATACCACGTGTCGAACTCGAAGGCAATACTGTTGTCAATGCCACCATAACCCATGCTACTTGCGCCGGCGCCGAGCGCCCGCGAAAAGCCATTATCATGAATGACGAAGGCAAAGCCATCCCCACCTCGCCCCATGCACCTATCTTCAAGTATAACATCAGTCTTGCAATGTCTTGACAAGTCAGTGATCCTGAAAGAAAAACGCATCTCGAATCCATTCGACACCTTCTGCATCGTATCATACCAAACTGCGCCCACTGAATCCTTCTCATTGAGATTTAGCCTTATTTGGCTCACACACCCGGTGTTGCCTCCCCAACAGAAAACATGGCCCTGCTCCGGCTTAAGGTACGCGCTGCCAGCGAAATTGAGCCCCCAAGAGGTATTGAAATGCGGGAAATTGAATCCTTTCTGCACTTGTATTGTGAAGGGACTGCCGGGAATGTCTTGCTCCAAAAGACTCACGGACATCATATACTTTCCAGAAATGGTAGCGTTGTATTCTACATAGTATGAACCATCCAGGCGGTCATGAACAAGCGCGGGAATTCGTCCCAGCCCGAAATTGGTCGGCTGGATGAACACCTGAACAGCTTCACGTCCCAATGTTCGCTTATTTTCGAATCGATCTCTCGCAAAGACCGTTAAGGTCGCAGGATATCCCACCACAGCAGTTTCAAGACCCTGCCCTACAGCAGAGCTTTTCAAGGGGTCTGTAAGACCACCGGTGACTTGCAACCTGAATGGGCTTCCCCGGATGTGCTGTATAATACCGCTGACAGGGTTGATGTAAACGACGCTGAGCTTGAATATACCTTCTCTGGTGAGGTTGTAATTTGCCGAGTACATGTTGTCCGAATCGATAAAGACGTCAAATCTTTGGTACTTAACCGGTTGCGCATCGTCGATGAAGGCTGTGTAGCGTGGGCGCTTATCTGGATACTTTGCACGATATTGAGTCCAGCCATACATGTTACCGTCGTCGCCTTTGAAGATGGGCTTCTCGACTCTTCCCCACTCGTCAAATCTGCCGCACGGCCCTTGTCGCGTTGTACTGCACGTTGGCCGCTTGTTGTACTCTTCTTCGTTTTCAAATGGCGGAGTTGGGATACAATCGTGAAGAAGGCCCCCACGAGCATGGTAAGCAACTTCGTTGTTGTAAGCAGGAAAATCCTGCGGTTCTTCTGGACCGTCTACACTATAGCCGCTTGCGGGCATAGTATTGGCCCAAACCATCCACGTTCTTGCGCAATCTTCCCCTGCAGTGCACCCATTCGACGGGAATATTGTCCGCCACTGATTACCGCCGCTGCCGCCATTATTAATATTCGCATTCCAGGTGTGACAATATGGACCTTCGTCTTCTTGCAGCACACGCCGATTCCCCCATGAGTCTCTCGTCTCAACCCCGAAGGTACAAATCAAACCAGCTCCACAGAGTGTGAGACCGCCGCCAAATGCTGTGGATGCCGCAATATCCACTCTGTCCGGTCGAACCTGTATCATGTAAGGGCTCCTATCAAGGTGAGCATACGAACCCGCCGGGGACTTAAGCCTAATATTGAGGGGAAAGGTCCCGGCCGTAGTGATACGGTAGTCGACTTTGTAATTTGCGTCACCAAAGTCGTGAAATGTGTACGTCTGGAACGATGCGGTCCAATAAAGCAGCTTTTCAACGCGATCGGTTGTATCGTAATATCGTATGCGCATGGGATCAAGATATATTCTGAAATCAGATTCGGGCTTTGATACCCAGATGTAATTCCAGTACTGGTCTCGAAGCGAAATATCAAAGTCGACCATTTTGCCGGCAATCATAATTCCTTTGTAATCGGACTCACCAGAGTGTGTATTTTTATCTTTTGATGCGCCAGTACCATTACAAATACATTTTGGGGGATCAAAAACCTAATCCAGGGGGAGGGTTGACA
>Ga0315905_10001277_pt1 | contig 26968 bp, 32 predicted proteins | sample LakEriMetagenome_5_FD_203522 | JGI IMG/M metagenome (GOLD analysis project Ga0315905, IMG submission 203522) | Freshwater fungal communities from buoy surface, Lake Erie, Ohio, United States - Buoy 4 MA121 | ecosystem: Environmental > Aquatic > Freshwater > Lake | place: USA: Lake Erie, Ohio...
TCCATGACAAACTTAAACAAAAGTTTGCCGATGTTAAAGTATGGGATAGGGAATCTCGTTATGTCGAAAAAGATTTTGATGATGCTGGTCACGTGGTATTCATTCTACCGGATAACAAATTCAAAGCGTATTATCACGAATTGCCAGTTGGTTTACAAGCAGAATTAACTAGAGCATACAATATGGGTAAGAAGGTTTATGTTGCCTATAAAACAGTAATAGAAAATTATTGTATTTATGATGCTCTTACCGATGGCGGTAGAATTGAAGGAATTGAAGGAACGGCTGATAGTATCTTTACCGATCTACCGTCGGATTCTGTAAAGAAAGGAATTGACGCAGTTGAATTGAATGACATACTTTTACAAGAAGGATTAACCTCAACCCATGAGTTTCAACCGCGAAAGCTAGTAAAGGATCGTTATAGTTCAAACCCATGTGCTGAAATTGCTCTTCCTAACTCACAAGCAGAATGCGTATTACCGGTGGCAAAAAGAGTACATGCAACATTGGTTTCTAATCCTGATTATGTCGATGAACGTTTACTCCTAATGATGTAATTATGAAACTTGCATTTAAAATAAAAAGAACCGAAGGTGTAGGTGTTAAACCTAATTGCGATTACGTCAAATATATTGGCAAGTCCCGAATTGATGCGTATCCAATGTTTGTGCTAACAACCGAATTGGTAAGGTTTAACGGGGCGAACATATTTGTAATGATCAAGGATGCATTGATTGTTAATACTCGACCAGGCTATACCGTAGAAAATCACGAGATTGAATGGGTGCAATCTTTAAAAGACCATAATATTCCAACTATCGATCCGAAGCCTTTACCGAGCGGTTTATGCTGGTTGAATGTTGATTTAAGTTCTGATACCTCTGATGAACGCTTACTCTTAATGTTATGAAAAAACTAATACTCACTGAAGACGATTTTTATTACTCACCTACTGGTAGATTTCTTTGCGGAGGAGATAGGCCAATGTATAATGCGGATCTTGTTGTCTATGTAAAGGAGGACGGATCATACGAAGTTCTGAAAGATCGTTTTGATTTATCAAAAGAAGAGGTACGAAGCATTGTAGAATTTGATGAACGCAGTTTGCTACTGCTTCTATAATGTTTACAAGTTGTTAATAACTCAAGTCCCAAAGATTTTTTTCTTTGGGACTTTTTGGTTATATTTACATAACAAATTTAATCAACTATGATAACATTCTTTAAAGGGCTCCGCTCTACTAAGCCGGAAAAAAATCTTAACCTGTCAGAAGTTCTCGACGGTATTCGTAATGGCGAATGGCAAGCAAGAGTCGAAAAATGTCGAACTGACCTTAAGTACAAAAACTTCCTACCGTGCTTTACTCCCACTGGGGTATTCAACCACCGCAGCATTGCTGGGTTAGAAATCTACAATGGAATTATCTGCTTGGATATTGACCACATAGAAGAGCCCGAGGTTCTCAAACAACGAGCTGCAAAACTCAGTTATGTTCATGCGGCTTTTGTGACTCCTAGCGGAAAAGGACTAAAAGTCATTATCAAATCCAAGGCTACACCAGAAACCTACAAAGCAGTTGAGGAAGAAATTGCCAACGCTTTTCTCCATGATACCGGTGCAGTCCGTGATCACCGCTGCAAAGACATTGCGCGGATTCAATTTGTTTCTTACGATCCTACTCTTTACTATAACTCAGAATCAACCACTTTTTAATCATCAAACATGGAAATTATCAAAACTTGCATTTTTGCTGTCTGTTTACTCTACACCGGGTTTATCTCGGTTGTCTGGAGCGCAAAAAACACGGGTAATACTCTTGTCAAACTTATTAGTACCGCGGTCTTTCTCTTGGGTATTCCCGGATTAATCGGGGTTATTCAGACAGCTAACTTTAATTACATGTACAACATTAACATTATTTATCCTGCAGCGATTGCTGCGTTCTTTCTTTTTACGCGTGGAATGAAAACCATTGATCTTCTTTTCAAAGGGATTTCTTTAATTATCTTGGGATTGGCAATAACATACTTTAGCTTACATTGGCAATAACATACTTTAGCTTACTGTGATATATACAAGGATAGCTTTATACCCGAGAACTATTTTTCATAATCCGTATAAAACTATCACGTAACGGTCCGAAGTCGAGAACTCTAGACCAGTTCAAAGTTCTTTAACATTGGGGGGAAAAATGGAATAGATTGACAGATGAGACATCTGTGATTCAGGCGGTCTTAGATGGAAAGACCTTAATCACCTATCGCAACAACAAACGGCAACGTTTACAACTCTGAGGATATGATGAGTATCCCAACATCTATTTCACGCAACGGAAATATCAATCTGTCTGTGGTAGATGAAGCTGAGCTGCTAGTAGCAGCATAAGCTCTGGGTGGCAACAACCCGGTCTTAAAGAAAGTTGCAAACCTGTGCGGAGAAAAAGGGTACATAGTATCCGCTCGCTGAAACCACCAGGGACCCTGAGGCGCAAGCCAACAGACCACGGAGAAATCCAAGGAGCGCTGTAGTGGCAGGTTCGCTGAGAGTTAACAAAGACGTTACATCTCTCAGTTCAAAAACAAAATTGTAATGCTAGTTGGCGACATTGAGAAAAAAGTTGCTAAGCCTGTGAATAACTCTAGCTGATCCGCTGGGCAAGACGGGGTTTCGATACCCCTTCCTCCACCATTTGAGATTGTAATAAAATATTACATTTCTCGCACTTAGACCAGGTTTTACCTGGTCTTTTTTTGTTTTCTAAGATATATACCAAAATATGTTTGGGAAAAATGAAAATGAATTTAGCAAACCTTCAAGCGGAGGTAGAAGTAGTCCTCAAGACTGCTGGATTCAGCCCCGAACTCTATATCGTTAAAGTGCATGATGATTGCATATCTATCCACTTTGATAAAAAAGAGGCCGTGGATTATTTTCGGGTTGATTTTGAAGCGTCATCAATAGCAAAGGACTGTATTTTTGAATATAAAAAAATTGGCAAGCGGCACGCTGCATACATATACAATTGGTAATTATGGAAGAAGAATACGATGAATATGGGTGGTTCCCGGATTAGCAAACTTAACATTCATTTCCTAGTGTGATATATACATTGCTTAATCAGCAACCAAATCTTTATGTATGTTATTTCACAAATATCATAGATATATAAACTAAGATTTACGTAAAAAGTAAAAGCAATGTCCGACATGAATAAACAACTTCTAATGATTCTTGAACGTTCAGGTGAAAACCTAAACGTTAGCAAGACAAACGATGAGTACATCCTAGAGGGTGTTTTCGCGCAGTTTGGTGTAGAGAATAACAACCACCGAATTTACGAAGAAAAGGAATACCTTCCTCACCTTGACTATTTAAAGAAAAAGATAAGCGAGAACCGCTTATTAGGTGAATTGGATCACCCAGAGAAATTTGATGTATCTCTATCCAAAGTATCACACTTAATTGAAGACGTTAAGTACGATGCAAAAAAGAGACAGATCGTTGGAAGAATTAAACTTCTTGATACACCAAGCGGACAAATTGCTAAGAACCTGGTAGACACTGGAGTTCCTATCTCGATATCTTCTCGCGCAGCGGGTGTGGTAGGAGAGAACAAAAAGGTGCAGATTAAACGCATTTTTACATACGACTTAGTTGCTGATCCAGGTTTTGAAAACGCAACATTATCAAAAGTAAATGAAAGTTTTGGTTATGATCCACATGATGAAACGCTGGCAATTTACGATGTTACTACCAATTTTCCTGCTTTCTTAGAAGGCTTTAACGAAGAAGAAAACATATCAACAGAAAAAACACCTAAAATCATGGAAAAAAACGAATTCGTATCGATTGAGGAAATGAACAAATATTCCTTAGTGATTAAGAACGAAATCGAAAAGATTAATGATCGTCTTTCTAAGATCAATGAATCTACCGATAAAACCGAAAGAATTGCCAAGTTGGAAGAAGAATTGGATAACATTAAGAACTACGCCAGCTATCTTGCCGAATCGCAAAACAACGCCTTACAGTATGCCAACTACTTGGCAGAGAAATTAGGACACAGCATTTCTTATTCTGAACACATTGCAGAAAAAGCTGATCGTGGAATTCAATACAGCGAAATGGTTGCTGAAAGAATGGACAACGGTCTAGAGTACATGGAATATGTTGCTGGGAAAACTGACGAAGCTATCCGTTACGGCGAATACACGGCAGGTAAAATTGATGAAACAATTAAATTTGGCAATTACCTTGCTGAGAAAATGAATCAGACTGTAGGTTACGCAGAACATATTGCGGAACATTCTGACAATGCAATTCGCTACGGTGAATACTTGGCAGAAAACGTTGCTTCAAAAGAAGACTTCCAAAACCTTACTGAATACGCTGAATATATGTTTGAAAACTCCGGATCATTTACACGTGACGGAAAAACAGCAAACGTATCTGAAGAAAACAATACTACAGAAAACCGCGGTATCATTACCAATGCGGTAAAAGAAAATGTATCTGGCCGTTACGCATCGCTAGATAATAAAATACAAGCCGTCCTTGAATCTGTCCAAAAACAAAAGGCAGACATGAAACTTCAAGATGGCCGTTATCCGTTTATGCAATTCTTGGGCGAAGGCAAGAAAGCCGAATTTACCGCTCTGAATGAGACCGAAAAGAAAAGGGTCGCCAATGCACTTAACCTAAAACCCGCGTTTGACGAAGAAAGAATCGTTGCGGTATGGGAATCTGCTCTTACTTCAGTAGAAGTTAATGAGAAGTGGCTAACAGAAATGCCAGTCGATTACTTAAATCTTTGGGAATCAGCAACCGCTGAAACCAAAGAACGAATTAATCGTCAAGCAAAGATGTATCGCCTAGAAACCTCTTACCAAATCAATAATTTCTGGCAGACACGTGGTTTAGGCAAGCCGTCCGAAACTACCAGCGAGATTAATGAAACAGCTCGTCAAGATCTATCTACTGGATTAAGTCCCTTAGGATACTCTCCTGACTATGTAACTAACATTGCTGACAGCATCGGACAACGTTTCAAAAAGTAACACTCAAAAAATCATTTTAGACATGAATCTAATCAATGAAACACAAGTGTTTGAAACTTGGGCCCCAATTCTCGAAGAGAAAACGGGTATCAAGGATTCAGACAAACTGACGTGGATGTCGAAATACGCACACTACCACTCACTTAATGAAGGATTTACATATCCTCAAGCATCTCTTTTTAACACACCAGGTATGGGTAACGTTACCCCTGCTTCTTCTGTTGCTGGTGGTGCTTCTAACTTCTACGGAGCTGGTTCTAAAGGTTCTGGCGATAAATTCCCTTCACTTCTTCCTTTAGCAATTCAGGTTGCTGCAAGAACTGTTGGTTTTGATATCGTTCCAGTTATCCCAATGAACGGACCTTCAGGAGTTCTTACTTACTTAGACTATGTATATGCTGGCGGTCGTGATCCGTTTGCTCCAGGTTTAGGTAACCAAAATCCTGCAATCGGTGGTACTGCAGTTGCTTCATCTTCAAGATTTAACGATAAAATGCAAGTTTTCAAGTTAAACACTTTAGGATTTGGCGCAGCTGCACTAGCTTCATTTGTACCTGGAAACGTAGGTGATGCTTTCGGTTTCACCTTTGACGCATCTCTACCTGCAACTGACACTATCGTTGCTACATACATCGGCCGTTCACGTATTGATGGTTTCCCGTTGTTCCGTGTAGTTGGTGAGACAGCTTCTTTACTTTCTGCTGGTGGTACAGTTGACGTAAACGTGGCAATCGGTCAGGCACAAACACTTCCATTTTACCTTGCAATTGACGGTACTACACAAACTGTTATCTATAATGTACCTAACTACAGCATTCAAGCTGGAACATACGATCCTGTTTCTGCATTTACTGCTACTTCAACTTTCAACGCAGCTGCTCAAGGCTATTTCGCTGAATTGGTTCGTGGTTTAGAAGATCATATTCAAGGTTTTGTTGGTGCAGGACCAAATGATGATCAAGCATTCTCTGGTAACGAAGTAAACGCTCTTACTGCTTATGAGCCAATGCGCCGTGGTGTAGGTGAAACATCTTACTACCGTACAATGGGTATGCAAGCATTCACTAAGTTTGTAGAAGCTGAGACTTTCCAAGTTGCTGCAACTGTGACTACTGAGCAAATCCAAGATTTGAATCGTCAATATGGTATCGATGTAATCTCTATGATGGAGAATGCTTTGGTAAATGAGATCTCTCAATCTATCAACAAGCACATCCTTTATCGTGCATTTGCATTGGGCTGGCAAAACCACAAGAATGTAAATACTGTTGATGGAACAAACTTCAATCTACAAGTTGCTACAACTGGTACGACTGCAACTTCAATAAATGCTCTTGGTGCAACAAACAATACGTTAAACATTACCATTCCACTATTCCAGAATTACAGCCCAGGTGCTGCATTCGAGAACCAGGGAACTATCCAACGTCGTATTCAGTCTAAGATGCTTGCTTCGGCAAACATGGTAGCTCAACGCGGTCGTCGTGGTCCTGCTAACTTTGCGGTTTGTAACTTACAAATTGCAACTGCTTTGCAAGATTCTGCACAGTTTACTTTCTATCCGTTAGCAAACACTATCAACCAAAACAATGGTGCTCTTTATCCTATCGGAACAATTGCTGGTATCACTATCTATGTTGATCCTAACATGGGCTACAATGATACACGCGTTTGCGTAGGTCGTAAAGGTGCTGATGAAGAACCAGGATTGAAATTTATGCCTTACTTGATGGCTGAATCAATTCAGACAATTGCTGAAGGAACAATGGCTCCTAAGATCGCAGTGAAATCTCGCTATGCTCTTGTTGAAGCTGGTTTCCACCCAGAAACTCAATATTTGACTTTCTTGGCATCTACTGCTACAGGCAATGTTGTTTGGAACGACTCAACTACTTTCATGCAGATTGCATAATCGCTTGCTTATTTACTTACAAAAGAGGAGGGACTTTGGTCCCTCTTTTTTCTTTTTTATCCTATCCTATCATTCATAGAAAAGATATATACATTACAAAAAAATCTTAAATAATGAAGTTCAATCAATACATGCAGAAAAAGGATTCTGCAAAAATCAACGAGAGCCAAGATTCACAGTTAATTACTGAATCTGCAGAAGGATTACTAACATTCTTCAAAGATATGAAGTCTTATGCTGTAATGATGTCGCAGTATCCTGCATTGTATAAAGATGAAAAAGAGGCCGGATTAAATCAAGTAACGCAACTAGCTAAGTTTGATGAGGCAGCCGCAGACAGATCGGTGCAGATGAAAGAAAAAGCTAAAGACGCATTAAATGCTAAGATTGCGGCGCTTCCTCGAGAAAAACGCGCGCAGGCAAGAACGCAAATGGAAGAGCGCCAAAAACAGGTTAATGACAAAATTGATGAACAGATTAAAAATAAGAGGACCGCTCTGGAAAATCGATTAAAACAGGTTGTTAAGGATATTCAAACAGAAAAGGCTGATTTAGAAAAAGATAATCCTATTGAGAGCACTTATCTGAGCAAGTCAGTTGACACCATGCAGATTGAAACGCAGCTTGATATGGATGAAGTATATGCTGATAAAGAACTAGAAGCTAAGTTTACCATTTTAGAGATTACCGATGAAAAACAAGAAAAAATGCGAAAGGCGGCAAAGGAAAACTCGGCTAAAGAAGCTGCTGAAAAGAAAGCTCGTCTTGGTGATTTAGAAAAAGAAGCTGCCGATGCAGAAGCTGAATTGGATAAAAAAATGGCGGGTAAAGAAGAAAAGGCCAGAGAGACTCTAGAAGCTATGAAATCTGTTCAGGGAGACTTTAAAAAGTTTCTTGCTTTAGGAAAAGATTTGCAGGCAGCGAAAAATGAATCAGCTGATTTTGACAATTTCTTCAATGGCCTTTCCGAAGAGTTGCTACGATCAATTGGTTCAGATGTTAATGAAGAAGACTCTGGCGATGGTGAAGAAAAAGCAAAACAGAAAAAGAAAGAATTTACCGAAGTCAGAAAAAATATCACCGCCAAAATTGACAAGCTTTCACCATCTAAGATTGCCAAGGCTCTTGATGCTTCAGATGAAGACGGCAAAGAAATTTTTAGCGGAATCAAGGATCAATGGGAAGAAATCAAGTCTCAATATAAAGACCTTCGTGATGAAGTTGACGCATCTGATGAACTTGATGGAATTGGAGATGAAGAGGGATCTAAAGAGGGATCTAAAGAGGGATCTAAAGAGGGATCTAAAGAGGGATCTAAAGAGGGATCTACTGATGATGACGGAAAGAAAGAAGCGATTAAAAGTAAAATAGAGGCAAAGAAAAAAGAACTATCAGATGCGCAAGCTGATGAAAAACCGCAAGAAGAAATTGATAAAATGGTTGATGAGCTAACTGCATTAAAGACAGAATTAAGTGATCTTGGTGAATCCGTTGATTATATTGATACATTCCTTAAAGAGTTTAATTCTCCTGCCAAAGTTTCTGCCGCACCAGAAACAAAGATTATGAAGTTTGCTGACTTCTTAGCTAATCGTTAAACTAAAAGCACTATGATTCCTACATATCAAGAATTTCTTACAGAAGGCCGGGTTACATTTAATAAGATGTCATTTACCGTATCCGCGTTTAATGATACTCGCGGTCTCTGTCTGCAATTTATTCCTGATAGCAAGACACTCGAAGGATCATCAACAACTGAGCAGGTTGCCGGGATTACCGAAAGACTAAAAAAGGGAATGCCTCAATTTGCTTCTTTGCTCTACTTTGAGACAGATAATCAAGCAGCGGGTCTTGTCTTTCGTGTTAATCCTTACGAGTTAACCGAAGTAATAACAAAAGCAATGAAATGATAGACTTTAAAACTTTTGAATCCGTTAACGATCCACTCAAGAATCCTGTTGCAGATCCTGTCTATATTCGTGAACCGCAAGGTAAACTGCGTAGAACAGCATCGGTTAAGGTTTGGGACAAGGTAGGTGTAGGATTCTCCAGTATTGATAAACGCGGTGTTTTTTGTGTTGACTACATCAAGAAAGGCGAGATTTTTGAATCAGCACCTTTTATTGTTGTTCCTGCATCAGAAGTTAAAGAGACCACATTAATTGATTACGTATTCAAAATTGGACCTGATGATTACGCAGTAGCCTTTGGCAACGCATCTCTCTATAATCATAGGAACCAACCCTCTGCCGAATGGCGAGTTGATACCGATAAGAAAGTCATCAACTTTATTGCACTTCACGATATTGAGCCGGGTGAAGAAATATTCGTTTCATACGGCAAGACATATTGGCAAACACGAGATGTGTCGGCAAAATCTAGCCCGTCACTTAAACCATAACTATTATGAAAACATTTGCTGAGTTTGCACAAGGTGCGCCTGAAAAAACGTCTACATCATTTCCTTCTTTTTCTGATGTTAAAGAAGGAATGCTAGAGACCTGCATGACAGAAAATCTAAAAACCAAGATTACTGAAATGATGGAAATGTGTAAAGAAGAAATGCGAGTTGTTCATGAAGATGAGACAACAAAAACCGCAAAAAACTGGATGGGCGAGTATGAATCCTATATGAAAGATTGCATGGAGGGATTACAGAAAGATTGTGATGAGCGTATGATTCAAAAAGAATAATATGAAGTTCAACATATACATTGAAAAACGGGATTTTGATAATTTTTTTATTTGGATGAACCGTCTGTCGCAAGGTGTCATTTGCACTCCATTGGCAAAGTACTCTCACCGCAAAGAGGATGTAGAGGATCCTCTACAGGTCGCTCTTTCTCAGGATGAGTATTCCATTATCCAAAACAGTGAAAGGAACATAGAGGTCATCAATAAGTCTTGGGGTACAATGGATGTTGTTTACCAACCCAGTTTTCCTGATGGCGATAAATTTATGATGGCTGACATTTTACGCAATGCTGGTCGATATGATTTAGGGGTTCAAGTAGTCAATACCGCAATTGAACTAGCTCTGCAAATACCTGGAATAACTCCTCTTGAGGCTCTAATTATTTCCGAACGCGAATGGCTAAATGATGAAAATACTCACCAGTCTTAAATATATAGATTGAGAAACACCAACTAAGAAATCAAACTAAAATAAATTATATACACAATGGGAACATTAAAATCCACTATCAAAATTGAGTCTACTGACCTTTTTCCAACGCCAGTAAGCTTTACAGTAGTGAACAACAACGCGGTTAACGGATCTTTTGCAGGATTCAATAACTTGTATGCAAGTGTAACACCTACTACGTTAAACATTGCTTCAATTGATACCGGAATTGCTTATGTTTATGCGCAAGCGCCAACTACCAACGGGACTGCGGTTTACATCAGTGATTCATCTTCTGTTTTTGCAGTACTTGCACCAGGAGATGTTGCATTCTTTCCTTACGGACAGACTGTAGCTGGTGGTACTGACATTCAGGCAAGTACGCCAGGAGGAACTGCTCAGATCAACTACTTTGTAGGTGAGAAAGCTTAATCAGTAAAACAAGTTTCGAGAGGAGTCTTCGGGCTCCTCTTTTTTTTCACAAATTATTAATTTACTATGAAAAACTTATTCTTTCTATTAATTTGCTTACCTTTATTAGGTCAAGCGCAATTAGTGCAACCTGGATTGATGATGTCAGTTCATCAAGATCTTAACGGAGTAACTCGAGAAATACAAATAACCTACCGTGATCCAGAAAGATGCACTGATGAGTCTTTCATTGAACTGGTGACGGACTCGGGTCATGTAGCATTAAAACCTATTAAACATCTAATGTCCTGCCAAATAATTTCTTGGGGCTATATTGTCTCGCAAGAAGACTTTATTAAGTTAAAGACAAGACCTTTACTGTCAATTAGAATAGAGAATCCCTATTCGGATAATGTTTACTACCATCAGATAAAAGATCAAGATTACCTAAAAAGATCCTTGCGCAACTTCTAAAACTTTATAACTTTTAATGTATAAAAACTATATGAAAAATATTAATGACATAAATAATCCGTCTTCTTACACAAAAGAATTACAAGAAACGGGTACTGCTGTGATTCGTGATTTTTTAAACCCGGAATACGCAGAGAATCTCTGGAATTTCTTTCATAATGAAATGCCTATTGATTGGTGGTATTCATCATCTTCACCTGGTCCTGACGGTGGGATTAGCAATGTTAGAAATCTTCCAGAGAATCAAGAGCAAATCCGTCTTGACCAAGACCACGTAAACTCAGTAATGGCAAACGGCCATTTTGCGTATCATTTCTATCGCACATTAGGTAATCACACAGAAGAATGCTATTGCACAGAATGCTTTCTTCGCAAGTGGTTAAACAGTGAAGAGCTACTTAACTTTATTAGTGAAGCTACTGGGGAAAAATACACAGGATACGGGACGATATTTGCGTCCAAATATTCATCCGGGGCTTTTCTCTCTCCACACCATGATCACCGAAATGGTGACATTGGTTTTGTTCTACAATTAACAAAGGATTGGCGGCCACAATGGGGCGGTCTTTTACATTTCTTGGATAAAGAAACCTTAAGAAAAGTTGAAGGAACCGAAGTACCTACCTTTAACACATTAACACTCTTTAATATACCTGATGACGGCGGAAGATGGCATTATGTATCACATGTTGCACCAGGATTATCAGAAAGCAGAATTGCTGTCACTGGATGGTTTGTTAAAGAAAAACCCGAAACGGAAACGCCAGAATCTTATTAATATGAAAGTCTTATCAATTGGGGATATACATGGAAGATCTAACTGGGTCTACTTAACTCACGGTGGTTATACGGAGCATAATCTCTGGCGAACCAGCGTTGATGCAGCAGGCGGAATTGATACTTCTGATGTATGGGATTTACCTCTGTCACAGTATGATAAGATCATATTTGTTGGTGATTATGTCGACTCTTTTGATTGCAACAATGTAACTATTAAACACAACTTGCTTGACATCATTCACCTAAAGAAAACCTTAGGCGATCGTGTAGTTCTTCTTTTAGGCAATCACGACATTCAATATTTCATTGAAGGGCAAAAGTGTTCAGGATATCGAAGTGAAATGCAGTGGGATCTAGAGATGATTTTTACGGAAAATATTGACCTCTTTACACTAGCATATGAAGTTGATAATCATCTCTGGACACACGCAGGTGTCACTCAAGGTTGGTACAATAATTTACTTAAAGAACTTAATAACCCTAACTATCGCTTCATTGACATTGTACGAGAACGTAATCCGCAGACAGTTGCTGATACATTAAATTTAGGATGGGAATTACAGCACCATCTTATGTTTGCTGTTGATCGCGAAAGCGGAGGAGTGTCTACATGGGCAGGCCCACTGTGGGTGCGTCCTAATAGACTTATAAACGATGCAATTGACGGAGTGACACAAATTGTCGGACATACTCAACAAGCAGAAGTTTGGTCAACCTCCTCTAAAAGAGGTAATGATTTACACTTTATTGACTGCCTAGAATACGGATCCGCCGAAGGATTAACATTGGAAATTTAGATTACCCATAAGCGTTGCGAAACGCCTACTAAAATTAACCCTCTCTATCATGAGATCATTTGTTCTTTTGCTCATACTTTTTGCTGGATGTTCTACTCCTAAGAAATTTTACACCGACACTTATCGGTTTAAGACAACAGATGGAAAAGAATATACAGTCACTCAAGAATACTGGGAATCCTTTGAAATTGACGAATACGTTAAATGGTGGATGATTAGTCAGAAAGGAGTGGATCCTAGAACGGTTACCAGCTTTGAACTTGCTGATCGCAAATTTGTAATACACAAAAGTCGATAAATCTTACACGGAAATATATAAAACATGGTAATTGAAGAATTGTTTCGTAACGGGGATGAACTCTATAGAATCATCCGTAGAATTCCTGTTCATAACTTTGTTGAGAAAAAATCAGGGTCTATAGTTCCAGAGGCATTTAACCTCTGGAAAGAGCATTTAGGTGCTGATAAAGTTCTTAAGCAAAATGAAACCTTTATCTTTTGCGAAACCGTTCCTGATGCAGTAATTGTAGAATAACACATAAACCCTATGAGACTTTGCTTTATTCTGTTATTCTTTTCATTGCAACTGTTATCTCAACCAGGACCAAATTCAAATTGGTACTTTGGTAGTTTAGCAGGCGTTACTTTTAATAGCGGTGCACCGGTTGCATTAACCAACGGCGCATTATCAACTACGGAAGGAGTTGCTGCGTTATCCGATGCTAGTGGGAATCTTCTGTTTTATACCAACGGAACCACTGTTTGGAATCGCAACCATGTGATAATGACCAATGGAAATGGACTGAACGGGGATATCTCATCAACGCAATCAGCCATTATAGTCCAAGTTCCTGGGAGTAGTAGTCGGTATTACATATTTACATCTGATGCTGATGCAACCACGGGTACAGGATTTGGAATTTGCTATTCAGAGGTTGACATGACTCTCAGCGGAGGTCTAGGCGCAGTTACGGTAAATAAGAATGTTTCTTTGCACGCGCCTTCTTGTGAAAAGCTTGTTGCTGTTTTACATTGCAATAACATTGATGTTTGGATAATATCCCATGATTGGAACAGTAATCTTTTTCGTTCTTGGAAATTAACAGCAGGCGGTATTACAGCGTTTGCTTGGTCCTTTGCGGGAACCGTGGTCAACGGTCCATCTCAAAGCTCTTATGGTCAACTTAAAGGTAGTCCTAATGGGAGAAAACTTCTTGCGTGCTATTATGGATTTGCGGGAGGAAATAACCGGGTCGAACTCTATGATTTTGATAACAGCACGGGTATTGTGACAAATGCATTAACAGTGTCAATAGAAGTGGGCGCTTACGGATGTGAGTTCTCGCCTAACGGCAATCTTATATACGCGGGTACTAACGGTGGTACTCTTATTCAATGGAACATTAGTAGTGGGCTGCTACCTGCCATTCAAGCGTCGAGAACTATTATATCTAATGCAGGCCCTTTCATTGGATCTTTACAAACTGGTCCAAACGGGAAAATTTATGTAGCAAGAAATAATACATCGCTCTCTGTCATTAATAATCCTAATGTTCCAGGATTGGGTTGCGGTTACAGCGACCTCTCAATATCACTAGTAGGAAGAAGCTCACGCATGGGTCTTCCTAATTTCCCTTACATTTATCAAACCATAACAATTGGTCCTATTCAGCACGATTAAAAATATTTTCCTAAAACGAAAACTATTTATTTCTTGTGTATATTAATTCTACAAATTGCTACCAACGTTCTTTACAATATTTTCTCGAAGCGGTCAGAAGAGTTACTTCAACTATCTACAAAAGACCAATGCGTACTTGCAGTATCCCATGTAGGATTCTACGCGCCCGTGATGCAGAAATGCAGGGCTGCGATGCAATCGCAAAGGTCAAACAAAGGCTAACTACTGCTGCAGTCTGAAAGCGCCACACTTTTGTGGAACTAAAGGCAGCGGCTCGGTTTATTCCTGGACTAGAAATCAGGGTACGATTACCTCACGTAAGGAGGGACCACTATTCTGTGTATTCTCGAGAAAACCTTAAAATCCGAAGCGGTGATAAGAGTTACTTCTATGGCTGAAAACAACACTCTTCTCAAAAATTCTCGGATCCTTATTACCCTGTTATAGGGTCGGGTCTGGGTGAAAACCTGGACCCTTTTTTATTAAACTTCTAAACATCTATATATGAGTCGGTTAAGTAAATATAGCAGTAAAACATCAGCGGAACTAGGTTCTTATGCTGATTCCGCAGAGGAAAACTTTATGGGTGGGAACAGCTTTCAGCTGGGTCCTCTTGACACTTTACGAATCATTGCAGCTTCATCAATCTTTGGCGAGCCGCAATATTATCGTGATGGAATTGATTCCACAAGCCGACTTAAGACTCTTCACAAGAGTGAATACGATATCTTTGGTTTAGTGAAAGACGGTTCTACCGCGGCAGATGTTTTTACCACAGCAATTGATCATGCACTTGATACCAACTTTGGCGCTACACTGGAACTGGCTAAGACTCTGCGTCAAGAGTACAACATGCGATTAAATCCCGCGGTTATTTATGTTCGAGCAACTCTCCATAAAGGTCGTAAAGAATTTAACGAGAAACATCCTGGTGTAATGAAAGCAATAGGTAAAGTGATTGCTGGACGTCCTGACGACTTGACAAATCAATTTGACTATTATATGTATGTCAGTGGCTCGAAAAAAGGTATGCCATCTCTTCTTAAGAGAACATGGGCAGAGCGATTGGAGGAATATAGCCGCTATCAATTAAATAAGTACAAAGGAAAGAAACTTGTTGACTTGGTTCGTATCTCACATGCTAATAGTGAAGATATTAATGAATTGATGAAAACGGGTACACTAAAAGTTTCTGATACTGAACAGACTTGGGAATCATTACGCTCCGCAGGTAAAAACTGGTCAGAAATCATTAATACGATTAAGATTCCTCACATGGCGCTGCTAAGAAATCTTCGTGGTATCTTTTCAGAAGTTAACGATCCAAAAACAGCCAAGGAAATTGCTGAACAGCTAAAAAACGGTGTCCTAACAGGCAAGCAGTTTCCTTTTCGTTACTATTCAGCGTATAACGCAATAGATAAAGAAGGAAACGTTAACCATAAGACACTTCTTTTAGATGCGTTAGAAGAATGCATGGACATTGCAGTAGAAAACATGCCTAAGTTAAATGGGACAGTTGCTTGCCTTTCCGACAATTCAGGCTCTGCTTGGGGATCATGTCCGTCAGAATACGGAACTGTTACCGTGGCTGAAATTGCCAATCTTTCTTCGCTCATTACTGCACAACGCGCTGATGAAGGGTATGTAGGTGTCTTTGGCGATAATCTATCAATGGCGGGAGTTTCTAAAAGAAACGGGCTACTAAGTCAACTACAAGAAACCTCGCAACGAGGTAAACAACAAGGGCAAGGTACCGAGAACGGTATCTGGCTTTTCTGGGATGACGCAATCAGCAATAAGAAACATTATGATACCGTCTTTATCTATTCAGACATGCAAGCAGGACACGGCTATCTGTATGGTACCGACCGGAGTAAGTACCAAGATTATATTCACCCTAAGCGAGGTGGATCTTATGTGGATGTACTAGCATTGGTAGCAAAATACCGCAAGACGGTCAATCCAAAGGTTAATGTCTTTACAGTACAAGTTGCCGGGTATAGCAATTCGGTTCTACCGGAAAACCTTTACCGAGGTGCAATTCTTGCTGGCTGGACAGGACGTGAATCGGTTTTTGCAAAAGCAGTTATTGAAACCTGGGACAATATTGAGTCACGTAAAACTGGCGCATAATCTTGGGATTCAATAAAAAATTCGTTCCAGCATTAACCGAGTTAAGAAAAGAACTAGCAAGACTGCCGAGTGCTATCGAAAATTATTGGCAAGCCGATTCTCTTGTAGGTCCTAGCGATTCAATTAAATACATAGAATCTTTGTATAAAAGTAAGAATGAAAATCAAGACCCAGAGAAGGCGATAGAAAGAAAACAAGAAGAACCCGTATAGTTATATATGTATAAGAAATAACAATTCATTGGAGGACCTCATGGTCCTCCAATGTTCATAGTAAAGAACCAAAAACAGCTTACTGTATATAAACCAAGAAATAATTATTATGCCAAACACATACATACTTGACGTTGACGGAACCATCTGTCAAGCCGAAAAAAGAGAAGACGGAACATACGATTACCATAATGCAATACCTTTTCCTCGAGTTATTGACCGCATCAATGATCTCTATGATCAAGGTCATACAATAACATTGTTTACAGCTCGGGGAATGCGAACGCATAAAGGTAACGTAAAGAAGATTAAAGAAAGCGTTCAGCCTGTTCTTGAGGAGTGGCTGGCAAAAAATGGTATTAAGTACCATGAACTTATTGTAGGTAAACCTTGGGGCGAAAACGTTTTCTATGTTGATGATCGTGGATTATCTCTTAAGTCTTTTACATACGACAACCCAGAATTTTTTGAAAACATTATTAAAGCAGAAAACCTAATATGAAAAGAACAGTCATTATTCCAGCAGCAGGTTTAGCTTCTCGTATGAAGCCGCTGTCTCGTGGTATCAGCAAAGCAATGATTCCAGTCAACGGTCGTCCGCTAATTTCATACATCATTGAACACATCGAGTTTGACGAAATGATTATTGTGGAAAACGAGCTCGGCGACATTAAGGAATTTGTTAGCCGTGTCTATCCACAGAAGCCGATTAAGTTTGTGGTGCAAGAAGAAAAGAAAGGTCCTTTGCACGCAATCTTTTTAGGGTGGCATGCAGCAAATATTAAAGATTCTGCGGTAACCATCTGGCTAGGTGATACCATCTGTCTTGATGATTTTGATTGGGAAGAAAACTTTGTTGCCGTTCATCAGGTAGATGATCCTCATCGCTGGTGCCTAATTGATGAACATGGCAAACTATATGATAAGCCAGATTCTCAAGTACCTACCAATGAAGCCTTAATTGGAGTCTATCATTTTCTAGAGCGTGATTCTTTTGATAGTGCAATCGTTTCAGGAATGGGTAAGCCACCTCATAAAGGTGAACATCAGATCGCAGCTCTTCTTGAAGACTATCAAGCAAATATCGGAATGCCGGTTGCGCTTGCTGAAACATCTCAATGGTATGATTGTGGTGAACTGACCACTTATTACAAATCAAAAGCTAGACTCTTAACACGATCTGCAAGATCCTTTAATAAGATTTCTGTTGATACGTTTTACGGAACAGTGACTAAGAGCTCTAGCGATGAAGAAAAACAAGATAAGATTCAAGCAGAAAAAAATTGGTTTAAGTCTTTGGATGAAGCACAGTCTCTCTTTTGCCCAAGAATACTTGACAGCCAGTACGGCACTCTTAAGATGTCACTGGAACCTGGGACAGCACTAAACGAAGTCTTGGTTTATGATAACCTGCGGACTGATGTTTGGCACGAAATCATTCGTAAGATTTTAGATGTCCATCACAATGTTTTCTATTCGCCAGCATTGCTTGAAGCAGATCATTATCATCATTGCTTTACCGCGTATTTCTTGAAGAACCAATCAAGAATGAAAAAGATATCTGCTATGTTTATGGACCAAGAATTGGTAAACTTTGTTGAAGACACTGGTCTAGAACTGTGCAAAGATCCTTTATGGTCAAACGTCCTTCACGGAGATTCGCATCTAGGAAATATCATTTACGATCCTTTCTCCGGTGCAATCAAATTTGTTGATCCGCGCGGACAGTTTGGTGACCAAGAAGGTGCAATGGGTGATATGCGCTATGACATGGGTAAACTGCTGCAAGATTTTTATTGCGGTTACTCTATGATGATGGCTGGTCGCTATGAAATCCATGATAAAGTTGTTAAAATTGATTGGATTGGCGAAACCGAAAAACTTTCTACCTTTTTAGAAAGTGAATTACTTTCTTATGGCTATAATGTCAAACTATTGAAAAAACTTGCAGTTGTTCTCTTGGTAACTGCAATACCTTTTCACGAAGGCAGTCCGAAACGTCAAAAGGCTTTCTATTACCGCGCACTTAACCTTATGAAAACTTTAAAGTCAACAGATGATTTATCTTAAAATCCACGAAAGACCGTCCACTGGTAAACCTAAAGCATTATTCTTTTTTCCTCGTGACTTTGAAAAGATGGAATACATCATGGGGTTTGCGATACCTATTTTGGAGTACGCTGCTGAAAAGTATGATCCTGTAGTAATAACTGGTCGTGATAGCGATCTTAAGTACTTTAAAAAGTATGCTGAGGTTTGGGGATTTAACATTTCACATCTCTTAAAGATGAAAGATGATTCATTTAAGAGGGCTGACGAAATGGAAGGTGAAGATACCAATTGGGAATATAATGGCGAGGTTCTTCATCGGAATATTGCGGAATCATTTGGCCAAGAATACTTTCGAGATCTGAAAAAGATCTTTATCATAGATCCTATTGACTTTATTCTTCCGCAGACTTCATACATTTCCAAAAAAGTTAATCCTCTCTTGTGTGAAAGAAGAAACGAATTTCATGACACAGTCAATGATGATGCAGATGAAATCGCAACAATTAATGAATACAACGAAAAGACAGCAACAAAATATTACTATCGCTGTTCTGTCTTAGCTTTTGGCAGTCATAACAAGAATGTTAGTATGGCTCTTCTTAAGTTTGCTTTTGATTCTGCTGAAGACTTTGAAAACGCTACCGCATTTATTAATGATCCAGCATTTTACACGCCTGTCTTTCATGAATGGCGGATCCCCTTTGTTGCTGCGTACTTTGCCAATGATACACGAGGAACTCGGCAATTCTTTGAATTTCCTATTGGACAGCTACAGCATCTTGTTTGGGACGAAAGAAAAAAGAAATCCGATCTTTTCTATGTAAACGAGCCTTTGATTAAAGATAAAGATTTCTTTTTTGCAGGAACCATCTTTCAAGAAAAGGGTGGAAGAGTAGAACTTTATGACCGCTATATGAAAGACCTGCGGATTCCTAACAGTTCACTGTTCATTCCGCTGCGTGCCAATGGAATCGTTTATACCAAGAAAAATAATGACCGTTATATAAACAAACTTACTGATAAGTTTTCCGAAAAATATGAAGAAATCATTACCCACCCTCTTTATGAAGGACATGTAATTCCTGCGGAGTACGAAAACATAGTAAAGAAATACAGATATGGTCTTTTACTACGATGTGTATCGCATTATGACTCATTGAATTTCCGCCCGGTTCTCTATGCAAGGTTAAGGATATTACCTTTAATTGACCCAGGCTATGATCCTATGTGTTTGCAGATTCCTGCAGAGATTCAGCAGCATCTCTTGGTTAATGACAATACAGAAATTGCAGAAAAAGTAAAATTCTATAATGAAAATCCAGAGAAACGCGAAGAGCTGTTGGATATGTTAGAAGAGCTCTTTGGCGTAAATACATTTGAACAGAATTGGAAACAAATTTTATCACTATACATTTAATATGAAAACAGAGAATCTTAAAGTAGCGGTTTTTCCTATAGGATCTTCTATGAAGTTTAGCAAAGAAAAGCTTAAAAGATCTGACGGTACTTCAGAGTATTACAAATTAATCTGGGCTCTTTGCCGCAATTCTTCGGTTAATGAAGTCTGGCTGATACAACGCAGCGATTGGAAAAAACTATCATTTGAAGAAAAAACAGAATTTGATCCGCGCGGAGTTCTTCGCGACATCTATTCAGAGTTTAATGTTCAAGTCCCTCCTGGGCGAAGAGCAGGACCTGACGGCAATCTGCTTCCTCATACACCTGATGAACAAACCCGGTATAAAGATCTCTGGAATAAAGTCCAAGATTTAGGTCAGCCTGACTTTGGACTAGGTTTTGCTTCGCAAGGTCTTACAATGGTTAATATTCCGGGAATCATTCCAGGGATTAAAGATCCGAGTAAAATGACTAGCTCACTGGATATGACGGTCATTTACTCTGCGCCAATCATTCACTATCTTAATATGTCAAACCTTCCGTGGTATATGATTCTAACCGACCCACGTTATGTAAAGCCAAAACAAAAATGGCGTGATATGGTTAACGGTCCTAAAGAATGTATTGCCCAGTACAATTATGATATTGACTTTACTCACTTTGACACATATCCTAATCCTTCTTCAGGACAAGAGATTACTGAAAAACTTGTCTTAACGTATTCAGGAATTGAAAAGATGAATCTTATTGGCGAAGAAATCATTCGCCCGGAATCGGAAAGAGCGATTAAGTTTTCTATTGTTGCTATGCAATCATCATACGGTAAGCAAGAAGTTGATTACCGTCTCGAAGCTCTTAAGAAATGGATATTAAGTCAACCGGGTTCAGATAATTATAACATTTATGGAAAGTGGGATGAACGTTTTACCAAAGGATATAAGCAGTTTCAAGGTTACCGAGATCCAGCAGAGATTGATGAAATCTTTAAGAGTACTCGTTACACATTAATCATTCCTATTCGTCCTAATTGGGTAACCAGCAAATACGCTGAAATGCTAAGAGTTGGTGTACTACCTTTCTTTCATCCTGATTACGATACGCAATTCAGTACAATCCCGCAAGATCACTATTTGCGGGTCAAGACTCCAGGTGAGATGTTTACCAAGATTGATGAGTTGGAAGCAAATCCTGAAATGCGAATTAAAATGGTTAAGCAGTTGCAAGTCACGTTTCTCCAAGGAGTTCGTAAAGGTTCTTTTCTTTCTGATGTGGTCAATCCGTTCTTACAAAGAGCAGGTGTTGATGTTCAATTAGGAAACGGCTATTGTGATGATGTCTTAAGAACACAAAATCTTTCTGACGTTGAACAACCGAAGAAAAATGATGATGTTAAAGCAAGATCTCTCTTTTAATGAAAAACTATTCAAAATTTTGGGACGCTGCTTACGTTATTAATCTCGACTTTCGGCAGGATCGTTGGGAAGAAATTAGCAAGATGGCACACGCAGCTGGTCTAGGAATTCAGCGATGGAATGCAACGAAATCCTCTGACATTGACATTGAAAAACACAGAAAAGGCGTTCGGGTAAAAAAGACTTCTTGCATTGCTTGTTGGTCTTCACACATTAGGATATACCGAGATGCGTTAGAAAAAGGCTACCGTAGAATTCTTGTTCTTGAAGATGATGCACTGATACCCGCAGACCTTTACGAACAATTAGAAGAATGGTTTACCAAGACGCAGATAACTGAATTTGAACTTCTTTATTTAGGATCAGCCGACAAATACCCTTCCGCCCCGCTAAGTAATGGTGTTGCTTTGTCGCAATACACTCTGCTGACTCATGCTATGCTCTTTGACAAAAGCGGTATGGAACGAGTAATAGAAATTATTGATTTACAAGATGATGGAAAATGCACTATGTCAATTGATGTCTTTCTTGCGGAGTTTATTCAGCCAAGAAACTTAACCTTTCAAGCTGAGCCGTCAATCGTTAAGACGGTTTCATCTTTTTCTGATATTGCTGGATGGAAAAGAAACTGGGAAGAAAACCAAAGATCATGCAGAACACAAGGACAAAAGAATCCAAAAAAGTGGAACCATTTTGTTGAAAGAGCTAAAACTGTGAAACTAAGAACAACGATAAATACTACGCCAAATCTATTTTAAATTATGACTAAAGACGGAAAAATCAAGTACGGCACAATCGTTCCTCTCATCGGAGGAATGGTCGTTGCCAATGAAAAAGCAACCGGTGAAAAACCCTCATTTATTCTCTCGTATGAAGCATTTGGCAGCAACGATGCCCATTGTGTTAACCGCTATAGCGAAACACCGTATATCCTAGCAGATGCCGAAACCAATGATTTACCTGAACATGAAGACGATCTTTTTTCGGAAGTTGACTTTGTCTCTGCTGTTTGTCCTTGTGCCGGTCTTTCTATGCTGAACTCATCAAAAACAGGTTCAAATAAAGCTCGTGGTGCAGACGCGGCACAAAACGACTGGATGTACAAAAGTGCTCGACTTATCCTTGAACAAGTTCGTCCTCGTGTTTTCTGGGGTGAGAATGCGCCTGGGCTATACAGCGGAATGGGTGAAAAGGTAGTAGAAAAACTACGAGAAATTGGGAAAGATAATGGGTATTCATTCTCTCTTGTGAAAACCGATACATACCTTCACGGAATACCTCAGCACCGAATGCGATCCTTTTACTTCTTTTGGCGTGATAGCGAAGCTCCTATTCTTAACTACCATAGAAGAGATTCGCCAATGTTGGAAGATTATCTTAACCAAATTCCGGAAGGTGTTTCTGAAATGGACAAGCCATTTGGACTAGGAGACATTACTAACATGGGGTGGTTTAAGTATGCAGAAGAAAAAGGATGGTCACGAAGAAAACTTATTGAAAGCCGTTACAAAACAATGTTTCATTGGGTAACTGGTGAAAATCTTCTTAACGACTGTCAGGAATGGTCAGAAAGAAACGATGAGCCGCAAATGGCTAAGTTCATTGCTCATACCCAGAAAAAACTTGCTGATAATAAAGGATGGTGGGATGGCACTCCTCTCATTTTTCATGAAGCAACCAATGCTGTCATTGCCAAAAACGCAGGAATTATTCACCCAGGAAAAGATCGAGGAATTACCATCCGCGAAGCTATGTGGCTAATGGGTCTTCCTCATGATTTTGAAATGGTTGGCGGAGGCTACTTTAATCATATCTGTCAAAATGTTCCTGTTAACACAGCAACTGACTGGACTAGCGAAATCTTGCGTTTTCTGAAAGATGAAATCACAGAATATGGCGGAGATTTTGTTAAGCAAAATAACATCTCACAAAAAATAGATTACGTAGAAAAACGTACCGTATCAAAAATTCTTTTTTAATGGACAACTGTTTTAAAGCAACAATCGCATTTGAAAATCATCAATGGATTCCCAATCTTCTAAAAGATTTCCCCGATCTTATAATTTATGATGCATCTGAAAAAAACCCATACACTGGACCAGGTACAGTGGTCAAGATAGAAAACCGCGGGTTTACAAGAAATTGGAACCAGGTGTTTGAGGACTTCTTAGCAAGTGGGCAGCAGTTTATTTGGATGACAAATAATGACATTGATATTTCAACGGAAACTTATAAAAAAATGATGACCGTCATTACAGAAGATACCCGCTGCGCTGCTGTAGTGGCATCTTACAATAGTCATCATCAGCCTTTACGCAATCTTGGTCGAGGTATTCGTAAAGTTCCTTTCATGGAACAGACATCTCCAATATATCGCAAAGAAGCAATTCAAGACTTACTTAGAGCTGTAGGATATATTCTCTATCCTCCTATTAAGATGGGTCATGGTGTTGATATCATATCTTCTTGGCACTTAAGAAACCTAGGATATCATTTCCTGGTTATTGATGATGTTAGTTTTCACCATCACATTGCAGGAAATGCAAAAGAAGCCTTTGGATCCAAGATAAATTATGTAAAAGTAGCATCAGAAGATCGCAAAGGCCACATACAGGATATTATAGGTAGCAATTGGAAAAAACAACTATTAGTCGGATTCGAAAACGAAGATTATAAATTATGAAAAAACTATCAATAACACGAGAAGAACTGGTTGACCTTTTTCCAAAAGGCTTAAAGATTGCAGAGATCGGCGTTTTTAAAGGAGCTTACGCAAAAAAACTTGAGGAAAGTCTACCATCACAACTAACCCTTATTGATGTCTGGTGTCATGTTGACAGCGATACAGTTTACGGAAAGCTGGATCCGTGTAATCTTACGGATCGTGGATTTAACAAGATTCACAAGAAGGTGGTGGAAATGTTTAAGGAAAATGCAAATGTTGAAATTGTTCGTGAGTTTTCGGGGATTCATGTAGATAATGTAGAAGACGGGCACTATGATGTGGTCTATATTGATGGCGATCACAGTTACACTGGATGTTTAAGCGATATGGTTGCCTGGTCAAAAAAGGTGGCGGTAACAGGATTTATTTACGGCCATGATTACACGGATTCTTTTCCATGGATCGAAATTAAGCCTGCCGTTGATAAGTTTCTTGTTGATAACCCAGACTGGAGCCTGGTGGCAATTACGTCAGAGGTTCCAAAAAAGTCACCTAGCTGGATCTTGGCAAAAGAAGGATCTATCATATTTGATATACTTAAAGAAGAACTTTCTATCAACTCGAGTATATAATTAAGGAATATGAAATTACTTATCATTGAAGGTTTAGATCGCTGCGGCAAAGATACTCTTATTAGTAGTATCTCTTCGCAATATAAGTTTGTAGTTAATAGCCATTGGTCTTTTCCTCAAGGTGAAACCAACGAAGAAAAGACTCTCTATCAACAAGAAAACTTTGCCGCGGAATTCCTCTTACAGGATACTATAAGAACAGCCGCAAAAAATGGTTATCATTCTGAAGATGGAATAATCATTTGGAATCGTTCACACATTGGTGAATATGTTTATGGTACAATCTACCGCGACAGCCAGCCAGAAACATGGGTTCCGCGGTTAGAAGAAGCATTTCTTTACGATGATAAAGATGTCTATTTAATATTTCTCTATGCAGATGCGGAATTCTTGCTTCAGCAAGAAGATGGGAAATCATATTCAACAAAACTTGAAGATAAGAAAAAAGAAATCAAAAGTTTTCATACAGCTATTGACAATAGCAAAATTAGCAATAAGATAAAGATTAAAGTAAACAATGGAAACAAATACACAGACGCTTCCGACATTCTCAGTATCGTCGAGCGAGCTATCAGCAAATAATGCGTTTCAAGAGGTGCTACATCGCATCACAACGCAAGGAGAAGAATCCTCACCAAGAGGATTGCGAGTTCGAGAACGCGAGTTAGAAAACCTAACAATCAATCCTAACATGCCGCTAATTGACTTTGAGGCTAGACCTTTCAATTGGAAGTATTTTACTGGAGAGCTTGCTTGGTATATCACCAAAGATACTAACATCGATTTCATTAGTAACTTTTCAAACTTTTGGACAGGGATTGCTGATGCAGCAGGAAACATTAATTCAAACTATGGCAAACTTCTTTTTGGCGAACAACTGCAATGGGCTCTTGATTCTTTAAAGCGTGATCCTAACACACGTCAAGCTGTTTGCTTTGTTAATCGCCCAACTTTTCAGTATGAAGGTAACCGTGATTTTGTTTGTACTATGTACTTAAACTTTTGGATTCGCGACAACCGTCTACACATGAAAGTACAAATGCGTTCCAATGATGTTTTCTATGGTTTAACTTACGATGCACCTTTCTTTGCCTTTGTTCAGCAATCAATGTGGCATTGGCTAAAAGATGATTATCCTACGCTGGACTTAGGTAATTACTATCACTATGCCGATAACATGCATTACTATGAAAGACATTTTGATATTGCGGAAAAGATACTAGCTGAAGATATTAAGAACCCTACTTGGATTCATTTAAAGAAACCGCTTTTCTTTCTTAAGAATGGCTATATGATTCTAACAGATACTGGCGTAAATTTCATGGAAGAGGTAGCCCAAAAGGTTAATGAAATGGAAGACCTCAATCAATCACAAGAAGATTACAAGAATACCCTTAACAAATATTTTTACATTCAATAAAATTCATAATCATGGAAGAAGTTACCAAAAAAACAATTAAGATCGCGAGAACACGAACTGGTGTTCCTTGCTTGTGGGAAAGTCTAGTAAACTTCTCTGATCTCAAAAGATCAACTGTCATTCTTTGCAAAGATGGCCAATCAAAAAACGCAGTATTCCTTAATGAGGATCGAGAGAAACAAGCATTAGTCCCTATTGAAACCGGTGACTACATTGCAAAAAGTTTTCAAGATCAGCATGGAATTGCAATCTCACTTTTCCAAATCCTGGAAATCTCACCAATGAGCAACGAGGCTGTTATCGTTCCTGTTTTCCGTAAGTCTTCATTAGTTGCAGACTATACGGTACCAAGTGAGTACCAAAGAATGGTTGATACATCAATCGGAAAACTACAAGGTGATTGCCGAGTAGTTTCAACCATGAAAGTTGCATCTGTTTAAGAAAATCTTATAATGACAGCAGTCGTTTCTGTTCAGCCGGAGTATGTAGAACTGTTTGTTCGTTTCCTAAAGGAAAAGGACTATTCTCTTCTTCCTACGTATCAAGTTAGGACAATTCTTATACCAAACTGGGTAATATTTAATGTTGATATTGATACTTGGGTAAACATTCATGACCACGTATCACAAAGTATATAATACGTCTAAATGAAATTTATCTTAGGTTTACTTTACACATTTATTGCACAGATACTTGTTTGGTTTCAGTTAAACGGTCAATTTCTTTGGCCTTGGTTCAAAGAAAATAAGTTTTGGGTGGCACTTATCTTTTCCGTTCCCGTGTCTCTCTTGTTCATATACGC
>Ga0315905_10001278_pt1 | contig 26961 bp, 16 predicted proteins | sample LakEriMetagenome_5_FD_203522 | JGI IMG/M metagenome (GOLD analysis project Ga0315905, IMG submission 203522) | Freshwater fungal communities from buoy surface, Lake Erie, Ohio, United States - Buoy 4 MA121 | ecosystem: Environmental > Aquatic > Freshwater > Lake | place: USA: Lake Erie, Ohio...
CATCTCGACGACCCAGAGCCTTCCATCGGGCCCAAAGTCGATTGCCACAGGATCAGCAATCAGCGGTTCGGCGGCCACCAATTGGACCTCCAAATCGGCATGCACCTTGATCGCCGCCAGTGACTCTTCGGGCGTCTTGGGGGGAATGCCCTGCGTTCCCCGGGGTGCCAGAAACTCTTCCGGCGTCTGCGCTTTGACGGCCTCGATGATTTTGTTCTCCAGACCCGGTGCGAGCGTGGTCGGCAAGGCGAAGTAGGGTATCTCCCCACCGCCGCCATAGCCTCCCTCCTGAAGCAGTCGCTCGCTGGGAATATAGGCCCCAAAATCATTGGAGTAGCCGTGAAGCCAGATGCGATCCCGGTGCAATTCCCGCTTCAGTCGCAACGCGTAGTCGACGCAAACCTCCCCGGCGAGGAAAACCATCTGCAGCGCCTCACCGAAGCGGAGCGACTGGATGGGATAGCGCAGCTCACTGGTCAATGGCTCGCCGCGATCGAGTTTGGCCAATTGCCAACTGGCGTTGTAACCCGCAGATCCACCGGCCGCGACGGTCGCTTCCAATTCGCCTCGCGTCGGCAGTTTATTGAGCGGCAAGTCGAGATGCTCCAGGCGAACTGCGAGCGGGCCACTCAGCTCCCGCAGCGGTCCCGCCATGACTCGTTTGACTTCCGCGGCAATTTCCGCGCCCTGCGCTGCGGCAGCTGCGACGTTGTCACCGGTCACGCCGCTGGAGGGATTGGCATCCGAGCCGCAGCCAATTGAGACCAGTCCAACCGCGCGAGGAAACTCGCGCTCGATGAGCTCCTGGGCGTAGCCAGCCCAATCGCCGCTGTACTGGTTGAACGAAAGGGTGACACAGTGACAGGCGTACGTGGTGTAGACCGCCAGAGTCCGCCCGTCCCGGGCCCGCGCGACGAGCACCGGAAGATCGTGATCGACTGGCCCCCCCGCAGTCCTCCGGTTGACGGCAAAGCCAACCTGGCCGACTCCCCAAGCGAGGCTGGCAGGCTGGCGAACCTCGATCGCCTCGGATGCTGCGGCAATGATCAGTCCGGGCAATTCTTCGGTGTAACGATCGACGTGTTCTTGCTGCTCCGGGGGAAGAGGCGAGCTGAAAATCGTATCGCTCGCGCCGTTTACTTTGGGGGCGCTGTGAGTGTGCGTAAACGTCAAAATCAGATTCTGCCGCGGCAGCTGGAAGCGCTGCTGCAGTGCCGCAGCCACCAGGTCGACCAACGATTCCCGCACCCCGAGATTATCGAGAGTGATGATTACCACCGGCGGTTCGGAGCCATGACTAATCGCCAGCGCCTTGGCCCAGAGATGCTGCGACGTTCCTGCAGCTTCCTCGCGACGCCCGCCAAAGCCATTGAGCCGCACGGGGTAAGCGGGAGTGACGTCAACCGCCGCCGCGCCGACGCGATACTCAAGTCGCCGCTCCGGTCCCTGGGCTCGCAGCTGCCCGGCCAGCGGCGCAAAGGCAACCCACATCAGGCCGAGGAATGCCAGCCTTGCGGAGATCTTCTGACATGGGAATGGCATCTCGCATCTCCTGCAAAACAACCGGACGGCAAGCAAGCTCACCGGCGATTTTAAGGCAGCGAAATGCCGCGTGGAACCAGCGCGGGCGATTTCCCGGCCCTACGGTCCAACCACGGTGCACTTGCGAGCCGTGAGTGCGTCGGAAAGTTCCCAGAACTTCGCGTCGCTGAGTTGGGTATAGGTCACATTCAGATATTGCAACTTGGGAAGTTGCAGGAGGCTGGGGACTACGGCATCGCCGATCCCGGTGCTGCCAATATGCAGCCAAACCAAATTTGGATTTCCAGTCAGCGACTGAATTGCCCGATCGGTAATCTTGGTCTTGTCGAGATTCAAACGCCGCAGCTTGGGCAGCTTGGCAACGGCAGCCACCGTTTCATCGGAGACCGCTGTGCTCCAGAGATTCAAGTCTTCAAGATTGTTTAACTGGGCCAGTGAGCCAGCCGAGGCGTCGGTTACGCCGGGAGACTTGGTTTCACTAAGATCGAGAATTTTCAGATCGGGCAACTTCGTCAGACTGGCTACCGCTCGGTCCGTGATCGCAGTATCACGCAAATCGAGATTTACGATTTTTCCCAAGCTGGCAAGGACGGCAACGCCGGCATCTCCGACCTTGGTTCGAAACAAGGTCACCTCCGACAGGTCTTTCAGGTCTTTCAAGTAAGCGACCCCAACGTCGGTCACCAACGTGTCATTCAGGCCAAGCACGCGCAGCTTCTTCATCTGCCCCACGGACTTGAGCCCCTCATCGGTGATCTGCGGCCCCCAAACCTTGAGGAACTGCAGGTTGGGCAGGGTTGCCAGTGCAGCAAGCCCCTGGTCCGAGACCCGGTTGCAGTCGGTCAAATCGATCGCCCGCAGTGTCTTCAGCCGCGCGAGTTCCACGACACCAGCATCACCGACCCGCGTTTGACCGATCCGCAATTGCTCCAAAGCCGGAAAACCGGCCACAATCTTCAGCCCTTCATCCGAGATGTCACTGCGAAACAGCTGCAGCATTTTCAGCTTGGGCAACTTTCCCAGCGCGCTCAGGGCCGCCTCTGTCACGGGCGATTGCTCGGCGGTCAGCACTTCAAGTTGCGAAAGTTGGGCCAGGCGTTCAAACGTCTGGGCGTCGGCTGAGGGACCGTTGATGGAAACCTGGGTCACACCACCCAGTCGGCCGAGCGCGGCGATTGCCTCGTTGAGATTGGCAGTCTGAGTCAAATCAGCCGCAACATATCGGCCGGATTGAGGGTCGGCAGTCAACACACCCCCAAGAGCAGCCAGTGCCTCGCCAGCCTGCGCTTCAGCAGCACGGAGGGAAGCCGAAATCTGCGACTCCAATTTCTGGTTTTGCTCTTTCAGCGACTTGACTTCGGCCTCCAGTTTCTTCAGCCGCTCGATCAGATCGGGCGGGACTTCTGCCGTCGCCGGAGTCGCCCCGCCGCCAGCTGCATCAATCTTGGCTTCAAGTTCCTTCAGTTTGGCTTTGACAATCAACGGGTCGTAGTTCGTCGTTTCACAGCCACCCGACATCAACAAGCCGCTGGCAAACAGGAAAGAAAGGGCAACGCCTCGACAGAGATTCAGCTTCATCATGGAAAAAAGACTCCGGCAACTCACGGCCAGTCCAATTCGGGTCTGCAACTACCCCTGATTGCCACGCAGGCAGCCAGAGCACAACACAAGGGAGACGCTGAGCGCCTTCCGTACCAGTCCGCTCCATTCTAATTGATTTGCCCGCGGGCGTGGTCACCTGAAATCGCTCCTCCAAAGGGGCTATTGTCGCCTCAAGGAGGACAAGAACCCGCAGAGTCGGAGCGAAGCACGCTGCGCTCCCGCTGAATTGCGGGAAGGTCGCACCGACCGCAAGCTCACCGCAAACGTCACAAGTTGACAATTGAGCTGAAATTCCACGGGCTCCCAGCGACCACAAGGAGTAGCGGCTGCAACGATTGTGTCGATAAGCGTTATGGAGATTTCGTTCACCACATTCGTCAGGTTTCCCATGCGTTCGACTCCCGTTGCCTTGCTGCTCTTGATGATTGTCAGCTTGCAAGGCACTGAAAGCCTCGGTCAAGGGACGATGGCCGCCCCCGGCCTCGGGTCATCCCCGCAACCGGCCGCAGTCCAGACGCGGGAAATCCGCCCGGGAGAACGCTGCAGCGAGTGCACCCGTCCTGCGGAGACACGTCCCCTGACACGCTGGGACCTTCCCGGCTTCTGGGGTCGGCCCTACGTCGAACCACCGGTGGGAGGATGCGAATGTGGCACCTGCCGGGGCGTCACCCGCCAGCCGGAAAAAAGCGTTTATTGGCCTCGCCCCTGGTCGGGACATCTGGAAAACCGCACGCCGCGCTTCAATTCATTTCTGGAAAACTGCTTTGCACCCGCCCTGACCGCACCCTTCGATGGACTGGGAGGCTTCAAAGGTCTTCCCTATCAACGCCGCGACTCGGGCTACGCAGGTTGCGGTCGCGATCCCTACGGTTGCCTCGGCGAAAGTAACCAGCCCGGCAACTGTCGTTAGTCCGAACGACAATCGAACCTACACGAACAAAATCGCGGCTACATCCGCGCGCATGCTCTCCGTTCGACTGAGATTCCTGACCAGGCTCAGCGCGGCCATCACACCGGGTTCAGGGCTGCAGCAATGGTTGCAGAAAGTCAAATGCCCGCCGAGCCACGTTGGCCGCGTCGTGGCTGTGTCGGCTCAACTCGACATGAACTGGTCCCGTGTATCCACTTGATTTGAGCGCGGCGACGATCGGCGGGAAGCTCATTTCACCCTCACCGAACATCAGGTGTTCGTGTACCCCAGCCCGCATGTCCTCGAGGTGAATATTCACGGTCTGGGCTGCCCAGCGCTCGATGTAATCAGCCAGGGGAACCTCCCCCTGGCAGAACAGATGGCCAATATCCAGCGTCAAACGGAGACGGGGATGACTCAGCCATTGCTGCAGTCGCTCCCAACGACTCATCGTATCAATCGCCATGCCGGGCTCAGGTTCAAAGCCGAGGATCACGTCGTAGCGCTCCGCATCGCGCAACAGCATGTCCAGATTGGCGGTCAGATTGTCGAGCACCATTTGGTCGTCCAATCCCTCGGAAGCCACTCCCGACCAGATTGAAATGACCTTGGCCCCCAGCGGAGCCGCGATCTCCATCGCATGTCGAATCAATTCGCGGCGCGGCGCGGCGAGGGCGGGCTCGATTACCAAGGGGGGCCAGTGCTTCCGCCGTGGATCGAGCAAAAACCGGGCTCCCGTCTCCAGCGTACAAGCCAGCCCCAACTGCCGAAGAAGCTGAGCCAGTTGTTCGAGCTGCTTCGGCCAGTCCGGCTGAAATGGACTCAACCATTGATGGTCAATGGTCAGCGCAACGCTCCGGTATCCAATCTCGGCAAGCAGTTCCAATGCCTGCTGGGGATCATGATGAGCCAGCCCGTTTGTGTTGTATCCCAGCAGCATCGATGGAGCTCTTGGCTGAATCAGAGTGGCCTCGCACCGAGCTCAATTCGCCCCAGCGTCGCCGGACTCAAGTATGACGGCTGACTGAGTTGAGCAACAGTCCCACCGGCAACAGGGCGAGGACCGCCAATCCGTAAAGCAGGCTTCCTTGCCCGGCGATAATGCAGACCGAAGCATCGAGAAACACCATGCTGCGCAGGGCAGTGACCACAGCACCCTGAACCGTGCGTGGCTGCAGATTGCCGATCGCCCGCCAAGCCCGTTTGAGGATTGGAAAACCAATCGCGAGAATCAGCAGCGGGTACAACCCGACTTGCCGGGCTCCGCCGACCATTTGCAGGAACTCCGCGGACTGGACAACCCATACGTATCCCGCCAGCGCCAGCCCGATCAACACCGATCCCAGTACGAGCGGACCACGGCGAACCACGCCCGCCTCGCTCCGCGCCAGCCAGGTGATTCCAGCAACGTAAACCGTCAGGCAGGCAGCAAGCCCCAAGACGGGGGGAGCGAAACCGCTCCAACCACCCAGCGTCAGAGCCGGGCTGGCACCGAGCAGTACGTTCAAGCCGCGACAGGCTCCCATGACCCAAGGGGCCGCCACCGTGCGTTTGAGAACGATGTCGTAAAGCAAAATGGCAATCGCCAACAGCCCTGCAATCGCCAGTGGTCGCCAGGTCATCGAGGAGGCCAACACCCCGGCGCAACCCGCCAACCCAACTCCGCAACCAAGCAAGAGGAACCCAGCCCATCCAGCCGTATTCGTCTTAATTCTCCCCGACGGGAGAGGACGCTCGGGGCGCTCGCGTTGGTCCTGTTCAACATCCCACCAGTCATTGAGGACCATGCCGGCCGTGTAGAGAGCCGCAGACGCAAGGCTCAACAGTAACCATTGCCAGACGGGCAACCAGCCTCCGGTCGCAATCAACATTCCCATCCAGACGTTGGCGAGGGCCGAGGGCAGGTTGGCGACCCGCCCTAATTCCAGCCAAGCCATCAGTCGCTTTGAACTCACAATCAAACCTTGTCAGTAAATTTGCCAGCATTCCCTGCGGCTGCGGACCTGAGCTGCTTGCAGGGCGGGACGTAACCCTCGAGACCCCTTTGAATGCTAGCAAAAATAAAGCCCAAAGGGCCTTCACGACGCCTTTGGGCTTATCCCCCCCGGGATTATTTCGGCCGCTTGCGAACTGATTCGAAGCGATTGATTGCGACACACGAAAGTATCGGCAGCTCTTCATAATCGCGTTAGCCAAAGTTTAACGGGTGGTGATTTCAGGAAAGCTGACCCTGTTCCGGGCGAGTTTGCCGATTATTCGGTGAATTCACTGAAGAAGCTGGGCAAAATTTGACGATTAACCGGAAAGCCTGAGGTTCTCTCTGCGCTGGCGGCAGCTTCGTATGCTGCCTTGGCGATGGGGACCTGGGGCGAGAAGTTCCCCGGATTTCAACCAAGGTTCGTCCTGTGAAGAATCTCTCCAGCCTGCTGCAGGTCGCTTCCTCCCTGCTGATTCCGATCGCGATCGGCTTGAGCTCGTTCACGCTGCTCTCGGCGCTGGTCGACGGTGGAATCATTCAGCACGACTTGTTCTACCGTTACCTGTTTGGCCATTGGGTCAATCGCACGACCTCGGCGCTATTCTGCATTGGTGCCGCCGGGCTGGCTCTGGCCATGAAGGATGTGCTGGCCCAGTATGCCGGTATTCGCCGAGTCGAACTCGAGCTGCCAGAGGACCATTCTCCTGCGGATGATGAACAGTTATCCCGCCGCTTGCTCGCCGGGCTGGATGCGCTCCCGGCTTATCTGCACACCCATTACCTGCACCAAAGGCTGCGAGGACTGTTTGAGTACATTGCCCGCAGCGGTGCATCGGCGGCGACCGAATCGGAACTCCGGTTTCTGAGTCAACAGGATGAGGACCGCAAGCATGCGCGCTACTCATTCGTGCGGATCCTGATTTGGGCGATTCCCCTGCTCGGCTTTCTCGGTACGGTGCTCGGGATTTCGGAGGGCCTTGGCAAACTGGGAATGAGTCAATCGGAAGACCTTTCCAAGATGATGAGTGGCCTGCAGGCCAGTTTGTACGTCGCGTTTGACACGACGGCCCAAGCCCTCGTACTCTCGATTGCCTTGATGTTCACGTTGTACCTCGCCGATCGGCTGGAGTCGCAATTGCTGAGATTGGTCGATGACCGGGCATTGGAGTTGACTGGAGAGTTTTTTGAATTCACGCCGGCCGGCAATGAGGCCTCGCTTCAGGTCAGCCAGCTGGGGCGACGGATGCTTGCCGCGACTCGTTCGGCGGTTCGCGAGCAAACTGAACTCTGGCGGGAGACACTTGCCTCTGCCGAACAAGCCTGGTCATCCAATCAGCAGTCCGCGGCGGACGACCTCCGGGTCCAAGTGCTCTCGGAATTGGAACAAGTAACCTCCCGGCTGGGCCGCAGTCTCGAGCTGTCGGTCGCCAACTCGCTCGAACAGTCCCGTGGAAGCCTGGAAAATCTGGAGGCAACTCAGGGTCGGATCCTGAATAGCTTGGAACAGAATTTGAGCCAATCGCTGAACGGCTTTGGCCAAATGGTCCATACGACCTGCGACCGGCTCGATGCGACCGTGGCCTCAGCGATCGCCCAATCGCATCAATTGGTCGCCGATCAACTCGGCTTGTGGCAAGCCTCGCTGGCAGAGAGCACTCGCCTTCTCTCGGCGGAGAATCAGCAGGCCACAGAGCAACTTGCAGCCATTCGCGAGCTCGCCTGCCGGCTGGAGGATATCGCTTCCCTGCAGGAGGCCATCAATCGCGGACTGGATGCAGTCACCTCGACTTCGCGCATGGACTACGCTCTGACTGATTTGGCCACGGCGATCAAGGAGTTGCGGCAGGACCTGAAGCAGCACCGCGATCCGCTGGCCGAGACCGTCAGTCCAGCTGATTCCCGAATTGCTCCCTTTGCCCTCCGCCTTCACGACGTCGCCAGACGGGTTGCATGAAACGCCGCAAGAGACCGGACGATCCTGCCGTCTCCCTGTTCCCTTTCCTGACCGTTCTGATTTGCACGATTGGCGTGCTGATCGTGCTGTTGGTCATCTCGGTGCGAGCGGTTGGTTCGAAATCCGAGCAAGTCGCGGCCAAAGCGGCCGAGGAACAGCGAGCCGAGCTTGCCAGGATACAAGGTGAGCTGGAACTGCATGAGCTGCGTGCCGAAGGGTGGCAGGAAATCCGAGGCAAACGCGTCGAGCAAATCCGGCTCGCCCGGGAAGAACGCGGTTACCTCGAGGAAGCCCTGCGGGAGCTCGACGCCGAAGCCAAAGAAATCGCTGCCCAACTGCGCCAGCTGAGCAGTGGCGCCGAGTCTGACCAGACACAGAAGGCCAGCGAGACGCGGCTGCAGGAACTGCGCGATCGGCTCAAGTCGGAACAAGAGAAAAAGATTGAGACGCCTCCCGGCGACGAGGCCGCCGTGATGTACAACCTCGTCCCCTTCAATGGGCCCGGCGGAACCAATCGTCGCCCAATCTACGTGGAATGCTCTGAACAGAAACTGGTCCTGCAGCCCTGGGGTATCGAACTTCAACTGGCAGACTTTGCGGTTCCGGGCGAGCCCGGCAATCCACTCGATGCGGCCTTGACCACGATCAAGGAATACTGGCGCAAGTACGACCTGGCTGGCGATCAGGGAGCACCTTATCCGCTGCTCGTGGTGCGGCCGAGCGGGGCCCAGTCATACGCTCTGGCGCGGCGGGCCATGACCAGTTGGGTAGACGAGTTCGGCTATGAACTCATTCCCGAGAACAAACCGCTCAAGTACGGTCAAAGTGATCCCCAGCTGGCCGCTGAGATTCGCCAAGCGGTTGAGGTGGCGCGGCGAAATCAGGCTCTGCTGGCAGAACAGATTCAGTATCGCGAGCGGGTCCTGCAGCAGCGGGCAATCTCGCGGCAAACGGCGACCGGAAGCGGTGGCGGCGGGTTGCGAGCCGACCGCGTTCGAGGAGGCTTCACTTCGGACTCTCGCTATGCCTCGACTCACGCTCAGGACGGCAGTGGCGCGGCCGCCGTCCAGAAACTGCTCGGTAATGACTCGAGTGGCTCCAAACAGAACGGCTCGGAAAGTGTTTCGGCCCAGGCTGGCAACTCCAGCGACGCCTTTCTGTCCAAGGGGAAGCTCGGGGAGCAAGAGCTTTCGACTGGCAACGGAAGCGGAATGGGTCCCGCAGCGGCGGCGTTGACCGCCAACTCCAAGGCAAATCCGGCTGCAAACCAGCTTCAAGCTCCCTCGGCGTTCAATAGCTCGCCGCAAAGCCCGACCTCTGACTCAGCCCAAGCCTATCAGCCCGGCAATCTTGCAGCGCAAAAGGGAGCGGCAACGGGCCAGCCGGGATCCACAGCATCCCCGGCAAACAAGGTCGGTGGAGGGCCTGCCGGCAAAACGGCTCAATCCACCGCGGCCGGGGAAGGTGGGAAAGCAGGACTCTCCAGCGGCACTTCCCCAGCCCCTCTCGCGGCGAGCCGAGGTAACGACTGGGCCTTGCCGGGACGAAATTCAACGCGCGCGACTCCGTATCTGCGGCCGATTCGAGTGATCTGCTCCGGCGAAGAGTTGGTGATCGTGACCGGCTCCAATTCACCCCTGAGTTCCAATGTCATCTCGTTTCCAGCCGAAACCGCCGGGGCCATTGAACCTCTGGTCAGCTCGCTCTGGCGGCTGATCGACAGCTGGGGCCCGACCCCGGACAACGGCTATTGGAAGCCGGTATTGAAGGTCGAAACGCTTCCCGAGGGTGAAAGCCGTGCCCGCGACCTCAAAGCCCTGATGCAGGACAGCGGAATCGAACTCTCCGAGGAGCCACGACAATGAGCGGTCCGATGGACGAACAACTCAACGTTGGCGAAGACTCCTTCATGGACACGATTGCCAACCTGGTCGGGGTATTGATCATCCTCGTGGCAATCGTCTCCCTCCACGCGGAGAAGATTGTCGTCCCCCGCGGTGAACGCCCCGAGCAGAACCAAGCCCGCGAAGAGCTCGCCTCTGCCCTGAACGCCGCCACGCGCACCGCCAATGCAATCGAGATCGATTCCCAGCGACTGGAGCAAGACCTTGCCGCCGAACAGCGGCTCGCCGCGAGTCTCGCGGAAGAACGCAGAGAGAAAATGATCTGGCTGGAACTGGCCCGGCGGCAGATTGCCGAACAAAAGGCGGCACTCGATGAACGGGCTCAACGCCGTCTGGAAACGGTCGCGGAAGAGACCAAGCTGCAACAGCAGCTCGATGAACTTCAACGGCAGCGCCGGGCCCAAGCGGCAGCTGCGGCCGTACCCAAGGAAATCGAGCTGGTCCACTATCCAACACCGATCGCCAAGACAGTCTTCTCGGATGAGGTCCATTTCCGTTTGGAGAACGGTCGGCTTGCCTACGTGCCCCTCAACGAACTGCTGGAGCAAATGAAAGCCGAGTGGAAATACAAGGCGGAAAAACTGGGACAGGACCCGAGTACCGTAGAGCTGATTGGACCGATCGAGAACTTTCGCATGGAGTACGAATTGGTTGCGGAATCTCCCGACCCCAGCCTGCCACTCGATCCCAACCGGGGCATGATCGTGCGCTTCAACAAGTTTCTGATCACACCAATGGGAGCCAATACGGGCGAACCTCTGGCCGTCGCCCTCGGGGAAAACTCTCAGTTCCGACAGCGGCTGCAACGCCTGCCTCCGGGTAAGACCACCATCTCCATTTGGGTCTACCCCGAAAGCTATGAGCAGCTTCTGACGCTGCGGAGCTGGCTTCGGGAACAGGGTTACCAAACGGCTTGCTGGCCGCTGGAATCGGGTCGCCCGATCACCGGCGGACCGAATGGACTGCGGACGACCGCCCAGTAACTCACTGTTCGGCAATCATCCACCGGGGCAAACGGAGCGACTCCCTGCCGGAATTTTCTTGGAGAGTTGGCCCGCGATCGCTTAGAATCGGAAGGCTTGCCGGGAAGCCCCCGGCAGTTCGATCAGCAGCAAGGCCGGCACTTGGGCTCCGGCACTTCCTGCAGCACTAAAGGCCTTCGGACTTGGGCGAAACGTCATGGCTCGCAAAAACCCGCGGCGCAATCTCACGCGAATCGATTTGCGCGCCCGCAACGGCAAAGCGATCTCGGGATGGGAAGTCCGGATTCAACGCCGCCGCGAACGAGTTCAGAAGTTCTTTTGCGACTCAAAACTGGGAGGCAAACGCGCCGCACTCCGCGCTGCTCAAGCATTCCGCGACCAGACGGAAATCAAACTCAAGCCCTTGAGCGTCGCCGATCGAGCTCAACTTCCTTCCAAACGCAATCAATCCGGAACGGTGGGTGTCAGGCGGCAACAGCAAATCGACCGGCGAGGGGATTACGAGTACCGCTACAGCTACTGGATCGCCCAATGGACCGATGGACTCGGGCGGCGGAAGACCCGCAGCTTCTCAGTGCACCAGTTCGGTGAGAAAAAGGCGAGGCAACTGGCCGTCGCTGCTCGCGAGGCGGGCGTAAAACGGGCAAAGCGCTGATGTGCGTCTGATTGCCGGCGAAAGCAGAAACCCATGCTGCGATAAAAGTCAGCTGCAATAAAAGTCAGCTGTCAAAGGGCCGGTGAATTACTGGGGTACAAAAAAACCCCGGTGGAAGGTACCCCGGGGCTGCTGGCTTTCGATTTGTTCTGGATTCGATTTATTCTGGAGAGCGGTTTTTGGCCTCGAACAATTCGAGTCGAGCTTGCTTTAACCTGCTTGGCTCAGTTGGGAAGTGCCTCAGCTGAGAAGTGTCGCTGACAAGTACTTGGGTGCGACTGTTCGCTGAGCTAGGCGGCTTCGAGACAGATGCAACTTCTAGACGGTGGTAGGCAAGCGGAAAGGCTTTTGCTTGACCGCCTTGCGCACGGCTCCACCTCGCAAGCAGCGGGTGCAGACCTTGGCGTACTCATTGCCGCCGCCGGCGTTGGTGATCTTCACCGAGCGGAGGTTGGGGCGGAAATTGCGCTTGGTCTTGCCAGTGATCTTGGTACCGACACCACCGAGGTACTTGGCTTTACCGCGAGTCTCAATCTTGTTACCGACTTGAGACCGCTTGCCGCAAACCTGACACACGCGAGCCATGACTATGCTATCCTGTTCGAAAATTCCTGATTTTTGCGAGCCTCAAAGTATATCAAAGCTCGTCGGGTCCGCAACGGCCAGCCACTCAAAAGCCCTTTTTCGGGGGGATTATCGCTCCCGACCGGACCTTTGCGGCCGTTTCCGCCGGGGCGCCGAGTTCCGCAAAGGGCCGGCCTGAATTGCTCCGCTCCCCGCCGGCTGGGCTGGAGTGCTGGCAATTCCTTTGCCAAACGTGGCGGCAACTTTTCCTAACTCGGCAATTTCATGCAAGTGACTTCACCCCCGTCTTTGAAACTGCGAAAAGGGGCCGAACGGCGGGTCCTTCGCGGCCATGAATGGGTTTTCTCCAACGAACTTCAACTCCCCCAAAACGGCCAAACCTGGCCGGAGTCGGGCGGGCTGGTCCACCTGCAGGACTACCGCGGCAAATTCCTGGCTTCCGGCTATTTCAATTCCAAATCTCTGATCGCCGCCCGCGTCGTCGCCCGGACTCCGCTGGCGCGACTCGATCGCAACTGGCTTCGCCCCCGACTGGAGTCAGCGTTGCGATTTCGAGAGCAACTCTATCCCGGGCGTTGCTATCGCTGGGTGCATGGGGAAGCGGACGGGTTGCCCGGCCTGGTCGTCGATCGTTTTGGCGATTATCTGACAATTCAGATCACAACCGCCGGGATGCAACGCCTGGAGAGCGAGTTGCTTGACCTGCTCGGAGAACTCTCCGGATGCGAGGGGATCGTGCTGCGAGCTGATGACCATTTTCGGGAACTGGAAGGATTGTCGCTGCAGCCACCGACGGCTCGCGGGGTCATTCCGGAGTGGGTCGCACTCCACGAGGGTGATTTATCCTTCGAGACCCAACTGCTCACCGGGCAGAAGACAGGCTGGTTTTTTGACCAGCGCGACAATCGCCAACGGCTCCGCCGCTACGTCGCCGGAGCGCGCGTGCTCGATGCCTTCTGTTACGCCGGCGCGTGGGGCATTACGGCTGCGAAGTCGGGGGCCAGTGCGGTGACTTGCCTCGATTCCTCGCCGGTCGCGATCGAACTGGTTCGTCGGAATGCGGCACTCAATCAAGTCTCCCTCGAGACATTGACCGCCGATGCCTTTGCCGCCTTAAAGCAACTTCAGGAGGCGGGGCGAAAATTCGAGGTGGTTGTGCTCGATCCCCCCGCCCTGATCAAACGCAAACGCGACCACGAGGCGGGGCTCCAAGCCTATTACCAACTGAATCGGCTCGCCACCAGCCTGCTCGCGCCGGACGGGTTGCTGGTCAGTTGCTCCTGCTCTCATCACCTCGCCCACCAGGAATTGGTGGAGGTGGTGACGCATGCCGCCCGACATCATCAACGGCAGATCTCCCTGGTTGAAATCGGCCAGCAATCGGCAGACCATCCGATCCATCCCGCGATTCCGGAAACCGCCTATTTAAAGGCGTTGTTTACTCGAATGGTTTCTGCTCCCGTCGAATCTTCACAACCGAATGAGGCCGGCTCATGACGACTCGCTCACTCCCCTCGGGGCTCCCGACCAGCCCGATTGTCCATTGGCTGGCCTGCGGACTTTTCCTGTCGATTGGCTGGACCGCTTTCCCCGTTTGTGGCCAAACTCCCGCCGCGCATCCCCTGCGCTGGGAATTCAAGTTGCTTTGCGTCGATGCCAACGAAGGAATCGACCTCGCGGATGTGAACCGCGATGGAAAACTGGATGTGATCGCCGGGCGGAACTGGTTTGCTGCTCCCGAGTTCGCGGCGCGGCCACTGCGGAAGATTGACGACTGGAATGGTTACGTAGAGAGCAATGGCGACTTTGCCTACGACGTCGACCGGGATGGCTGGGTCGATGTGATCGCCGGTTCGTTTCTCCCAACCGCCGTGCACTGGTACCGCAATCCGGGTACCGACGGTCTGCAGCGCGGTCAGCTTTGGGAACAGCGGCTGCTGATGGAAACTGGCGCTTCGCAAAACGAAGCTCAGCTTTTATCCGACCTGGATTCGGATGGCATGCCCGAGTGGGTCGTCAATTCCTGGAATGGCGCCAACCCGCTGGTGGTCTGGAAACTGGAGCCAACGGCAACTCCCGCTTCGGGAGAGGCTCCCGAACCCCCGCTCTCGCCTCGCAAATTGCTGCTCGGCCCCCAAGGCCAGGCCCACGGGCTGGGTGTCGGTGATCTCGACGACGATGGAGACCGGGACGTCCTCGTGGGTAACGGCTGGTATGAGCACCCGGGAGGTGAACTCAAAGGCCCGTGGACCTTTCATCAGGATTGGGAGATTCAAGCCAGCATTCCCATGCTGGTGTCTGACCTTGATCGCGATGGCCGCAGTGACATCATCGTCGGGAAAGGGCACGATTTTGGTTTGCAGTGGTGGCGGCAACTCCCGCCCGCAGCCGATGGCCGTCGGCAATGGGAAAAAAAGACGATTGACGATCGCTTCTCCCAGCCACACGCCTTGTTGCTCGTCGACCTGAACGGGGATGGCAGCGCGGAGTTGATTACCGGCAAACGCTGGTACGCTCACAATGGCGGCGATCCGGGCGGACAGGAGCCGCCCTGCCTGTACTACTACGCCTGGGATGGCGCGTCCTTCACTCGCCACGTGATCGATGAAGGGCACATCGGCACGGGATTGCAGATTCGCACTGGCGATTTGAATGGCGACGGCCGAGCGGACATTGCGGTCGCGGGAAAAAGCGGAACGTACCTCGTCCTCTCCCAACCAAGCACCGAGGAAAAAGGCGACGGGAATTAAGGCCTCGGGGAAGTTCCCTGGTCCAGTCGGACCGGACAGCGGCACGGCTCAACAACCGATCGCCCGTCCGACGCGGGGCTCAGCCGAGCTTTGGCTGGCTCAAGCAGTGAGGGGGGGAGGCCGCTGCGCACAGAGACGCAGCCGCTGATGATTCCGCCCGTTTCAGCGGCGGGACGAGGGAGTGGACTGCAAAAACTCCGCCGGCGTTTGGCCGAAGGCTTCTTGAAAAGCGGCTTCGAAAGCGGACCCTTTTTCCAAGGCCCCCAACAGCTTCCCGAAGCGCTGCCCACTGGCTCGCAACCGGTTCAAAAAGGCGTAGGCGATCAGCCCCGCCTGATCCTCCGGCAGTTTTCCCGAGATGAAGTCGCTCGGTTGACTCATTCTCCCGGCGGCAGCCGTCGCTTCGGCCTCCCACGCCGCCACTTCATCGGCTCGAGAATAAACTTTTGCCGCCAGCGAATAGCCCATCCCGTCCGCAAACCAGCGCGGCCCGTCAACCACCCGGCTCGCCTGCGCCACCGCGGCGATATTCCGTGCCAATTCGGGCTCGAACATCTTCCCATCCTCTGCGGCCCGCAGCAGCATGATCACGTGGGCATCAACCTGATTGAACTGCCAGTGGGATTGGACACTTGCAGGGACTTCATGGCCGAGCACCATGTTGCCATACTCATCCAGGTCATAACGTTCGGTCACGATAAGCACTGAGACTTTTCCTTTAACCAGCGGCTCGTTTCCGCCAGACTTTTGTGCCCGCTTCAGTTCGGTCACCAGCTTTTCGACCCGCTCGGCGTATGCGTCGAGCGTTTCCCGCGGGGCGTCCGCCAGCAGATTGAAGTCTTCGCGTTCGACGACTTCGACCTTGCGGCCGGGATTGAATGTGTTCCATGTCTTGCGGGCACTGGCAAGCCGCTCGCGGGACAACTCGGCATGACTCAAACCGGCGGCGCGGCTGCGGGCGGCGATCAGTCGAATCGGCTGGTTCGGGTCGCCGCCATCGAACGTTGCCCCCTCGGCAATCCATTTGGAAATCAAGGCGATTTTTTCCTGAGCCAGCGGCGGCCGCCCCAGCGGCATCCGATTGCCACCACCCGTACCGAGCAGTTTTTTGATGATCAGGCTGTCGGCCTCCTTTCCTCCCAGAAGAATCGCACCGCTGTCGCCGCCGCGGAGTAATCCGGAAAAGATGCCGAGGTTTAAATTGGCCCGGGGCTGACGCACATCGACGTGACAGCCGGAACAGTTTTCCACCAGGATCGGAGCGATGTCGCGGGAGAAACTCACGGTCTCCTTACCGGTCGCCTTCACCAGCTGCGGTCGCTCCATTTCGGGCGGAGCTTCAACACCTGCCGCCCCGAGGGTTCGCAAGTTTGCGTTTTCATCGGCATCGGACTTGGCTCCCGCGGTGACCCAGTCGCGCAGCAACTTCAGTTCGGCCTCTTCCACCTTTCCGCCACCTTTGGGCATCTCACCCGTGTCGATGACTTGAATCAGGCGGCTCTCAACCGGATCGTTGGCAACCACTTGGCCACTGCTCATCAGCGCCTTGTAAGTGGCCATGCCAAATTGCCCGCGCTGATTGTTGACGTGACAGCCTCCGCATTTGGCGACCAGAATCGGGGCCACGTCTTTCGTGAAACTGATTTCCGCATCTTTTCCGCGGGGCAGGGGAGGGGGTGGCGCGACCGCCTCCCCTTTCTCCTTCAGCAGTTCCTGGGCTTTGACCAGTTTTGCATGCAGCGGTTCCAACTCCTTGAGCAGACCGGGTGAACTCGCTTCCGTGACTTCCCCAAGTTGGTTGACTGCGTCCTGATAGACCTTCGCGCAATCTTCGAATTTTCCGGCGGTGAATAACTTGGCCGCACGCTGGACCTCTTCCTCCACGGTCCGCACCAACTGCCGCTCCTTGCGAGACAGTTTGGTCTCTTGCGCCCCGGCGGGTGCCAACCAGCCAAGTCCGATGCCCCAGCCAACCAACAGCAACAAGCCAATCCGCTGCATCCCTTGCCACTCCCGTCGGTGCGTCCACAAACCTTCCGTCCACAAACCTTCTTTCGCCTTACATCCTCTCATATCCTATCCCCAAGCCCGGGTGGACCCTACTGCGAAATCTCCGCCGGCTGTTGTTTTCCCCTGCGGAAAAGGATGCGCCGCAAACCGTTCGGAGGGGTTATCCATTCCCGAACACGCGCGCCAAAAAGATCATCATCCCGACGAGCACCAGGAAGCAGACCAGCACAATCGCTCCCACGACCAGGTTGGCTTTCAGGGAAGAAGTACGTCCTCGCTTCCGGGTCCGGTTTGACGGCAAGGAAGCCAATTCGCCGACGTCCAGACTCGCCAAACCGGTGTCCAAGGCGGCTTGATCGGTTCCGCCGGGAACGGCCACGTCGGGAACGGCCACGCGAGGACTGGGGGCGAGCTTGGGATTCGCCTTTGCGGGAGCGGGCGACGCCGCCGTCGCGCTGGCTTTACCCGCGGCGGGATCCGCCCCCCCCGCCTTGGGGCTTCTGCTTCCTCCAGCGGGAGCAGCTGGCTTGGTGACGGCGGGAGAGGGGGCGGTGGCCGCGCCGGGTTGCGGCAGTCGGTTGGGCTTGGCTGGTGCCGTCGCCTCGGAACCGGACGGCCGGGGAGCGGGCGCGTGGGTCGCCGATGACAGAGGAGCGGGCTCGCCTTGCCACTTCTCTTTCCGCTGCGGCGTTTTGGCTGCTGACGGCTTGCCCGGCGGGACCAACGGCGGCGGCTGGGGGGGCGAAGCAGCTGGACGCTCCGCGGTCGGGCTGCTTTCGCTTGAGCGCTCCGCACTCGCCGCGATGCCCGAGGCGGCCGGTGCCGTCACCCCGATCTGTTGGCGGCACTTTTCGATTGCCTGAATGACCCGTTCGCAGCTCTGCAGGCGTTCGTCTGGTGATTTCTTCATCATTCGCTGACACAGCGCTTCGACCGGCAACGGACAATCGGGGCGGAGTTCGCGGACCGGCTTCGGCTCGCGGCTTTGGTGCATCGCGATTCGCTGCGCAATTGATCCCTCCGGAAACGGCGGCTGACCGGTCAGCAAATAGTAAAACGTGCAACCGAGACTGTAGAGATCGGCCCGCGGGTCGACATTGTGGCTGTTCAAGGCCTGCTCCGGAGCGAGGTAATCGGCCGTGCCCATTACTTTCTCGTTGTGCAGCAGGGTCAGTGATTCCGGGTCCTCACGAAACAGGGCCAGCCCCAAGTCGAGAAGCTTGACGCTCCCTTCGCTGGTCAGCAGCAGGTTGGCCGGCTTGATATCACGATGCACGATTTGCTTGCTGTGAGCATGAGCCAGACCGGCAGCCGCCTGCTCGAGATACTTCAGGGCGTCCTCGATCGACGCGGGGCCTTCCTGCTGGATCTTTTGATGGAGGTCCACGCCCGGGACATACTCCATCACCATGTAATAGACGTCCTCTTCATTGGCGAGGTCATAGATTCGGACGATGTTCGGGTGGCTCAAACTGGCCGCAGCCCGCCCCTCGCGCAGAAAGCGGTCGAGATAACTTTTGTCGTTGACCCTCGCCCGCGGTAAAACCTTGATCGCCCGACGCTGTCCGGAGAGGGTATGCTCTGCGAGGTAGACGGTGCTCATCCCGCCGGTGCCCAACAAGGAGAGCAACCTGTATTGCCCGACAAAAAAACCTTTGTACTTGCGAGTCAGCAGCTTGTCATAATGCCACTGTGTGATGAGCCCCTCGCCGATCAGAAACTGAGTCAGCTGGTCCAGATGCACCGGCTTGCCCGCAGCCCGCCGCGACAGCTCAGCCAAAGCCTGCTTGAGCTGGTCAGCCGGCACGACTCCGCTCTTTTGGACCAAACCCAAAAAACTCTTGGCACTCAGCTCGCTCATCTCGGCTCACTCTGTTCTGGAGCTTCATCGATCCGGCCGTTCCCGGGCCTGACCCTTCCAAGTTCCATTGGAATGTTCTCTCTGACAATCGCCCTCGCTGGCTCGCGAATTTGCAGGCCAGGCGATACGATTGAGTTGGCTATCTTGAAGCCCAGCCATCATTCTCGCCAGTGGTGAGTCGATTTTCAAATTTTCAGCCGGAAAACCGCCTGGCGATCGTTTTGCACCCTGTGTGCCGTGGAGCCAACCCAAACAACGATGAAGCCCCATGTGACTGTGATTGGCGGCGGAGCGATTGGACTCAGCCTTGCCTACGAGCTCCTGCGGCGGGGATACCGCGTGCGGTTGCTGGAGCGTTCCGAAATCGGCCGCGAAGCCTCCTGGGCCGGCGCGGGGATTCTGGCCCCAGCCCATCCCGACCACTCCCTGCATCCACTCGATCGGCTGGCGGGACTCGGCAGCCGACTGCATCGCGAGTGGGCGGAGCGGCTCCGCAACGATTACGGACTGGACGTCGGCTACTGGAATTGCGGTGGCTTGTACATCGCCCGCTCGCCAGGGGAGGCCGCAGCGCTTCGCGGGCAAGCTGACTCTTGGGAGGCGGAACACCTTTCATTCCGAAAACTCACGCCGGCGGAATTGACTGCCAAATTCGGCGGTCGACTCGCGACCTCGCCGCGGGTCATCACGGCCCTTTGGACCGACGAGGAAAGCCAGATCCGCAACCCCCATTTCATTCGCAGCCTCGCGGCCGCTGTGATGCGGGAAGGCGGCGAGATTCTTGAACAACTGGGAGAATTAAGGCTGCAGACGAGGGGGAACCGAATCTGGCGGGTGGAGTCGGCGAGCGGATGGGCGGGCGAGTGCGAACTGCTCTGCCTGGCCGCCGGGACATGGACAGGGCAGTTACTGGAGCAACTGGCGATCGCTCTGCCAGTCGAACCGATTCGCGGACAAATGGCTCTTTTCCAGATCGGCCAGCCACTTCCCGCCATTATCAACGAGGGTTCTCGGTACCTCGTTCCTCGAAAAGATGGTCACTTGCTGGTCGGCTCGACCATGGAAGAGGCCGGCTTCGATCGCTCCACTACCGAACTCGAACAGAGCCAACTCGTCGCCTTTGCCCGCAGCCTCGTGCCTGAGTTGGCGGCCCGCGAGCCGATTCGCAGTTGGGCTGGACTTCGTCCCGCCAGTTACGATGGCTTTCCTTACCTCGGCGCGATTCCGGACTGGGATAACCTGTTCGTATCGACGGGACACCTGCGCAGCGGATTGCAACTGGCGCCGGCCAGCGCGGTGCTGCTCGCGGAGCTGATCGCCGGTGGCGGCGACCCTGAATTATTGCGGCTGCTCAGCCCTGCCCGGTTGGGCCGCCACCTCGATGGTTAGCAGGTGAACATCTCCGGCACTCAGCAACCATTCGATTTGCAGCTCGTCGGCTTGGCCCCCCAATCGCGCCCAATCTGCCCGCCACGCCTGCTCCAGGTTGGCGAGCTCCTCCGCTGCACAACGCACGACGACGCAAATCGCCCGACCTCGAAGCATGCTCTGGTCCGCCTGGTCAAGCAACTGCGCGGCGCGAAACGCGCGAGGTTCGATTTGCGTTTTCGGCAGGGAATAGATCCCCCGCAGCGCAAACGTCAGATACTCGTTGAGCCTGTCATCCTTGCCGCCACTTCGCTCCCACAGTTCGTCCTCAATCAGGTTGGGATAAAGCCAGAGCAAACGCTGGTTCAAATCAGGTGAGTCGAGCAGATACTGCCGCACATCGTGCCAGCCTTCGCTGCGCATGCCAAGCACCGCCCTTTCGCGCCACAGCGACACGGCCAGCGGATTTGTGCGAACGATGCGCCAACCGCCGGATTGCGGCACCGGAACCGCGCCAAACGCCAGAAGAAACACGCCCAACGCGGATAACGCCAAACCGCGCTTCCACGGCAACCCGGCGACCTGCAAGCCCAACCCTAATGCGGGAAAGCTCCACACAACTGCCAAGTAGCGCGGCGTTGCGAGCCCGGCCAGTCCACTCCATGAGCACAGCACCGCGACGATCACCGGTCCGAGAAAACAGCCGAGCCAATAGGCGGCTGCCGATGGCTCCGGCTCGCCAGCCAAGTTTACCGCCAGACTCGGTTCGGCAGATCGTGGGGAACGAGCTGGCGATGACAACACCCGCGATGAAGAATTCCATCGAAAGGTACGGAACGCGTACCACCGCCGAACCGAATAGGGAACCAGCCAGGCTCCCAGCACCAACCCCAGGCTAAGTCCAATCAGCTCGGGCCCATCGACTAAGGCCTGCCACAGTTCCCTTCGCTGAACCCAGGTCGATGTCGCCTGGTTCATGACCAAGCCCACCACAGAGCCAACTGCCATTCCCAAGCCATCGAGCGGCTGAGGCGCTCGACGCTGAAAAAACAATAACACAGCGACCGTCAGCGTCAGCAGTATGGCGGTCGGGTGGAGCAACACAATCGCCAAAGCCAGCAGCGGCAGGCTCCAGTCGGGACCGGTCTGCAGCGAACAGAGACGTTGATAACCCCGCCAACTCAACAGCAGTCCACCCAATTGCACTAACGCGTATGGCCGCGCTTCACTCGCGAAAAAAATCAGCTGCGAGTCGATCGCAAGCACCAAGGCCGTCGTCGCCGTCGCGAGAACAGAGCGAGTCAGCCGCCAGGTGACCCAGGCGCCCAATCCCAGCAAACCACAGCCCGCGGCCAATGAGACCGCCCGCAATCCGAATGCCGTCTGCTCCTGACCGCCGGCAACAACGTGATTCAGCCAAAAGTAGAGCGGTGATTGATTGCCGGCGATGGCGCGCGACGCGACTTGCCCCCACCCGTCCGCCAAGACCCAACTGGTGTGCAACTCATCGATCCAGAGCGGATCGTGCGCGGCCATCTGCCAGCGCAACCAGCAACCGATGAGCAGGCAGGCAAGCAGGAGGATCAGGCCGAGCGGATTCTTCATGACCTGATTGTAGTAAGCGGCGGCAGAGCGAGGTTAGGTCACCAGCGGATGCGAGACACCCGGTTGACCAGCGCTGGATGCTTGTTCCGCAGCGGAACTCCCGCCAGCCCGCATCCGAGCCCGCATCAGGGAAAGACCACGCAGACGGTCCTTACGCAGCCTTGCTTCCAGCAAAATTCTGGGCCACGGCCAGACGGCTGATTCCAAATGCATTCAGCGTCGTCTTCGCCCGACGCAATTCAACGGCAGCTTCCGGCCCCCCTTGCTGGACGATCAACAGGGCCGCGCCCAACCGCTCCGGCTGGCTGAGTTCTTCCAGCAGTTGGCTGATCGGACCGAGGTCGATGACCGTCGCATCAAACTGCTCGCTCAAAGGCTGCAACAACTGCCCGAGATAATCGAGCAGGAAAGGTGGCAGCCATTTTCGCACGGCCACTGGCTGGAGCGCAACCACGGCTGAATTGTTGCGGCGGGAAATCGCCATGGCCGCCTGGAGCGGCTCGAAGGCCTCGACTTGCCGGACCCAAGACCCGGCGGCAGTCAACTCAAGTTCCAGCGTCCAGCCTGCTCGCGCCAAATCGGCATCGACCATCAAGACGCGTCGACCTCGCTCGATCAGCAGCCTCGAAATAGTCGCCGCCAGGGTGGTCGCTCCTTGCTGCCGCCGCGCACCGGCCACGAGCATCCGGCCATTGCCCGCTTGCAGCAGTTGATCCGCCGCCGCCAGCAGCGGGTTGGTCAAAGCCGGTTGCTGACAGAGCTGTTCCACGATCCGACTCCAGCGGAAATCGGGATGCACCACCAGCGGCAAACCGCCACCCAGCGATTGGGCGCGTTGTTCTCTGGCGAGGTTGGCGGGATCATGCGCTGATTGGGCCCCTGCGGAATCGGCAGAGTGGGGCTCGCCGCCTGAATTGGCCGCGACCATCCGAGCCTGTAACTCGGCGGACAGATTTCGCGCCGCCCACCGCCGATGCCCCGCAGCCAATCCGGCACCGGTCACGATCGCTTGCGGCGGATCAATTCGGGTTCGCTGGACGGAGAATCCGGTTACTTGCTCCCGTGAACTGGTCGGCCAGTGCTTGGCCGGTGCTTGCTCAGTGATTTGGCCGGGCAACTCCAGCGGCTTGACGTGGGCGGACTTGGCTGGACCTGATGTCTGAGCAAGGTCGCCGCTCGGCTCAAGCGGTTGTTCGTTCGTCCCGGTGCTGTTCGGCTGCTCGCGACGGGAACTGGCGGGAACGGTAGTGGCCTTGGGCCGATTATGACTCTCGACGGAAGTGGTCCAAGCAACCTCCTGCATCGACCAGCCCACAAATCGCTCGACTGGCAGGATTTGAAAATGCGGAGCTGGGGGGGAGCCGTGTGCCGGGTGAGCGATTGCCTGTGCCGGAGTCTCGGCAAGCTCGAACGCTTGCGTCACGTGCTTTGCGGGTGGTTCCATTGCGGAATTTGCCTCGCCGCGCTTCTTCGTGGCCCGATCGCCAGTTGAGACTGGAAAGCGAAACTGGGGATCTGCCAACTCAAAGCTCCCGGTCGCCGTCCCCGAGCCGGCGACAAACGCGGCGGCGTTCGCCGTCAAACCGCTGGAGTTTGCATCGTGTGCGGCAGGCATCTTTCAATTCCTTGTTCAACTCAACGGAGGGGAGACTCGGTAAAGCTCGCTAGCAGACCGGTGGCCCGAGGTTGGAGCGGAGGGTGTCCTTTCTGCTTCAATCGGTAGAACTTGCCAACGCGCTTGAGGCTCATTCGGAAATCGTTCGGCACAGGGGAAAGGTGCAGGAGCAACACAAAGGTGCGGGAGCAACGGGACTTGGGCCGAGGCCAGCTCCGCCAGCCGCGAGTTATGGCAGGAAAGCCCCCTCAATCCCTGAAATGGTTCCGGTTTACCCAAGCCACCCACCTGCTTCACCTCGTTTTCCAGCGGCTGATTCGGTCAGTTTCGCTCGTCAGCCGTCAGCCGTGGCTATCGGCCCCCGGCCTATGTCCTTTAAAATCGGGGTTTGCCTCAGGGAAGCAACCTGGCGCTGGGGCCAAGTCTGGTCATAATTGAGGGTCCAGAGCGGGCTGCCGGTCGAAGGACATCAGCTTCCGGCCCGGTTCCTCAGTCACCGACCGTTTCTCTCATTCCTCTCTCCCCAAGACCGAAGTGTTGAATACGACGCAAACGCGGAACGCGACCGAACTTCTCCACGAGCGGCTGACCGACTCGATCCTGATCCTCGACGGTGCGATGGGCACCAAGGTCCAGGCGCTCCAGCTGACCGAGTCGATGGTTCGGGGGGACCGTTTTCGCAATCACCATAAAGACCTCAAGAACTTTGTCGACATCCTCTGCCTGACCCATCCGGACGCGATCCGCCAGATTCATCGCGAGTACTTGGCTGCGGGCGCGGATATTCTCGAGACGAACACGTTCGGAGCGAGCCCGGTAGGAATGGAAGAGTTCGGCCTGCCTGCCGAGTTGGCACGCGAGATCAATTTTGCGGCGGTGCGGTGTGCGCGGGAGGCGGCGGACGATTTCAATCGCCGCGAACCGGGTCGCCCGCGGTTTGTCGCCGGCTCGATCGGCCCGACGACGAAGCAGACGGCGATCAGCACCAAGGTCGACGAGCCCGCCTTTCGCGGGACAACCTTTGAGATCATGGAGGCTTCGTATTACGAGCAGGTGAAAGCTCTGGTCGAAGCGGGTGTCGACATTCTGATGCCCGAAACGGTGATTGACACGCTCAATCTCAAGGCCTGTTTGTTTGCGATCAGCCGCTACTTCCGGGAGTCGGGGAATGTTGTCCCGGTCATGGCCTCGGGGACATTTGACCGCGGCGGAACGACCTTTGTCTCGGGCCAGTCGGTCGAAGCCTTCTGGAATTCGATTGCGCATTTTCCGCTGCTGAGCGTCGGGGTGAACTGCGCGTTGGGGCCCGAGTTGATGCGGCCGCATGTGCAGGAACTGGCGAAGGTTTCCAACACGTACATCAGCTGCCATCCGAATGCCGGCTTGCCCAATGAAATGGGGCAGTACGACATGACTCCCGCGCGAATGGCCGAACTGCTGACGGAGTTCGCTGCCAACGGTTGGGTGAACATCGTCGGTGGCTGCTGTGGAACCACTCCGGAACACATTCGGGCGATTTCCGAAGCGCTCCGCAGCTACCGGCCGCATGGTCGACTCTCGCTGCCGGCCTGGACGAGGCTCAGCGGCACGCAACCGCTGACCCTCCGTCCCGACTCCAACTTCCTGATGATTGGTGAGCGAACCAATGTCACCGGTTCCCGGGCGTTTGCCAAGCTGATTCGCGAAGATAAGTTTGAAGAGGCGGTGGAGGTTGCCCGCCAGCAGGTGCTTGGTGGAGCCGCCGTGATCGACGTCAACATGGACGACGCCCTGCTCGATGGCGAGGCCGCGATGGAGAAATTCCTTCGCCTGATTGCCGGCGAGAGCGACATCAGCCGCGTCCCCGTGATGATCGACTCGAGCAAGTGGTCGGTGATCGAATCCGGACTGAAGAATGTGCAGGGCAAGGCGATCGTCAATTCGATCAGCCTCAAAGATGGAGAAGAAGAGTTCCTGCGTCGGGCCCGGCTCGTTCGCCAGTATGGTGCGGCAACGGTCGTGATGGCTTTCGATGAGCAGGGCCAGGCGGTTGAAATCGACGACAAGGTCCGCATCTGTCAGCGGGCCTATCGCGTGCTGACGGAAGATGTTGGCTTTCCGCCCGAGGACATTATCTTCGATCCCAACATTCTCACCGTCGCCACCGGGATGGAAGAGCACAACAATTATGCGATCAACTTCATTGAAGCGACACGTCTAATCAAGCAGCACTGTCCCGGGGCGAAGGTTAGCGGTGGCGTGAGCAACATTTCGTTCAGCTTCCGGGGGAACGATGTCGTCCGCGAGGCAATGCACTCGGCTTTTCTTTACCATGCGATCAAAGCCGGCATGGACATGGGAATTGTCAATGCGGGTCAGTTGGGGATTTACGAAGAGATTCCCCGCGACATGCTGACCCATGTCGAGGACGTGCTGTTCAATCGTCGGCCCGACGCGACCGATCGGCTGATCTCGTTCGCCGAATCGGTCAAAGGCAGCGGTGGCAAAAAGAAGACCGAGGATCTGGGCTGGCGCGAGACGTCAGTCGAAGAGCGGCTGAAGTACGCCCTGATCAAGGGAATCGACCGCTTTGTCGAGGAGGATACGGAAGAGGCGCGGAAGAAATACGCTCGCTGCCTGCAGATCATTGAAGGTCCGATGATGGACGGGATGTCGATCATCGGCGACCTGTTCGGGGCCGGAAAAATGTTTCTGCCCCAAGTGGTCAAGAGCGCGCGGGTGATGAAGCGGGCGGTGGCGCACCTGTTGCCTTACATGGAGCAGGAGAAAATCCAGGCCGGGTTTGTCGGCCAGCAATACCGCGGCCGGATCCTCCTCGCGACAGTCAAAGGGGACGTCCACGACATCGGCAAAAACATTGTGGGTGTCGTGCTCGGCTGTAACAACTACGAAATCATCGACCTCGGCGTGATGGTTTCAGCGGAAAAGATCCTCGACACGGCGGTTGAACTGGGAGTCGACGTGATCGGACTCTCGGGCTTGATCACACCCAGCCTCGACGAAATGGTCCACGTTGCCCGGGAGATGCAACGGCGGGGGATGAAGCTGCCGCTGCTGATCGGCGGGGCGACAACCAGCGACAAGCACACGGCGGTGAAAATCGCCCCGGCCTACGACCAACCGGTCGTGCATGTTCTCGATGCCTCGCGGAGTGTCGGTGTGGTAGATCGCCTGATGAGCGACGAGCTGCGGCCGACGATTGTCAAAGAAAATCGCGAACTCCAGGAGCGTTTGGTCAAGTCGTATGAGGACCGGCAGATGATGCTGGTCACCTATGAGGAGGCGTTGAAGAATCGCTTTCCGACAAACTGGTCCGAGGTACGAATTGACAAACCGGGCTTTACAGGCGCGCGGGTGGTGGAGGACCAGTCACTGCAGGAACTGCTCCCCTACATCGACTGGTCGCCGTTTTTCAGCTCCTGGGACTTGCATGGCAAATACCCGAAAATCCTCGAAGACGAAGTAGTCGGTGCGCAGGCGATTGAATTGTTCCGCGACGCCCAGCGGCTGCTGCGTAAAATCGTCAACGAGGGGTTGATCAAGGCCCGCGGTGTCTACGGCTTCTGGCCGGCGAACAGCGTTGGGGACGATGTGATTGTGTACGCCGACGAGCAGCGCTCGCGCGAGCTTTGTCGGTTC
>Ga0315905_10001279_pt1 | contig 26955 bp, 18 predicted proteins | sample LakEriMetagenome_5_FD_203522 | JGI IMG/M metagenome (GOLD analysis project Ga0315905, IMG submission 203522) | Freshwater fungal communities from buoy surface, Lake Erie, Ohio, United States - Buoy 4 MA121 | ecosystem: Environmental > Aquatic > Freshwater > Lake | place: USA: Lake Erie, Ohio...
CGGTGAACACTGTGCAAGTTGTACCTTCACACGACTGAATGATGTAGTCGGTAATTTCGCTACCGCCGTTATTCGATGGGGCAACCCACACAAGCTTCACTTCGGTATTTCCCGGAGTACCCACTACCCCTGTAGGAACACCCGCGACCGTGCGTGGTGTCACGCTGCTTGAACCACTTGAATACGCGCCTGTTCCCGCAGCATTAGTTGCAGCAACTTTGAATGTGTAAGCAGTTCCATTGGTCAGACCAGTGACAGTTGCTTTGCGTTCTGTAGAGGCCTCGTCTTTAAATATGGTGCACTTCGTGCCGATACACGACTGCACTGCGTAATCGCTAATTGCGTTACCACCGTTGTTTGCTGGTGCCACCCAAGTAAGCGCTACTTGGCCTTCATCGTCAATTGTTGCAACAACATCGGTAGGTGCATCTGGCACGGTGCGAGGTGTTGCGCCATTTGATGGAGATGAGTCGGCGCTCGTACCTGCGAGGTTGATTGCAGCAACAGTGAATGTGTATTCCTTGCCGAGCGTGAGACCAGTAATTGTTTTTGTAGCAAATACATCAACGCCATCGTTAACAACAACACATTCTTCATCGGCACACGCCTTAACGACGTAGTCGGTAATCGCTTCGTTGTTTGCAGATGGGGCGGTCCAAGTAAGCGCAATGCCACCAGTGTTGTTTGCTGTTGCCGCTACGTTGCTCGGCGTATTTGGTGCGCTTCGCGCAACCACTTCATTTGACCCTGTCGACCACGGGCCAAAGCCCGCTTCGTTAGAAACAGACACTCGGTACCTAAAGAATGAATTCGAATTTTCAGGTAAAACAATTTGTGCTTTAGTTGCAGACTCCTCTTTGGTGGAAGCGGTACTCCACCGTGCGGTAAGGCAGCCGTAACCAGAAAGGCACGACTGCACGCGGTACCCAGTAATGGCAGCACCACCATTGTCTGCTGGGTTTTTCCACTCAACGAAGGTTTGACGATTGAAGTCGGCCGTGGCCAACAAGTTCGTAGGAGCACCGGGAACTGTTCGCGGCGTAATGGAACGCGATGCATCAGATGCGGCTCCTGTGCCAATGCTGTTGACTGCAGCAACGGTGAACGTATAGGCAGTGCCATTCTTCAATCCTGCAATTTTCGCTGACGTTTCCGCTGACGTACCGTCGTTGGCAGCAACGCATGATCCACCGGTGCACACCTGCACCACATAGTCAGAAATAGCGAATCCACCGGTGATAGCTGGTGCAGTCCATGTGAGATTCACGAATGTGTTGTCGGGTGTGCCGTCAACTCCCGTGGGAATACCGGGAGGCGATGCAGGTACTACCTCATTTGAAGGTGACGAGTATTCGCCTGTACCAGCAGCGTTCACTGCTGCCACTTTGAAAGTCACAGCAACACCGAGTGACAACTTTGTTACTTGCGCAGAAGTTGCTGTAGATGTTCCGTCTTCAAAAGTTGTACATACTTTTGCAGCACATGACTGAATGACATAGTCGGTAATTGTTGCGCCATTTGCATTAGGAGCAGTCCATGCGACGTCGATGTTTCCTAACTTGTCGGCTACTGCACTCACTTGCGTTGGAGCACTTGGCAACATGCGTGGTGTTACAACTTCTGATGGGTCGGAGTATTTTCCTGTTCCAGCAGCATTCACTGCAGCAACAATAAAGGTGTAGCTCGTACCCACAGTGAGGCCTGAAAGCGTGGCGTTCGTCGCATCATTGAGGCCATCTTCGACGATTTCACATTTGCCGCCGGTGCAAGCCTTGACAAAGTAATCGGTAATGACTGCACCATTATTTTTAGGTGCGGCCCACGACACAACAATTCCACCTGTGTTGTTAACAACGGCTTTCGCTGCTGTTGGAGCGTCTGGAGCCTTACGCGGCACCACTTCATTTGATGGGTCAGAGTATGCACTTGTTCCCGCCACGTTGATTGCAGAAACTTCTACGTAATACGAGGAGCCCAATACGAACTCTCCGGTCAGAGTTGTGCTCAATTCTTTAAGGTCACTTACGCGCACAGGGTCTAAACACTCTTGATCGGCCGAGAGACACGCACGCACGTCATAACCGGTAATTGCTGTACCACCGTTACTTATAGGAGCAGACCAAGTTGCAACGATGCCACCCAGATTGTTCGGCGTGGCTTGCACCCCTGTTGGTGGTTGTGGCAACGTGCGCGGAACGACCGCAGCAGAAGGATCGGAATATGCGCCTGTTCCGGCATCATTCACTGCAGCAACAATAAAGGTGTAGCTCGTACCAACGGTGAGATTTGCCACTGATGCAACTGCGAGTTCCGATTCATCATCTGCGTAAACAACACAGCCAGCATCGGTGCAAACTTCTACAACATAGTCAGTAATTTCTACTCCACCATTGAATACGGGTGCATCCCAAGTAACGGAAACCAACCCGCGATTCCCTACTTCGGCTACAACATTGGTAGGCGCATCGGGAACAACGCGAGGGGTTACTGCATCTGATGGGTCTGAATAAGTTCCTATTCCCGCAATGTTGATGGCAGCAACAGTAAAGGTATACGCCTGACCTGCCCGAAGATCGCCGACAGCAAGATTGGTAACCGAAGCGCCAGTTTCTCCTACATTTCTGCATGTTTCGTTAACAGCTACTGGTGTTTCATTACTTTCAGCTTCCACAAGTACTGGTTCTGTGAATTCGCAAGCCGAAACGGTGTAGCCAGTAATTACTGAACCATTGTTCTTTTCTGGGGCGGTCCATGAAACTTCTACTCCACCTTCGTTGTTGACCGTAGCCACTACTGCTGTTGGAGCTGGTGGCGGAGTGCGAGGGGTTGCTTCATTTGATGGTGCGGAGTAGCCGCCAAGCCCAATGGAGTTTTTGGCAGCAACTGTGAACGTGTAGGCCTTACCGAGTGTGAGCTCTTCCACAACAACAGCGAGTTCTTTCCCATCAGAAGTAGCGGCATCGGAGCACTCGCCATCGAGACATGCCTGAACTTCGTAACCGATGATGTCGATTCCGCCATTGGAAAGCGGCGCAACCCAGGTAACGCGAATGCCACCAGTGTTGTTGGCGTCGGCCACAACACTACGCGGCGCTCCGGGACGGGAGCGTGGAGATTCGAAATTAGATGCATCGGAATATGCACCCACACCAGCGATGTTCTTCGCTGCAACTTTGAATGTGTACAACGTTCCAGTAACAAGATCGTTGATTGATGCCGAAGTGGTCGTAGCCGAATTGATTTGAGCAACTTCTACACAGTTTTGCCCAGTGCAGGCCTGCACAACATAACCAGTTAATGGTGCCCCACCAGTAAATTCTGGAGCCTTCCATGTGAGGGCAATAACACCCTCGTCATTTGCTGCCGCCTCAACATCTGTTGGTGCACCAGGCACCACGCGTGGTGTTGCAGCATTTGACTCATCGGAGTATCCACCCGTGCCGGCAACATTCTTTGCAGCAACTTTGAAGGTATATGAAACACCAATTTCGAGACCCTTGATTTTTGCGAGTGCCAATGGCGACACGCCATCGTTTACCACTTCACACAACGTGTCTTTACATGCTTGAACAATGAAGTCGGTGAAAGGTGAACCACCATCAGATTCAGGAAGGTCCCATACAAGGTCGATATTTCCCAAGTTGTCGGGAGTCGCTTTTACATTTTGCGCAATGCCAGGAATCTTGCGAGGAACGGCAACGTCGGAGGCATCTGAGTATGCACCAACACCAGCAATGTTTTTTGCAGCAACTTTAAAGGTATGCGCCACGCCTGTCTTCAAACCAGTCACTGCGGCAGAGACCGTATTGCCATCACCGTCATCGAACACCACACAAGTGGTTCCAGCACATGACTGAACGACGTAATCGGTGATGTCTGCACCACCATTATCTTTCGGTGCTGTCCATGTAACGATGACATTTCCTTCATCGTCAATAGCAGCTTTCACTGCTGTTGGCGCGCCAGGAACCGTGCGAGGCGTAATGCCTTCAGATGGCAATGAGTATGCACCAACACCAGCGGCGTTAACTGCAGCTACTTCAAAGGTGTATTCGGTGCCGTTGGTGAGTTCTTTTACTTGTGCCAATGCTTTGGCCGATTCGCCGTCTTCAAAAGTGTTGCAGATCTCTGCCACGCAGTAACGCACAACGTAGTCAGAAATATCTGAACCATTATTTTGTGGTGCGGTCCAGGTGAGATCGACGAGTTTGTTACCGGGCACGCCTGCAACGTTGGTTGGTGCAGCAGGTGGTGTGCGTGGAATAACCACAGTTGTGGTGGTGACAAACTCTCCTGCTCCTGCAATATTGACCGCAGCAACACGTACAAGGTATTCGGCACCAACCGTAAGGTTTTCTATGGTTGCAGATGTTTGTGTAGAAGGGTCGTGAGCAAATTGTGCCCATGCCCCACCATCTTTTTGGTATTCAATGACGTAATCGCTGAGTACTGCTCCACCATTGATTTCTGGCGCTACCCATGAAACATCAAAGTTGCCCGAATTTTTAGGGGCAACGACGAGATTTGTAGGTGCGTCAGGAACAGTGCGAGGGGTGACAGCTGCAGAAGGCAATGAGTAAGCGCCTGTTCCTGCTTCGTTTGTTGCTGCAACGCGGAATGTATACGCAACTCCATTGGTGAGACCAGTAATGGTGCGTGAAGTGTCTGGTGATTTTGCATCGGGGGCAACTACACACTTATTGAGTGCGCAGTATTCCACGGTGTAATTCGTAATACCAGAGCCACCTGAAACTTCAGGTGCTGACCAAGTGAGTGCCACTTCTGCGTTGCCAGCTTCGCCAACTACATCGACTGGCTGACCGGGCTTGACGCGCGGTGTTACTACCGTTGTACTTTCAGAATATGGCCCGGTACCAGCTGCGTTTGTTGCTGCCACTTGGAAGGTATATGCCTTACCAATTTGCAAATCGATGAGTGACAACGTTTTTGTCACTCCATCTGTTTCTTGGGTAGAGCATTGTGTACCTAGGCATGACTTCACTACGTACGCAGTAATGGTTGATCCGCCGTCAAATGTGGGAGCACCCCAAGAAACATCTACTCCACCTGTGGCATCGGGAAGCGACTTCACATTGGTGGGTACACCAGGAACAGTGCGAGGCGTAACTGCATCGGAAGGCGCCGAGTCTTCTCCAGAGCCAGCGGTATTAACTGCTGCCACTTTAAAGAAATAGGGAGTGCCATTTTTGAGGCCTGTCACAACGGCCGGGCTCTGAGCAATGGTGTTGTCGGGAAAAATAGTGTATTCGCCATCAACTGAGGTGGAGTATTTCACTTCATAGCGAGTGATGGGCGTATTGCCGGTCACCGTTGGCGCAGTCCATGACACCGTCACCTCGCTGTTACCAGGAACACCGGTGACATCGGTGGGTGCACGAGCCATGGTTTTAATAGCAACTGCTTCTGCGCCAGCATCGGTTTGTTCGTTGGTGACGTCTACATAACTAGGTGTTACACGGAAGTCATATTCCGAGACATCATCGAGGCCAAGAACCGTGATCTTCGTATCAGTGGTTGGCGTGTGATCGTACAATTTCCACGTTTTTTTATCGGTGGAATATTCCACTACGTAGTCGTCGAGGTTTGTGGTATCGGTTGGACGTGTCCAGGTTAAATCAATAGATTTTTCATCTTTTTGTCTTGCCTTAATATTCTTCGTACTCAAAATTCCTACATTGACATTTGCCGCATTTTTACCTTGCAAACCGTACGTACGAGCGAAATAGTTTTCCATTTGCTGAATTTGAGCCAACGTGAGTTCACCCTCGTATACAAGCACTTCGGCAACTTGCCAATCGGATGCCCTCTTGGGTCCACCATTGCTTCCGTTCACAGTGAGTGGCCCATTAAATGACATGCCATTGGTTTTGGTAGAGACCTGCACACCATTGGCGCGATACACGGTGTTCTTATCGGACGACAACAACCAGTTGCTGTGCGATTCGCCACCACCATCTTTCATGACCGAATTGTGCTTCGCAACACCAACTTGACCGTCATCAAAACCTGAGTACCAGTCGCCTGTATTGCCAGCAACAATGCGCCCTTGATTTTCGCCGGCGTAACGCGATACGTGGAACAAGGTGTACTTCTGTGGCAATACATCACTTGGGAAAGAAACGGCATCATTGATACCACCTGCAACAGCAACAATATTTCCTGTTGCTCCATTGCCGGTTCCTACTTCAATTTTTGGTGCTCCTGTTACATCAACCGCATGACGACCACTTCCTGAAGAGTCGACCCATGATTTAAGAGCAGAATCTTCAGACTGATAATCGCCCGCTACGTAACGGGCAAATGGAGTTCCGAAAGATGCAGGGAATGCATTCAACGGGTCGGTTGCATAGCGAATAACAACAACACCTGAACCGCCTGCGCCGCCTGCAGTGTTGCCGGCTACGGTGCTGCCACCATTTCCCGATGATGTTGCCGCCGTTGCGGCAGTTGTGTCGGTAGCCTCACCGCCACCTGCGCCATAAACAATTTTTTGTCCGCTGAAATAGTTCGAGTAACCAGCTTTACCAGCATCGCCACCTTTGAATCCGTTAGTTGCGTTGCCGCCGTAAAATCCATTTCCACCGTTACCAACAATTTCTGTTTCACCAATGAGCACAGAGGAATCAAAACCATTACCAGCAGCAACATCGGGTCCACTGGTAGCGCCAACTCCGCCTTGGCCAACTGTGGTCACAATTTCTGCACCAGGCACTACAGAAATGCCATTCAGCATTGAGCCACCACCACCGGCGCCGGCGCCGTTACCTTGGTTAGCGGCACCAGCGCCACCACCAACGACCAATGTGTCAATTGAAGTAACTCCAGCTGGCACGATCCATGTGCAACTTTCTTCTGCGCTAAAAGTAAGCACTGTGTTGGTGCCTACTTCTGTAGAAGATGGAGCACAAGGTGCTAGTTCGGTGCGCACCTGTTGTGAGGGATCAGAATATTCTCCGGTTCCCATTTTGTTCACCGCTGCAACTTTGAAACTGTATGAAGTTCCGTCTTTAAGGCCTGTCACCACTTTGTCGGCACCCAATACACCCGGAATCCACGTCGAACCACCATTAGACGACTGCAACACTTTGTAACTTGTAATTGCGCTACTGCCGTTGGGAAGAGGTTCTACCCAATCCAAAGCAACCGACTTTGTTCCCGAAGTTCCTACAACGTTAGTTGGTGCTGCTGGCAATGTAGAGAACGCACGAACGGGGCGCACACCAAAGTTGCTTGCGCGATCTGCGGCCGCTGGTTGGCTATCGGCTGTTGCAAAGTTCAACGCAATTGGTTCACCCTCAGTAGAAAAAGTAGAGCTCCAGTAGGTTTCAGCAGTGAAGTTGGTGGAGCACAAACCATTTGCAGGGCAATTAAAGAGATCTTTACTTTGAGAGAGTGCTACCAATTCATCTTGTGATGGCAAAAACCAGTCATCAAGACCATTGAACACCAAATCGCTTGCCAGCTTGATTGCATTGAGTTCGTCACCCGATTTGCATGACTTGACAGCAATCTCTGTATTGCTTTTTCCCGTACCAATTTCAGCATCGTTTTTACCGTCGGAACAGTTTTCTGCCGCGAAACCATTAAGCGGTGCAGCTTCTAGGTAGTAGTCAGCACGCGCATTGCCCTCGGTTGTTGGTGTAATGAATACGATTCCGCCGCCAGGACCGATATCGCCAGCAACGCATGCGCCGCCATCGGCACATGCAATGTCGGCAGGGGTAATTTCAGTGTTGCGTTGGCGACTATCGGATGAGCTGCCGCAGCCAGCAAGGCCCGCCGCCATTACAGCAACGATGCCAAAGGCAATAAGAGCGACTGGTTGGCGCAACGTTGAACGTTGTGAAGTGTGGTCGAGAATTTTCACTTGAATGACCTCACTGGACGTACGAAGCGGATTGTTTTTTGCGGTTCGTTTACCGGATCACTGCCCGCCACAAAGTTGATGGCAACTGCATCGCTTTCGCCCCCGTGCGATGAACTCCAATAAATGCTTGCGGCAAGGTCTGGTGCACATTTACCTGTTCCACAATCTGCAAACCGATTGCGCTGTTCATACAGCTCTTTCAGCTCGTCTTGCGACGGCAAGAACCAATCGTCTTTGCCGCCAGCCCGAAGTTGGTCTGCGAAGCTTGCCGCATTTAACGGTGCAGCAACTTCTTCGCGTACGCACCCTGCAACAATTGCGGCGGTATTTTCTTTACCCATTCCAATTGCAAGGTCTTCGGTTACCAACATTGTGCTTCCACAATCCCAAGGTAACGCCCATGTTGCAGGTGCAGCTTCAAAGCACTCTCCAGTGTTGTTTCCCGTAGTTGATGCATCGATAAACACAACACCACCACCAGGACCAACGTCACCCACCTTCGCAGTGCACTTCACTTCAGGTGCAATAAATTCAGTTGTCGTAGTGACCTCAGCAGGAACTGTTGTGTCACCAAGCACCGTCGTTGTGGTTTCACCAAGCACTGTCGTTGTTGTTTCGCCAGGCACAGTTGTTGTTTCTGCTACTCCAAGTTTCGCAGGGTTATCAGGCAACGGAATTGAGTCGCCTGTTGGGTTGAGCTTGTCGACATATTCAATTGCGCCAGGATCCGTTGATGCAAGACCCTTTGGTAGCGGCATCAAAATATTGGTGAAGAACCAACGGCGTTTTCCTTTGCTGTTTTTTCCACAGACAGAGAAGACTCCAACTTGTTTACGATTGCCGCCAAGTTTGATGCAGACCCAGTTTTTTTCTTTGGCAACTGAGTACCAAAATTTTCCAGTGGGCAACGTTGCGCAAACGACCTTCTGTTTTGAGATGGTCTTTACCTGACCGGCCGTCTTGCATTTCGTTCCCGCCACAAGGGTGGCATTGCGTTGGCGAGAGTCCGACGATGAACTGCCGCAACTCACGACTCCTGCGCCTAAGGCAATAGATACGACGAGCGCCAGCGCCACACGAAGCGAAGTGGGGCGCTGTTTGACAAAATTGCCATGATTAAACATGGATTCATCTTACTTCTGAATCTCATGGTTACCAGTCGGCCCCTTTTGGGGCAAAAGGCTTAATTACAAGGCGGCGATGAGGTCGACCACGAGCACGAGGTCGGTATTTGCTGGCAACTTCATCTCTGTATTGCCTTCAGGGCCAAACGCGTCGGCAAAAGGAATGGTCAATTGACGACGTCCTCCTACTTTCATGCCTGGCACACCTTTAATAATGCCTGGCAATGAGCCGCTTGCTTCCAAGGTGAGACTGACCGGAGCGCCATCTGGCCAAGTGCTGGTAATTTTCTCACCCGTATCGCCGCGGTACGCCACAATGTGCACGGCAACTGTGTCGCCTGCAGCAATGGCTTCGCCCTTACCTTCAATGAGATCTTTGCTTTGCAGGGTTGATGATGCTGCTGCGCCAGCAATGGTGAGTTTGGGTTCATCGGCTGGGTCGGTTGCCGGAATGATGCCAACCATTTCCACAACGAATGACAGTGCAGCCCCAGGTTTAATGACGTCGCCCGAACCCGAGTCGCCATATGCAAGGTCTGCAGGAATATCGAGTTGGCGCATGCCGCCAGTTTTCATTCCTAAGAGACCTTCGTCCCAGCCCTTAATGACTTGGCCTTTGCCGAGCGTGAGGCTAAATGGGCTTGAACCAAAGTTGCCATCGAAGCGAGTTCCATTGGAACTCAATACCCCAACATAGTGAACTGCAATGAGGTCGCCCGCTGCCGCTCCGGCACCTGTGCCTTCAGAGATATCGGTTATGACCAACTTGGTAGGAGCCACCTTTGGCAAATTTACTTTTGGTTCTTCAGTTTTCGCAGGCTCGGTAGCCTCCGACGCGCCATCTACTGCGGTATCGGCGCTTGCCGGCACAGTGTCGTTACTTGGGGAATCGCTCCCGCATGAGACAAGAACTGACCCACCGGCGAAAAGAGATACTGCGATAAAAACCTGACGGCGAAAGTGAGAACTTGACATTCAACGACACTAACCGCTCGTAACAATAATTTGCGATTTCTCGACTAGCGATAAAGACGTTTGATCATTAGCCCCAAAAACTCAATTACAAGAACAATTGCAAACACCGAAATGATAATTGTGAGCGTAAGTTGGAATTCATAGACACGAATTGATGAGATGAGAAGAAAACCAATTCCGCCACCGCCAACGATGCCCAAAATGGTCGACGACCGGAAAAACACATCAAACATGTAGAACAAATGCGCAATGAAGGACGGCACGAACTGAGGGATGACAGCCGATACAAATTCCTGGCTTCGAGAGGCGCCAACCGACACCAATGCCTCACGCGGAGCGGCACTCACTTCTTCCAGGGAGTCTGCAAACAACTTTCCACCAAAGACCATCACTGCGATAGACATCGCGAGTGTTCCCGATACCGGACCGAGGCCCATTGCACTCACAAAGATCACCGCAATAATCAGTTCAGGAATTCCACGCACAGCCAAGACGATGATGCGCATTAAAGTGGAAAACCACTTCCGCACATTGAGATTTCTAGCCATGAGCACGCCGACGGGTAGCGCCACCATGACACCCAAAGTTGTTGCAACTATCGAAATAGCTACTGACTCAATGAGTCCAGAAATCAGCATCGATCGTTCACCCGCAAAAGATGGTGGAACCATCTGTTTCAATACAATTTGAACTCGGTCAATATTTCCCAACGTTTGGAACCAGTTAATATCTACCGTGGCAAACGCAATAAGAATTAATAGTGTCACCAACAACATGGAGCCCAAGCGGAAAAGCCTCTCAGATGTCCATGGTTGCACAATGCTGCGTCGCTCCAACGAATCGTTGAGAACCCGAGTGTCTCGACGTTGCTTCAGCCTCGCCCATAACCGCGTGTGTTGACTTTGCAGACCTATGTTTGCTGCAGTTCCAATGAGTGACTGCCGAATCGCATTTGAAGCAAGTTCTGTCAACAATATGACAACGAAAAGTACCGTTACCGCGGCCAATGCTGGCCGATACTGAATGGTTTCAAGAGACTCTGAGATAATTGTGCCGATACCACCCGCACCCACAAGGCCCAGTACCGCAGAGCCGCGCAAGTTGATTTCGAAGCGAAATAGCGCGGTTGCAATCATCGAGGGCAAAGCTTGCGGAATGAGTGAAGACCTAATAGTTTGCCGTTTAGTTGAGCCCACGGCCATCAGTGCTTCGCGAGGAGCCTCGTCTGCTTTTTCCAATGCATCTGCAAAGAGCCGACCAATCATTCCGATGGAATGCAATGCCAATGCGAGCACTCCAGGAAATGGCCCGGTGCCAAATGCAACCACAAAAATTGCTGCCAAAATGATTTCCGGCACCGCACGACTGAGGGTAATGGCACCGCGACTAAATGCGCGCAGTGCACGATTGGGCGTAGTGTTTGAAGCAGCTAATAGCGCCAAGGGATAACTTAATATAACTGCACCCAATGTTCCGAGAAGTGCAATCCACAAAGTTTCCACCATTGCGGAAATGACTGTTGATATTTCTGCAAAATCCGGTGGGTACATTCTGCCGAAAAGGTTAATCACGTTTTGGAAATCGGAGAAGAATCCAAAAATTGACATGTCAATCTTGACCCAGCTCCACAGAAACGAAGCAACGAAAGTTACAACAAGAGCAATCTTGATGATGTACGCAACATCAATCTTTGGAGCAAGTGGCAGTGTCTCACCACTTTTGGTCATGCATATTCTTTCTCTTCAGTTGGAACCACTTCCGCGGCACCTGTACGGCGATATAGATGCATAATTGACTCTGGGTCGGTTTCGGCTGTTGTCAACGTGTCAAGCACTACTCGACCATCACGAAGGCCCACAAGTCGATCTGTGCGGCCAACCGCAAGTTCTACCTGGTGCAAACTGCACACAACTGTCATCTTGTCTTCACGCGCAATTCTGGTGAGCAGCTCGAGCACTTGAACAGAAGATTCTGGATCAAGTGATGCCACTGGTTCATCTGCAAGAAGAATTTTCGGCTTCTGCATCAAACTACGAGCAATAGCTACTCGCTGCATTTGCCCACCCGACAAAGTATCTGCACGCTGGAAAACTTGCGAAGCAAGCCCTACACGATCGAGATGCTCCAAAGCTTGACGACGAAGCACTTTTGAATACGAGCGAATGCCAAACCGTGGTCCGCGAAGTTGACCAAGCGCACCCACAAGAACATTCTCCATACACGTCATCCGCCCGACGAGTCCAAACTGTTGGAATACGAATCCAATGTCTCGTCGAAGAACACGTAACTCTGACGGGGAACACTGATCGACAACAGTACCCAAGATCGTCACGTGACCTGATGTAGGTGCGTGCAGACCATTGAGAAGTCTCATCAATGTTGACTTACCAGACCCTGACAAACCGAGGAGTCCTAGAACTTGTCCTTCAGGCACATCAAACGAGACGGTGTCGACCGCAAGAGTTCCGTTGGGAAACCGCTTAGAGAGTGACGCGATGGAAATCACCGCGTCACTCTCAATAGCGCTTAGGCCTTGCAAGATGAGCTCTTTGTTGCCTCACACATTGCACGAATGTAGTCGTAGAACGAATCCTTGACTTCCTGAACTGATGCAGTGTTCTTGTCTTCAATAATGATGCAAGTGGCCACAGCAGTACAGCCGTTGAAACCTTTTTCAACGAAGTATTCCTTATTCAATTTCTTCAAAACAATATCTTTTACTGCTGCTTTGAAAGATGCAGGCAATGTGCTGTTCAACGAGAAAGGACCATTCGGAATTGCACCCGACTCCCAAACCATTTTGTAATCAGATGCCTTCATATCTTTCAGAGTTGACTCACCAATGATGACGCAACATGCAAACGATGCTTCGCACTTGTTTGTGGAAAGTCCAAGCATCGAGTTGTCATGAGTTCCCTCAAATGAAGTAGTCATGTCTTTCAGCGTCATGCCAGCATTCAGAATTCCTTCTGTTGGCACGAGGCCGCCTGAAGTTGAAGTTGCCGATACCAAACAGACTTTTTTACCTTTGAGATCTTTAATTCCAGTGATGCTGCTTCCGGTACGTGTCCACAATTTGGATGTGTAGGAAGTTGTTCCGTCTACATACTTACTGAGTCCAACAGGTTCAATTTTGGCACCGTTGAGCTTTGCAACGATGTACGACATTGCACCCCAGGCTACGAAGTCAATCTTTTTTGAAATTGATGCCTCGATTACACCTGCATAAGACGAAGCAGAGTAGAACTCAACTGGTATTCCCAATTCCGTCTTGAAGAGGTCGACCATGCCTGCCCATTTGGTTTGCATTGTCGTTGCATTTTCTGCAGGAACGCCACCAATAATGAATTTTTTTGGCCAGCCTTTTTTATCAAGCTTTGTAATATCAATTGGCTTAACGGTGCTTGCTGTCATTGCAACTCGCGTCCAAGTGTACTTTTTTGTTTTTCCGTCATAAGTACATTGAATTGAAGCCGGTTTGACCTTGAGCACTTTTCCGTACTGAGCTTTAGTGCAACTCTTACCAGATGCTGGAGTAGCTGCACTTGCATTAACTTGCGATGACACCATAAACATAGACGTCATGGTTGCAGCCACTACTGCAACTACTTTTCTTATAGATTTCTTATTCATTTTGTCCTCCAGGATTTGTTGTAGTTGTTTGAGTTATTTCAATTTCACTTCAAATTTGTTGCTCTTAGCGCCTCGACCAAGTGATGTTTTGGCGAAGACTTCACAAGATGCCGTGACCCCACGGAGGGTTGTTGGAACAGTTGCAATCAACTTGTTTGTTGTGCTGCTTGCAATGAGTGCGCCACGCGATGACGAGCACTTCAAGTGGTATGTCAAATCAGTGTTCCAGCCAGAAGTTTCAGGTTTTTTGAAATTAAGCTTTACTTTTCCGGCTTCTACTTTTGTAGAAATTCGTGAAAGCTTGGAAGGCGTCTGACGAGGGATCTCGTAAATAGCAACCGTTCCTGAAAGCTCGAAGGAAACCACGACGAGTGCAGCACCTGTTGGGCTCTCTTCTTCTGAGACGAAGAGAATTCCTTCTGGCGATACGTCACCGGCATTACCGGTATTAAGGTTTCCATTCGGATCTGACGTATTGATGTAGTCCACGAACTCGGGTGCGATCGGATTCGATGCATCGTAAAGAGCAACTCCTCCGTCGCGTTCCATTCCTACTACGATCCAAGTTTTTCCGTATGCTTTGCCCACTGCAACAGCTTCAGGCTCAGGGCCTTTTTTAGTTGAGCGCGCATCTACTGCTTTAATCGCTCCTGTTGTGGTGTCCCAGTCTGCGTTGAAGTACAGGGGGCGTTTTACAGCAGTGAGTGCTTCAAGTTGTTGGCCAGAATCCCATACTTGGGTCATGGTGTCGGTACCTTCAACCCCAGCTGCTGGCTGCCAGATTGAAAACGAACGAGCGCCAAACGAGTGCGCAAGTTTCACCTTCGTTGACGAGGTGATTGTTGAAAGACGAGGATTCGAAGGAGCAAATGGTGTCACTCCAAGTGAGCCAATTACTTTTCCTAAAGCCGTAATTGTTGCGTCTGTAGAATCTGCAGCAGAAGAAAGCTTCATTTCTTCTCCTTCGGCTTTTGTGGTGTCTGTGCCGCCCAACAAGCATGGGTACTCTCGGGCATCACCTTCGTTTGCCGTCACAAGATACTCAGTGCCATCTGGCCCAACGAGTGTTGCTATTGCATCAGGCTGGTACATACCAAGCACTGTCTGGCTCACTACAAGTGGTCCTTTGTCGCTGATTGCATCGAGACCCTTGTTGCTGTCAGCGTGCTTTTTGTAATTCAATCCGCTGATGGAGAGCACAGTCTTTGTTGCCATATCGATAGTTGCAATTGCATTGTTTTCTTGCAATGTCACGTAGGCATACTTGCTGTCACTTGACATTGTGATGTACTCAGGCTCAAGGTCTTGTGCCAAAGTTGCACCTGGACCAAAAACGCGTCCACCTCCGAACACAAGCGATGTTGCACGGTCATTGAACGATTCAAAGTTGACAGTGGTTGCCACGCTGGGCTTGGTGCCACCAACGTCAATGATTGACACCGTTCCATATGGGTCGGTTGTCACAGGCAGTGTGCCATCGGCAGCTTTGCAATACGATTTTGGTTCGCCTTCGTTCGCCGACAACACATAACGGCCATCTGGTGAGAACGAAACGTGATCGGGAAGAGCACCAACTTCAATTCCGCTCTCAACACCTTTTGTTAACTTGCCATTTGTATCAGTAAAAAAGATCTTGCCATTTCCTTGAGCGTTGCCGTCAACAGAAGTCGCAATGGCAACAAGACCATTCTTTGTAGCAACACTTTGAATTCCAGTTGCACCCTTGGCGGCCAAGTCAATTGACTTGACTTTCTTCGTCTTGCCAGGCTTCGAGATATCAACGATGTCAATTTGATTCGTCTTACCATTGGTTACAAACAATCTTTGACTTGCTGCGTCGTAAGCAGAAATTTCAGCTCCGCCAAGACCGCTGCCACTTGTCCAACGCCCGAGAAAGCGAAGACCAGCACCGGTAGTTGCGTCAGCCGAAACTGAAGAAGCGCTATTTCCAATAGCAGTTATTGCAACTCCACTAATGCAAAGTGCAGCAACCACCACCTGACCACGAATTTTTTTAAAGTTTTGCATCCACGAAAAATATACGACTAGAAGAAATGCCAGTTGAGCAAAGCCCGACTTCTAAGTGTGCAGTAGGTAAACATTTGGAAATGTGGCATGCATATTTTTAAAGAACATTTCGTTCATCTGAATTCCACATTCCGTTTGCTGGAAAACTTGCGTCCCTTGGTTCTCGCTTCAAGTTGGATGCTTACGATTTCGAAATGCCAACTCGTGTTTCTCTTATTTTTTCTGTCGTCGCATGAATTTCACACGGGAAGCGATTTGCGAAATCTTGTCTCATTGCGCAACGCAAGATCTCACCTCAGTTGTTGACAAACTGCTAGAGGTTGGAGCGGTGAAAGATGTTCGCGCCGTACGCTCACCTGAAATTGGAACTGTTCAATTACAAGTTCGCGAGCCCATTTGCCAAGAGAGATTCATACTTGGTGATGCGCTTGTCACCGTTGCAGAGGTGGCAGTTGGATCCTCGCTCGGGTGGGCAATGAGAATGGGAAATGACCCTCACGGAGCTGTAGCAGCGGCAATTTTGGACGGCTGGGTTGCACAATCAACGCCAGACATCGATGCCGTTCACTTAATCATGCTTGAAGATTTACTCAAAGCGACAGTGCTTCAGGAATCAACTGAGCGATCACTCAAGACAACACAAGTGCTGTCGACAGCGATCCAATTTGAAGAGTTGGACTAAACACATGACTAATCAAGCAGAAATTGCACTGTATGCGAATCTCGTTCTCGACGTTTATGAGTCTCAGGAAGTTTTTAGGACTCTTCTCGATGCTTTAAGCCAGCCTGGAACAATTCATCAACTCCCCCAAACTGTGGCGCAGCGATGTGTTCCCGCGCTTGCGCCACTTGCAGCGCTCGTGAGTCACGATGTTCCGTTTGCAATTTGTGGAGGTGAATCTGTTGCAACTTCCACTGCCGTTGAACGAGCAACGTTCGGCCGGAGCGTTAACCCCGAGTTAGCCGTATTTATTGCAGCCTTATCTGGGCATGTGCCAGATGCAGGTTCAATTCGGCGTGGCTCTGCTCATCGTCCAGATGGTGGTTGCCAGATCTCGTACCAAATTTCAGGTCGTCTTGTTCTCGGTACCACTGGGGAATCAACATTCTCTATCGCAGGTCCTGGAGTACCTACTGTGCGAAATATCTCAGTTGAATGGGCAACCGACCAACTTTCGAGTTTGCAACAACTGTTAGGTGCGCGAAGTGACTCGTGGCCAATGGGCTTTGACATTTGGCTTGTCGATGACTTTGGACAAGTTGTTGGAATTCCTCGCACAAGCAACATCACAGGTGTGATGGCTCAACACGACGAGAAAGTATTGGAGCACTGATATGGGATACGCAGCAGCCCGAGGTGGCCTTGCAGCAATTGAGTTCGCTGAAAATTTGGTGCAGGAACTTCGCGATGGACATCCGAGTTCACCTCTTGAAACTGACCAAGTCACCGGACGCCTTCGGTTACTCGTTGATCGGGTGATGGGAGAAGCGGGTCTATGGGCTCCAGAGTTAGCCGCCCAAGCGTTACGTCAGGCGGAAGGTGACGTGATTGAAGCGGTTCATTTACTGCGTGCATTTAAATCTACTCTTCCGCGAATTGGAATCTCTGAGGTGGTTAATGCCGATGACATGATTCCGGAACGACGCATTGTGCCCGCATTTCGTGAACCTGGTGGTCCACAAATTCTGGGACGCAGCACCGACTACACGGCGCGCATGCTGAGCACCACTCGTCGCGAGACAAAAGCGAAAGTGCAGCCCACCCCGGTAACGCCTGCAGATGAACCCTTAGACGTGATACCTCCTATGCAACGCATGAGCGATGTGTTGCGCGATATGCAGTTACTTGTTGATCGTCGACGCGCAGATGATCCGGAACCATTCGACATCACACGCATGCCCGCTAAGCCGCCTGCGCCAAGATCGGCGCGCCTGTCAACGATGGCGCGTGCTGAAACTGGTGCTCTTGTCGGACAGTGGTACCGAAACATCCTTGGGCCCGATGGTTATCTTCATGAAGTCACACTTGGCGAAGTTCGTCATGGTGCAATGCCTATTACGGTTACTCATCCGGTTACACGTAACCCGGTGAAAATTGGCGAGTACAGAGTGACGGAAGTTGAAGCCATCGAGGACCTCGATGGCATTGACGAAGACCGCACCTTATTCGACATCGGTTACGGCTTTTGTTTTGGTCAAAACGAACGCAAGGCCATTGCCATGGCGAATCTTGATATTGCATGCCATCGCGATGGCCAACGTTCAGAACTTGAACAATCAATTTTGATGACTACAGACGGACTCGATTCGTCAGGTTTTCTCGAACACCTTAAATTGCCGCACTACGTAACATTCCGCTCAATGATTGAACGCAAAATTGCAGTTCGACAAGCGCGATTACAGTCCACGCCGACGGAGTCAAAACCATGAATTCAACAGTCGACGAAATTGCCGGACCACCACAGTCAGTGCCCTTTGCGCTTCTTGATGAAGAGTCCAAGCGTGAAATTCGAAGAGCATTACTCCAGGCTGTTTGTATTCCAGGATTCCAAGTTCCATTTGGGTCACGAGAGATGCCAGTAGCTCGTGGATGGGGTTCTGGCGGATTACAAATTTCGTTGGCCATTGTTGGAGTTAGCGACACCATCAAGGTGATTGACCAAGGAGACGACGAAGGAGTGAATGCGGTCAACTTGCGTCGGCTCATCACGTCATCAACCGGTATTGAGGAAACTTCGGAAACCGATGAGGCGACAATTGTTCAAAGTCGTCACCGCATTCCAGAAGATGCAATGACAAGCGACCACATTCTTGTACTTCAAGTTCCAGTGCCTGAGCCACTGCGCGGAATAGAACGCAATATGAAGGAACTGGAACGCATGCACGCTGAAGGTGACTACTCAAAAATGTGGGTAAGTCTTTATGAAGACAAGGTGCGCAACGGGGTCATCACTCAAACAACTGGGTATCCATGCCTTGTTGCACAACGTTATGTAATGGCTACAACACCAATACCTCGTTGGGATATACCACGTCTCCACCAAGCAGAGTTTCTCACCCTCTTCGGAGCAGGCCGAGAAAAGCGTGTCTATGCGATTCCTCCATTTACCGATGTAGAGCCATTGACCTTTGAAGATGTGCCATTCGAAGTTGAGGCGAGCAACGGCGCAAAGTGTCGGCTCTGTGGATCTGAGGAAACTTTCCTTGTTGAAACTCCCGGATCCGAATCACGTTGGTCGTGCAGTGACACGGCATGGTGCCGTCGAAAGAGAACGAAATAACTATGACCAAATCTCCAATCATCACGCCACAGGCGGCTATTCGAGTGCGCGGACTCTCGAAGTTTTTTGGCCCCATTGACGAAGGCGCAATTGCACGCACAGGACCAAAGTTTGGAACTGCCCGAGATCCACTTAGCGGTTCAATTGTTGCAGCGTGGGATGTCAATTTTGATGTTGCCGCTGGAGAAGCTCTCGGCATCGTTGGCGAATCAGGTTCTGGAAAGTCGACTGTCCTTCGCTGCATTGCTGGCGATCAGCCATCTTCTGCTGGCTCAGTGCATTTGATGTGCCACGACGAAGGGCGAACCAACGTTCTCGATTTGAGCCCTGCGGCACGACGAAAATTACGTATTGATCAATTGTCGGTTGTCTATCAAGATCCAGCAGAAGGATTGTCATTAGGCGTTACCGCAGGTGGCAACATTGCGGACCCGCTCACTGCAGCAGGATGGCGCAACTTTGAGGCTATTCGAGTGCGCGCTCGTGATCTTTTGGACCGAACCGAAGTTCCACTTGATCGCATGGACGACATTGTTCGCAATTTTTCAGGTGGAATGCGCCAACGCGTTCAAATTGCTCGAGCTCTCGCCAACAATCCACCGATTGTTTTACTTGATGAACCAACCACGGGTTTAGACGCAAGTATCGCCTCTGGGGTCCTCGACCTTATTAGAGGACTTCTCGAAGAACTTGACCTTGCTGTCGTAGTGGTTTCACATGACTTTGCAGTAATTGAAATGTTGACTCAACGTTGCATTGTCATGCAACACGGCCGTGTCGTTGAAGACGCCTTAACTGACCAACTTTTGGAAGACCCACAACACCCGTACAGCCAAAAACTTGTCACGGCGGCACGCTCATGAGGAGCAACCAATGAACTCTCCGCTCATTAATGTCTGCGATGTTTCAAAAACTTTCATTCTTCACAACATTGACGGGCGCGAAGTAACAGCGCTTCAAAATGTGTCATTTTCTATCGCTCCAGGGGAACACGTTGCGTTAGCAGGGTCGTCTGGTGCCGGTAAATCAACATTGCTGCGACTCCTTTACCGCACATACACTTTGACCAGCGGTGAAATAAATTTTCGACTAAGCAACGGCGAATGGGTTGATATTGGCAAACTCACCGACCCTGAGGTAGTTACATTACGCGGCAGAGAAATTGGCTACGTGTCGCAATTCTTGCGTGCGCAGCCTCGACGATCCGTCATTGATCTTGTAACACGAGCAGGTGTCTCACGAGGAATGTCACGCAACGATGCTCGTGAGCACGCAGCAATATCTTTGCGGCGCCTCAACATCGCCGAATCATTATGGGAAATACATACATCTGTCTTATCGGGTGGTGAAAAGCAACGCGTGAATATAGCTGCTGGTTTAATTTCGCCCCCGCGCCTGCTCTTGCTTGACGAACCAGTCTCGGCACTTGACCCTGAAAATCGTGAGCGGGCTATTGACCTCATTGCGCAATTATCTGAGGCCGGCGTTGCAGTACTTGCAGTTTTTCACGATCTCGATGCAATCGCTCGACTTGCAACGCGAATTGTTGTTATGTCGCATGGACATCTCATTGATGATGGTCCAGCCCAGTCCATTCTCCCTCAACTCCAACCAACGGATGTTCACCCATGACCAGATTTATTATTAGCAATGTGACCGCGGTAAAGCGTGATGAAGTAATCGAAAATTCACGCATTGTGGTTGAAGATGGAATCGTCGTAGAAATCGGGCCCTCACTTGGGAACCTTGGCGAAACTTTTGACGGGCGAGGTGCTTTTTGCATTCCGGGGATTGTCGACACTCACAGTGACGGCCTCGAGCCCGAACCTCGACCACGTCCTGGTGCTCAATTGCCTCTTGGATTCAGTCTCAGATCTTTCGAATCAAAAGTTCGCGCCGCGGGAATCACCACGCTGTTCCATGGCATCGGCTTTGAAAATGATGGAAATCGTACGGTTGACGGAGCAAACGCTTTTGTTGACCTGATCTATGGATACTCAAATGAGAGTGCGCTCATTGATAACAGAGTTCTTTATAGGTTGGACGCACGCGACGCTGCGGGGTTTGACGCCTTAGTTGCTCGCATAGACGCTGACCGACTCATTGAACCAAATCCTCTTGTCAGTTTTGAAGACCATACGCCTGGGCAAGGCCAGTACAAAGACCGTTCTTCATTTGAACAATATGTAATGGGAACACGAAAGATTGATCTTGAAACAGCTCGTGCACAAGTTGATGCGCTCATTGCGGAACGTGATGCGCTCATTCACCAACGTGCAATAGCCCTTTCTTGGCTCACCGAAAAAGCCGCGGCCGGTCATATTCGACTCATTGCACACGACCCCACTACGCCAGAAGACATTGAAGAAGCACTCAATTGGAATGCGGCAATTGCAGAATTCCCCACCACCGTTGAGGCAGCTAGAGCCGCCAAAGATTCCGGACTTCGTACAGTTTGTGGTGCACCAAACGTGCTTCGCGGACGTAGCCATAACGGCAATGTGTCTGCTTCAGAACTCATCTCGCTCGGACTATGCGATGGTTTGTCATCTGACTATCTTCCGTTCGCCATGATTGGCGCATTAGGAATTCTCGTACGAAACGATATCTGTTCAATTCCCGATGCGGTTCGCTTAGTAACTTCGGGTCCAGCAGAAACTGTTGGACTGACGGATCGCGGATTCTTGGAGGTTGGCGCAAGAGCAGACCTGACGATATGTCATCTCAACTGCGAGAACCCTGCAGTCATTGGAACATTTCGAGCGAGCACCGCGAGCATCCCGAGCCTTGCCCTTCAGGATTCATGACATGACTCAATTCTCAAACCTTCTGAGTGAAATGGCATCAGTGGCTGAAAATGCCTACCAGTTCGCAATGACGAATCTCACCTCAGCACAACGCAGCGCAGACATCGGCATTGGTGGCGATGGAACGCCAACGATGTTCCTTGATCAATTCATTGAAGAGCCGGTGCTTGCAGTAGCAGAGAAATTTAAAATCAACGTTCTGTCGGAAGAAGTCGGCTGGGTGGACCGTGGATCTGCCTACACAGTTGTACTTGACCCAGTAGATGGCACCGCAAACTCTGCTGCTGGTGTGCCCATTTCGGGTTTCTCTGCAGCAATTGTGGAAGACGACATCATTATTGAGTCGCTCGTCACTTGGCTCGGCACCAACTATTCATGGCGAGCACATTGTGATGACACAACAGTTCAGCGCACAACTGGCCGTACCAAATTGGCGGGTGCTGCACTGTCGATGCTGCGACCACGCCCCAGTACTTGGAACACGTGGTCTGTTCTTGCCCAAACATCTGAGCGTGTTCGAATTTTAGGTTCTTCGGTTATTGAAGCTTGCCTTGTTGCCGATGGAGCAATTGATGCATTCTGTGATCCGGGCGGCGACATTCACCGCATTGTTGACATTGCGGCAGTATCACTCATAGTTGAGAAGTCTGGTGGGGCGCTACGCGATGCCGCTGGGCGTCCACTTAATTTCTCGCCAGACCTCACCTTGAGGTGGAGTGGCATTGCAGCTGCCACACCGCAATTGGCCGACGAAATTGCGTCGATCATTCATGATCATTGAGCAGCACTGGGCAACGACTAGCTAAAAAACCCACGCAATGCTCGCGCCATTTCGCGTCGGTGTGGAGCGCCCGAGGGCAACATATCGACCATGGTGATTGAAGTGTGAATATGACCGCGTGCTTCTACGTGTTCCACCTTCACTCCTGCTTGCATGAGCGCACGCGCATATGCATTGCCTTCATCACGTAAAGGGTCGAACTGGCATGTCACCAACATTGTTGGCGGCAAACCTGCAAGTGATGCGGCAAGCAACGGTGATGCTTGCGGGCTCTTGCGTTGCTCTGGAGTGGCATAGTGATTCCAAAACCATTCCATAAGTGATTTGGTGAGAATAAAACGCTCACCATTTTCTTTATGTGAAGCGTGTTGCTGTGAACCATCGGTGACGGGGCACAACAAGAGTTGGCCGCTGATTTGTGGCCCACCATTGTCGCGAGACATTTGCGCAGTTACAGCAGCAACGTTGCCACCGGCACTCCACCCTGCAACTGCAATGTGATCTGCAATGCCACCAAGTGCACCAGCATTGGCGTGCACCCATTTCAATGCCGCAAAGCCATCTTCCGCTGCAGCAGGAAACGGAGCCTCTGGAGCATGACGATAGTTCACCGAAACAATGAGTGTGTTCGACTGTGCACACAAGTCGCGACACAGTGGGTCGTCAGATGTATGACTACCAAACACCCAACCACCGCCGTGGAAATACACTGCAATGGGGTGCGGGCCAGGTGTTGCAGGGCGATACAACCGATATTGCAACTCGCCATCAGCACCTGGCAAAACACCATCTGAAATTTCTCCAACTTCGGGGCCGCTCGGGCGCATTGCAGAAGATGCTTCAGAAAATGCGCGAGCCTCGGTGGGGGTCATCGTTTCCATTGCGGGCAAATTGAGTGTTGAAATAAAGTCGAGCACCATGTCGACGTCGGGTTGCACTTCACGTACTAAGCCATCGTTGCACTGCTTCTTGGTTGAACTAGCAAGTTCAAACCCGAGGAAGCCCTTGTTCACCACTTCCTCACATGCCATGCGGTAGCGCCCGACACCTCCTATATAAGGAAACATCACGCGCGGTTTGCCAGGAACGTTGGCACCCATGTACCACGAGTTGGCTTCTTGGAAAATAGTGATGTCGGCGCAATCGGTGCAATGCACACGCCAACCCTCTTCAGCAAGAGGAGTGGGTTCAATAGTCTCGAAGCCCTGTTCGCGCATATACACCAACGTGTCGCGAATCCAATCGACATGTTGCTCAATAGACACCATCATGTTCGACAACACCGACGGGCTGCCTGGGCCAGTAATCATGTACAAATTGGGGAAACCAACAGATGTAAGACCAAGGTAAGTGAGTGGCCCATGCTCCCATTTGTTTTTGAGAGTGACGCCATTTTTACCCGTGATGTTGGCGTTCACAATGGCACCGGTCATTGCGTCGAAACCAGTGGCGTAGACAATTGCATCAAATTCCATTGACTCTTTGCCAAAGTCAATTCCTGTTTCCGTAATGCTTCGTATAGGGCTTGCATTCAAATCAACAAGCCTCACGTGTGATTTGTTGAATGTTTCAAAATACCCCGTGTCCATACACGGACGTTTTGTTCCGTAGCCATGTTTGTAGGGGCTTAACAACTCAGCAACCTCTGGGTCTTTTACTACCGAGCGCACTTTCATGCGCATGAACTCGGCAACAACATCGTTAGCTTTGCGATTAATTGCAGAATCCATGAAGGTGTTGCCCAACGACAATAGTTCACCCTTTTGCCACGCTTTTTCTAGCATTGCAAACGCTTCTTCTTGCGTTACCGACAATGCAGAAACAGTTGAGTCTTCCAATGGCACGCCAGTGCCTGAATAGCGAGCCTCATGTTGATATGCCACACGATCAGCTGCTAAGCGTTCAACACGATCTTGCGGAGCGGGCCCGTTAAATGCCGGCATCGAGAAGTTCGGTGTGCGTTGAAAGATCACAAGTTCTTTTGCTTGCTCAGCAATGTGGGGAATTGATTGGATGCCCGACGAACCTGTACCAATTACTGCAACGCGCTTACCTGTGAAGTCGACTCCTTCATGTGGCCAACGGCCGGTGACATACACATTGCCAGTGAATTTTTCAGTTCCAGCGATGTCGGGCTCTTTTGGTACCGACAAACAACCCGTTGCCATTACATAATGCTGACAAGTAATTGTTTCGCCAGTTGACGTGTGAATGCTCCACCGTTTTGCAACTTCATTCCACTGCGCTCCATCAACACGCGTATTGAACTCAATGCCCGAATACAAGTCGTGCTTTTTTGCTACGAACTGCGCGTAACGCAGAATCTCTGGTTGAGCAGCATGCTTTTCTGACCACTGCCATTGCTCATGAAGCTCGGGGTCCCACGAGTATTGATAATCGGTGGTAGCGATATCGCAACGTGCTCCGGGGTACCTGTTCCAATACCAGGTGCCGCCCACATCATCGCCTGCTTCAAGTACGCGATGGCTAAAACCTGTTTTGCGTAGTTCGTGCAGTAAGTACATTCCCGCAAAGCCAGCACCTACAACTACAACATCAACATCAACATCTGATTGCGCCATCACTGCCCCCTTATATATAGGCCACGGCGAATCCCCCGATACGCCTTCCCTATTCTCTCAGATCTCAAGCGCCTCCTCAACATGGGCTAACTTCACAGGTATGGCCAAGGGCGACGTACCGCGCAAAGATCGCGCTACTCCAGACGAGGCCCGTGAACGCCTCATCAACGCCACCATCGAACTTCTGAAAACTGAGCCCATTCCCAAGGTCACCACTCGCCGCATTGCAGAGGTATCGGGTCTCAGCCTCATGGCCATCGCCCGCAACTTCGGCGACCAAGAAGGTCTTTTCTCGGCGGCTTTTCAGGAACTGGTACGTCGCCACGTTGACGAGATGGAGTTGCATCCAAATGCCGCGGAACTGTTTGAACCCAACCTTGTGATGCGCACGAAACTTTTGGCGTGGTTGCTTCTCAACTCCGCAGACCCCAAAAATTTCCTCCCCGATACGTCGACGCCGCTGATGCAACGCCTGCAAGAACGGCAATCTTTGGCGCCCACAGCATCACCGCGCGCCCAAAAAGCGCTCAACGAACTCATCGCCGTTGCCGGGGAAGGCTTCACCATATTTGGGGAAACACACCTACTCGACGACGCAGTCATTGCAGATGTCATTCAGTTGGTTCTCACTATTCGCACCATGCTGCCCGACATTGAAAAACGCTTAGGTTGGGTTCAGTAGTCTTTGGTTATTGATTTTGTTACCATTCTGAAATCGGCTTTCAGCAAAGGTGACCCAGTGAAGCGCATCAGTCAGTTAACTCTCGGAACATGTCTTGCCATCGCGGCACTCATCACAGCAAATGCTCCAGTACATCTGGGCATCTGACGACGCAGCCAACCTTTTGAAGCACGACACCGGTGAAGCAATTGCTGCTGCCGGCATTGCTACATCATTTACGGTGCAGTAATTGTTTGCGAAATCATCGCGAGAACTTTGTCGAGCACAGTATTCAGTGCTTCAACTTCGTCTGCGGAGAAACTACTCACCAACTGCGTGGCGTGTTGCGAAATACGCTCAATTGCTTCATCAGCAATTTTTCTCCCTTGAGGAGTGAGCCGCACTAGTGAACTACGCCGGTCATTCGGATCGTTTTGACGAATGATATGGCCCATTTTTTCGAGTTGTGTCAGACGGTGAGTAAGACCGCTCGGCGACACCATTGCTGCAGATGCAATTTCAGTGGGAGTAAGCACTCCATTTTTTCCATTGCGTCGCAAGGTAGCAAGCACATCAAATTCACCGAGGTTGATACCCAGGTCGGCGATTTTGTCAGACGCTTGGCCCATGGTTGTTGTGGCAATAATGTCGAGTTTCAGACCAACGCCCATAGCTTCAAAGTTCAGGTCGGGGCGCTCTGTAGCCCATGTTTCCAGGGTTTCGCTGATTAATTGCTGAGGATCCACGTCTTCACCTTAGCCATTTATTTTGACATCAAACAATTTGAAGTCGTACTATTCGGCATGGCATTTATTTTGGGGAATATCAATGGCAGAGCAGTTCTTGTTGATGGCGACAATTACTTCGATATTGAGAGCATAAGTAATGGTGCAATCTCGAGTAACCCAATGGATGCCATTACAAAACATTCAGAGTTGCACGCATTGTCGGCACAACTTCATGCAGCAACTCCAACAGGCAAAGTCGCCGGGGTCACACTTGGTCCACCTATCACCCAGCCAAAAAATTGTTTTGCCGTCGGTCTCAACTACAAGAGCCATGCCGCAGAGTCGGCAATGGAATTACCTACGAACCCTCTTGTGTTCACAAAGTTTCCTTCGTGCCTCGTTGGCCCTACTGCCGATGTTGAATTGCGTTCTGACGCAGTTGACTACGAAGTGGAGCTTGTTGTTGT
>Ga0315905_10001281_pt1 | contig 26955 bp, 29 predicted proteins | sample LakEriMetagenome_5_FD_203522 | JGI IMG/M metagenome (GOLD analysis project Ga0315905, IMG submission 203522) | Freshwater fungal communities from buoy surface, Lake Erie, Ohio, United States - Buoy 4 MA121 | ecosystem: Environmental > Aquatic > Freshwater > Lake | place: USA: Lake Erie, Ohio...
TTTTCGAGGCTTTCCCTCTCTAGTGGCTGAGGCGCTGCGTTTTTTACCATTTTCTCAATCTACTCCTTTTCTGCTCTACGTCAACCCTCTTGCCTGAATCCCTACGATTTGATTACCTTCCATCATTAGAACTCCGTCTTCCTCAATAGGTGGAGTTTTACCTCGATTATCAATTATTTTTTCAATAAAATCTTCAAATTGCCCGACATGCCAACCTTCGGGAATATCGCCTAACTCAGAGGCTACCATTACCCCACCAGAGGATTTATAGGGCTTACCGTCTGCATTAGGCTTGCCCTGAGCAAAGTCGAAGGGAAACTCAAAATCTATAAACCAATGCTTAAAGAGCGTTTGAGCAATATTTTCTAAGGTTTCATTTTGTCGTCTTAGGTTCTCGATTTTTGCATCAAGACAAGATAAAACATCAGCAATTCTCTTTTGTTCAGATATTGAAGGTAAAGGAATCATAACCTCTTTTAATTCTGAAGATTTAATTCCTTGTACTGTAGAACCTGATGCGCGAGCTTTTAGCCGATGTTGCATTAGCCCAGTGCGTAATGAATAAAAAAGAAAATGATTAACTAATAAATCTGGTTTTCCCCTTAATAAAATAATTCTTTGGGCTAAAGCTATATTTTCGTCACTTATCATAGCAACTTCGCCAAGGGGGGCTTCTGTTGTTAATAGAACATCATATTTTTTAGGAAAACCTCACGTCATCCATGATAAGTATTCGCTCTCTTGAATAAATTCATCGGTTGCTAATATACTTCTATCTTTTATTACTTTTGCTGTGATTAAAGGAATCCCTTGAGTAACTTTAGTAGGTGTTTTTCCTCTATAGTCAATAAATTTCTCAATAGCATCTTTTAGTTTATATTCTTTCCACTCACCCATAAATCAAACCTCCCCCTGTAAAAACTGATCACACATTTTTTCTATCGCTTGCCCCAAGTCTGGCAAAAAATTCTCAATAATAAACCATACCGTTTTTAGATCAACCCCCAGATAATCATGAGCTAAAACATTTCTAAAATCCCCAATCTTTACCCATTCAATTTGTGGCTGAGTTGCTTTCCATTCCTGCGGTAACTGCTTAATAGACTCCCCCATAATCTCCAAATTACGCAGAACAGCATCCTGCGCCATTTGATTTTCCATAAAATCTGCCTTGCCGTTGGGCAGATAAGAATTAATCTTAACCAAACACTCCCGCACATGGACTAAATATAAACCGCTATCTTTCATAGATTTATTGCCTCCCCCAAGATGCGATCGCGGATATAAGAATGTAGCCCACCCTCCGTGACCACATCCACTTTATAACCCAATAAATCCTCCAAATCATGAATTAAACCCACAGGAAACCAAGACGAAATTTTCTGGAGGTCATAATCAATCAAAAAATCAATATCGCTATCCTCTGTTTCCTCACCCCTCGCCACCGAACCAAATACCCTCACATTAAACGCCCCATGTTGTGCCGCAATTTCTAGAATGTGATCGCGCTTTTCTTGCAGTAGATTTTTAAGACTCATTCTAATAAACCTCATCATGACTACCAATATCAATTAATAAAATAAACACCTCTAAAACTTGAGCATTTTCTGAAAGCTCAAAAATAATCCGACAATCATAAGCCACAGAACAAGACCAAAAATCAGCTAAACTTCCCGATAACTTATGAGTCTTTAATGATGGATGAAAGGGGTCAACTTCAAGTTTTTTTAAGACATTGGCAATTTTATCTTTTAACTTAGGATTTTTTTTGATGACCTTTTTATAAGCACGCTTAAAAGCACTACTCCAAATTAATTTCATCATCATCCTCAGTTAAATAAGCAATTAAATCCTCCGCCGTTCCCATAAAAGCTGTCCCATTGGCCACTGCCTCCCTTACAGCCTGAGCATTCGCCAAAATTTCAGCCCGTCTCATCTCCACCCTTCTCTGACGCAATGCTTCAAATAACTCCTCTTGATCTTCCTCCGATAAAACGGCGATCGCCTCTAAAATTTCCTGGTAAGCTATCATAAAATCTCCTCTAGGCTAAATCCTACCTTAGCTAATTGTAATTTAATCTCCAAATCTAAAACCTCAGCCTCCCTTAACTGAGCCGCTAAATCAGCCGTTAACACCCTCATCTTATCCTCAAAATCAATCCCATCGTCCACCTCATCAGGAATCCCCACATAACGCCCAGGAGTCAAGACAAAATTATGTTTCTCAATATCTGCTAAAGATGCCGACTTACAGAAACCCTTAACATCCTGATAACTTCCCCCTGCCTTCTTCCACTCATGATAAGTATCCGCAATCTTGCTAATCTCCTCCTCAGAAAAAGCTCGACTGCTACGGTTCACCATATAACCCAACTCAGAAGCATCAATAAACAAAACCTCTCCTTTTCTATCTCGATTAGACCTCTTGCATAAATATTATATGTTGTGATAAAGGGTTGACTAACATACATTGCCTAGGGGCGGTGGCATAAATTTGCCATATAAAAAAAGAAGGCTCAATTATCGTTTCAGGGAGGTGTAAGACGATCAAGCGCTAGAAGTCTTACTAGACAAGCGTTACAGTCTAGGCATTAAGTCCAATGCTGTAACTCTTACCCTTTAAGTGATTGAGGGCTTTTTAAATCTGGATCTCCCTGAAACAGGTATAGAGCCAAAAAGGATGATCAAAAATAGATCATCCAGGCATTCTCTTTTTGGATTAAAATTTACCCTTTGTTACTAAGCCACAAGTTGCATCAGTTTTTTTGCTGGCAGAAAATTGCCTTCAATCAAACATTACTGCAATCTAAGTTTTAGCCAACTAACTTGGATGTAATCAAGCCTAATTCCTGCAATTTTTTATGTCCGTACGACGAAAAACAAAGGCTATAATCAGACAAGAAAAGGGCTTTAAATTGATTACCAACTAACTTTTCCTTCTAACGCTTTAAGCTTAGCCGCCCCGATTCCGTTGACTTTGTCTAAATCATCTAGGGAGGTAAACGGTCGAGCATCAATAATCCGTTGAGCTAAGCCGGGGCCAATGCCAGGCAAGGTTTCCAATTCTGCCAAACTGGCACGATTAAGGTTAATTAATTGATTAGGGGTAGCGGTGGCTAACGGTTTAGGAATAGAGCTTACAGAACAGGTCTGATTTTGTTGATCAATTTTATTTTTAAGCCACGGTGGTAAACCATATTCACTAATGGCGTAAAGGCGATCAAGTTCCCGCTGGTAATGGGCGGTGATCGCCGGATTGTCGAGAATTAAAACCGTTTCATCGTTGATGTAATTAGCCGTAGGCGACCAATTATGGGAACCTGTAACCACAAGTTGATCATCAATTAAAGCTAATTTATGATGTAATTTATCTCCTTCTGGTAGGGCCGGAACCCCGACAAATTTCGTCGGTAAAGCCCAGGGTTGATTGTCTTTTTCTGCCTTACAATTTTCTAGCAGGGTAACTCCCAATAAGTCCAAACCTTCACTATAGGAACGAAAGGCAAAACCGCGATCAATTAAGGCTTTAACTTCCGCACCCTGACTAAAGCGTTGATTAATGACATTGGCTAGGGTTTGCTCACTGAAAACAAATAATGCTAATTGAATAGTCTGTTGAGCTTGGTTGAGGTAACGGGCAATTAAACCATTACTGGTTTCGGCAAAAGGGATGGCTTGGCGATCAGGAGAAAATTTAACCACGACATTGGTGTTACCAATCTTAAGAACTTTTGGCGATCGCCGGGGTTTATTAATGCCAAATAGACTATCGGATTTTCCCCCTGGCCCATCCCCCCAAAGGTAATTAAATTCCTCGGTAAAATACTGAGCCAGGACTGGGGACTGTAAAACGAGCAAATTATTGGCGTTGCCCCGTGTTTCCGGCGCGTTGTAGTCTCCAAACTGATCGCTAGGGGTGAAATTAGCAGAACTTACAATCACCGTTTTACCATCAATAATGGCAAATTTATGGTGCATTAATCCCGTGCCTTTGCTGCCGTCTTCCGTGTCATCAATAACGGCAATATGATGGTTTTTTAAAATCTGAATGGCATCCCTTTGATTATTTTCTTCGGCACTAATTTGACCGTCTTGATTTTGGTCTAAATAAGCAATAGGGCCTTGGAGGCGGTCGCCATCTTCTGATTGATTGACCGTCTCTTGAATCGTCTGATTATAGGAATTTTCTAATACAATTCTTACCTTAACCCCTGCTTGTTGTTGGGTCACTAAAGCTTGGGCGATGCGGGTTAAACGCAATTCTTGGACGGCGAGATCAATGCTGCTTTGGGCTTGGGCAAATTGATCTAAAATTACTTTTTCTAAATTATCCCCTGTGCGTTTAAAATTTCGGTCTGGATCAACAAAATCCGCCCCTTTTGCATCATTGTGGTTGAAATAAACTTGAATGGCGGCATCTTCGGGTAACGGGTCAGGGCGTTGACCATTAAATAGTTCATCAGAAAAAGACCTGACTGGATTAATGCCCCCGAGCCACAAAACGGCGATCGCCGTCAAGACAGCCAAACCAATCCAAACGATGGGGGAAACTTTTTTCATACTGAATCCTGTTCTGTGGTGGCGTCATCTTTCCAAGGAGGAAAACCTAGGGTTAGCGGACAAAAACCCCTAGGGCATTACTCACTTTCGCTGCCGTCACAGGCGATCGATCCAGTAATTGCCCCCCCAAAGATAGGGAAGTGGAACTGCCACCATCGAGGTTTAAGGCTCCCACCGACCCTAATTGTTTCAAGATTTGAGCAAATTCGTCCAGACTAGCGCCACTGCCCCCAACACGGTTATGGACGGCAACCAATAATAAATTTCCTTGGCCATCAATGGCGATCGCACTGCGGGAAGCTTTTTGTTGTTGGAAGGCTTTGGAGAATTTTTCGGATTCGGCATTTAAGACAATGCGACCTTGATCAATTAATAAAGGCCCCGCCGCTAAACTATGGGGAAATTGATCAAATGCTTCGGGGAGCGATCGCCCGGTGAGGGTAACGGTGGTTCCCATGGCTAATACATTCGCCGCCACGAGATTGCCCCGGTCAATAATTAAATAGCCATTGATGGGAATCGGCATTTGCACCTTGCCAGATTTGCCCAAGGGATATTGACCCGTAACTTGATCCTGTTGCACGACATAGGCCGTTTCATTGTCTGCCAAAGGAATGTAAGTACTACCCCAAGCAGGGGTATAACGGGCTAAGCCTCTTTGGACATAACCACTGTTGAGGTAGTGAATGGTCAAACGTTGATTGGTGCTGGTACTCAAGGTTTCAGTTAACCTTAAGCGACCCACTTTAAACTGTCCTTGGTCATTCCAGGCGATCGCCCCTCGATTAAGAATCGGCCCCGATAGCCAGCCTTGGTTAACCCGAATCCCGCCTAACGGTAATTGAGTATTGCGGTTAAAAAAGCCACCATTGATCGCCGCTGCAACCTGTTGATCCCTGGCCATGGTCAATAAAGGGGCTGTGCCTTGGGCCTGTCTGGGATTAGTCATGATGGGACGGATCGACACCGACGGCGATCGGGGATTCACCTGCAACACCGTTACGGGAAATTGTCCGCCCCGGCCACCGAGATTAATAAATTTTTGTAGCCAAATAATGCCATCAGACCACTGAATTTTGCGGGTTTTGGGCGCATCGGGACGGGCATCAATCACCAAACGATAGGGATTAGCCAATGTACTAATATTTAGCTTGTAACCCGTTGGCAATTGGAAATGGATTTTGCTGCTCGTTCCCGCAGTTTCCACCCGATAGCGAATACTCCCTGTTGACCCCGTTCCCCCTAAATCATCGTCATCCACGGGCTTAAGGGTCGGCAAGGGAGAATTGGCGATCGAACTAGAATTATTGGTACTTTTCATCCCCCCGGCATTAATGGTCACCACCGCTTCCGTTTTTGCTTGGCTCATCTGCCAGAAAGTGGGTTGACTAAGTTCTACCACTATTCGCTTGCCCCAATCCTGACGGCCATCCCGCACTGTCAAAATTTGCGATGCCGTATTGGGTAAAACTAATTTATCTCCTTGAATCTGCGGCGCACCGCGTAGCGGATCTCCAAGAGATCGCCCTAGGGTTTGCCATAAAGGGGAAAGATCCAGATAACGATAGGGGGCCACAAAACGGGTTTGAAAAGTCCATTTATTACCATTAAACCATTCCGCTGGCTGGGTTTGGGGGGCATCATTATCGATTAAATCCAAGCCCATAATTTGCATTGCCCCCGTATCACTAAAACCCGTATGAATTTCACCGTTTTCTTGCCATTGACCCCAGGGAAGGTTGAACGTTTTGCCATCAATGGTAATTTGTTGACCCTGTTGGATAAAACCCATCGGCGTCAGTGGGGAGGTTTGGGATTGTACCGGGGTCGGAGTTGCCAAGGAGAACACTAAGCGCAGCCCTCCCAACACCATTAAGGTAGCGAGGAAAAGTCGCCCGAAGTCCCACCAACGTTTGCCCAAATTGCCCATGGATTTATAACCAGAAAAGTAAGTGTGTGATGGGTTCTATTACCGAAAAAATGGGTTTAAAACCCCGTTCTTACTTCGGCAACTTTGGCAAACCCAGTAACCAAAGCTCAGTAACCATCAGGACAGCTTGAATTGTCTTGATAGAATAGCAGTATGCAGTTAAGGTATCAATCCCAATTTTACCCAATACCCAACAGCAACAGAATCTAGTTCATTTGATCTGGATGCTCGTGGGGAAATAACCTTGACCAACTAACCCCCGTAACACGTTGTATTTCTCCTAGAGAAATACGCTCAATTAACAGAGAATCGATGAGAAAAACTACGGGTTTCAAGTTAGAAGGGATATTTATACGTCTTGGAGATGTCTATTGGAAAGATTGCTTTTCCCCCAAATAAATGCCTAAAGATCTAGCGGTTTTTACCATAAACCCTTGGGGATCAACAGCAAAAGCACAGACTTTATCCCGATGGCATTGTTTAATGGTTTTAATAATCGGTTCTAAGTCCACATGTTGCACTTGACCTTCCCGCCAAATGACAAATTGATCATAGATTTCTGCCTCAATTAATTCCACAGCTTTAATGCCAAAAACCGTTGCCAAGAGGCGATCGAAAGAGAGGGGAGTGTGACTTCGTTGTAGGTGACCTAAGGTAGTGGCACGGATATCTAAGTGGACGAGGTTACAAAACTCTTGATCTTGGCTTTGGCAAAGTTCGTGATTTTTTTGTGAAAGACAATCGGCTAAATAATCAGCAATATATTTTTCTTTTTGTTGCTGCTGATCTTTAACCCCTTCGGAAATGACAATTAAGGCAAAATGACGACCCGATCGCCGTAAATCAATCAATTGCTCACAACAATTTTGGATAATATCTGGGGTTAAATAGGGCGTTATTTCTGGGATTAAAATAATGTCGGCTCCCCCCGCAATACCGGCATGGAGGGTTAAATGTCCAGCATCCCGTCCCATCACTTGGACAATAATAATCCTTTCATGGCTGGCGGCGGTAAAGGTTAAATCATAGAGAGCTTGGGTGACAACATCAACAGCAGTACTAAAACCCACAGCCAAATCGGTAAATGGAACATCATTGTCGATGGTTTTAGGAATAGCAATAATCCGCCAATTGCCCTTTTGAGCAAGATCATAAATCAGATCTAAACTGCCATCGCCTCCAATCACAATTAGGGCTTCAAGCTGAAGCATTTCATAGCCCTTTAAAATGGCCGCTGCGTTGTCAGGATCTTCAGGATGTCCTTTACTCAATGAACCCAGTACACTACCGCTTAAAAACTGCAAAACATCTAACCCTTTGAGCATTCCCGGCAAGGTGTAGCCATGTTTAGTTAGTAATAAATCTTCGGCTTGATATTTACCGTGGACGACTTCGATAAACCCATCCGTGCCGTAGGGAATGCCATAGACTTCCCATCCCTTAAGAGAGGAGGCTTTGACCACCGCCCGGATGATTGCATTTAACCCCGGACAGTCCCCACCACTGGTTAAAATACCGATACGTTTCGGGTTCATGGAGTTACCTCATTGTCAATAAATATCAGTCAAAAGGGGGCTAGATTTTTAAACAGTTTTAAAGTCAATCATTGGGAGTCAATTAATTAATGGATTAGCACATTAACTGACAGGTTCATAATGATCGATCGCCTTCCAAATGGGGGCGTAGGTTTGCAATGCTTTAACATATTGCACCCGTTCAAAAGCGGTGGGATCGGGGCAATTGAGTTGACTTAAACTTCCTTGCATTTGCTGTACCGATTCATACTCGTGCTCTTCCATCCAATGGCGCAAACTGGTTTCCAGCGTATCAATATAGCCAATACCATGGCGCAGCAGCACACTCACTAATTGGGTGATTTTTGCCCCAGCCATCAACATTTTCAAAACATCGGTGGTGTGATGGATACCGCTAGTTGCTGCTAGGTCGCAATCAATTCGTCCATAAAGAATGGCAAGCCAATGCAAGGGCAGGCGCATACTCTGGGGGGTACTGAGTAAAATATGGGGATAAACTTCCAAGGTTTCTAAATTAAAATCAGGTTGATAAAAACGGTTAAATAAGACCAATCCATCCGCTCCTTGATTGGCAAATTGTTTGGCCATGTAAGCCATGTTACTAAAGTAGGGCGCAATCTTAATGGCGATCGGAATATTAACCTCCGCTTTGACCGTTTTAATAATATCAAGATAATTTTTTTCGACTTCTGCCCCCGGCACATCCATGTCAGTCGGCACATAATAAATATTCAGTTCCAGCGCATCGGCTCCCGCTTCTTCAATTTGTTGGGAATAATCTAGCCATCCCCCCAACGTCGAACCATTTAAACTGCCAATAATGGGAATAGTTAAACTTTCCTTGGCTTGACGAATATGGTTTAAGTATTCATCCGATCCCACATGAAAAATTTTTGGTTCAGGAAAATAGGTCAAGGCCTCAGCAAAACTATCAGTGCCGTGGGTTAAATGGTGGTGCATTTCTAACTGTTCTTGCCGCAATTGTTCTTCAAAAAAGGAATGCAGCACGATCGCCGCTGCGCCACTGTCCTCCATTTTTTTTAGATTATCCAAATCCTCTGTCAGGGGAGCGCAGGAGCCAACCACAAGGGGGGATTTTAAGTTTAAACCGAGGTATTGAGTGCTGAGATCCATGGGGTTAAGTCCTTATTTTTAACGGAGTTTATTCAGAGGCGTAATCAATACAAGCAAAAAATTGCTACTTTAATCAGCAAAGAAAGTACGATCCAGAATTTCTGCTTTGCTGAAAGGGTTTGTTTCCGGAAAAATTTGTAAATCTAACATCGTTTCAATAGCTGCCATTTCGCGGGCATCATTGTAAACTTCATCGATAACGTCATCAAAATATCGCTTAAGGCTAGGGCTTTTACGAAAAGCTTTATGGAGTCTTTTACGATGTTCAACAATAGAACAACGCCAACTATTTGTTCTTTTATCGGCTTGGTATCGCCACTTCAATAAATGCATTAAAAGAACTTCGAGATTACTTTCTAGAGCATCTTTTTGACTCCCACTCATGTCTTCAATTTCTTCAATTAAGTTTTCGTAATCAAGGCGATCCAGTTGACGGGTTTTTAATAAATTGGCCATCGTTTCCGCCCACAGACAAAAATCTTGGTCATAGAGGGTTTTTGTTTCAATTTGAGTAACCATTCGTATTGCCTCGCAGGGGGTGTTAAGTCAGTGGAAGAACAAGCTTAAAGACGATCAACATTTATTTAAAATTGTCCCTCCACTCCGATTTTAAACAGATTGAACTGGGGCGTTAGTCGGCGTTGGGGCGCTGTGACCGTTACCGTCATTATTATGGGGACTGGTTGAACCCTCTGAAGACCGTTTCGCCAAGTATTCATACATGGCCCAGCGGGTATTAACATCTCCTTGGGCGAGTTTCATTAATCGTTTAGCCTCTTCCGGTTGACTGCGGGTGAGCATGGCAAAGCGATTTTCTGAGTACACGGTTTTGTCAATGGGCACTTTCGGCGATCGCATATCTAGTTGCAAAGGATTTTTACCCTGGTCTGTCAAAGCGGGATTGTAACGGTACAGTAACCAACGACCACTATCCACCAATTCTTTTTGGTGATTCATGGCGGTGGTCATATTAATGCCGTGGGCGATGCAATGGGAATAGGCAATGATTAAGGACACACCGGGATAGGCTTCGGCTTCGATGAATGCTTTGATGGACTGCTCATTTTTAGCCCCCATGGCAATGCTGGCCACATAAACGTTGCCATAGGTCATGGCCATTAAGCCGAGGTCTTTTTTGGGAGACGGTTTACCGCCAGCAGCAAACTTGGCAACGGCGGCACGGGGCGTGGCTTTGGACGCTTGCCCCCCCGTGTTGGAATAAACTTCCGTGTCCATGACCAAAATATTGACGTTACGGCCACTGGCAAGAACGTGATCTAAACCGCCGTAACCAATGTCATAGGCCCAGCCATCACCGCCAATGATCCAAACACTCTTTTTAACCAGATAATCCACCACGGATTGGAACATTTTGGCTTGGGGATTTTCCAGGTTTTGCAGGCGTTGTTTGACCTGTTCGACCCGTTGCCGTTGTTCGTAAATGTCGGCTTCGTTACTTTGGGGATTATTCAAAATGTCGGTGACTAGGGTGTCTCCCAATTCCCCGGCAAAGGATTTTAATAATTCGGCTGCAAATTCGGTTTGTTTGTCGATGGAAACCCGGAAGCCTAGGCCAAATTCGGCATTGTCTTCAAAGAGGGAATTCGACCAAGCGGGGCCGCGACCTTCGGCATTTTGTGCCCAGGGGGTGGTGGGTAAGTTGCCGCCATAGATGGAGGAACAGCCCGTGGCATTGGCTACTAACATCCGATCGCCAAATAATTGACTGACCAGTTTTAAATAAGGGGTTTCCCCACAGCCGGCACAGGCCCCTGAAAATTCAAAGAGGGGTTCCTGCATTTGTTGATGGCTAATTTTATTTAGGTTCAAACTGAGGCGATCGGGGTTGGGCAGATCGAGGAAAAAGTCCCAATTGTATCGCTCCTGTTCCCGCAGGGGTAATTGGGGTTCCATGTTGATTGCCCGTAGCCGCGGTTGGGATTTGTTTTTGGCAGGGCACACATCAACGCAAATGCCACACCCCGTACAATCTTCGGCGGCGGTTTGAATCGTAAACTTTAACCCCTGCCAATCATGATCCTTGGCGTCGGTGAACTTGAAGGTTGCCGGGGCGTTGGCTAATTCCCCTTCGTCGTAAACCTTGGCGCGAATCACCGCATGGGGACAGACGATCACACATTTGCCGCACTGTACACAGACATCGGGATCCCAAACAGGAATTTCATGGCCGACGTTGCGTTTTTCCCATTGGGTAGTGGCGGTGGGATAGGTGCCATCACAGGGCAGGGCACTGACGGGCAATTCATCCCCATGGCGACTCATGATTTTTGCTAGGACTTCTTTAACAAAGACGGGGGCATTATCGGACACAACAGGGGGTAAGGCGATCGCCGCCGGATCGACCTGGGCAGGAATGGCCACTTCATAGAGGTGATCTAATGTTGCATCCACCGCTTTGATGTTCATGGCGACAATTTCTTGCCCTTTTTTGCCGTAGGTCTTTTGGATATATTTTTTAATCTGGGCGATCGCCTCATCGCGGGGCAAAATGCCAGCCAGGGCAAAGAAACAGGTTTGCATCACGGTATTGGTACGGCGACCCATGCCCGCGTCCTTAGCGACCTCATTGGCATCAATGGTATAAACCTTGAGGTTTTTCTCGATAATGGCTTGCTGAATGGGGCGGGGAAATTTTGACCAGATTTCCGTGGGCGCATAAGGACTGTTGACCAGAAAAACAGCGCCATTGACGGCGGGCTCTAAGACCTCAAACTGTTCTAAAAATTCCCATTGATGACAGGCAACAAAATTGGCTTGGCTAATTAAATAGGTGGAACGGATGGGATCGGGGCCAAAACGCAAATGGGAAACGGTAACGGAGCCGGATTTTTTCGAGTCATAAACAAAGTAACCCTGGGCGTAATTGTCCGTATCGCCACCGATGATTTTGATTGAATTTTTATTGGCTCCCACTGTGCCGTCCGAGCCCAAACCGTAGAAAATGGAGCGCACGACTGAAGCCGGTTCTGTGGAAAAACTGGGGTCATAATCCAGGCTGCTGTGGCTAACATCATCGTTAATGCCCACGGTGAAATGGTTTTTGGGTTTAGCTTGGGCAAGATTATCCAAGACGGCCTTAACCATGGCCGGGGTAAATTCCTTAGAAGATAAGCCATAACGTCCGCCGACAATTTTGGGCATCATGCCGCCCCGTTCCGCAAAGGCGGTGATCACGTCTTGGTAAAGTGGCTCACCAGCACTGCCTGGTTCCTTACACCGATCCAACACCGCAATACTTTTCACGGTTTCGGGTAAAGCGGCCAACAGGCGATCGCCGCTAAAGGGACGATAGAGGCGCACTTTTAATAGACCGACTTTTTCCCCTTGGGCGATTAAATAATCCACCGTTTCCTGGGCCGTTTCACACCCCGACCCCATCAGGACGACCACCCGTTCCGCATTCGCCGCCCCCACATACTCATAGGGTTGATAGTTACGCCCCGTTAACTGGCCAAATTCTGCCATCACCCGCTCTAACACTTCCGGGTATTTTTCATAGAAGGGATTAACCGATTCCCGCGCCTGAAAATACACATCAGGGTTCTGAGCCGTTCCCCGCAATACCGGGCGATCGGGGGTTAATGCCCGTTGACGGTGGGCCAAGACATGCTCGTCCTTAATTAAAGCCCGCAAAATTTCATCCGACAGTAACTCCACTTTTTGTACTTCATGGGAAGTACGGAAACCATCAAAAAAGTGCAGTCCCGGAACCCGTGTTTCATAACTGGTGGCCGTGGCAATCAACGCCATATCCTGGGCTTCTTGCACTGAATTGGAACTCAACAGCGCAAAGCCCGTATTCCGCGCCGCCATCACATCACTATGATCCCCAAAAATCGATAGGCCTTGGGCTGCCAATGACCGCGCCGCCACATGGATCACCGCCGCCGTTAGTTCCCCCGCAATTTTGTGCATATTGGGCAACATCAACATCAACCCCTGGGAAGCGGTAAAGGTGGTGGTTAACGATCCCGACTGTAACGCCCCATGTACTGCCCCCGCAGCCCCTCCTTCGCTCTGCATTTCTACCACCGCAGGTACAGTGCCCCAGAGGTTAGGTCGATGTTCTGACGCCCACGCATCGGCCCATTCCCCCATCGGCGAGGACGGTGTAATCGGGTAAATGGCAATGACTTCACTAAGTTGATACGCGACATGGGCAACAGCTTCGTTACCATCGAGGGTGGCGTAGGTTGGCAAACTCATAAATCAATCGTCCTCTCAGGAGTGATCGGCAAGGGTGAAAAAGCAAGAAATAGTATCAGCGAAAAAATGACAGACTGAAGATCAATCTTGCAAAGAAATCATTATTTTTTTGGCCGTTAACGCTCAAACTAACAAAAAAAGATTAAGCAACTTTTGGGTTGTTTATGTTACGTTTTGGAGGCTGTAATCCAGTCAGCATGGCCAGAGTTGTCTTTTTAGACTAGGGGATTGCAAAAGATCATTGCGTTTCCTCCATTGCATAATTTCATCTTCAACTAAAAACCTGGGACTGGAACAATTTCTTATACTTTTTTAATATGACTACCGCGAAAATAGCCTTGATCCAAGATGGTATTAGATCCAAAGCTTTATCTGGGTATTAACAGACACATTGATTACCCGATCGCCCCTTGATCCGCTTAACTCTGATTTCAACTATCAGCACCTTACTTAATAAAAGTTATTATTTCTTCATTTTTTCAACAATTGACGTTAAAATTTTTGGTTGCTAGGGTGAGATTATACTGAAGGGCTTGGCTCAATTTATTTATCAAATTAACGCGAGATCTAAACTAAACTGCTGTAAAACGGTTTCCCTCGATAAACGGCTGGGATTTTCGATGACTCCCACGGCTTGACCGTGATGATAAATTGCCACTTGATTACTCTGACGATTAATCAACCAACCTAAGCGAGTGCCATTTTTTAAATATTCCTGCATCTTTATCCTGTAACGACTTTAAATTATCACTCAGTGGCAGATTCCTGATTACACTCCCAATCATAAGGGCGTAGGCAATGATTTTGAGTTTAACGTTAGGGACTTAACTAATATTGTATTGGGGGTGATGGCGCGAATCTTGTTATTTCTATCAGTGCGTCAAAATATTGAATCTAAAGCATTTATCCCTCCTTAACGACCGCAAAACTGTTTGTTTTTTTAACGGGGGCTTGGGTGTCAGTGATATTATCACCATAAACTCCTAGCAAAAATTTTTGTTAACCGCACCAATAAAAATCAAAAAGGTAAACCAAATCCGAAGATGGCTTACCTTGAATAATTATTTAAGCTGAACATTCAAACGGTATTTGATTATCAGCAATTAACAACGCCACCCATCTAGGCAGCAGCTAAATTAGAGGCAACAAAATCCCAATTAACGAGTTTGCCCAGAAAGTCGGAAATATAGTCAGGACGACGGTTTTGATAATCTAAGTAATAAGCGTGTTCCCAAACATCCATCGTTAACAACGGGGTTTGCCCTGCGGTCATCGGGTTTTCTGCATTGCCCGTTTTGGTCACTTTTAGTGTGCCATTGTCCAACACCAACCACGCCCAGCCGCTACCGAACTGAGTGGCTCCAGCTTGTTTGAAGGCTTCTACAAAGGCATCAAAACTACCAAAATCAGCAGTGATTTTTTCCGCTAAAGCGCCAGTGGGTTGACCGCCGCCTCCGGATTTCATGCAATTCCAATAAAAGCTATGGTTCCAGGCTTGGGCTGCATTGTTGAAGATTCCGGCTTTAGAGGCGTCGCCAGCTACAGCTTTAATGACATCTTCGATCGCCTGATTATCCAGATCAGTCCCTGCTACAGCATTGTTGAAATTATTTACATAGGCCGCATGGTGTTTGTCATGGTGGAACTCTAGGGTGCTTTTAGAAATACAGGGTTCCAACGCAGTGTATTCGTAAGGTAATGCAGGAAGTTCGTAAGCCATTTCGTTAAAGTCTCTACTCAAATTAAGAATTCCAGTGCCCTTACTGTAACCTAAAAATCTCCCCCATCAAAGGGTTTGTTGGCCTCACAGGAAGGGAAGAAAGCATTAGGATAGGTTTTCTCAATCCTTTTTTCTATAAAGGTTTGAGCGATTTGAGTCCACACCCAAAACCTGATCGCCGGCGGTGTCAAACATTGACCGTTTTATTTGGGGCGACCTTGATTTCGATCAAGTTTGCGGACACGACGTTCATCCATTAACTGGGCAAACTGTTTGCGTTGATCCGGGGTCAAAACCTTACGGCTGGCTAACATACTCTCAAAGCGCAGTTCCCCTAGTTGTTGTCGTAGATCTTCCACTTGTTTGTGCTTAGCCCGAATGTCATTATCACTGGCATTACTCCCCATTAACGTCCGCATTTCGTCTTGGCGAGTCCGCAACTGGGCATAAAGCTTTTCCATCTGTCCTTGGTATTTTTGACGAATGGCATTGAGGTCTTGTTTTTGTTGATCGTTGAGGTTGAGGGAGTCCATTAAACGATCTTCCCGTTCTGGATTGGGGCCCCGCTGGGCCAGTTGTTGTGGAAAGGGATTAATCACCGTTTCAGCGGTGCTGGGAAACGCAACGCCGGTTACGGCAAAGCCGGTAAATAAACCGATCAAAATTAAATTTTTCATGGTTGATGATCTCCAAAATTCAAGGGTTATAGGTAAAAAATGACAATGATCAGTCAGTGGAATGGGTTGCAGTGGATTTGGTTAATTGCCACCATTCCTGGCTGGGGGAGGTTAACTCGGTCTGGACTTCTACCCACTCCGCTTCCTCAGTAACGGCGATCGCCCCTGTCCAACTGTCTTGCAAAAAAGCGTCTAAGGTTTCGGGGGAAGTTGGGGTTAAAGCGGTTTCAGGGTGTAAACGCAACCCAAGGCCGCCGGCGATCGCCATCCCCACCAAGACCACGCCAGCGGAGAGCCAACGCCGATTAATTTTTCTCGGTTGAATGGCAGCAATGGAGGCAGAAGACCTGGGCTGAATTTGCTGAAATAGTTGAGACTCCAAGCCAGGAGATGCTGGTGGCACAGGCGGGTGATAATCTTGCAAAAATTGACGAAGTTGGCGATCTGGGTCGGTTTTAGAAGACATCATGAACCCCTTGTTGCTGTAAAAATTCCCGCATAGCCCGGCGTGCATAAAAGAGGCGAGATTTGATGGTACCTGTGGGTAAATCGAGGATTTCGGCGATCATTTTTTGGGGTAAATCCTCCAAGTCATGTAAAACCAAAATCGTGCGGTGCTCAAAGCTCAAGGTCGCTAAGCCTCGTTTCACTAAATCTTGATAGTGGATCTGAATTAAATCGGGACTATCTTGGGGACGGGAAAATTCCTGGGAGATATGGTCCCCCGCCGCTTCTCCCCCCAGGATTTGTTGTTCCTGTTGGCGCGATCGCCCTAATTGTTTACGGGCATCCTGGGCAACATTCCAGGTAATGCGATAAATCCAAGTGGCAAAAAAGCTGGGATTTCGCAACTGAGGCAACCCTTTCCACACCTTCAAAAACACGTCTTGAACCAGATCATCCAAGTGCGGTTGGCCACAGAGTTGATACAGGGTGGAGCGAACTTTGGCTTGATAGCGCCGATAGAGCAGGCGAAAGGCCTCTGCATTGCCCTGTTGACTTTGCAGAATCACGTTTACGTCACTGTCCTCGGTTAATGGTTTCACAGATGGCTTTACCAACACGACCGACCTCGGCTGGGGTTACGGGGGTTTAGACCCTATGGCGATCGCCAAGGTTCAATCGGTTTTAAGCGGTTTCAAAATTTTCCAAATTCCAAATGATGATCACTCTGAGTAGACTGATTTTTTAAAATTGAACCTTAATCGGGATCTCTTCTCTGAGCGCTATTAGGCGATCGTTTTTCCATAAACCAGTTTCGCCAAGACGTAGAACTCCGCACCGCCAGCCAGAGCAATAACATGGCAATCAAACCACCATTTTTTGGAGCTTTAAACGCAAATAAAACTAAGCCAACGCACAACCCATCCTCAATGAACGTCACCCAAACAGGAATGCCCCGTAACCGGAAAAACCAACCGATCGCCACCAGTCGTAACACCAACGAAAATAACGCCCCAATCAGGGCAACTAACCAAAGCGGCATAAATTCCAATTGCAGCAACTTGGCCACCGTCACCGCCATCATGGCCCCAACGAAGGGGGTAAAAATCAGTTGAATAATTTGTAAAACCCTTTGCCCCAGCAGTTTTTTAGACGCAAATAGCTCAAAAAATGACCAACTGGTCAAAATGGCAATCACCACTTGCGGGTTGATTTGTGATAATAACGGCACTTGATACCAGAGTTGGCCCTGCAACAACCCAATAATTAACAATGGCAGAGCAATTCGCATTCCCGCCGCCGCCGATGCCGACAAAATGGCAAGAACGCCTAACAAGATGGTCATATAGGTTTGATTTCACCAATAAAAAGGTTCAAAAAAGCAATAATTAAGACAATTTGGGTAAATGTAGCCACCTGATTCAATATCTGGGCATGTTACCGTAATTAGCCATAATATGAAGAAACATTGCAGAACACACGCAGGAAGCAATTTATCCATGGGCATTGCGGTTCAGGTTAAAAATCTCCAAAAGAAATACGGATCTGTCTCTGCGGTAAACGATATTTCTTTTACGGTTCAGACAGGGGAAATTTTTGGTTTATTGGGCCCCAATGGGGCTGGCAAGACTACCACGATTCGTTGTCTATGCACTTTGGCTAAACCCGATGGGGGAGAATTATGGGTGGATGGCGTTGATGTACTAGTTCGCCCCCGTCAAGCCCGTCGTCGGTTGGGTTATGTGGCCCAGGAAGTGGCGATCGACAAAATTTTAACCGGACGGGAATTATTGCAATTGCAAGCCTCGCTCTATCATTTGCCGAAAAACAGCGCCCAGCAAAGAATTGAACAATTATTGTCAATTTTAGGGCTAGAGGCCTATGCCGACCAGAAAACCGGCACGTATTCCGGTGGTTTACGCAAACGCTTAGATTTAGCGGCGGGATTGCTCCATCAACCAGCGGTTTTGGTTTTAGATGAACCGTCGGTGGGCTTGGATATCGAAAGTCGGTTTATTTTGTGGGAATTTTTGCGGCAATTGCGTTCCGCTGGCACCACGGTGTTAATTACCAGCCATTACCTAGAAGAAATTGATGCCTTGGCCGATCGCCTGGCCATCATTGATCAGGGACATGTTATTGCCGAAGGAACTCCCTCAGAATTGAAAAATCGGGTCGGGGGCGATCGGGTGACATTACGGATTCAAGAATTTACCGACGATCAACAGGCGATCGCCGCGAAAAATTTGCTAACGCCCCTCCCGTTTGTGGAAGAAGTGATCATCAACACCGCCCAAGGCAACTCGTTAAATTTAGTCGTGAAAACCCAGAGCAATCCCCTGAGTCAAATCGAAAAAATTCTGATTGACCACAACCTGCCAATTTTTAGCCTGGCCCAGTCCCGCCCCAGTTTAGACGACGTTTACCTCGCCGCCACCGGCAAAACCTTAATGGATGCCGAACTCGCCGCCGCCAGCCAGCGGGATCTCAAGGCCGAGAAAAAGCAGGCCATGAAAGTTAGTTAAAGTCATTCCCTTGAGTTCGTGTTTTAAAATAACCAATAACCCCGGCAAACTTCGATCAATCCCATGAGTCAAACCCTTACTCCCCCGAAAATTGCGTCTCTATTAGCCCCGGATTCGGTACAATCCCCGGAACCAAGCTTAATTGCCGAATTTTGCCAAGAAACCTTTGCCTTAACCAAACGCCTTTTTATTCAACTCCAGCGGCGACCCTCTACCTTAGTCGCGGGGATTATTCAACCGTTTATGTGGTTAGTGCTGTTTGGTGCATTATTTTTAAATGCGCCCCAGGGTTTATTCGGCAATGATTTAAACTATGCCCAATTTTTAGCCCCCGGTATTATTGTTTTTACTGCGTTTTCTGGGGCATTAAATGCGGGCTTACCTGTCATGTTTGACCGCGAATTTGGTTTCCTCAATCGCCTATTGGTCGCGCCCCTAGCGTCCCGTTATTCCATTGTGGCGGCGTCAACCATTTACATCATTAGTTTGAGTTTTGTTCAAGCAGCGGTAATTGTGGCGGCCAGTGCTTTTTTGGGGGCGGGTTTACCCAATGTGATCGGGCTGAGCATGATTGCCTTGATTGTCTTTTTAATTGTTTTAGGGGTAACAGCGTTAAGTTTAGGATTGGCCTTTGCCTTGCCGGGACACATTGAATTGATTGCGGTCATTTTTGTTACTAATTTACCGTTATTATTTGCTAGTACGGCGTTGGCTCCCCTGTCGTTTATGGCTCCTTGGCTGAAAATTGTTGCCAGTTTGAACCCGTTGACCTATGCCATTGAACCGATTCGTTATCTCTATTTACAGAGTGACTGGAGTTGGTCAAGTTCCGTATTGACAGCGCCTTGGTTCAGTTTAAATTTTGCCCAGGTGCTAACGGTGCTGCTGCTATTTGATGCCATAGTCTTGTTGTTGATTCAGCCGTTACTCAAACGTCGATTTTTATAAGTTTTAATGCCATTTATTGATCATTCTGGAGTCTAAATAATCATGCAAAATTTATCATTAAACCGCTTTTTGGCGATCGCCACGTTGACCACAGGATCGGTTTTAGCTCCATTGGTCCCAGCCCAAGCCCAATATGCGACCCCTGGCAGTGAGGCCCCTTTCACCGCCAATGAAGTTGACCCCAGCAAACCAGGATTAGGGGGCGGCTTTGACCCCATGTCTTTGATTCACAATGCTAACCTGAGTCGTAGTCGTAATGGCACCGATTTTGCCGATGATACCCAACGCACCCTCAATGAAGCGGCGGATCAATTCAAAAAAATGCAGCAACAACGCCTACAGCAAATGCAACAATCTTCCGATCCGGCGATCGCCCCCGCGCCCGATCCATCTGTTCCCAAATAAGGTTAGCTTGATTGCCTCACCAGGATTTTAAGGATAGAAAGAATGACTTTAAAAATCAAACGCCTGAGTTGGGGTTTACTGGGGGTGGCTTTACTACTGACGGTCAGCGTTGCTGCTTGGGAACTTCGTCCAACCCCGGCCCCAAAAGAACTAGCCAGTGTGACCCCCGATCGCCGACAGTTTGATTTCACCGCCGACACCGTGCAGGCGATCGCCATCCGTCAAGGGGAGCAATACCTCAAGCTCTATCGCGGTAGTGGTGAAAAACCAACCTGGAAAATGGATTGGCCCCAACCCGTTGAAGTCAGCGTGCCAGCGGTGGATTTTTTGTTGAATGCTTTAATTTCTAGCCAGAATGACCGGGATTTTGATATTAGTACCGAAAAGTTAGCGGAATATGGTTTAACTAAACCTGGGGCAACGATCACCATTCAATTGGTCACAGGCAAAACCCGTGAATTGTTATTAGGCAATGCTGATTTTAAAGGGGATTCCCTTTACGCCTTAATTGATCCCGTCGATCCCCCCCCAGAAACCAGTCGTATTCACCTTGTTCCCCGCTCCTTACTTGAACTAGCCCGGCGATCGCCCCAGGATTGGCAACAGGCAGAGTTAGAGCCAAACACTGACGGGCATAACTAAAGAAATGTAGTCTGCGGGAATTAAAGGAATTAAAAATAAGGAGATGAAAAATCCTGTTAAAACCTGAGTTTGCAAGGAAAACGTGCAAAAAAGAGGCTATTGCATTTCATGGTTCTTAAAAAAGCAAAAATAGCGTGCTAAAAAACTTGAAGCTGTTTAGTTGGCGATCGCCGATCCGTTGATAATTGTTTAGTGGATCGCTGAAAAAGTACCGACCCAACGAATCCCATTCAAACAGCAAAAGAGACAAGGCTTGGGAACGGGAGGATTTTGGTAAGATCAAAGACTGTTTGATTTCACCTGCCTACCTAACGCCCAAAAATAACACCATGCTCAGAGCCGGAATTGTTGGTCTGCCCAATGTTGGAAAATCCACCCTGTTCAATGCCCTTGTGGCCAATGCAAAAGCGGAGGCGGCCAATTTTCCTTTTTGTACCATTGAACCCAACGTCGGGGTTGTCTCCGTTCCTGATCGCCGTTTAGAGGCATTGGCCAAAATTTCCCAATCCGCCAAAATCCTGCCAACCCGGATGGAATTTGTGGATATTGCCGGTTTAGTGGCCGGAGCGAGCAAGGGGGAAGGGTTAGGCAATCAGTTTTTAGCCAATATCCGGGAAGTGGACGCCATTGTTCATGTGGTGCGGTGTTTCGATGACGATGACATTATCCATATTTCTGGTTCTGTTGATCCGGTGCGAGATGTGGAAATTATTGATTTAGAGTTGGTGTTATCCGATCTAGCCCAAGCTGAAAAACGCCTAGACCGCAGTCGCAAACAGGCTAAAGGTAATAAGGATTTGCTCGAAGAAGTGGCCATTTTAGAACGTCTGGTCGCCTCTTTAAATGAAGGGATTCCCGCCCGCCGCCTTGGTTTAACCTCAGAGGAACAGGAATTAATTAAATCCCTGGGATTATTAACCCTCAAGCCCATTATTTACGCCACCAATGTCACAGAGGATGATTTGGCTACTGGCAATGATTGGGTTGAACAGGTGAAGGCGATCGCCGTCAAGGATGAGGCCAAAGTTGTGGTTATTTCCGCCCAAGTCGAATCGGAATTAGTGGAACTCTCAGAGGAAGAGCGCCAAGACTTTCTAGACAGCTTAGGGGTGACCGAAGGTGGTTTAAAATCCTTAATTCAGGCAACTTACGAATTATTGGGGTTACGCACTTACCTCACCACCGGCCCCCAAGAAACCCGCGCCTGGACAATTCTTAGTGGCATGAAAGCCCCCCAGGCCGCCGGAGTCATTCACACGGATTTTGAACGGGGGTTTATTCGGGCAGAAACCGTTGCCTATCAAGACTTAATTACCTGTGGCAGTATGCAGGCAGCAAAAGAAAAAGGTTTAGTCCGCAGCGAAGGCAAAGAGTATGTTGTTCAGGAAGGGGATGTGATGTTATTCCGCTTCAATGTTTAACGGGAGTGTTGACAATGATGGGAAAGCAGGACAAAGGGGAACACCAAGAAACAGAGAAGGAGAGTCAAGACCCAATCGGTTAGCCCGACAGGCTTGAGGTAAAAAATCAAGCCCAGAGCGATTTTGTGACTGCAAACAAGGCACGATCTATGGCTCCATCTCTGACCCGATGTCACTAACAAAATAAGCAACGTTGTCGTTTGATTTCTAGGCGATCGCCATTTTCGACGGTAATTAGGTCACAAGATTTTGATTGATTTCCCCTAACAAATCCGTTAATTGTTGCTGAACCGAAACAAAAGTATAAGCATCATCGGGATGGGGATTACCCCCTGGAATATCAAAATGGGGACGTTCTCCATAAATTTGCCCCCAACGAAAATCCGCCTGCCGCACAAGTTCCGTTAATAGGGCGGGATTGTGAAGGAACTCCTCCACTAACTTTTGCAGGGCTATCAACGGGCGATCGCCAGCTTGACTGATTAAATGATCGGCATCTTCAACTCGGTTTTGTAAAACCAACAACAATGCCCCTTCTGAGTCCCGCAATGCTTGGTTTAAAAACAATTTCAACTCAATTTTTAACTGCACCAATTTCGGCACAGGGGATTCTCCCTTGAGAAAATTGCCCCCCGCTTGGGCGATCACATCCGCCACAGTAATTTTGCGACCAGCTAGGGCCTCTAAAAACAATTCACGGTCACGATCAGGCTCAAATTCGGGGGACTTATTGGGGGATGCCATAAACAATTGGTCTACAAAATTTAACGAAAAATTATGCCTTTGCAGGTTGCTGTACCACTAACACCGAGCAATTAACGTGGTGAACAATATAGCTGCTAACACTACCTAAAAACAGTTCCGCCATGCCTCGCAGTCCCCGTCGTCCCACAACCACTAAATCTGCCTCCCAATTTTTAGCCAAATCCCGCACCCAACGTCCTGCCTCCCCCACTTTCCAATCCCATTCACAGGGAACCCCTGCTTGTTGGGCTTTTGCCGCCAGATCTTTTAACCATTCACGGGTTTGGGCTTCTTGTTGTTCAATGTGGGTTTGGATGCTTTGGGAAAAGCGCAGCGCATCTTCGCCATAAAAACTGGGATAGGCAGTAAATTGCTGACTTTCTAGGGGAATGGCATGGAAAAGCATAAGTTGAGCCTGGTCTTTTTGGGCTAAATCCAGCGCCTGGGTAAAAACGTCGTCGGTAGATTCTGCATGGGCTAAGGCGACAAAAATTTTATGATAAGCCATTGTTTCCCCCTGCTCTAATCCCTAGAACACTAATTTAATTAGCTTGTTATTTTCATTATGGCAGTCAAAACTTTGGGATTAAGAAAGTTATCACAAGCGCTTAATATTTTTTGTTGAAACACCTAAATCTAAGCCTTTAAACCTGCGACGAATTGTGCCATGCGATCCAATCCCTCGGTAATGGTGTCCATGTCCGTGGCATAGGAGAGGCGAATACATTGGTCTGCACCGAAGGCGATACCGGGAATGACGGCAACCTGTTGGGATTCTAAGAGTTGGGCGCTGAAGTCGAGGGAGGTTAGGCCGGTTTTGGCAATATCGACAAATACATAAAAAGCGCCCATGGGGGGGGGACAACTCAGGTTATCAATTTGATTAATTCCCGCTACCATAACGGTGCGACGTTCGGCAAAGGCTTTGACCATGGTTTTCACGCAGGTTTGGGGGGATTCTAAGGCGGCGATCGCCCCATATTGGGCAAAGGTACAAACGTTAGAGGTGCTGTGGCCTTGAATAGTACTACAAGCCTGAATTAATTCCAACGGCCCCGCCAAATACCCGACTCGCCAGCCGGTCATGGAATAACTTTTGGCAAAGCCATTACTGATAATGGTGCGCTGAAAAATGTCGTTCCCCACTGCGCCAATGCTCAAATGTTCGGCGTCATCGTAGAGAATATTTTCGTAAATTTCATCGGAGACAACATAGAGATTGGGGTATTCCAAAATCACGGCGGCTAAGGCCCGAATTTCCGCTGGGGTATAAACCGCGCCGGTGGGATTGGAGGGGGAATTGAGCACAAAAAGCTTGGTTTTCGGCGTAATGCAAGCGCGTAACTGGTCGGGGGTAATTTTATAATCGGTGGCGGCAGTGGTATCCACAATCACAGGAATCCCTTCCGCTAGGCGCACCATTTCTGGGTAACTCAGCCAAAAGGGAGCCGGGATAATCACTTCGTCCCCCGTTTCAATTAGGGCCAACATCAGGTTAAACAAAGAGTGTTTACCGCCATTGGTGACGATGATGTTTTTGGCTTCGTAACTGAGATGGTTTTGGGTGTTTAATTTGTTGGCAATCGCCTGACGGAGAGCCGGCTCCCCCGCAGCCGGGCCATAGCGAGTTTTACCCTGATCCAGGGCTAACTTGGCCGCCTCAACAATGTGGGGGGGGGTGGCAAAATCCGGCTCCCCAGCGGTAAAGCTCAGTACATTGATCCCCTCTGCCCTCATCGCCTTGGCTTTGGCCGTAATTTCGAGGGTAATGGACGGAACAACATGGCTAACGCGCTGGGTGAGTTGCATAACAAAAACATCCCTATGGATAAATAACAACAAACAAATGGGGGCTTGGCAGCAGCGAATTACAATCCCTGGGCGATCGACGGTTAACTTGGCGGAACAAACGGCCTTTCATCAACCAAAGAATTGAGAATTCATCTTAAATGATCGCATCTGGATCTTCATTACGGGCAATGGAAACCACCCGCTCTGTCATAGGAACATAAGATAAGTCATGATCGCCGATGTAAATTTGGGTGGGGCGATAGATTTTATTGACTGATAATTGCTCTTTCCAATGGGCTAACCACCCCGCTACCCTGGCGATCGCAAATAACGGCGTGAATAAATCCGCTGGAATTCCTAATTTTCGATACACCAAACCGGAATAAAAATCCACATTGGGGTAAATTCCCTTTTCCTTACCCATACATTCCTCTACAACTCGCTCCAATTCCACCGCAACATCGTAATACTCGTCATGGCCCATCTTTTCAAACAACTGTTCAGCTAAGTTTTGCAAAATAATGGCGCGGGGATCTTTAACCTTATAAACTCGGTGCCCAAAACCCATGATTTTCTGTTTCTTGGCCAGGCATTTTTCCACAAAGGGTCGGACATTTTCCACCGAGCCAATTTCTTCGAGCATGGACAAAACCTCTTCATTAGCCCCTCCATGCAAGGGCCCGGCCAAGGTTCCCACCGCCGACGCCACCACCGCATAGGGATCGGTCAAGGTTGAAGCCGTTACCCGAGCCGAAAAGGTGGATGCATTCATGGTGTGCTCAGCATGGAGCGTGAGACAGACATCAAAAATATTAGCGGCGAGGGGATCGGGTTCTTTCTCAGTGAGCATGTAGAGAAAATTAGAGCCATAATCCAAATTGTCGTTGGGTTGAATCGGATCATTGCCTTCCCGGATCATGTGGAACGCCGCCACCATCGTCGGAATTTTGGCGAGGAGTCTCACCACCGCGGCCCGGATGTAATTGGGATCATCTAAGGCTCGACGGGCATAGAACAACCCCAGGGCCGCCGCCGATGTTTGTAACGCATCCATCGGATGTCCTGTTTCCGGAAAACATTTCATCATGTCCCGAATATGGTACTTAATACGGCGATGGGTACGGATTTCGTATTCAAATTCTTCTAGTTCGGATTGGGTTGGCAACTTCCCCCAGATTAGAAGATATGCCACTTCAATAAAACTGCTGGATTTAGCCAATTCTTCGATCGGGATACCACGATATTCCAAAACACCAGCGGTACCATTCACATAACTGACGCGGGATTTGGCCGCGGGAACCCCGGCAAGACCGTCTTTAAATTCTTCGGCGTTAATGACCATGCAATTTACCTAGTAACAAATAACAACACTACCTATAGGCTTTTTTAAGCCGGTTAAATCGTAACTTAATATAAGCTAATCTCCTGCCTCTCTCATTATGGTGGAATCCGAGACCCTTCTGGACTTGCCGACTCTAATTATGGTTATGTCATAACAACCAACGGGGAGCCGTCACTAAAAATAATTGTCCTTGCCCCGGCTGGGCGGAGAGAGCGGGTAAGCTTACGCCAATAATGCCTGCTTTTTTGAGTACGATTTTGTCTTGGGGAGTACCAAATACTAAATATTCTGCCCAATGACTAAGATCGGGTTGATGGCCGACGAGGGCTAAGCAACGATTACTGCGTTGGCCATATTCTGTGATCAGTTGCTCCAATCCGGCGGCAATATCGGTGGCGGGGGCCAGGGGAGAGAACGTTTCTAAATGGGGGGAAAGTCCTCGTTCTAAAAGGAGTTGGGCGGTTTGTTTGGCGCGGGTCAGGGGGCTACTGAGGATGAGGTCAAATTCGATGCCTATGTGTTGTAGGCGTTGGGCGATGCGATGGGTTTTATCGATTCCTTTGGCGGTGAGACGGCGATCGCCATCGGGCAAGTCTTCAGATCGATCTTCGGCAATACCATGACGGATAAAATACAGTTCCATAATTTTTAGCTAGGTTAAGGCTGAGTTTGGGTTATCCTGACCTCGACAGAGCGACGACTGTATCAACAGATACGACTCTCCCAGTAAAATTTGTTTAGCTTAGAACAGCAATTCTTATTATGGGATTTTGAGCTAATTTGGGCTTGCTGAAAAAGTCTGAAAATCGAATTTAGAGGATGTCTGAAAAGTCAGAGTTCAAGCTAACCGTCGAACAAGAAGACGAATAGAAGCCCAGTAAATCCAGGCTTCAGAAGTTTTGGTTAAGCC
>Ga0315905_10001282_pt1 | contig 26951 bp, 38 predicted proteins | sample LakEriMetagenome_5_FD_203522 | JGI IMG/M metagenome (GOLD analysis project Ga0315905, IMG submission 203522) | Freshwater fungal communities from buoy surface, Lake Erie, Ohio, United States - Buoy 4 MA121 | ecosystem: Environmental > Aquatic > Freshwater > Lake | place: USA: Lake Erie, Ohio...
AAATACAGCGGGAACTTATTTAGACTTTTTGTCCAATGGTTTCAAAATTAGAACTACATCAGGTGATTTAAATTCTAGTGGACAGTATACATACGCCGCTTTTGCCGAAAACCCATTCAAATATTCCATTGCACGATAGGACTCAATATGTACGCACGCATTGAAAACAACGCAGTCACTCAAGTTGGTGAATTATCAATTCTCTTTCCAAACACATCAAACCCTACTCACGCATTTGCTATTGAGCAAGGTGCTTTAGAAGTGGTTGAAGGTGAGCAAAAAGACCAACGCTTTTATTGGGTGACTTTTGACAGCTACCAAGTCAATGGCAATGTAGTGACACGCACCTACACAAACACGCCAAAGGCTTTGGAGGATGTGACTGAGACTCCAGAGGGTGCTACTGAGCCAGTAACGACTAAAGGCTTGAAGTCACAATGGATTGCACAGAATAAGGCATCTGCTAACTCACTACTGGCATCTACTGATTGGATGGTCATTCGCAAGGCAGAGCGTGATGTGGCTATTCCTGCTGAAGTGATTGCTGAGAGAGCAGCCATCATTGCTGCTTGTACAACTAAAGAAGCAGCCATCATTGCTGCTTCTACGATGGAGCAATTCATCAATGTTGTTGCACCTATAACAACTTATGAGCCATGACAGACGAAGTAACCCACAAACAAATCTATGAGCGTCTGTTAGCTGTAGAACAAAAAGTAGACAAGCTGGACAAAAGTACAGAAGCTGTTGTCCAAGCTTTCAATGCAGCACAAGGAGCCTTTGTTGTTCTTGAATGGCTTGCTAGGGCAGTGAAACCAATCTTAATTATTGGTGCTTTCTGTGGTGCTATATGGCTGGCTATAGAAAACAAGCTGCATCAATAATATTTCTATTATTAATATCTTTCCCTATCGGGTCCAAAGAGGAGAAATATAAATGTGTCCGATGGACATGGACTGGAGATGTATATAACAGAAAAGTTGTATGCATTGAATGGAAAAAGGTTGAGCGATGATTGATCCCATCACCGCCCTAGCTGGCATACAGAGTGCTATCAGCATGGTCAAGAAGGCCAGCAAGGTAGCCAATGATTTAGGCTCTCTTGCCCCAATGATTGGCAAGATGTTTGATGCTAAGAGCACAGCTACCAAGGCATTGATTGAAACGAAGAAGGGTAAAGGTTCCAACATGGGAACTGCTCTTCAGATTGAGATGGCACTTGAACAAGCTAGAGCCTTTGAGGAAGAGCTGAAGATGCTCTTCATGACAACAGGCAAGATTGATGTTTGGAATAAGATTAAAGAACGTCAAGCACAGATGGATATTGACGATGCAAGAGAGCTTCGCTCTTTAGAGAGAGCAGAGAAGAAGGCTAAACAAAAAGAACAAGAGATGAATGAGTTGGCAATAATTATTGGTGGCTGTGCTTTTGTTTTGTTCTTGGTTGGAATTGGTATTTATGAGTTGATGGAGTTTTGTGAAACCACTAGAAGGTGTGGCAGGTGAACGAATATCAAAAGACCTTTGACTTATGTATAAAGATATTTGTCTATGGGTGTGTGGCTCTGTACTTCTTAGGCTTCCTGAAGTTCTTGCCTGATGATCTGTCTGACAGGATTGTGAACTTGTTATTAGGAAAAGTTGGGCTATGAGATATTTATTATTGTTATTGCTGCTCACTGGTTGTGAAGATAAGTACAGATACTTCTGTCAAAACCCTGACAACTTTCATGCTGAGTCGTGCCAGAAACCTAGATGTCAATTCACACAGACATGCCCTGAGTATTTAGTAGCCCCTATATTGGAGAAACAAATTGATAGAACTGCTAACAAAAATGATGACACCAAGCCAGCCCAAACCAAAACTAACAACTGAAGAGTTTGAGGTTAGGGTTTGGGGATTTGTAGTGGTGGCTATTACAGTCATCCTATTTGGCATTGTGTTTGCCTTACTATATTCTGTTACTTTTGTAACACAACCAATCAAGAGCATGGCTCCAATTGACCAAGCATACACCAAGATGCTTAATGATATAGTATTACTTATTGTAGGTGGCATTGGTGGTATTGTAGGTAAGAGGGCTGTTAATTCAGCACAGAATGCATTCAAGCCAACACAGCCCCCAATGCAGGGCTGTGGCGGTGGTTATGGAGGTGGTGGCTATGGGGGCAGCTACGCCTCACCACAGTCTGCCTATGGCCTTCCTAGCCAGCCCTTTGGTGCTATGCCTGTATGGAAGAACCCAGAGCTAGATGAGAGCTGGACTCCCGGTCCACCACCAACGACACCTCCTGAACACATGGAACCTGATGAGGAAAGAGAAGAGATAGCTCTGGCAAGAAAAGAGGCTGAGTGATGTTTCCTATACCACTCCCTTGGCTCATCATTAGTGCAACCATTGCACTGTTTGGCACATACCAAGTTGGTCATCACTATGGCTGGCTTGAGCGTGACGAAGAGATGCAGATAGAGATAGCTAAGAAGAATGAAGAAGCCCGTGAGCTAGAGAAGAACATGACTACTAAACTTGCTGATAAAGAAACAGCATTAAGAAAGGCAAAGAATGAAATATCTAACAAACAGTCTGCTATGCGTGAGCTTGCTAACACTGGTAGGTTGCGCCTCCCCACCACCAGTTGTGTACAAACCAGCACAGGTTCCACCCCTGCCACAGGAGATAGCGGAGCTGATGCAGCCGAACTTGAGCGACAGACTATTAACACTCTTATCGACATCGTTGCCGAAGGAGACAAAGCCATCGCCAAGCACACAGCCTGTGTCGCAGCCTACAACGAAATGAGGGAGTTGGTTAATGGTAAACGCTGAACAACTAAGACAACTTAAAATTGATACTGCCTTGGTAGATCCTTTTAATGAAACCTTTGAAAGGTTTGGTATTGTTACTCCTGCACAACAGGCTTCATGGATTGGTCAATGTGGACATGAGTGTGGAAACTTCCGCATCATGGAAGAAAACCTGAACTATCGTGCTCCTACCCTGCTTAAGCTGTTTCCTCAGAATCCTAAGCGTGTATGGGGCTTCACCCCTGAAACTGCTGCTGCCTATGAACGTCAGCCACAGCGTATCGCCAATAGGATTTATGGCAATCGTATGGGCAACAGGGATGAGGCATCAGGGGATGGGTTCAGGTTCCGTGGCTCCGGCTTCCTCCAGCTAACTGGCATGAATAATTTCTACCACGCTGGACAAGCCTTGGGAGTTGATTTTATTATGCAACCAGAGCTGGTTCGTACACCTATGTATGCTGCCCAGACTGCCGGATGGTTCTGGCAGACTCACAGGCTCAATCAGTATGCTGATAGCGGTGACATCCTGACCATGACAAAACGTATCAATGGTGGTACTATTGGACTTGAAGATCGTAAGAAGCATATTGAACATGCCTTACATGTATTAGGTGGTTGACTAGATCATCTATTTGTGGTATGACAAGGCTTAAAGGTATATAATGTTACCAGCTTCTCTAAGTATTATTGGCAGAGAAGTGCCGATTAAAATTGTAGATGTATTCCCAGATCAACTAGGAGAGTACAACTATGACGATTATGCAATTAAAATAAAGTCTGGTCAGCACCCCTTAGCGGAGGCAGATACATTGTTACATGAATGTATACACGCTATAGACGACTGCTTCCAATTAAAACTGTCAGAGAGGCAAGTGTATTGTTTAGCTGTAGGAGTGTTAGCACTACTTAGAGATAACAGAGATATGCTTGCCTATTTAACTGAAGCAATAGAGAAACCAAGAAACATATGAAAGATTTTACAGCACAACAGAAAGAAGTCGTTGCTAGAAAGCTAGGCTATGATGGCCCTATGCAAGGCTTCGATGAATTCCTTGCGTCATCTCCTGCTTTGGAAGCTAAGTATGCTGCCATCACTGGTAAGTTTGCTGAGCGCATGGCTAGGGGTGGATTGATTAGACTGCGTAAGTTTGCTCAGGGTGGGGATGTATTTAACTTTAATGCTGGTGGTGTAGTATTCGATCCTAAACTGGCTACAGTTGATTATACACAGGCTCAAATTAATCAAGCTCTTCGTGACGAACTTAAAGCTAGACCTGATGTAGATCCAGCAGCTTTGGCTGCTCATGCTAAGTCAGTGTATGGTCTTACAGATGCTGAAATTAGTACAGCTTATGCTTCGCTCTTACCCCAAAAAGTAACAAGCGGAGTTACTGGTGGTGGTGAAGTTACCTACTCAGGAACTGGTGTTCCTCAAGCTGCAGCACCTTCTAAGATAACACCAGAGAAGGTGGTTTATAACGCTCTTCAAGACATCTCTCCCACAGCAAGAGCAGGAGCAGCTACAACTGTCACAGAGACAACACCTGTTGCAACATCCTTAGCTGCTGCACCAACAAAAATAACAGCAGAACAAGTAACAGCAGCTACAGCCTATCCTGAAATGGCTAAAGTGTTAGCTGGATTTACTCCAGCAACAGGAACACTTTCTACCGCAGCTACAGTAAAAGCAGCAGAAGCAGGACCAACAGCTCTTGCTGGTGCGGCTGATAGGGCTGAACAAATTGCAACGCCTGTCACAGTAAAAGCTCCTGAGGAGCGTACAATAACTGAAGCAGAAAAAGTAGCTGGTGCTGCTGTAGATATGACTAAGGTGGATACAGAGCTGGCTAAAGCTGCAGCAGCAGAGGGTGTGGTCACTGCAGACATGACTGTACAGGGACAGCTTGCTAAACTCACTAAAGATTTTGATGCTACCAATCCTCCTGCTTGGGCTGCTGGTGCATTGAGAGCTGTTACAGCAGAGATGGCTGCTAGGGGCTTAGGAGCTTCTAGTTTAGCTGGTGCTGCTTTGGTACAGGCTGCTATGGAGAAAGCTCTTCCCATTGCTTCTGCCGATGCTGCTATTTATCAGCAGATGGCTACACAGAACTTGTCTAATAGACAACAGATAGCTGTTCTTACAGCACAACAAAGAGCTACATTCTTAGGTCAAGAGTTTGATCAAAACTTCCAGACTCGTGTTATTAATGCTGCCCGTGTAGCTGACATTGCTAACTTAAACTTTAACTCCAAGCAACAGATTGCTTTGGAGAATTCAAGACTAGCTCAGACTGTTGACTTAGCCAATCTTAATAGCAGACAAGCTGCTTTCATGGCTGAGCTTGCACAGACAGCTACTCTTGAAACAACTAACTTAAATAACAGACAGATAGCTGCAGTAGAAAATGCTAAATCTGCTTTGCAAATTGATTTGACTAACATGTCAAATGCACAGCAAGCAACATTGTTAAAGACACAGCTAACAGCACAAGCACTCTTAAGTGATACTGCTGCTACTAATGCTGCTAAACAGTTTAATGCTACAAGCACCAATCAAACAAATCAATTCTTTGCTAGTCTTTCTTCACAGATTAGTCAGTTTAATTCTTCTCAAACAAATGCAATGGAGCAGTTTAGAGTTGATCAATCAAACTCCATTAAGAAATTTAATGCTGAGGTACAGAACCAAAGAGAACAGTTTAATGCTCAGCAAAGATTGGTAATTGATCAGTCTAATGCTCAGTGGCAAAGAGAGATTGCCACCATTAACACTGGTGCTATCAACACCGTCAATCTGTCTAATGCTCAACTTGCACAGCAGATGACATTAACAGAATATAATAATGAGATACAGATGTATCGTGATTCTGTCACTCATGCATGGCAATCTTCAGAGAATGATGCCAATAGATCTACTACATTAGCGGCTGCAGAACTAGCTAAGTCTGCACAGGTTGCTATAGCTAACGCAACCACAGCAGCAGCAAACGCTAGAGCACTGGGCGAATTAACTGCATCCTTTGTTGGTAAGACATCATTTGCAGATATTGTTAAAGCTGGCACAACTGCATTTGATTGGCTTTTAGGATAAACTAGTATGAAAAACTTTGATAATTTTTATAAAAAAGTAGACTCGATTGCTAATACTAAACAGTCTAAAGATAAGTCCTCAACATCAACTGGTCTTCTTTCTAGAAACAAAGATGTTCCAGAAACCAAACGCACTAGTGAAGATGTGTATAGTAAAGTGGCAGAGTACATTAAAGCTATCCGAAAACAAAAAGAGGAAATTTTAAATGCAAAGTCCTGACATCTTTCTTGATGCCCCCATTCCCGGTCAATCACTAACAGGTGAGCTGGGTAACTTTCCTTGGGAAAATCCTCCTCAGTATGTAACACTTGCTGATGCTGTAGGATTTTATACAGATAAGATGGATAACCCAGATGTTATTCTTCAATTGTTAGATGCTCTAGAAAGAGACATCCCAATTTTAACTATTGTTAATACTTTCACTAAAGCATCATTGATGTATGGCTACCATACAGTAGATGTAGGTTTCTTAGTGACTCCTATTTTAGTTGAGATGATTAAAACAATTGCAGAACTTAATGATGTGTCATACATTGTTTCTTTTGACGATCAGGCTAAAACTGAAACAGTTAGTCCTAGAGTGCTTAAGAAGATTATGGATGATATGAAAGCTGACATTAAAGCAAACCCAGAGATGGTTGTAAAAGAATCTCGTAAGGGTTTGATGTCTAGAGGAGAAGAATAATGGCTAGTTGGTTTGGAAGTTTTGCTGCTGGTTTCTCTAAAGGAATTGTAGAACAGATTGCTGAGAAAGAAAAAGAGCAAGCTGCTATGACTGCTGCCAGTATCAAGAACATGTATCACAATGTTCAAGAGAAGAAGAAAGAAATAGCTAAGCAAGCAGATGAATACCGAGGCACTGTGAGTGAGCTTGGTTCTTTTACTTTTAAAGATGGTGCTAAGTTTGATGATAGACAACTCATTACACTAGCCTCCAATCCAGAGATAGCTAAAGATATTGTTAAGCGTCTGCGTGATGATCCTGAATTGTCTTCTAGACTTACACCAGACTTCTTTAAAGCAGCTGCTAATGCACCAACAGGTGTTAAAGCTGCTGACTATATGACTGAGTTATTTAAAGTGAAGGCAGCAGCTACTGAGCAAACTAAAGAGTTTTATAACGCCACTTCTAAAGAAGGCGGTATTGTTGATAACTTGGTTGCTGGTAATGGATATGCTAAAGCACAAAGAGCTGCTGCTGCTTATGGCATGACACTGGAACAACTAGTTGGTTATCAAGATATGACTACTAAGAGAGCACCCAACATGATGGGTGAGATGGACTATAGTAGGCTTGCTAAGACTAAAGGCTTTGATGATGTTGTCAGTCAAGCAAAACTTGAATATGTAAATGCACCTACTGAGCAAGCGAAAGCTCAAGCTGCTACTAAACTAGCTACATTGAACACTGCAGATGCAGCTATGAAGATTGCAGGTAAAACCACTGAAGAAGATAAGAGAAGTAAGCTGGCTGATGAAGCTCAAGATCCTACAAAAACTCCACAGCAAAGACAAGTTGCTGCAGCTTTGTTACAGCAACGTATTAAGATGATGTCTAATCCCAAAGAGAACAACGAAGAGAAGGTTACACAAGCCAACCTTATCACTGTTGCATCTAGAGGATTTGCATCTACAGTTGAGTCATTGGCTCCCGGTAAGTTTGTTACTTCTACAGATATGCAGGGTAACATTTCTCTTACACCTAAGGGTATTGCTGATCCTCAGATGAAGGCTGCTTATGCTCAGGCTCGTAATGGAATCATTGCTGAGTTCACTACACCTGATGGTAAGCCTAAGTCTGTTACAGCTAGGAATGCCTTGGTATCTATTGGAGTTACATTTGATGCAGATGGTAAAGCAATTCCAGCTAAGCCTGAGAATGTATTGATGGCTCCTGCTCCTGCATCACCTAAACCAGCAGCCCCTGCTCCTAAGCCAGCAACACCTACGGCAGCACTGCCAGCTCCTAAAACTCAGGCTGAGTATGATGCTATTCCTAGAGGAACAAGGTATATAGATACAGATAATATAGAAAAGATTAAAGGGTAATTATGGCTTTCGGTATTAATGACAAAGTAGTTGAAACATCAGCAACTGGTTTTGGTGTTAATGACAAAGTAGTCGAAGCGCCCTCAGTTTCTTTTGGTGTGAAGGACACTGTTGTTGCGAAAGCTACAGCACCTGTTGAGAAGCCACCAGAAGATTTAACTAAACCTGCCTTTGTTGCACCTCGCCAAAGAGCTACAGTATTACAAGAAAGAGCAGTCAACATCCGCAAAGAAGAAGCAGAGAAGATTCCTTTTGATGCTTTGTGGAAAGATGATAAGAACTTTAAAACCATTCAAGACTACGCCTCTGCTAGGTTTGGTAAAGAAGGTGTGCTCCTTGCTGGAGAAACAAAAGAACAATTTGTTAATCGCTTTGCCACACACATGCGTATGCTCGACACTGGCAATGAGTTTAATAGTGTAGGAGAACTACAATATTTAAACAATGCCAAGCAAGAAGACATCATGAAAGCTGGTGCAGCTTATGACTTGTTTAAGAACACTGCTGGTGTGTTTGATCCACAGAACAGAGGACAAAAGGGATTCCGTCCAGTGATGGATGTTATCTCTAGCATTGTTAGCAGCCCTTCTACAGCATTGACACTTGGTGTAGGTAAGGTTGCTACTAGTGGTCTAACAAAACTGGCAGCAGAGAAGGGTACTAAAGCTGCTCTTACTTCTGCTAGAGGTGCTGGTATGGCTGCTGCAACACCTGCTATTGGTGGAACTACCACTGCAGCACAGGATGTTACTAGTCAGAAGATTGAACTTAATGTTGCTCAAGCTGAACTGAGCGAAGCTAAGAAGATTGATCCAACAGGATTGGATGCTACAGGACAGGCTCTGTTAAAGACTTATGTTGAAGATAGAGAGAAGAAGCTGGCAGAAGGTGTTAGCGGTAAGCGAGTAGCTTTAGCTGCTGCTATTGGTGCTGTGACAGAAACAGCAGAGGTTCTTCCTTTCCTGCGTGGAGCTACCAAAGGAAAGACTAGCCAGCTAGATGACATTCTTAAAACTAGAAACAAACCAGCAGCAGGAGAACCAACAACTGCTGCACCTAAGGTTGAAGTAACTGCTAAAGAACCCACAGAAAAAGCATTAGAAGATGCTTATGATATTTATGAAGGCCGTAAGCTTCTTGATGCTCAAGGACAACCAACATCTGTAGCACAGATGGAAGTTAGAACAGATCTAAATAAGAGAGCCACACTAATTGCTCAAGACATTTGGAAACAAATGCCTGAGTTTGCACCACAGGCCACGGAGAAAGTGTCTGATGCTATTAAGCGCACACTTGAATCTGTAGATACCTTTGATGATATTGTATTTGAAAGAGCACTGGCTTCTGCTGATGTAACCCCAGATGAGTTTGCTAAGATGTTTAGAACTTCAGCAGGAGATGCTGCTCGTACTTTGCAAAGCCTTTCTGTTGTTGCTCGTCTACAAAACAAATTAAAGAACATTGATCCTGCTGCTGCTGCAGAACTCAACAAGATGTATGGTGATAGAAGTGCTGTCACTTCAGCCTTTACTGGAGTCAAAGACTTTGGTATGCGTCTTGATAGAGAACTGAAGGGGTTAATGGTGTCGCAACTATCTACCACTATCCGTAATGCTTTCTCTGGTGTTTCTGTTATTACCTTTGGAACAGCAGCAGAGCTTATTGAATCTTCGTTGTATCGTGTAGGTAAGACAGCAGGAGAACTTGCTACAGGTAAGCCTGTCACTGGCAGCTTTACTGGTGGTCTTAAAGGTGTCTATGATGATGCAGTTAGATCTGCTTTCTATTTAGGCCAAAGAGATTTGTCTGCTGAAGTAACAGAAGCTTTACTCAATGGCACTCCTGCTCTGTACAGAAAGATGATTAAGACAACAGGCGAGGCTGGTCCTAATGACTTGTCCTATCCTGTTCGCCTTGCTAACACATTCAATGTGGCACAAGATGCATTCTTCCGCAAGGCTATGTTTACTTCTTCAGTTGAGAAGCAGCTAAGCCGTGTTGGTATTAACATGTATGATGTTATTGCCCAAGGTAAGCAAGTGCCTTTTGATGTGTTACAGAATGCTGTTAATGAAGCACTCACTGGTACATTCAGTAAGATGCCTACCAAAGGTCCAATGTTCCATGCTGTAAAGTTTATTGAAGAACTTGGTCCTATTGGTTCTACTGTAATTCCGTTCCCTCGCTTCATGGCTAACGCTATGGAGTGGACATATAAGCACATGCCTACAGGTGCGTTATCTGGCAGCACAGACATTGCCGCTGGCTTAACTAAGATGATTAGGGGTGAGGCTGATATGGGGACTAAACAAGTCACCGTTGGTCTGGAGAACTTATCTAAAGGTTCTGTAGGTACTGCTGCTTTATACGCTGCTTATAAATACAGACAAGAAAATCAAGACACTGAGTGGTATAACATTAAGAATCCTGATGGTTCTACTGTAGATGCTAGAGTATTATTTCCTGCTGCTCCCTTCTTAGCTTTGGGTGACTACCTTGTTAAGTTTCAGAAAGGTAGGACAGATGAGTTTAAGTCTAAAGAATTTATAGAAGCTATGACTGGCTTCAAAGCACCAGCAGGTACATACTCATGGCTTGGTGATAAGTTTGCTGAAGCACAGGCTAACGCTGCAACAGGCGAAGACACAGCAGATAACAAAGTTAAGACATTCTTTGGTGAATGGGTTGGTGAATATTTAGGTAGAGCACTTGTTCCTTTACAACAGGTAAGTGATATTGTTGGTGCTATTGATCGTAATGAAACTCTACCCAGAGATGCTTATCAGATTCCAGCAGGTGAGGAAGGATTTACTTCATCAGCTACAAGTCAATTGATGAAGCGTACTCCTATCTTGAAACAAGAGTTGCCTGTATATCAACCACCACTTAGAGAGACAGCAGCATTCAATGACAATGGTCCATTGAAGATGTTGTCTGGTATTGCTGTTAAAGGTACACCATCTGTACTAGAAGAAGAAGTAACTCGTCTTAAAGTACCATTCAATAAAATCTTTACCAGCACTGGTGACAAGATTGTTGATGCTGATGCTCGTAAGATTATGGCTCCTTTGGTTATTGAACAGTTTGATAATCTTAAGAAGACTAGCTTCTATGCAGAAGGCAGCCAAGACTTACAGAAGATTGCTCTTCAGAATTTAATTGGATGGGCGCAGAAGACAGCCAAAGAAATTGCTACTAACAAGACTGAAGCAGCAGCCTATGCTGAAGGTAAGCAGCCTCGTTTGTACGAAGTACAATATTCTAAACTGGCTCCTGAACTTAAGCGTCTTGTCAATGAAACATACCAACAACAGCAAGGTAAAGACTTAGCCACAACTAAAGACTATGCCACTGCGCTGGCCTATGCAGAAGCTATGAGAGCTTTGCCGGGCTATGCTTATGGTGGTGTAGTTCATATGAATGTTGGTGGTATAGCTGCTAAAGAATTAGCAGGAGAGGCAGCTAAAGCAGGTGTCAAAAGAGGAGCACTGTCTCTTGGTGATATTGTTGCTAAACATTCTGTAGCTCCTGCTATAGAACAAACAGCACAAGCATTAGCTACACCAGTAGTTAAAGAAAGTGCTGCTACAGCACTAGCTAAGAAGCCATATGTTAAGAACAAGTATGGTCCTGCTGTGTCTGAGCCTAAGCCTATTGATGCAGAGATGGAGAAGCTTGTAACAGAAGCTGAAGCTACATTCACTCCACCGCCTAAGGTAGAGCCTGAGGTGTTGCCAGAGATTAAGACAGCTCTTCCTACAGAAGAACCATCCATTTACACTACACCAATTTCAAATACAAATTTAAATAAGCCCGGCTTTGGTAGCCCTACGCAGCAAATGAATGCTGATGATATTTCCAATTTGCAAGTTAGAAAGAATACATTATCTAGCATTAAAGTTTTAAGACAAGAATCTTTTGATGCCATCAAAGACTCTCCTATGTTTGAAGGCATTGAGAAAGATGCCATAGCTGTAGCACAGGGTGACTATAGAATTAAAACAGGTAAAGAATTTAATCCTGATAATCCCGTAGATGTAGAAAACTTTGCTAAGTTTGCTAAAGGGTATCAAAAGAAATTAGACGATCTAAGAGAACAGTATAAAGATAGACCACCAGAGATATTAATCCACGGATCTGTTACAGAAAGAACACCTGCTAAAATTAAGCGTGGTTTCTTTGATCCTCAAACACTTGGGGATGATAAGATGCATATTGAACTTGATGTAGGTGCTACATCATTTACTAGAGATCTCAGACTTAATTATAGTAATCCAGCTTTTGGTGGTCCAGTAGCAAAAAACATTTCTTACACTGAAATACCTTATGCTGATTATTTATTTAGAAGAGTAGACCTTCCTTTAAATGCATATTATAAAAAAGATATGAACATTATAGCTCAGACTATTACAGGAGATCCTACAATAGCAAGACCAATGGGTCTACCAAGAAACTTAGGATATAGAGAAACTGAAGATGCTTTCGTTGAGAGTGAAAAACTTCAAATGAAAACTGACTTTGATAAAATTAAAAAACAATATGCTTCACTAGGATTGCAAGAAAAAGTTACAAAACATTTTGATGTTAAGTTGTTTGAGATGGCAAATAAAGTAGACAAAGATGGTCTATCTTTAATTGATAATATTAAACAAGGTACTGAAAAAACTAAAGATGTTTATGAAGCTTACACTGCTGTAAAGAATTTATTTAAGAATGAATTTAGACACACTGGTGGAAAGGCAGCAACTAAGGCTGGTTTTTTACCTGTCACAGACAGTAATCAAACAGTAATTGCTGGATTAAATACCAGAGCTAGTACACGCAATGTAAATATCATTGATAACTTAGCACTATCTTTAGAAAGATCAGGAGCTACAGATAAAGCATTAGCTTTGCAAGAACTTAGTAAGAATTTAAAAACTCTTCAGACAATTCCTAAATCTAAAGAAAGAGGATTTAGTGAACAAGATGTAGCTGACATGATTGCTACGCAAACTAAAGCTGCTAATAATATTAGAGACTTAGTTGGTAATGACTTTAAACTTGTTGATCCAGCCAACCCTAGTAATACCAAGAGAATTGGCTTAGCTAAGGGTGGCCTCGCCAGTCGTAGGTAATACTACATAAGATAGTCTATCAAGAGGAACCTTGTAAAAGAGTTCACCTTGGTAGACATATTTATTTCTAGACTCTTTAACTTCTGAAGCTAACACAGCAGCAGCTTCGCAATGGAACAAGGCTGTTCCATCCTTATTAACAGAAAAGAAGTATGTTAACATGTCCTGTGTTAAAAGCTTCTTCTTCCTGTTAGGTACATTCAAATCTTCATAGGGAAACTCTACAGTTTTCCATGACAGTCTGACTTCTACCTCAGCATATCCCACCAACAAGTCATCCTTATACAGATGCAAATCAATCCCATACCTATTGGGATTATCTCTAGCTTCCATACCCCAAAAAGAAGAGACATAGCTCTTAACTATATCTCTTCCAAACTTGTCGTAGGTGTCGTGGAGTTCTTTATCGAACCGCTTGGTAGCCATTGAGTCTTTCAATGTTATCAAAGTAGCCACGATCAAATCCTCGTTGCCACTCTTTACCTGCCACAGATGATGGTTCATATTGATTGACCAACCATCCATGCCTGAAAGCTTTATAGCCTTGTTCAAATTGAATACGCAAAGGTGCAGATCGTTCAGACTTGACTTGCATGTTATTCCCCTGTAGGTTTGTTGCCTTTAATGAGTTCACCAATCTCTTCAAACTCACCAATATAGATACTAAGAAAAGGCAACTTGATTAGTATACCACTGTATGAAAACAATTTATCATGTGGTCCACCATCATCAATGATGTGGCAGATAGTTTCATTAAACTCAATATCAAGTCCAATGCCCTGTCTTAGTTCTACAACTATCATGCTGCTTTACCCCATACATCATCCCAAGTACCAGTGGTAGCACCCTTGCTGTAGTCTGTTACACGCTGCTCAAAGAAGTTGGTGTGGCTAACACCAAGCATACCATCTACCCACGGCAGAGGGTTCTTCTTGATCTTATAGATGCCCTTCATCCCCATAGAGATGAGCCTACGATCTGCAATGTAACGAATGTATTGCTTCACTTCTTCTTTCGTAAGCTTCTCAACCTCGACCATTGAAAAAGCCAGATCCACAAACTGATCCTCCAGACCCACCATTTGATCTGCAATTTCCTTGATGCGATCCGAAGTGCTCTCATTTTTGTTGTGCTTAACATATTCACGATACACCTTTATCATGCCTTCAGCATGCTGAGTTTCGTCCACAATAGACCAAGCAATGATTTGGCCCAACCCTTTAAGCTTACCATTCCTTGCAAAGTTTAGCAACATAACAAAGCTAGAGAATAGCTGCATGCCTTCACCGAAGGCAGAGATGGCAGCAATCTTCTCAGCCATTGGTGCTGCACTAAGATTGTTAATGTAGTCATGCTTCTCCACCATCTCCTTGTATTCAAGGAACTCATTGTAGGTAGACTCAGGTAAGCCCAAGGTTTCAATGAGGTGAGCATAGGCTGCTACATGCAGGGCTTCCCTACCTGCAAAACCACTCATCATCATCCTCACCTCAGGCTGCTTAAACACTGGGATGTAGTGGTCATGATAGCCACTGCCAATATCCAAGTCACCCTGTACAAAGAAACGCAATATCTTTGTTAGAAACTCTTGCTCATGTTTGCTCAGCTTCTTATAGTCTTTAACATCCTCAGACATTGGCACTTCTGTATGAAGCCAATGACTCTGCTCATGTTGCAGCCAAGCATCATAAGCCCAAGGATATTTAAAGGGTTTGAATGTTGTACGCTCTTGCGTAATATCTAATTTAGTTTTTACCATATCATCCTTCACATGCTAAACAAGTTTCACCTTCTGCCACCTGCTTCAAATCAATATCGTCTTCAATACGCTGACGCTTGATCTGAGCACCTACCTTATCTGCTTTACGCACCTTCTCTGAACGAAGATAGTATAAGCTTTTCAGTCCACTCTTCCAAGCAAGGAAGTGAATGGCGTGTAGATATTTAATGGATACATTGGCATGGAAGAACAAGTTAATGCTCTGCCCTTGGTCAATGTATTTCTGTCTGTCTGCTGCAAGCTCAACCAACCAACGCTGATCAATCTCCATAGCAGTCTTAAACACTTCCTTCAATTGATCGGAGATGTCTAAGTGCTGTACAGATCCCTCGTTGCTGATGATGGATGCCCATGTGTCATCATCGTCCATACCCAGTGCAGCAAGTTGTGCCTTCAAGAACCTATTCTTATAGACGAATGATCCACTAAGTGTGTCTTGTCTAAATACATTCGCTCTGTACGGCTCGACTGAAGGGCTAGTATTGCCCATGATAAGGCTGCTACTGGCATTAGGAGCAATAGCAGTGTGATGACTAAACCTTCTATTAATATTACCGTGACCAGCATCGATACAACTACCACGCTGCTGCTCCAAGACAGAGTCAGCAAGTAAACACGAAGCATGAATGTGTTTAAAGATTTCATTGTTATAGCTCTTAGCCATCACACCATCGATGGCTACACCTTTCTTTTGTAAGAATGCATGGAAGCCTAGAGTACCAACTCCAATGCTACGTTCCATCATTGCGCTGTACTTAGCCCTAGCAATTGTTGATGGTGCTTTGTCGATGAAGTATTGCAAGACATTGTCTAGCATTTCCATAACATCCAAGACAAACTGTTTATCATCTTTCCAATCATCGTAGTATTCTAAGTTGAGAGAAGACAGGCAGCACACTGCTGTTCGTTTCTCGTTAGTCGGTAGAAATATTTCTGTACACAGATTGCTACCATTAATCTTCAAGCCCTTCTCGCTCAACCACTTAGGCATAGCCTTGTTAGCTGTGTCAATGAACACTAGGTATGGCTCACCTGTTTGCATGCGTAGGTCTAGTATTTTCTGCCACAGATATTTAGCAGACACTGTCTCTACCACCTCACCATTAGAAGGATTCTTTAGCTGAAAGCTGTCATCAAAGTCAGGGTCTTTCATGGCCTTCTCAATGATGGTCATGAATTCATCAGTGATGTTGATGCCATGATGCAGGTTTAATGTGCGTACATTCTGATCACCAGTAGGCTTACGCATCTCCAAGAACTGGATGATGTCAGGGTGATGTATGTCTAGATAGGCAGCATAGCTGCCCCGTCTTGTGCGTCCTTGACGGTAGGCCAATGAGCTAGCATCATAGATCTTAAGGTGGGGCATAACACCAGTAGACTTATCATCGCCATTGCGGATACCAACATGAACCCCGACACCACCACCATACATGGATAGCCAGTTAGTTTCTGATAGATTATCGACCAGACCTTCTGCACTATCATCCATGTAATTAAGAAAACAGCTGATAGGGAGGCCACGCTTAGAGCGACCAAAAGATAGGATAGGTGTAGAGTAGCTAAGCCAGTGCTTACTACTGTAGTCATACAGTCGCTGAGCATGTTCTTGATTTGAAGCAAACGCTTCTGAAACATAAGCAAATCTTTCTTGAGGGCTGGCCTCTTCATCCTTCATGTAACTTTCTCTTAATCTCTGGATGCCTAATTCATCGAACAAACTATCCCGAGACAGGTCAATGTTGACCTTAAACTTTGTCATATAAAATACCTTTGTTGTAGTGAAAAAAATGGGAGCAGAAGCTCCCGAAAGGAAAGGTAGTTATACCTCAGTTGACTTCTACTTGCTAGTTGCAAATAGAGATGGAAACAAGTTGGTTAGCACTACCTTACATTGGTCTGCTACATCACGATGTTCTTTCTGTGTTGCTTTGTCGCAACGAATATCAACATAGTGCATCCAACTTCTCAGTGTACCGTTCATGTACATCCTGCTGGTGGTTAGTCCTTCAGGCAACACCTTCCGTGCTACCTCCTTAGCTATGCCAAGGCTCAATGCAGCCTCATAGGACCGCCTAGAAGCCACCAAAACATCTGTCTGTAGCTCATCCCACACCGCCATCAATTCACGGTCTTGTACAGGGATTGAGTTCTGTCTGTTCTTATTATCCTGAAGCCTTACCTCACTGGTTTCATAGCGTGAGGAAATGGCATAGCGTTGCGAGAATTCTTGAAAGCTAAAGCTTCTGTGTCGCAGGATTTGACGGGCAATGTCACGGGTGGTTTCGATTTCCATGCACACATTTACCATCTCAAATGGACTCCAGTGTTTGTTGTCCATCAAATACTTCAGCAGCTTAGGAGCTGTCTCAGGGTTGTCCTGATTCTCTGGGTTGCTCACCCTCGCCATATACGCTATCAGGTGTTCCGCATTTGGTGTAGCCCAAATCAGTGTTACCGACATATTTATTCCCTTCTTGAATGCCATTCTTGATGGCTGTCATTATACCTAAGCTCAGTAAGATGTCACGCTCTTCCATTGTTAAATCAAATGAATAGGTGGCACTACCATCTTCATGTTCTTCTAACATCATTACATTCATTTCTTTTTCCTTTCTACCTTCTCTAGTTCTGTCTTCACCTTGTGACAAGGCTTACACATCACTTGCAGGTTTTCTATCTCACAGAAAATACGATCAATGAACAAGTCCCAACTAACAAAGCCCTCTGTTGGTGATACTACTGGCAGTATATGATCTACCTGTACATCAGTAGCAACAAAGTGCTTCTTACATTTGGCACATTTGTAATGCATTGCCAACTTGCCTGTCTTCTTGTTAGTCTTTCTACCAACGAAGGCTTCTTTAAGAGCCTTATATTTAGGAGGCCAACGCCTAGACGCAGCACGAAGAGCAGAGGTGACAAAGCTCCTGAACCTAGAGTCAGTCCACTCGCCACCGTTTCTTTTCTTATCTACCAATTGGTGTATCTACTAGATGCGACATGTCAGCAGCATCGTAATGCACAAATAAATCTCTAGCAATTAGTAAAGCTTCGTCAACATCTAAAGCAACAAACTCAGTTTGATACTTATCGAATTCACCCTCAGCTACATGCTCAACAACAAAGCCATTACTGGCTTCTCTAATGGTTACTGAATTAACATTCATTCTAGTCCTTCAATATCAACGAAACGAAAGATAACATCCTGTGCATCCATTCGTTCCAACGAAGCAGTTAAGTTTTCAGTGATGGCTTCACTCAGCACCTCTTCATTTAAGTAGACATTGGGTAGATCTTTAGCTTTAAAGAACACCTTCAAGTTGATGTCAACAGAAATCATAATTGTTCCAATCGTTCTTCTACCAACCTAGCATAGCCAATGATGTCATGCCATGAGTCATGATACCAAGGATCACCATTCACAATGCGAGAGATTTTGTTACAGATGAGATCAAGGCTTTCCTTCATATCATCATCCATCTCTTTCCATTCAGCACCAGACCTAACGGTTTCTTTCAAAGCTTGTGAAACCCTAGAGACATCTTCTTTGTAGTTGCCATACCTAACGCCTCGCTGTATTAGTGTGTCATCTACATTCATTGGATGCCTCCAACTGTCTTAGTGTTAATGGTAAAGCTGCCATCGCCAAAGCTGTCGTGGTCTGCGTTATAAAAGAAGTCACCAACATCAGCAAACATCTTACCGCAATACTCAACAAGCTTGTTAGCAAGCTCTTCATCTTCTTCCATGTGTTGAATGGTTGCCGCCAATATCGTAGCCATACCAATCAAATTATTCACATCGTCTTCACTGATAGTGAGTGGACCAAAGCCACTAACTAACACTTGAAAGTTATTTGTATACTTTCCATCCACGATAGTAGGACGAAGGATTAGTGCAATGTCATTTGGCTTTAAGTTTGTGGAGGAGTCCATATCTGTCCTTCATATCTTCGTAGAAAAAGAAGCTGAGCATTCTCTAACACACGCTCAGCATTACCCTCGTAAGCTTCCAACACTTTGTTGTACAGCTCAAGCTCATCTGTTGTGTCCCCAATTATCTTGGCTGCTTTCACTGGACCAACACGGAACAATCCTTTGATGTTATCAGCAGCATCACCTGTTAGCATCTGCGTATACAGCTTGACCAGAGCTTCCTCTGGTTTGATGTAATAGCCTAGATGTTTTACAAAGTTGTAATGCCATCCAACAATCTGATCTAAGTCTTTGTCTAAAGACACAATGACACAATTGTCACCAAGCTTTGTAGCTTCAATGGCAATGGTGTCATCAGCTTCTTGCCCTTCAGATATAGAAGCACCCCATTCTTTTACTAGGTAGTCTCTAAGAAAAGCTAGATGCTTAGGCTTAGGCTTGTCCACTCTGTTACCTTTGTAGGGTACAGTGGTGGCTATCTGATATCGGAAGTTGTTCTTACCTGTTAGGTGCATGCTCCAACTATCCACGAAGCAATCAGGATAGATGGTATCAACACCGCACATGAGGACATCAACAATTAAACGATCCAGTGTTCGCTGTGCCGTTGCCTCGTCTTCGTCCTCACATGCAGATGCTGCTCGATAAGCGAAGATGTCGCTATCGAACAGAGCTTTCATTTACAGCACATCCTCATCGTCTGCACTGATGCCGCTTGCTGCAGCATACTCAACCAAGTCAGTGACAACCAGCTTCTTCAATGAAGGGCTAACACCTTTCTTGTTCTTGTATGTCCAAGAGTATGAAGACACCAAGGCTTTGGCTTTGCTACCATTACCAATTGCTTCAGTAATCTCATCGTTCTCAACGTCAAAGACACGCATAGGCTTCTCTGATTTGCAAGTGATGTACCTGCCCATGTCAGCCTTCTTGTCTTCACCAGTCTGAACACTGATGCCCATCTCTTCCAATGCTTCAACAGCAGCATCAGACAGGTTGCACAGGTTAACCTGAAACTTGCCAGACATCTCATTAATCTTAGTGTGTTGACACCAGAACAAATCGGCCTTAAGCTTAATTGCTTTCTTTTCTTCACTCATAATTTTCTCCAATATAAAAACCCACTAGTAACGTCAGTGGCACTCACGCCAGTTGTTGCCAATCTTTCCTTCGGCATCTACTGGACAACGGAAACCTAGAGCTTCACCTGCCTTGGTTGCTGCTTGCTCTATGAGCCTAGCTGCTTCCTCTGCCTGATCTTCTCGCACTTCCCATTGTGTTTCGTCATGAACAAACGCTAATAGTTTAGCATTTATTCTCTTCTCTTGCAACAGCTTTGTTGATTCAATAAGCCATTGTTTTGCAATGATAGCACCTGCACTTTGTAGCAATGTGTTCAATGCTGCATGCTCAGATCTAACCCACACCCTGCGTCCATCCAGTGCAGGGAGATGACCCTTAGCCATCAGCTTAGATATCTTCTTCTTCAACTCAGCTAGGCCGGGCGTGTTATTGATAAAACTATCAATAAGTTTCTTGCCTTTGCTACTGTTACCACCAACAATCGATCCTGCTTTGGCAGCACCTGCACCATACAACACGCCATATGTCAGGGTCTTGGTAGTGTTCCTAGCTTTCTTGTGCTCAGGATTGTTATCGTCCTTAACAGTACCCTTCTCCACCAAGCCAAAGCTCTGTGCATTAAACCAGTGGATGTCACCCTTAAGCAACTCATCAATCCATTCCTGATCCTTTAGGTAGTGACCTAAGCAACGAAGCTCAATGCCTGACAGGTCAACACCAACCTGCTTATACCCAACAGGCACACGCCACATCTCTCTGCACTCAGCCCCAAAGGGACTACCCACGGCAGGAACTTGTGCCATGTTAGGGCTACTGTGTGTAGCTCTGCCAGTGACAGCACCATTAGTAGTTACCCTACCATGTACCCGTCCGTCATCCCCTACTAGCTCAAGCCAACTACTGATCTGAGCCACACGCTTTTGAATCATTAAGTATTCAGCTACAAGCTTAGCTTCAGGCAAGTCTATCTTCTCAAGCACAGCTTCATCCACAATGACATTGCCTTTGTCTGTCTTCTTTGTAAAGACAACACCAAGCCCTGCCAATCGCTCAGCAATTTGCTGTCTACTTCCGGGATTAAAAACGGTAATCTTATCCTTCAGTTGCTTGCCTGTCTTCTCTGAGATACGCTGCTCCACGATAGGAGGGAACACCTGCTGCATGCTCTCTTCAATGTCAGACATGCGTCCACTCAGTGTGGCGTTCAACACCATAGCTTTCTCCATGTCTAACATGAAGCCATTGTCTTCCATGCCACGGCAGATCAGTGCCACCGCATGCTCAAGCTGTATGCTCTGCAAGGAGAAGCCTTCCTTAATCAACACTGTTGATAGATGACTGTACAGTTTCTCAAGCAGCAATACATCCTGCTCACAGTAGGTAGCCATCTCTTGTGTCCATCCACCATCGAAGTCAGTGAAACCAATCTTGTGACTGCCTAAGCGGTAGCCCCATGCCTCTAAGCTGTGGGGAGTAGGGGCTTTGCCTTCCTTAGGAAGCACCACCTCAATGTCAGGTTTGTACAGCCGTGACATCACCAATGTATCCATCAACGTGTTGTCAGGAATGACAACACCCCATACCTTATTTAGTATGGGTGCGTCAAAGCCAATGATGTTGTGGCCCACCACTTGCTCACCCTCTAAGTATTGCTGCAAGCTGTCGGCTTCCCGCCAGTGCCTCACCTCACCAGTGGTGCTGTGCTTAGTAACACACAACCATATGGTGTCATGTTTCAGGTTTGTCTCTATGTCTAAGAAGATCATCGTCCTTGTCCTTATCATTTTGTCGGAGATTGTTAACATCTACCGATTGTTTGTAATCTTCTAATGAGTCTTTACCAAAGATGGCATTCCACCTAGTAGCCCACTCTTCATCAGCTATTGACTTGGGACGCTGAGTATGTCCCTTACCACCATCACTCGTCATATCTCTGCCACACCAATACAGGTGTGTCCTTTCCTATGTATGCACCCTCAATGTTGAAGAGAATATATTCATTGGCTTCCTCTTCAGACATACCATCTCTGTCCACAAATACTTTGATCATTAGATCGGCATCATAGACCAAGACCTCCACTCTCTCATTACCATTCCATACAGAAGCTTGTCCAATGATGGAATCATCAAGACCATCCCACTGTTTCATAGCATCATCCCTTCCATAGCATCATCAATCTCAAACATTCTGCCAGTGTCTTTGTTATAAAGCAAGCTGCAAGCAGGACCAGTCTGACCACTGTATCTGTTCTTCAACACCCTCACCTTGGTAGTGTTACGTTCAATGGGATCGTCAGCCTGACCGTTCCTCTCAAGCGATACCACCATGTCACTAAGCTGTGCAATGGCTGCACTACCCCTTAGCTGAGCTAAGCTAGTGACTGCTCCCTCTTCATGACCCTTGTCTGATGGACGCTTGAGGTGGCTAACGATAACTAAAGCAATGTTAGTTTCCTGCACAAGCATGCGAAGCTTGGTCATGATTTCATCAATGGCCTTACGCTCATCACCATTGTCCTGACTAGATACGATGATGCTTAGGTGGTCTAGGAATACATACTTACATCCTAGTCCCTTAGCCATATACTTCACACGATTAACAATGTTCTCAATGGCTGTGCTACCAAAGTGATCAAAGAAGTACAAGCGTCCAGTGCCTAGTGTCTTTTCAAATGCGTCCTTGCGTATGGCATCAGACACCACAGATGTAGGCAGGTGCAGAGGCGTGTCAGCAGCAAGGCTCATCATGGATAGGCTAGTCTTACGCACACTCTCTTCAAGAAACATCAAGCCAATGTTCTCACTGCTGTTCTGCAACAGATGCCAAACAATTTCCCTTAGGGTTTGACTCTTACCTAGTCCACTACCTGCTGTGAATGTGACTAGCTCACCTGCTCTAATGCCATAGGTAATATCATTCAGTCCCTTCCAAGGATAGAAACAGTCTGCTGCTTCCATTGGTTTAGACACTAACTCCCACAACCCAGTGCCACATACAATACCATCAGGTATGAATGGCTCTGCTGCCCACCAACGTGATACGAAGGCAGCTTCTTTGCCATCAGCAAGCCATTCGCATGCATCCTTATATTCAGGATCAGGTTTAAATATCTTGCACTTGCTGCCAAACAATTCAGCAACTTCCTTTGCTGCCTTCTTCCCTGCCTCATCACCATCAAAGCAAAGCACAATGTTTTCAAAGCTGTTGATGTATTCGTAGTTGGCCTTGGCATCTTTCAATGCACTACCTGCGCCTGTGCGTATAGACACAACAGGATATTTACTACCTGTCAATTGGTATGCAGCCAGTGCATCAAACTCACCCTCAGTGATGGTGAGATACTTACCATTGGATGGGTATAGGTTCTGTCCAAACAGAGTACCCTTGCTCCACCCACCCACTGTCGTGAACTTCTTGTCCTTCACCTCTCTACGCTTAGCTGCTACCAGTTGGGAGTTGCTGTCGTAATAAGGGAAGTAATAGAAGTTGTTACTTCTAACAACACCATATCGTTCCATTGTGGTTTTGTTAATGCGTCTATCAGCTACGCTAACACTGTAGCCTTCGTTGTATTCTTTCAAGAAAGAACTTGTATCTTTTGTCTCTGTATCTACATCTATCACTTCAAGTCTTTCATTGTTGGTTGATGGGATGTATGTATCACATACAAAACATTTGGTGGACATGTCTTCATTGATGGACAAGCCATCACTACTACCACATGTCTCACAAGGTAGGTGTGTTTTTAGGAAAGTCATGGCCTTTGTAAGTTACTTTGTTAGTCTTAAGCACAGTGTCGTACCCCTGAAATAGCTTAGCCATTCTAGCATCGTGCATAGCATGGAGGCCAATTAATAAATTGGATACCTCATCTTCATCGGGCTTCTTCTCTCTGTCCAACAACACCCACAACACAGAGTCAATGTCTTCTCTTGTCATCCATGCTGCTAGGATGAGATCTTCTAGTTCATGTAGTTTCATTTTTTCCCCTTGCTCGGATGGCTTCTGCAATAACTGTTGATGGATGAAACCAACCTACTGCCCACTCATCTGCAATCTTTGCACACGCCTCACGCTCCATGCGAATGGCAGCTTTGATGGCATTAGCTTCCCAGTTATAGGGCTGACCCTTCATTGAATTCTCACGTTCAATGCGAGCAAACTCATCGTCTTCATCTGTGTGTATCATTTTGCTGCCTCCATATACAAACCCACATTACCCAGTGCATAACCAACAAAGGCTATGCCTAGCCCAGTGTTACCTTTGAGTAGCAGATCCACTGCCACCACTGTATACACTACACCTACAACTGCGATAAGCCATGCACTCATTTGTTCACCTTGAATTCCTTAAGCACTCTCATAGTTGCTTTAATAAGTTCCATGTCCTGAGATGGCTCAGGTAAATTACTTTCCCACCGAAGTAAAAACTCCAGTTCTTCTACAACGATAGCTTCAATCTCTTCTCTTGTCATATGTTTCTCCTTATCAATCTAGCATATGAATCTGTATTACTACAGTAACTTTTTATCCACGCCTTACTACTATCACGCTCATACATACCCCTACATTTAGAACATCTGTACATCATGTAAGCCCCCTCATTTCCTGTGTCACTGTTGCACTACGCAAGGTGTTCTTGATGTAGGGTGTTAGGCTTTGCGGTGTGGCATGGCCTGACACTGACATGATGTTGGTGATGGGTACACCCACCTCAATCATCTCTGTGATGGCGGTCCTTCGCAAGTCCTGTAACACCAAGTCATTAGGCAAAGAAGCATCAATCATAATTTGTTTAGCTACTCTAGACAAGTTAAACAAACTGTAAGGTAGCAAGCCACCCTTCCTATCAGGAACATTAGATGGTGCAATGTATTGCTGCCAACCAAACTCAGCATGCTGTTGTCTCAGCATAGTTAGTAACCCCTGACTTGTGGGGATAGTCACCCTAGACCTACGCTTGCTTTGTTCCAAGTGCAACACACCCTTCTCTAGATCCACCTGATCCCATCTAAGCTTACGCATGTCACCCATGCGCTGTCCATACTCATAGCCCATCTGCACAATGAGTCCTACATTACGCCACTTGAATGTGGAATAGGCAGTGTTCATGAATGCCCTAACATCTTCCCTGCTCCACACAGTTCTGCGAGGCTTGTCTGCCCTTCGTAGCACCTTGCTGAATGGGTTGTGCTTGATGTAGCCATGACGAATAGCGAAGTTGAATAGCAAGCGATACACTGCCAAGGTGTGGTTAGCTAGGCTAACACTGTGCTCAGCATGCTGTTCATATATCTTCTGACAATGCGGTGTGACTAAGTCACCTAGCTTACACTGATACAGACTAACACCATTGGCTCGGCTGTCCTGCCATCCCTGTAGGTAGTAGATGTAGTCACGCTGTGCCTTAACACTGAGCTTTGTGTAAGTGATGTTGTTCCTGTATGCCTTGACTAAGTCAGCCACCTTCGTCTTCTCAGATATATCTTTAAGATATCTAAGCTCTTTACGCCAGTTGTCTAGCTGAGCATTTAGTTCTTCAGCTAAGGCAAAGGCTTTGGCTTTGTCTTCCCCAAGCACACGCCTAGCCACCACCCCTGCATCCACTGCATCCTGTGGTGGGTTGTAGCGATACTTGAGGACACCTTCGGTGGCCTTAGCCAGTGTCACATAGCGAGGCAAGTTCATTCTTGTTCCCTTGCATTCATCATCATGTCAGCCATCTTGTACGCCCTTGCAGGGATCGCTTCTTCTTTAAGAACCCATCCATGACCAAGCATAGCTTGCATAACCTTAGCTGCAAAGTAGTCACGCAAGGTCATGCCATCTTTGAATTGATCAGGGAAAGCTGATTGCATATTATTATCACTCATCTGTTCCTCCTAGTGCATAAAGTTTCTCAGCCATATCAATTAGTTCGTCCTTCTTCACAAGCTTATCAAGCCATCGTGTAGGTATACCCTTCAGTCCATACTTACGCCCTGCCAACATACCTGTCACAGCACCAACAGTGTCAGCGTCATAGCCTTTGTTCACTGCCATCACTAAAGCTTTCTCAAAGCTTGATGTTTCTCTCACACATTCCCATGCCATGTTGTATGTATACATGATAGTTCCTGATGCATACACATCACGGAAGTGTTTGAGATAGTCGAAGTTGTCCTCTGCCTTTCCTGACATAAGCTCAGCCACAAACCCTGCAATGTAATGCACAGTGTCTGCATTGCCATGTGTCATTAACGACACAGCCACACTCTGTGCCACAGCACTAGGCATGTTGTTGTGATTGGCAAGTACAATGGGAGCAAGCCTCATGATAGATCCGTTACCACTGGAACTATAGCTACAGCTACCTGCATAGGGATGTGTCGGAGTGATGCGGTCAATGGATTCACTGCATGTCCTGCCAATGTCAAAGACATAGTTGCGAGTACCAAAGTGGCCTGTCTTCTTCCACATCTTGAAGTTCATGGCAATGGCCTCAGGGTCAAAGCGTTTGCTGCTTATGTATGCATCAGCAATAGCCACAGCCATAGCACCATCGTCTGTCCACTCACCCTCGGCAGTGTTGTGTACACCACCACCCTCCATCTCTGTCAATGTCTTCGTCATCTCATGTGGTCTGATGAATTCCAATGGAGCACCCAGTGCATCTCCAATGAACAGACCCATGAACATACCAATTGCTTTATCTTGATGCATGTATTTCCTTATGCAGGGGACTAAGCCCCTGCCTTGTTTAATTAAGCGAAGGCAATGTCTTCGGCAATGTCCCACAACTCTGAGTTGATGCGGATGTTTTCTTTCACACTGCTAACAGGCCGAGCCTTACGAGTCACACCATTGGGGTGCTTGTCAGACAGACTCTTAACGAATGCATTACCACGGATAACACCTTCCTGAATACGATTGAACACAGTGAATGCATCCATGTAGTTGTCTTGAGTGCGGTGTAATTTCAACACATCAGCAATGGTTTGAGGGGTAGCATACACACCATTGGTCTGCTGTTCAAGCATGTCCCAACGTGTCTCAACACCACGCTTAGCCATGATCACTGACTGATGTGGGTCAAGTGTCACA
>Ga0315905_10001283_pt1 | contig 26936 bp, 18 predicted proteins | sample LakEriMetagenome_5_FD_203522 | JGI IMG/M metagenome (GOLD analysis project Ga0315905, IMG submission 203522) | Freshwater fungal communities from buoy surface, Lake Erie, Ohio, United States - Buoy 4 MA121 | ecosystem: Environmental > Aquatic > Freshwater > Lake | place: USA: Lake Erie, Ohio...
AATTCAAAATACGGCCATCAGTTTCACCGTTTGCGTAGAAGATAAATTCGGCAATTTTGACAAATTGAAAGCATTACTTTCAAAAAAATTCAAAGTCGCCTACAATGAAAATGTTTCACTCTACACCATTCGCCATTTCACCCCAGAGGCAGCAGCAATGGTCGAAAAAGGTAAAACGGTATTAGTGCGTCAAACTTCGCGGGAAACCCTACAATTAGTAACTAAAGAATAATTCGATTCTTAGCACTCCAAAATCCCCGGGGAAATACTACTTTTGATTTTTACGCGTTTTTTTAAAGTATGCGAAACTTAGGTTTTTTTGGGTTTTTCTTGCTTTGTTTTTATTCGCTTTCGGCGCAAACCGATACGCCATATAAAAGCAAAAAAATTGCCTATTCGAAAGACACGATTACGCTTCACGAAACGAGTATTCAAAAGGAATTTTTCACTATTACTGATAGTCGCGGGCAAGTAATCGACACATCCCAATACCGGATCGACTTTGTTAAAGCCAAATTGATATTCAAAAACCACAATCCCGGTATTGATTCTCTTACGGTTCGCTATTTGCAGTTCCCCGAATTGCTTACCAAAACCTATTCAATGTACGACCCCAAGCGAATAGTTCCCAATGAAGCAGGCGTTTTGGTTAGTGTGCAAAAAGAGCTGCGCAAAGGATTCAAACCCTTTGACGGACTCACAACATCGGGCAGTATCAGCCGAGGAGTGACCATTGGAAATAATCAAAATACAACCGTAAACTCCAATCTGGATTTACAAATCACAGGAAAACTATCAAATAAAATAAGCCTCCGGGCTTCTATTCAAGACAGCAATATTCCGTTGCAAGACGGCGGGTATTCGCAAAAACTCGACGAATTTGATCAAATTTTTGTCGAACTCTTTTCCGACCGTTGGAGTGTTCGCGCTGGGGATTTATTTTTAGAAAACCGCCAATCAAAATTTTTAAACTTTAATAAAAAAGTTCAAGGGATTAATTCGCGATTTACCTTTGGAACACCCAAAAATAAAACCGACGTATTTGCAGCAGCAGCTGTTGTACGTGGACAATATGCCCGAAGCGCATTTACGGGACAAGAAGGCAACCAAGGACCCTATAAATTACGGGGCAACAATGGGGAACTGTATGTTTTGGTAATCTCGGGATCAGAACGCGTGTATGTCAATGGGTTACTGTTAACGCGCGGTGAAAACAACGATTATAGTATTGACTATAATGCCGGCGAAATTCGGTTTACGGCTTTGTACCCCATCACCTCAGAAATGCGAATAGTAGTCGAATACCAATATTCTGAACGGAGTTATACCCGATTTATTAGCTACGGCGGGATCAATCATCAAAATGAAAAGTGGCAAATAGCAGGGTATTTTTACTCCGAAAATGATGTAAAAAATCAACCCTTACAACAAAGTTTGACCCAAGACCAAGTGGCAGTTTTACAAAATGCAGGAGACAACTCCAATTTAATGAGTGCACCCTCTGCCTACCAAGATAGCTATTCTGAAAATAAAATTTTATATAAAAAAGTGCTCATCGGGTCTGCCGAAGTTTTCGAATATTCCAACAACCCGAATGATACCTTATACAATGTGACGTTTTCCTTAGTAGGTAACAATCAAGGAAATTACATATTATCCAATACCAACGCTATTGGGAAAATTTATCAATACGTTCCGCCTATTTTGGGTGTTCCTCAAGGAAATTACGAACCTTTAAGTCGATTAATTGCGCCCGTAAAACTTCAAATCGCAACTGTATTAGGTGGGTACCATCCGAGTGAAAAAACTGCAATCGATTTTGAAGTGGGAATAAGTAACAATGATTTGAATTTGTTTTCAAAAATAGACGACCAAAACAATAAAGGTATTGTAGCAAAATTTAATGGAAAACAACGGGTTTTTTCGGGCAAAACAAATTTGAACACTTTTGGAAATATTCAGTTAATTCAGGAAAATTTTCGAACCGTTGAGCGCTTATTTACTATAGAATTTAATCGGGATTGGAATTTAACCACAGCACCAACTGGAAATCAAAGTTTGGTGACAGCGGGATTGGAGTGGGATTTAAAACAAAAAGGCAGGGCTTTATACCAAATAGAACGATTGGATTTTGGGGAGCAATTTACCGGAAACCGACATCTTTTACAAGGATATTACAACGACGGAAAATTATGGATACAACAAAATGCCAGTACACTCCAAAGTTCGGGTACTCGAACAATAAGTCGTTTTACCCGCAATCAAACCCGAATAAAATACCATATTGGAAAAAATTGGGTCGGCAGTTCCTATAATTTGGAAGACAATAAAGAGCAAGCCCAGACCACTATGGCCTTAAGCGCTTTGAGTCAACGCTTTCGCGAAATAGGGGCGCATTTAGGCCGGGGTGATTCTACCAAAGTATTTATGCAAATCGGATGGTTGCACCGTAAAAACGACAGCTTGCAAAATGGATTTGTTCAGCATGTAAACACCTCCAATCGCTGGTATATCAATTCGCGCTTACTCCAAACGGAAAAATCCAATTTAACCGCTTTTATCAATTACCGACGACTCACCTTTGCCGATGCTAGTCGAGCCGACGAACCCTCATTAAATTCACGTATTGTTTACAACGATCGTTTCTGGGGGCAATTGGTGCAAGTTTCGGGTGCGGTAGAAACAGCTTCGGGAACCATAGCCCAACAAGAATTTACCTATTTGGAAGTCAATCCGGGTCAAGGTGTCTATATGTGGAACGATTATAATGGAAATGGTATACAAGAATTACAGGAATTTGAAGTTGCCCCTTTTCCTGATTTAGCCAAATATGTTCGGGTATACTTACCCAATCAAATTTTTGTCAAAACCCATCAAAACAAACTAGCGCTTTCCCTCACGTTGAATCCGGGCCAATGGTTAAACGACAAAGGACTGAAAAAAATCCTCTCTCATTTTTACAACCAAACCGCTTTTACGGTTGATCAAAAAACAAAACGAGAAGGCGAATCGTTTCATCTAAATCCTTTCAATCCAGGAAATGCCGAATTATTGGGAATCAATGAATCGTTTCGTAATAGCTTATTTTTCAATCGCGGGCGACAATATCATTCGGTAACCTACACCTATTTAATTACTAAAATTCGTTCGTTATTATCCGTAGGTGCTCAAGAAAACCAGCTCCAATCGCATCAAGTGCAGTATGCCCATTTATGGAAAAAAACGTGGCTCATAAATACGGAATCGGCTGTGGGAAAAAATAGTGGACTATCTGACAATTATGCTTCTCGCAATTATGATTTAGACACCTATCAACTCCAACCCAAACTCTCCTATTTATTTTCGGCAAACAAGAGTCTAAGTATTTTCTATGAAATCAAGCACAAATCCAATACGATTAACGACAAAGAGTCCCTAAACCAAAGTCGGATGGGAATAGCCGTAAATTATATTGGTGAAAAACAATTTACTTTGACCGGTGAGTTCTCGTATTACCGCAATGATTTTACTGGGAACGCCCAATCGCCGGTAGCGTTTCAAATGCTGGAAGGCTTGCAACCTGGTAAAAATTCGACTTGGCGCGTCTTGTTACAAAAAAACCTCACGAAATACCTTGATTTGAATATCAACTACCAAGGAAGGCAATCTGAAACTGTAAAAACCATTCATACAGGGAGCGTACAATTAAGAGCATTTTTTTAATACTGCTATTATATACCGCATTTTTTGATGCAAAATCCAAACACTATACGTAGTAATTGAACGAACAATCAATGAAAGAAAAAGCTGCTGTTGTTATTCGTTTTTTTATGTTCAAAAAACATAAGGTTTAGCGCCTTCGAAAATACCACGAAAATTATTTACCTTATTTGCTAAAGCCCTTTGTTTTTCGGCCTTTTGCAAAAAAACGCTGTTACATACCCTTGTTTTTCAGAAGGTTACAAAATTGTTAAAATCAAGATTTTTCGTACACGTTGTTAAAAACTAAAGCCGATTGTGGATAAGTTTGGCTTTCTTTTTTAGGTGCAATTGACCAAATTTGTAACAGTCAGAACAACGCTAATTAAATCATAAAAAAAACAATTATGTCATTTGTAGAACCCATTCTTCAGGATAATAAAGACCGATTTGTAATTTTCCCTATCAAACACCATGATATTTGGGAATGGTATAAAAAACAAGAAGCTTGTATTTGGACGGCTGAAGAAATCGATTTGCACCAAGATTTAGCCGATTGGAATGACAAATTAAATAATGATGAGCGTTACTTCATTAAGCATATCTTGGCATTTTTTGCTGCTTCTGACGGAATTGTAAATGAAAACTTAGCCGAAAACTTTGTGAGCGAAGTGCAATATCCTGAAGCGAAGTTTTTCTATGGGTTCCAATTGATGATGGAAAATATTCACAGTGAAACGTATTCGCTGTTGATTGATACGTATGTCAAAGATGAAGCCGAGAAAAACCAATTGTTTCATGCGATTGAAGTATTTCCAGCGATAAAAGAAAAAGCCGAATGGGCTTTGAAATGGGTACAATCACCCAACTTTAGCGAACGTTTAATTGCCTTTGCTGCCGTAGAAGGAATCTTTTTCTCGGGCTCATTCTGCTCGATTTACTGGTTGAAAAAACGCGGCTTGATGCCTGGTCTTACGTTTTCGAATGAGTTAATTTCTCGTGACGAAGGAATGCACTGTGATTTTGCCGTGCACCTTCACAACCACCATTTAGTAAACAAAGTTTCGAAAGAGCGAATTACCGAAATTTTAACCAATGCTCTAGACATTGAACGCAAATTCATCACCGAGTCTCTTCCTGTAAGTTTGATCGGTATGAATTCAAAATTGATGACCCAATATCTTGAATTTGTGACCGACCGCTTGTTGGTAGAGTTAGGATGTAGCAAGGTCTTCAATGTAACCAATCCTTTTGATTTCATGGATATGATTTCGTTGCAAGGAAAAACCAATTTCTTTGAAAAACGCGTTTCCGAATACCAAAAGGCCGGTGTCATGAATAACGACACAAGCGCACAAAAAATTAGCTTCGACGCCGATTTTTAAAAGCCAAAAATCACACAAAATACAGCTCCGGGAGGAGTGTTTCAACCGATTCGGGATAGGATTCCATTGCCTGTTTCAATCAAAAATCAATTCGAGATAGAGAAGGGATTGTCTATCTCATAACCTAAAACCAAAACAATATGTATGTAGTAAAAAGAGACGGACACCGAGAACCCGTAATGTTTGACAAGATTACCGACCGTATCAAAAAATTGTGTTACGGATTAAACGAAATGGTAGACGCTGTAAAAGTGGCTATGCGTGTAATTGAAGGCTTATATGACGGCGTGACCACGTCTGAATTGGACAATCTTGCCGCAGAAACTGCAGCTGCCATGACGGTTACCCATCCAGATTATGCTTTATTAGCTGCGCGAATCGCGATTTCGAATTTACACAAGAATACAAAAAAATCGTTCTCAGAAACGATGAACGAAATGTATCACTATGTAAATCCGAGAACCAACCAAGAAGCGCCCTTACTTTCTGATGAAGTGCACCAAGTAATCATGGAAAATGCGGAGTTCTTAGACTCACACGTAATTTACAACCGTGATTTTAACTACGACTATTTTGGTTTTAAAACATTAGAACGATCTTACTTATTAAAAATAAATGGCAAAATTGTAGAGCGCCCGCAACATATGTTGATGCGTGTGGCGGTAGGAATTCACTTAAATGACCTGCAGTCGGTGATTGAAACCTACGATTTAATGTCTAAAAAATTCTTTACCCACGCTACCCCAACCCTATTTAATGCCGGTACACCTAAACCGCAAATGTCTTCTTGTTTCTTATTAACGATGAAAGACGACAGTATTGACGGTATTTATGACACCTTAAAACAAACGGCAAAAATCTCGCAATCGGCAGGTGGCATCGGTTTGTCAATTCATAATGTACGTGCAACCGGCTCGTACATCCGTGGCACAAACGGAACCTCAAACGGAATTGTTCCCATGTTACGCGTATTCAACGACACCGCAAGATATGTAGATCAAGGCGGTGGAAAACGCAAGGGAAGTTTTGCAATTTACATTGAACCTTGGCATGCAGATATTTTTGATTTCTTGGATTTGAAAAAGAATACAGGTAAAGAAGAAATGCGCGCGCGCGATTTGTTCTTTGCGATGTGGATTTCCGACTTATTCATGAAACGTGTTGAAGATGATGGCGAATGGACATTAATGTGTCCCAATGAATGTCCGGGGCTCTATGATACCTATGGCGAGGAATTTGACCAGCTATATACTTCCTATGAGCTTGCAGGAAAAGGTCGTAAAACGATTCGTGCCCGTGAATTATGGGAGAAAATTTTAGAATCACAAATCGAAACAGGAACGCCTTATATGCTTTATAAAGATGCGGCGAACCGTAAATCGAATCAGAAAAACTTGGGTACGATTCGCTCATCCAACTTATGTACCGAAATCTTAGAATATACTTCTGAAGATGAAATCGCAGTATGTAACTTGGCCTCGATTTCGTTACCGATGTTTGTAGAAGACGGTAAATTCAACCACGAATTGTTATACAACGTCACGAAACGCGTTACCCGCAACTTGAACAAAGTTATCGACCGCAATTACTATCCCGTTCCAGAGGCGGAAAACTCGAATATGCGTCACCGTCCTGTTGGATTGGGTGTACAAGGGTTGGCCGATGCGTTTATCATGTTGCGTTTACCTTTTACAAGTGATGAAGCGAAACAATTGAACCAAGAAATTTTTGAAACCATTTATTTCGCAGCGGTAACTGCATCGATGGAAATGGCAAAAGAAGAAGGCCCGTATTCAACGTTTAAAGGGTCGCCCATTTCACAAGGGGAATTCCAATACAACCTATGGGGTCTTCAAGACAGCGATTTATCCGGTCGTTGGGATTGGACTTCCTTACGTAAAGAAGTTATGGAGCATGGGGTGCGCAACTCCTTATTGCTAGCGCCAATGCCGACCGCTTCGACTTCACAAATTTTAGGAAACAACGAAGCGTTTGAACCCTATACGTCAAATATTTACACCCGTCGTGTGTTGTCGGGAGAATTTATTGTAGTCAACAAACACTTGTTAGAAGACTTAGTGAAACACGGCTTATGGAATGAAACCTTGAAGCAAGAAATCATGCGTCAAAACGGTTCGATCCAAAATATCGATATTATTCCACAAGATTTAAAAGAATTGTATAAAACGGTTTGGGAAATGTCGATGAAGGACATCATTGATATGTCTCGTCATCGCGGGTATTTCATTGATCAATCGCAATCGTTGAATTTATTTATGCAAGATGCTAGTTTTGCAAAATTAACCTCGATGCACTTCTATGCATGGAAAAGTGGCTTAAAAACTGGCATGTATTACCTGAGAACTAAATCGGCAGTAGATGCGATCAAGTTTACGGTAAGCAATGATAAAAAAGAAGAACCAACAACATCGGCAATTCAACAACCTGAGCCACAGTCAGTAGAAGTTGTTGCTCCAGAATCGGGAGAAATGAGTCCTGAAGAATTCCGATTAATGGTAGAACGTGCACGCAATTCCGGTCCAGACGACTGTGAAATGTGCGGATCGTAATTCAATTTAGAATTCAAAATTTAGAATAATAAAACAGCTGTCAGCAATGGCGGCTGTTCTATTTTAAATAGTCCATTTTACATGCCTTTCAAAAGACGGTAAAATAATTACATTTGTACAAATTGCTAAATTCACCACCCTATGATGACCTGGGAGAAACTTTTGTCTTTAAAACGCCAAGGCGATACGAGTAAACGCTTACGGATTGAACAAGACGACACGCGTTTGGGCTTTGAAGTTGATTATGATCGCATTATTTTTTCGGCACCGTTTCGCAGTTTGCAAGATAAAACTCAAGTCATCCCATTATCGAAAACCGATTTTGTGCATACACGGCTGACGCACAGTTTGGAAGTTTCTGTGGTAGGACGTTCCATTGGTCGATTGGTTGGTAAGAAAATAATCGAAAAATATCCCTATCTTAAAGAAGTTCACGGCTTCCAACCCAATGATTTTGGTGCTATTGTGGCAGCAGCAGCATTGGCCCACGATATTGGAAATCCCCCATTTGGCCATTCAGGGGAAAAAGCGATTGGTGAATATTTTTCCAATGGTAAAGGACAGCAATTTAAAAATCAACTAACTCCGAAACAATGGCAAGATTTGGTTGATTTTGAGGGGAATGCCAATGGATTTTCGGTACTTACAAATTCGCGACCAGGCGTAGAAGGGAGTTTACGTTTATCGTATGCTACTTTGGGCGCTTTTATGAAGTATCCAAAAGCGAGTTTGCCTAAAAAACCAACGCCAAGAATTTCTGATAAAAAATACGGTTATTTTCAAACTGATGAAGCTTTTTTTCATGAAGTGGCTGAAGAATTGGGACTTTTGAAAATAGGTCATGGGGATGATTTACGCTATTTACGGCATCCGTTGGCATTTCTTGTCGAAGCGGCAGACGACATTTGCTATACCATTATCGACTTTGAAGACGGTATTAACTTAGGTCTAGTTGCTGAAGATTTTGCTTTAGAATACCTTATAAAATTAGTCAAAGACACCATTGACACTAGTAAATACCAAACCCTTACGACTAAAGAAGATCGTATAAGTTATTTACGTGCTTTAGCCATCGGAAATCTTATCAACGACGCCGTATCGGTATTTTTAACCCATGAAGAATCCATCCTAAAAGGTGAGTTTCACCAGGCACTAACTGAGAAAAGTAAGTACAAAGCGCAAATGGATGATATTATTAAATTGAGCGTTAATAAAATCTATCAGAGTCGCGAGGTTATTGAAAAAGAGTTGAAAGGTTATCAAATCATTAATAACTTGTTGGACCAATTTATTACCGCATACAACAACCAGCACGAAGGAAAAACATCCAACTACGATAAATTATTATTGAATGTTCTGCCCGAAAAACACCGCTTAGGAAAAGAGCATTTGTATGACCGGTTAATGCATATTTGTCATTTTGTTTCCCTACTTACCGATGGAAATGCATTACTATACAATGAAATGTTAGGGGTCTAAAACAGCTGTTAATTTTATTTAATATTTGATGAAGTATCCTTTAAAAGGGTTACGTTTGCAGTTAAAACAATTGGTATGAAAAAGTGGCTATATATTGTATTGCTAATTCCTAGTTGGTTATTTGCTCAAGTAAACAAAGAGCAAATTCAAACGTATTTGAAAGAGCAAATCAAAGTTTTAAAACTTGATGCAGCCGATATTTCACAATGGGAAATTACCGGAAAAACAACTTCAAAAACAACCGGTATTACTACTGTATATATCCAACAATACCATCAAAATTTGCCGGTTTTCAATGCAATTTCTAGCGTTTGGATAAAAAATAATGCTGTAATTTCAATAAAAAGTCGATTTGTAGCACGTTGTAGTTCAATTGCCAATAGTGCAACTCCCAAAATTACTGCAGGTGATGGTTTACAATTAGCCCAATCAAAACTTAACCCCGACACCAAAGAGGTATCTATGCTTTTAAATAACTTGGGTAACCAAACCTATCTATTTTCAAATACGCCTAAAGCCGATCCAATAAAAGTACAATTAGTGTATTTTTTGACGCCATCAAATACCCTAAAATTAGCCTGGGATTACTACATAGATGTCCCAAAAGACGACCACATGTGGAGTATTCGTATCGATGCAATAACTGGAGAAATTTTAGATCAAAAAGACTTTATGGTTGCTTGTAATTTTGAACCTGCTCACTACTCAAATAGCAACTCAACTATTGATTTTACGAGTCAAGTCTTTCATTCTAAAACCCTTCAAACACCAACACTTTCTGGCACCTATCGCGTTGTACCCTTTACAACGGAGAGTCCAAACCACGGACCATTTCAACTAATCACCCAACCGGCTCATCCAGAGGCATCGCCCTATGGCTGGCATGATGTTGACGGAATACCCGGAGCAGAATATACAATCACTCGGGGGAATAATGTCCATGCGTTTGAAGATATGGATGATGATGATGATCCTTTTACTGGAATGAGTCCCGATGGCGGTTCTGCTTTAATTTTTGACTTCCCTTATCTCGGAATCAATACTCCTGCAATTGAATATCAAGAAGCGGCTACGACCAATTTGTTCTACATGAACAATATACTCCACGATGTTTTCTACCACTATGGATTTGATGAAGAAAATGGAAATTTTCAAGAGTTAAATTACAGCAATTTAGGAGAAGGCAACGATCACGTTTTGGCACAATCGCAAGATGGTGGGGGGTTAAATAATGCCAATTTTGGAACACCTCCAGACGGATTTAATGGACGGATGCAAATGTATTTATGGAACCGGAAAGGAGGTTCACAATTACTCTCAGTAAATGCTCCTTCTCCCATTGCAGGAAGTTATCTTGCCTTTGACAATTTATTAGTTGAGGGCCGTGTGCCGCTTCCGCAAGCACCCGATTCAATGACTGCCGATTTAGTAGCCGTTAATGACGGTAGTGCTGATCCCGTAACCGGCTGTAACATATTATTAAATGCAGCCGAAATAAACGGTAAAATCGCATTGGTAAAACGCGGAATTTGTCCTGTAACTGATAAAATTCTGAATTGTCAAAATGCGGGAGCTATTGCCGTTATTGTTTTCAATTCTACCCCAGGCAACTTTGTTGTCGGAGGTTTGGGCGATCCTGAAATAGGTATTCCGGTTATTTCTGTAAAAAAAGATGTAGGTGATTTATTATTTAATACGCTTCAAAACACAACTTTAGCTGTAACGCTAAGCGAAACTCCTAGTGACTTTGTAAATGTTGATGGTGATTTTGATAATTTGGTTATCGCCCACGAATATGGACATGGCATTTCAAATCGTCTAACGGGAGGGCCTTCCGTTTCTACTTGTTTATTTAATGATGAACAAATGGGTGAAGGCTGGTCGGATTGGTTCGGATTAATGCTCCAAATCAAACCAAATGATACAGGTGCAGAACGGCGTGGAATTGGGACATTTGTAATTAATGACCCTGTTAACGGAGACGGGATACGCACCTATCCCTATTCAACAGACATGACCGTCAACCCATTTACGTTTGCCAACACCAATACCCTAGCTCGTCCGCATGGTGTGGGTTCAGTTTGGGCTACCATGTTATGGGACTTAACCTGGGCCTATATTAACAAATATGGATTTGATCCGAATATCTATACCGGAACGGGTGGAAACAATAAAGTAATGCAATTGGTAGTGGATGCTTTAAAGTTACAACCGTGTTCCCCTGGTTTTATAGATGGTCGCGATGCGTTATTGGCTGCCGATCAAGCGACAACAGGAGGGGCAAATTATTGCTTAATTTGGGAAGTATTTGCGCGACGCGGACTCGGTGTAAATGCCTCATCGGGTGATACAGATAGCTCTGTGGATCAAATAGAGGACTTTACGCAGCCACTTCCTGGACCCAATTGTACGGCGCTGGAAACCCCTATTTTTGGTAGTAGCGTCACCTACCGTATTTACCCTAACCCTGCGACCAACGAGGTGTTTGTGGAACTCCCCAACAACAGCAGTGCGCTCGAGGTTCGTTTAATCGATATCCACGGTCGGGTTGTATACCAAGACCAATGGAGCAATGGGACTTTAAATCGAATTCCAATGGGGAATCTACAATCGGGAATGTACATCCTGCAAGCAACTGGAGAGCGCATTCAAATCACCGAAAAGATTATCAAAAACTAAAACACAAACGGGCGTCAAAAGCGTCCGTTTTTATTTTATAAATCAAATCTAAAAAAAGGGGAAGTTATCAAGCTAGGTAGTATGGCCGTTTGAAATAGTTACCTTTTCTAGGAAGCGCTGAATAGCGACTGGTGAAACTCCGCAATAATCCTGTAACTGTACAATTGTTCCTTGTTCAACAAATACATCCGGAACTCCCAATCGATAAACAGGAAGGGAATATTGATTGTAGGTTACAAATTCGGCAATAGCACTTCCAAAACCGCCATTTATACTAGCATCTTCTACAGTAATTATACCCTTGTACTGCTTACAAATGGTATGTACTAATGCTTCATCTAATGGTTTAACAAACCCAAAATGATAATGGGCAAATTGATCCTGCTGCTCCATTTCATGTAATGCAGCCGCAACATTAGTAGCCAATGTGCCCGTTGAGAGTATGGCATACTTTTCACCTTCTTTAAGCTGTATTGCTTTGCCCAGGGCTACTTTTTCAAACGGAATGTGACTGTTCCATTGGGCATTTTTTCCGCGACCTCTGGGATAGCGAATGGCAATCGGATGATCCAATCCTAAAGAAGCAGTATATAAAATATTCTGTAAGTCAATTTCGTCTTTGGGCGCATAAATCAGCATATTGGGTACGCAACGCAAATAGGCCAAATCAAACACCCCATGATGTGTCGCACCGTCTTCGCCCACCAAACCTGCTCGATCCAAACAAAAAATCACGGGTAAGTTTTGCAACGCCACATCGTGAATCACTTGGTCGTATGCGCGTTGTAAAAACGTAGAATAGATATTGCAAAATACAACCATCCCTTGAGTAGCCATGCCTGCAGCCAACGTCACCGCGTGTTGCTCAGCAATCCCCACGTCAAAGGCACGATCGGGAAAAGCTTCCATCATATATTTCATCGAACTCCCCGACGGCATAGCGGGTGTGATTCCGATTATTTTTGGGTTGTTTTTCGCTAAGGCAACCAAGGTATGTCCGAAAACATCTTGAAATTTCGGTGGTAAATGGGATTCTTCTTTGGTAATGAGTTCGCCCGTAGCGGCATCAAATTTTCCGGGGGCGTGGTACTTTACTTGATCTTGTTCCGCTTGCAATAAGCCTTTTCCTTTGGTGGTAATCACATGCAAAAACTTGGGCCCTTTCACCTTTTGCAAACGCTTTAATTCCGAAATCAAAGCCGGTAAATCATGACCGTCAATCGGACCCGAATACTGAAAGCTCAACGACTGGATCATGTTGTTTTGCTTCGGATTTTTCCCTTCCTTGACAGCCGTTAAATAGGTTTTCAAGGCCCCTACACTAGGATCAATTCCGATGGCATTATCATTTAAAATAACCAAAAGATCGGCATCGGTGACTCCTGCGTGATTCAAGCCTTCAAAAGCCATCCCGCTGGCAATTGATGCATCGCCAATTACCGCAATATGCGATCGTGATTCGTTTTTTAATTGTGAAGCAAGCGCCATCCCTAACACCGCAGAAATGGAGGTAGACGAATGGCCTACGCCAAAGGCATCGTATATACTTTCGGATCGTTTGGGGAAACCAGAAATACCCCCCATTTGGCGATTAGTTTCAAATTGATCACGGCGGCCCGTCAAAATTTTATGCCCATACGCTTGATGTCCCACGTCCCAAACCAACAAGTCATCGGGGGTGTTATACACATAATGCAAGGCAATCGTCAGTTCGACTACACCCAAACTTGCGCCCAAATGTCCTTCTTTAACCGCGACTACGCTAATTATTTTTTCGCGCAATTCTTTAGCAAGTTGCTGCAGTTGCGCGATGTTGTAGTGCCGAAAGTCGGCCGGAGACTGAATTTGTTCGAGTAAATGTTGACCCATGAGTCAAAGGTACAAATTGAATTCCTATTTTTGTTTTTATGGAACCTATTTTCACCGACGAATACTTTATGAAAAAAGCCTTAGTGGAGGCTGAAAATGCTTTTGAAAAAGGTGAAATTCCGGTAGGCGCGATTATTGTAGTAGAGAATCGGGTCATTGCCCGAAGTCATAATCTAACCGAAATGCTTCATGATGTTACCGCACATGCAGAAATGCAAGCCATTACAGCGGCTGCTAATTATATCGGTGGAAAATACCTGAAAGGTTGCACGTTGTATGTAACCTTGGAGCCTTGTCAAATGTGTGCTGGGGCGTTATATTGGAGTCAGATTTCCAAGATAGTTTTTGGCGCACGTGATGAACAGCGCGGATTTCAAACAATGGGCACACAATTACACCCTAAAACAGAGGTCGTGTCGGGTATTATGGCAGAAGAATGTGCCGAATTACTGAAGTTGTTTTTCAAAAAAAGACGCTAAAAATAAGCGTAAAAGGCAGATTTTTCAGTAATTATTCCTAACTAAAATTCAAAAAAAAACCGCCCTTCATAATGAAAGGCGGTCAATTTAGTCTTTAATCTCGTTTCCTTCTTCGTTAAAGAAACGGTATTCGAGGTACGTGTAAGCATCACGAGGTATGATTTTCACCCATTTTTTATGTTCGAAGAACCACTTCAAACGTAAAGATGGAAAACCTTTAGTAAGGTATGCAGCCACAAACGGGTGTGCATTAAGCACAATTTTGCTGTGGTTGTCTTTAATTCGTTCAACATCGGAAGCAATGCGGTCGATCAGCAAAATAGGTGCGTCGACTTCACCGGTAGATCCCTGACTTGGATCATCTTCCATTGTTTTAATATTGACTTCGGGACGAACCCTTTGTCGTGTGATCTGCACCAATCCGAATTTACTTGGTGGCAGAATTTTGTGTTTAGCCTTATCATCACTCATTTCTTCTTTGAAATGATCATAAAGAATTTTGCGATTTTCAGGATTTTGCATATCGATAAAATCAATCACAATAATTCCGCCCATGTCGCGTAACCGCAATTGACGTGCGATTTCGGTAGCGGCAATCACATTGACCTCTAGAGCAGTTGCTTCTTGGCTAGCTGCCTTATTGGAACGGTTTCCGCTATTCACGTCGATAACATGAAGGGCTTCGGTGTGTTCGATAATCAAATAAGCTCCTTTACTCATGGAAACGGTTTTTCCAAATGAAGTTTTTATTTGACGTTCGATATTGTATTTCTCAAAAATCGGCAAATCTATTGTTTGATAGAGCTTTACGATTTTTTGTTTCTCCGGCGCTATTTCGGCTAAATAGTCCTTTGTTTGTTGATACAACTCCTCATCATCTACTGTGATACCGGTAAAGGTATCATTAAAAATATCCCGTAACATGGAGGAAACTTTAGTAAGTTCGCTCAACACTTTAGAAGGATGATGGGCCGTTGGTAATCGTTTACACATTGCAAACCATCTGTTCATCAGATTTTGCATGTCTTTTTCGAGTTCGGCTGTTGATTTGCCTTCGGCTACTGTTCTCACAATAACACCAAATCCTTTCGGTTTGACAGCGGTTACTAGTTTTTTCAAACGGTCTTTTTCTTCACGAGAATTGATTTTTTGCGAAACCGAGACCCGATCAGAGAACGGCACTAACACCAAATAACGTCCAGCAAAAGACAGCTCAGAGCTGATGCGTGGACCCTTAGTGGAAATGGGCTCTTTGACCACTTGAACTAGTAATGATTGATTGGCGCTCAACACATCAGCGATGGAACCATTTTTATCAATCTCTTTTTCAAACGGAAAGTTTTTAAGGGAGAAATCTTTTATTTTACCTGTGCTTACAAGTTTAATGAATTTCAAATAAGAACTTAGATTTGGTCCCAGGTCGTGATAATGCAAAAATGCATCTTTCTCGAATCCAACGTTTACGAAGGCAGCGTTGAGTCCGGGCACCGGTTTTCTAATTTTGGCGATAAAAATATCTCCAACCAAAAACTGGCTACGATCTTCTTCTTGTTTGTGTAATTCAATGAGTTTTCCATCTTTTAATAAGGCAAAATCTACAGCATTGTCATCCTTACGGATGATTAATTCTTTATTCATGTTGTAAATTTTTATCCCGGAACAGATCAATTTGAAAACCAAATGATCAATTTTAGGATGGATTAAACAATTTTTTTACAGGTAGTACCCGTAGGGATAGTTCAACTATTCCGAATAATTTATACTGACTAAAACGTAAAAAGTCGATACAAATACGCATATTATCGGTTGTTTTTTGAAGGATATCCCGAAATTTCAAGGAACGTTTAAAAAGAAAAAAGTAGTTAAAAACTACTTTTTCTTTTTATGACGGTTTGCTCTCGCTCTTTTCTTACGTTTATGCGTCGCAACCTTATGTCTTTTTCTTTTTTTACCGCTTGGCATAGGTTAATTTGTTAGTGATTAATAAATATTTTTAGACTGTAACTTCAGTTTTAGCTTTTACACCTTCTACAAATACTTTTGCAGGTTTAAATGCGGGAATATTGTGAGCTGGAATTTTGATTGTAGTGTTTTTGGAAATATTTCTTCCTGTTTTTTCAGCTCTAGTTTTAATGATGAAGCTACCAAATCCTCTTAAGTATACATTTTCTCCATTTTCTAAAGAAGTTTTTACTTCTTCCATCAATGCTTCTACTGTAGATTGAACTTCTCCTTTTTCAAGACCTAATTTCTCCGAAATCTTCGCTACGATATCTGCTTTAGTCATATTCTTTCGTATTTAATAATTATGTGTAAATTTTTTGAGAGTGCAAATATAGCAATTAAAAAAACAAATTTTCAAGTATAATCTATTAAAATTTAAATACATAAAGTTTTACTTTTGTCAAACTCAGAATTGCTATGGATTTTACGAACACCCTAATCGTTTGGTATTTAAAAAACCTACGGGATCTACCTTGGCGTCAAACCCGAAATCCTTACCGTATTTGGCTTTCTGAAATCATGCTTCAACAAACACGAGTAGCCCAAGCAACACCATACTATTACCGTTTTTTGGAAGCTTTTCCAACAGTTCAAGACATGGCAGCCGCAGACGAAGAAACCCTCTTAAAGTTGTGGCAAGGACTAGGTTATTATTCTCGAGCGCGTAACCTGCATTTTACCGCCAAACAAGTGGTCAATGAATTTAAAGGAGAATTTCCAAAAACCTACAACGAATTACTACAACTCAAAGGCGTAGGAGAATATACTGCTGCAGCTATTGCTTCAATCGCATACCATGAACCTGTAGCGGTAGTCGATGGTAATGTTTACCGTGTATTGGCACGCTTCTTTGGAATTGAAACCGATATTGCATCCTCTGGGGCAAAAAAAGAGTTCACTGAATTAGCAAATACACTGTTGGATCGCAATCGTCCGGCAGAATTTAATCAAGCGATGATGGAGTTTGGAGCGGTCCATTGTACTCCAAAGAATCCAAAATGTGATTGTTGTGTTTTACAAAGTGCCTGCGTGGCTTTTCGAGATAAAAAAACAAGCGTACTACCGCTGAAATTAAAAAAAACAAAAGTCACCAATCGCTATTTTCATTACTTGGTTTTTGAAGATATAGAGGGAAAAGTACTCTTAGAAAAACGGACAGAAAAGGGAATTTGGCACAATTTATATCAATTTCCTTTAATCGAATCGCAAGGAATACTGTCTTTTGAAGATTTTTTAACCCCTTTTAATGACCACTATGGCAAACAATCCATAAGCACAATTCAAAGAATAAATCACAATCCCATTTTACATAAACTAAGCCATCAAAATTTGCATATCTTTTTTTACAAAATTCAGCTTCAAACTATTGATTCTAAAGGAATACCAGCCGATGAACTGAATAATTTTCCAGTACCGATAGTGATCCATAATTTTATATCTCAATTCTACAAATAAACCTAAAGGCAAATTCCTCTTTCCGTTGATTGGCATTTTATCCTGCTTTTTAATCACCAGTAAGTCAACCGATACTCTATCCAAACCACAACCTATACTAAAGTCGGCTTTCAATGCGTTTTCTATTCATAAAATATACTGTTTATGAAAAATACGATTTTAGTTTTGGGGTGGTTACTCTTTAGCATGAGCCTATTAAACGCTCAATCGAAAATGAATTTTACGATACATGTTTTGGATAACAAGTCCGAACCTGTTTCTGATTTGTCTGTTACTTTAATTGAAACTACAAGCAAAAAAAGAATCCATTCAAAAACAAATAATGAGGGCACAATAACATTTGAAATCAACTATGGAAAGGAATGGGGGGTTAATGTTGGCGAAATGAAAAACTGTGCTTTTATTGAAATGCCCGACTCAGGATTTGCAAAACAAACCAAAACGCTTACTTATGATTTAGAAGATTATCGTCGGATTAACCGGCCTTATGTTGATCGTAAAACTATAATTTTTACAACAATAGATCAAACCAAGAATAACGATTTTACATTTAATGAAGAGCAAGCATTAGTTCGATTAACCCTAAATCGAGAGGATGGCAGTCCACTGGTCAATTTTCCGGTACAGCTCACTTGCTTCAAACAAAAGAAAGTGTATTTAAGTACAACTAATGAAAAAGGACTGGCACGATTTGTAGTTCCCCACAGAAATGACTATGAAATAGATCTCGATAATATTGAAAATTTCAATTATATTGATGTTAAACAATCGGGGGTTTATTCGCTTAAGACTACCTATCAACCGACCGAAATAGTGGAGAACGATCGAAACGACACGATTGTACAAACGCTTAAAAACCAAGCCAACGGAACTTCTTCAAGAGTCTTCTTAAAATTAAAAGTCCATCAAATCAATGCTAAAAATTTAGCCAATGAAGACGTCTACTTGCAGATGTTAAAGTCAAATAAAGTATACAAAGGAAAAACCAATTCAAAAGGAGAAGTCTATTTTTTACTGCCAACCAAGAAAAAATATATGGTGCATTTTAGGTACCAAAAAGATATTGATGTTTTAAATTACAAAGATATGCAGGGGATTTCAAGTGCAGAAGCTGAATTCACTTATTTGCCCGATCCTAAACTGCAATTTCCCGAACGTTTTGTACCTACACCCGATAATTTACTTATAAAAGACTTTTTAGAATTTCTTTATCTACAATACCCAGAACCAACCGATGATGCTGCCGTTAGAATGGATGTTTCATGGGGTAATGATCAAGTGAACCCATTGTCTAAAGAAGCCATTTTACAACTGGGTTTTAAAGTCAAAAAAGACGACGGAAAATTATACGGTCCGCCTTTAAATATATCGTTAGTTGTTGACGCAAGTGGGTCGATGGAAGGAAATAATAGACTCGACGCCTTAAAAGTGGCGCTTTTAAATTATGTTAAAAAACTGCGGCCTACCGATATCGTTTCATTGATTTCATTTAATCATGAGGCAACGCTTTTAGTACCTGCTCAAAAAGTGGGCGATGGATTATACCTCAAAGACATGATTGAAGATATGCAGGCCTCTGGTGGGACAGATATTTATAAAGGAATGATTGAAGGATATGAACAAGTGGCTAAAAATTTTATAGGCACAGGGACTAATCGGGTACTATTATTAACCGATGGATATGATAGCCGACCCGTTGAAGAAGTTGTAAAAGCATCAAAGGCCTACAATAAAATGGGGATAGAACTATCGGCCATTGGAGTTGGCGAAGGTTATAATCAATCGCTCTTAAGCTTACTTGCGTCTGAAGGGGGCGGATTGTTAAGTTTTATTGCCGATTCAAAAAACATTTCGAAAGCATTTGAAAAAGATTTAAATAGTGTACTCAGTCCATGTGCAAAAAACTTAACCGTTGAAATCACACATAACAATCAAATCCTATTCCAGGAACTTTACGGATACCCTTTTACAAAAGCTAACGACGGCGCTACAATGACCATTAACAATGTGTACAGCGGATTAAACACTTTAGCTCTTATAAAATTTGATTTAAAAAATCCAAACGAAGCCATTGAAAAAGAACCGATTATTATAAAAATGAACTATTATGATTACCGCAAACAAAAAACAATCACCCATGAAGAAAAAGCCTATTTAAAATGGGTTCCGGCATTACAACATTTTGAAGTTATACGCGAAGCCCAACATAAAAAGTTATATGCAATTGCGGTTTTAAATCAATCCTTAAAAGTAATGGCTGAAGCATTCCAAAAAAATGATGCTTTACTGGCTTTGCATACCATTCAAAGTTCAATCGATCAAATTAAAAAAATATATCCTGAAGCCAAAGATGATGATGTGGAAAAGCTTATAAAATCGGCCTCTGACTATGCTTTGGCTTTAACCAGAACCCTTAAAAATAATAAAGAGAAATCAAAAACAACTGCAACAAATAAAAAAAGTAAATAAATGATTTTCAATAATTTCAAATAGATTTTAGATAAAATTTGAAGTAATAATTTCTTCCCGTTCAAAGTTAAATGTATAAATAATTTTTATATTTTTGTAAGATATAAATACGCCATTTTATTATGAACGGGACACTTAACAAAGTTATGCTGATTGGTCATCTGGGGGATGATGTTAAAATGCACTATTTCGAAGGCGGTAATTGCATTGGTCGTTTTCCATTAGCAACCAATGAAATTTACATAAACAAATCAACGAACGAAAAAATTACATCTACAGAATGGCACAATTTAGTTGTGCGTAATAAAGCTGCCGAAATCTGCGAACGCTTTTTAACTAAAGGAGATAAAATTTATGTAGAAGGGCGCATCAAATCGCGTCAATGGACAACCGAAGAAGGGATTACAAAATATACTACTGAAATCCAGGTTACTGAATTTACTTTTTTAAATGTTAAAAAGGATTTAGAGAGCAAATCGGTTCCAAGCCATGAGCCGCGGACTTCAAGTTATGAAACACCGAGCGCTGATGTTGAAAACGACATGCCCTTCTAGTCGAACTAATCGTTATTAAATTTGGATCCAGAACCCGGTTTATCTACTGTTGCAGTATTTGATTCTGAAATGCTTTTGGGCAGCATTGGAATTGTAATACTGCTCTTTTGTTGTGCCTTAGTTGCTGCAACTGAAGTGGCTTTTTTTTCGCTTACACAAAAAGATCTTCAACAGCTGGCTGAAAAACAATCAGAAAAATTTCAAATTATTTCTGATTTACTCGCAAAACCCAAGAAATTATTAGCCACAGTATTGATTGCGAATAACTTTCTGCACATTGCTATTGTGATCCTTTTTTCCGTTTCATTGGATCGCTTATTTTCAACCATAGCTATTCCTATGGTAAAATTTATTGTAGAAGTCATCTTGGTGACCTTTTTGATTTTACTTTTTGGTGAAGTATTACCCAAAGTTTATGCGAGCAGAAACAACATAAAATTTGCACTTTTTATTACCTATCCTTTAGTCTTTTTAACCAAAGTTTTAGCGCCCGTTAGCACCCCTTTACGTTGGATTACCTTGTTTATTCAAGAGAAATTAGGCAAAGAGAAAACAAATTTTTCCGTTGATCAACTCTCGCAAGCATTGGAGCTAACCTCAACAGAAGACACTACACAAGAAGAACAGAAACTTTTGGAAGGAATTGTGTCGTTTGGCCACACCGAAGCAAAGCAAGTCATGAGTCCGCGAATTGATTTATTTGCTTTAGATATTGAAGCACCATTTAGTGAAATTTTACCTCAAATCATTGACAAAGGCTATTCCCGAATTCCCGTATATCAAGACAATATAGATCATATTATTGGCGTTTTGTTTATTAAAGATTTAATACCTTACATCAATAAAAAAGAATTTGAATGGCAAAAGTTATTGCGTGAACCGTTCTTTGTCCCTGAAAACAAAAAATTAGATGATTTGTTAAACGATTTCCAAGGCATGAAAAATCATTTAGCAATTGTTGTTGACGAATATGGTGGCACCTCTGGTTTGGTTTCTTTGGAAGATGTAATCGAAGAAATAGTGGGCGATATTAGCGACGAGTTTGATGACGAGAGCATCAACTACACTCAAATTGATGATCGAAATTTTCTTTTTGAAGGAAAAATCAATCTAAAAGACTTGTACCGAATTATTGATGTAGACGAAACAGTATTTGAAGAACGCAAAGGCGAAGCCGAAACATTTGCTGGTTTACTACTTGAATTATTAGGTAATTTCCCTAAAAAAGGTCAAAAAATATATTTTGCCAACTGTCTATTTACTGTAGAAGTGGTCGATAATAAACGAATTAAACAAATTAAAGTCACACTTGATGCCGCGTAATTATTTTTATTTTTTTGGATTTACCTTTGCCGTACTACTACTATTGACGAGCTGTAAAGAGGAAATAATCCCTAAACCACCCGGTCATTTGCGCTTGGAATATCCTTTAGCCAACTATACTCAATTTCAAAGTGATTGTCCGTTTGGGTTTGCATTAAATTCCAAGGCTATAATTAAAGAAAAAGGAGATTGTAATTATACGATTACCTATCCTAAAATGAAAGCCACTATTTTCTTAACCTATAAACCTGTTCAAGGCAATCTAGAAGCATTATTACGAGATACACAAAAGCTAACCTATAAACACGTTATAAAGGCAGACAATATATTGGAGCAGCCCTATATCAATGTAAAACAAGGGGTTTACGGCATGTTTTACCGCTTGGGAGGAAATGCAGCTACTAATGCAAATTTTTATGTCACAGACAGCACCCATCATTTTTTGAGTGGTTCGATGTACTTTTATGCCAAACCCAACTTTGATTCCATCATGCCCGCTGCCGATTATATAAAAAACGATATGCAAAATCTTATAGAGACTTTGCAATGGAAATAAAAAATGGGCAATCCTTTCGAATCGCCCATTGGTACTTTGTTGTAAGGTATTTTAAGCTTACAGACTTACTTTTATCGCGGTAACTTTATACGTTTTCCCATCGGCACACGACTCAACGAATTGTTTTAATTGACTCGTTGACAATTTATCGGCATCAAAATGAACCGTGGCTTGTTTTTTTTCAAAATCTACTTTCGCTTTTTGAACACCCGGAGTTTCGGCTAATTTCTCTTCAATCGTTTTGGCACAACCAATAGCACACGTCATCCCTTCTACTTGGAACGAAACTACTGTTGGTTTAACAACGGAAGCTTTAGCATTTAAAGCTGTTTCTGAACCTGAGGAAGCCGAAGACTCTTGCTTACAAGAAGTAATTAGCAGTAAAGACCCGGCAAAAAAAGCTACAATTTTTGATGCATTCATACTTTTGAAATCAATTTATAAAACAAAATTAAAATAATTTTTAAACGGACTTTCATAAAATAATGCCAATTTTGCAGCATAAACGTTTAAAAAATATGTCCAATCAACATGTAAAATGGCTTTTCCTTATTGTATTAGCCTTAATTTGGGGAAGTTCATTTATACTCATAAAACGCGGACTTATTGGCCTAACACCACTTCAATTGGGTGCGGCTCGAATTACATTTTCTTCGGTATTTTTATTGATCATCGGTTTTGGAAGTCTACGCGATATAAGGCACTATCAATGGAAGTACATTGCCTTAACATCACTTTTTGGCACATTTATTCCCGCTTTTCTTTTTGCAATCGCTCAAACGCAAATTAGCAGTTCGGTAAGTTCTATCTTAAATTCACTAACTCCTTTAAACACCTTACTCATAGGAGTTGTCGCTTTTGGACTCACATTCAAGCGCGCACAAATAATAGGCGTATTAATTGGTTTGGCAGGGACACTTTTATTAATTATTAATGGTATGCTATCTCATCCCAACCAAAATTACAGCTACACCCTTTTGGTATTGATTGCTTCTTTATGTTATGCAACCAACGTTAATTTAATCAAAAAACACCTTTCAGATGTAAGGCCTTTAAGTATTACAACTGGAAATTTTTTAGTCATGTTAGTTCCCGCGGCGTCTATTCTATTTGCTACATCGATACATGACCATCTTGGAGAAATAAAAATTCAAAACGCACTCTTTTTTGTGATGATTTTAGGGGTTGTTGGAACGGGTTTAGCCAATATACTATTTTACAAATTGATACAAATTTCGTCTCCGGTTTTTGCTACTTCGGTAACGTATTTGATTCCGGTTGTGGCAACTATTTGGGGATTATATGACGGAGAATCCCTTTCTGCTGTTCAAGGTATCGGTGCTTTAATTATACTAACAGGGGTTTATCTATCAAGTAAAAAATAAAAAGACCGCCATTACTGACGGTCTAATTTTATTAATGATTTCTATTTTTATTGGAAATCTGCGTCGGTAACTCCTTCGTTAATTTTCACTTCAGAAATTTTAACTTCAATATCTCTACCAGCCATAGAAAGTACAATGATATAAGGAACCTTTATCCCTTTTACCTCTTTATAATCAGAATATAAAATCGACTGGGTTGATTTTTGTCCGTTACGCTCTTGCGTAGTTGAGGAACCTAATCGCAACCCTGTTTTTACATCATAGTAGTACGTAGTTTTACCATTTTTAACCGCATAAGCATCGGCGCCATTAAACGGCTCAATTCCGTCCAATACAACATCTGATTTTTTAACTAATGCCAATTCTTCAAAAGTACCTGCAATTGCTTTCTTTTCTGCAAATTCTTCAGCGGTTAGATCTTTTTTCTGACCTTGACCTGAGTTATAACCCGATTTATCAGCAATGACTTGCTTAGATAACTCCATCATACCTGTTAACTCCAATTTGGACATCGTTCTTCCTTTATTATCGCGTTTAGTAATATAGGCTAACGGAGCAGGAGCGCCTTCTATTTCAGAAGAACCTGTTACAAATATTGATTTTACACCCGCAACTGCTTTTTCACCTCCAATAGCTTTGATATAATTATCCATTACCGTTTTTACAGTAATTCCAGCCGGAATAGGCAATTTCATTTTTGGTTTCTCTGTTGGAGTTCCAAATTTATCAAAGTAGAACATTGGAATTTTTAATTTTTCCAATGCAGGGATTACCTCGCTACCTTTACCTGTAACAATAATTCTGAGGTTATCTGCCAATACATACTTATTCATTACACGCATAACATCTTCAGCAGTTACGGCTTCAATGTTTTTAATGTAATTTTCATAAAAATCAGCAGGCAAACTTTCAGTTTCAATATTTAACGCATAACGCGCTACCGTTTGTGGTTTTTCGACTTGCATTACAAAACGACCAATATACCCGGCTTTAACATTTCTTAGGGCCTCATCGGTAACTTTTTCGGTACGAATACGCTTGATTTCTTTCATAATCTCAACAACCGCACTATCGGTTACCGCGTTACGAACTTGCGTATTGGCTTTAAACTTACTCATCATGTACTTATTCACACCCACGTTTGAGCGTGCACCATAAGTCCAACCATGTGCTTCACGCAAATTCATATTTAAGTAACTATTAAAATCGCCTCCTAAAACTTGATTGGCAATAATTACTGGGAAAAAATCGGGATCCGATAATTTTAAATTTACCGCATTTACCACAGAAATTTCCGACTGAACAGCGTTTGGCATGTCTACGAAATTAATTTGGGTAAACTGAACATTACTTGGAGACGTATACGTAATTTGTGGAGCTGTTGCTTTGGTCCAGTCTTCAAATAATTGGGTAACCGTCTTTTTTACCTCTTTAAATTTAACATCCCCAATAACAACCAAATAGGCTTTTTCAGGAACAAAATACGTGCTGTAATTTTTCTTTACATCGTCTAAGGTTACATTCTTGATGGTTTCTTCTGTCAAGTATTCCCCGGCAGGGTGATTTTTACTATACACCAATACATTTTCTACACGACCGGCAACTGCAGGTACACTTTTCTCTTGAGTTTTTAAGCCTTCGATTAACTTATCGCGTTCTTTATCAAATTCCTCTTGCGTAAAATTGGGCATTAACGAACCTTCTGCCATTAATTCCAAAATACGTTTTGAATATTTTGATAAACCACTAGCATAAGCACCGCTCGAACTGAAACTAATGTCAGCGCCTAAGAAGTCAATTTCTTCATTGAACGCATCTTTAGGGGTTTTGGTAGTCCCCATCCCCATCAAACTGCTGGTCAAGTTGTCAATACCTTTTTTATTGCCTTCTGCAAATGGTGCATTATCAATGGTCAAACTGAAGGAAACACGAGGTAGTTTATGGTCCTCAACAACCATAACTTTCAACCCGTTGGGTAATGAAAAAATTTCTGGTTTTTTTATTTTAATAATTGGAGCTGGTCCAGGTTTCGGTTGGGATCGGTCTTGTGCTTGCATAGTTATTGTTAAAAACAAGCTGGATAGAAGTATAATAGATTTTCTCATGATAAGTCAATTATTTAGATTCAGCTTTGTCTTTTGCAGGAATATAGTCCAAAATTAAGCGCTGATTTGGGTTTAAATATTTTTTCGCAATGTCACGAATTTCTTCACGAGTAATCGAACGGTACATTTCAATTTCCGTGTTAATTAAATTTACATCCCCATATAATAAATAGTACGAAGCTAAATTTTCAGCGACACCTTCTACATTAGAATTACTGTTAACATAATTATTTTCAAATTTGTTTTGTAACTTTTGGTAGTCTGGAATTGAAATCAAATCCGTTTGTAACTTTACAATTTCTTCATCAATTTCTTTAATTAAGCCTTGAGATGTTGCATCACCTTGAGGCATACCATAAAGGATATACATTCCGTAATCTTCTTGCGAATAATTGAATGCACCAATTTGAAGGGCCATTTTCTTATCATCTACGATTTTTTTGTACAATTTTGAACTATTTCCATCGCTCAAATACGATGAAATCATGTCCAAAATACGCGCATCACGTGTTTTCATAGAAGGAGTACGATAGGATGCTACCACCATTGGCTTTTGAATGTTGGGATCCTCGTATGTAGCATGCATCTCTTGTGTAATTGGATCTTCAACAAATTGCTCTCTTTTGATTTCTTCACCGCGAGGAATAGGAGCAAAATATTTATTAATCCATTCTTTTGCTTTTGCAATATCAATTTGACCCGCTACAACCAATACCGCGTTGTTTGGTGAATAATATTTTTTGTTAAACGCTTGAAACTCCTCTAGGGTAGAAGCATCTAAGTGTTCCATAGAACCGATAGTTGCCCAACGATAAGGATGTTTGAAAAACATATTGCGTTTTACTTCTGCGATCAACTGCCCGTAAGGTTGGTTATCTACACGTAAACGCTTTTCTTCCTTAACTACTTCATTTTGGGTATCAACACCAATTTGGTTGATAACTGG
>Ga0315905_10001284_pt1 | contig 26932 bp, 23 predicted proteins | sample LakEriMetagenome_5_FD_203522 | JGI IMG/M metagenome (GOLD analysis project Ga0315905, IMG submission 203522) | Freshwater fungal communities from buoy surface, Lake Erie, Ohio, United States - Buoy 4 MA121 | ecosystem: Environmental > Aquatic > Freshwater > Lake | place: USA: Lake Erie, Ohio...
TTTTTGATTCCAATTGCGTGGTTACTGTTTTTGGCTGGCGGAATGCTGGGAATTGTAACTTTTATCATTCGTCGTTTTAAGTCCCGTTCTGCATCCTAAGCGTGACGCATAACGGATAAACTAGGCGTTATGACGCGCTACGGATCCATGTATGGCCCAAACATCACCTTCTTAGGTGTCGATGAATGCGACATCGAAGTCCCAGCTTCATTTGCTGATGCTGATGTTGTAATTGTGGGAGCGCCATTTGATGGTGGCACCAGCTACCGTTCCGGGGCTCGCTTTGGCCCTAAGGCTATGCGTGAAGTTTGCAATGAAGAACACAATGGTTCTCGCGAGAGTATGGCGCTGCGCGTCAATGGCCTTAAAGATCTTCGGGTTTATGACATGGGCGACGTCGAGATGTATTCCGGTGACGCAGTTAAGTCTTGTGAAAACTTAGAAAAAGTCATTGAAAAGATTGCTGCTTCCGGCGCAATTCCTTTAGTACTTGGTGGGGATCACACCGTTACTTGGCCAAACGTCACTGGTGTTGCTCGCGGCGCAGACATGTGGGGACGAGTTGGAGTTATTCACTTCGATGCTCATGCTGACACTGGTGACATTGCCTTTGGATCATTAGTTGGCCACGGGCAACCAATGCGTCTGCTGATTGACAGCGGCGCAGTGCGCGGCGATCGGTTTATTCAAGTTGGACTTCGTGGCTATTGGCCACCGCCAGACATCCTGGATTGGATGGCAGCCCAAGGTATGCGCTCGTATGAAATGACCGAGATTGTGCATCGTGGGTTAAAAGAATGTATTGATGAAGCAATTGAGCTTGCATTACAAGAATGCGATGCGATTTACCTCAGCGTTGATATCGACGTCGTTGACCCAGGTTCCGCGCCGGGAACGGGAACACCAGAACCAGGTGGCCTAACTTCGCGAGAGCTTCTCGACACAGTTCGCAGAATGGCTTACCAACTTCCGATTGTTGGTGTAGACGTGGTTGAAGTCAGCCCACCTTATGATCACGCGGACATCACTGCACTGCTTGGTAACCGAGTTGTCCTTGAAGTTCTTTCGGGCATGGCACGGCGTCGTAAAGATGCTCGCGATGGCACTACCTGGAATCCAGGTCAACCAATCCTTGACGGCCGTTAAATTGTTCCGTTATCAAGACCCTTTAAGACTTCTTGAGCCCTGACTCGCAGTTCGGGTAAATCGCTCAAACGTTTCAATCCATTTACTTGTTGGCCCATGCGATGGTTCTTTGCAAACGCATCTTTGTTTCTGTCAAGGAAGTCCCAATACAAAGTTGTAAACGGGCAGGCATTGTCGCCAACGCGCAGCTTCGGATCGTAATCGCAACCTTTACAAGACTGAGTCATTCGATTTATGTAAGCACCGCCTGCTGCATATGGCTTTGTCATTAACTTCCCGCCATCCGCATGCAGACCCATTCCGATCACATTGGGAACCATTACCCATTCAGTTGCATCAATGAACTGCTCGCGCATCCAGTCAAGAAATTCCAGCGGCTTAGTTCCAGTTATCAGCGCCAAATTACTCAAAATCATCAATCGTGGAATGTGATGAGTCCAAGCTCTGGTTTCTATGTCAGAAACGATCGTCTTAACGCAATTCATTTTGGTTGTGCTTGAATCCTGAAACAGTGGAAGTAGTTTTCGTTCTGCACCCAGTTGATTATTTTCGCGATACTCAGCGCCTAAGTGCCAATACATTCCGTTTAGATATTCCCGCCATCCGATGATTTGTCGAACGAAAGCCTCCACTGAACCAATTGGGGCGTGGCCTGCGTGGTATTCCAGTAAAACTGCATCAATAACTTCGGAGGCATGAAGCAAACCGTTGTTGAGATAGGGGCTAAGCAGCGAATGATGTAACGCCCAGCTGTCTGCTGATACTGCATCTTCGTACGGACCAAAATCCACCAGACTTGTTTTTATAAAGTGAGTCAACTGCGCAAGGGCGCCCGCGCGAGTGGTAGCCCAAGTCTTAGTTGGTTCCATTCCAAGTTCAGCACACACTTCCAGGTCTATTTCGTCTCGCTCATGTTCCAGATAAGTTGGCCAGGTGTAATTCTTGGGTGGAGGTAGTCGATTATCTTTATCAAAATTCCAAACCCCAGTATCTGGTTTTCCATCTTCAACCATGATATTTAACCGGATTCGTTGCGCTCGATAAAAAGTTTCCATTAGAAATGACTTTTGCTTTTCTGCCCAGATTTTGAAATCAACACGTGAAGTTAAGAAAAAATCATTGGGCACATATTGCACTCCAAATTCTTGGAGTTGGCTGAACTGTTTAAACGAGGAAGGTTCAGCAGAATAAATAGGTAGCCCACCCACATTCTTTTGAACCTTCTTTAGGCCATCGATAGTTGTTGGACTTTTTAGGTAAGTAACTTCAAACCCAGCCAGTTCTAGTTCTTTAACAAAATGCCGAGCTGAGGAAATCAAGAAGAACAAGCGCTCATTGTGCCATGGTCGACCAGAAGTCATCCGGGCGCTTTCAATTAAGACAATGTGATCATTCTTAGGATTGGCATCCCTCAAAACTCCGTAGTTGAGATTTAGGTGATCAAAGGGGATGTAGAGAATTCGCTTGGTCACTTTGATTTACATTTCTCGGAGCAATACTTAACACTTTCCCAGTCGCGCTGCCACTTTTTGCGCCACTCAAACTCCAGGCCACACGACGCACAGACCTTTGGGGCAAATCCATTTTTGGTCTGAGCAACTCGGGGCATAATCCAAATATAGAGAGGATTGGAAAGTGCTGCATGGGGACAGGGAAGTTGAGAACATCCTGCTTTGAGAGTCAAAGTCTTGCTCAAAATGGAATCTACTGAGATGTACCTTCATTTAGGCAACGAAAAATCTTTGACTATTTGAGTACGCCCGAGAGGACTCGAACCTCCAACCGACAGGGTAGAAACCTGGTGCTCTATCCATTGAGCTACGGGCGCATTGCTAACGGGAAACCCGCGAGCGATCCAATTCTATCTGCGGGAAACCACCTGTGTTTTGCGCACGTTAGACTCATGTTCATGGCTGAGTTCATTTATACCCTTTCAAAAGCACGTAAAGCCCACGGCGACAAGGTCATTTTGGATGACGTAACCCTGTCGTTCTTGCCTGGCGCCAAAATCGGTGTTGTTGGCCCTAACGGTGCTGGTAAGTCCACATTGTTAAAGATCATGGCTGGTGTCGAGAAGATCTCCAACGGTGATGCCATGTTGTCCACCGGTTACACAGTTGGCATGTTGGCCCAAGAACCACACTTAAATGAGTCAAAGAACGTAATCGAGAACGTCCAAGAAGGCGTTGCCGACACTATGGCGATGCTTGCACGCTTCAACGAAGTGTCAACACAAATGGCTGATCCGGATGCTGACTTTGATTCCTTGATGGCCGAAATGGGAACTCTGCAAGAGGCCATCGATCACAAGAATGCCTGGGATCTTGATAACCAGCTTGAGCAGGCAATGGATGCGCTTCGTTGCCCACCAAGTGATGCTGATGTCAGTGTGCTTTCCGGTGGTGAGCGCCGCCGCGTAGCGCTGTGCAAACTTCTATTACAACAGCCTGACCTATTGCTTTTAGATGAACCAACTAACCACCTTGATGCCGAGAGCGTTAACTGGCTAGAACAACACTTAGAAAAATACCCTGGAACTGTTATTGCGATCACTCACGATAGATACTTCCTCGACAACGTTGCGCAATGGATTCTTGAGCTTGATCGCGGCCGCGCGTATCCATACGAAGGTAACTACTCGACATATTTGGAAAAGAAGCAAGCTCGCCTAAAAGTTGAAGGCGCAAAAGATGCAAAACTTTCTAGGCGCCTACAGGAAGAACTTGAATGGGTTCGTTCCAATGCCAAGGCTCGTCAAACCAAGAGCCGGGCACGTCTTGATCGCTACGAAGAGATGGCAATCGAAGCCGAAAAGACTCGCAAGATGGATTTTGAAGAAATTCAGATTCCACCCGGCCCACGTTTGGGTAACGTCGTAATCGAAGCTGACAAATTAGGTAAAGGTTTTGGCGATCGCATCTTGATGGACGAACTTTCGTTCACTTTGCCACGAAACGGAATCATTGGTGTGATCGGACCTAACGGTGTTGGTAAAACAACTTTGTTCCGAATGATTGTTGCCGCCGCTGAAGGCGACACCAGCGACGCCACAACTCAACCAGACTCAGGAATGCTTCGAGTTGGCGAAACTGTGAAGCTTTCTTACGTTGACCAGAGCCGTTCGGGTCTAGATCCAACCAAAAACGTTTGGGAAGTTGTTTCCGATGGTTTGGACTGGATCAAAGTTGGCGCCGTTGAAATGCCATCGCGGGCCTACATTGGTGCGTTTGGATTCAAGGGCCCAGATCAACAAAAACCATCAGGTGTGCTTTCTGGTGGTGAGCGAAATCGCTTAAATCTGGCTTTAACTTTGAAGCAGGGTGGAAACGTTTTACTACTTGACGAACCAACTAACGATTTAGATGTTGAAACCCTGGGATCCTTGGAAAACGCGTTACTTGAATTTCCAGGGTGCGCCGTGATCACATCACACGATCGCTGGTTCCTGGATCGGATTGCAACCCACATCTTGGCTTACGAAGGCGATTCAACTTGGTTCTGGTTTGAGGGCAACTTCGAGTCTTATGAAAAGAACAAGATTGATCGGTTGGGCGCAGATGCTGCTAGACCGCATCGCGCAACGTATCGCAAACTAACTCGAGGTTAGTCAGTGACTGCATTAACAATTCCAGTGCAATTGCGTTGGGGTGACATGGATATCTTCAAGCACATTAACAATGTTGCTTATGTTGGTTATCTGGAGGATGCTCGCGTTGCGCTGTTGGCAAATGCTGGCTTTGCACCTGACCTTGATGGGTTCGGTCAACTAGTAGTCCGCCACGAGATTGATTACGTTAAGCCGCTGGTGTTTCAACCAGAACCAATTGAGATGACGGTTTGGATTGAATCAATGGGTAACACATCGTACGTAATTGGTTATTCATTGCACGATGGTGAAATTGAATACCTGCGAGCTAAAACCACGATGGTGTGTATGGATATGGAACGTGGCCGACCAGGTCGAATCCCACCTGAACTTCGGGAAACCTACACCCGCTTAATGCGTAGTTAATTTAGCTTTCTCGGCCTGGGCAAGTGTTGGGATCTTCTTGAGCAAGAACATGCAGGCTGCGGCAACAAGGCAGAGGATCGCAGCTGTGTACCAAGCGATTTCGTAGTCACCGTTTGTCTCGCGAACCCACCCTGCAAATGAAGCCGCAATTGCAGCGCCAATCATGTGAAATGCAAAGACCCAACCGTAGACCACGCCTGAACGCGCGACACCAAAGTATTCCCGACACAGTTGAATTGTCGGTGGCACTGTGGCAATCCAGTCGAGGCCATAGAAAACTATGAAAAAGATTAGTGGGGGATTAACGTCTGGCCCAAGGACTACTGGGATTGTTAACAGCGCTAATCCGCGCATGCCATAGAAAAAGACAAGTAGCCAAATCGAGCTAACTTTGTCTGTTAGATAACCCGAGCCAATCGTTCCGATCAGATCAAAGATTCCAACGATTGCCAAGAGCGAAGCTGCCGTCGTAGCCGGCATACCGTGATCATGCGCAGCTGGAATAAAGTGTGTTCCGATTAGGCCATTGGTTGACCAACCACAAACAAAAAACGTAAACGCCAATACCCAAAATGCTGGGTGTCGCATCGATGTGACCAAAATTTCAATCGCGCCGCGCGCAGTTGCTGGCGCAGCTGGACCCATTTCAGGTTCTTCGGTTGCGCCGTAGGGTAATAGGCCAACGTCCGATGGCCTATCCCGCAGAAAGATAAAGACGATAGGCGCGAGTACTGCGCAAAATGCAGCAACAGTAATTGAGGCACTTCGCCAGCCATTTGAAGAAATCATAAAAGTTAGTAACGGCAAAAAAACCATTGAACCGGTTGCATACCCGGCTGAAAACATTCCAGTAACAAGTCCTCTGCGCTGCACAAACCAGCGGTTAGCAACTGCGGCGCCAAACACTAGAGCCAGACAGCCAGTTCCAAAACCAACAAACAAGCCCCACAGCACAACCAAGTGCCAGCTTTGCGTCATCAACGTTGTTAAGTAGAGACCGGTTGCGACTAAAAGTAGGGCTGATCCAACAACCCGACGCATCGAAAAGCGTTCAATCAAAGTTGCCGCAAATGGGGCAGTAATTCCATACATCAAAAGGTGAAGTGCAACTGCGCCAGAAGTCAGACTTCGGGACCAACCAAATTCCTCTTCAAGAGGTACCAGCATGACGCCAGTAGTTGACCTAAACGCTGCAGCAGAAATTAATGTCAGGAAAGTTATCGCAACTATCCACCAAGCTCGATGTATCCGAGAGACCGCAGTGAACATGTTGCAAGGCTATCGGTCACACAGAATCTTTATCTGGAGTTAAGGAGTATTTACCAAGCTGTGCGCTGCTGAGACCAAATAGGTCCAAAGTTGTTCTCGCAACTTTTCATCCATTGGAATTTGGGAAAGCGAGGCATGCATGTGATAAATCCATCGGTCGCGGGCGTCATCGTCAATTACAAATGGCATGTGACGCATACGAAGTCGAGGATGGCCACGCTCGGCCTGGTAAGTCGATGGACCACCCCAGTACTGCTGTAAAAACAGTGTCAGGTGTCGACGGGATTCCGTTAAGTCCTGATCCACATACATCGGACGCAAAACTTCGTCTGCCTCAATACCTACATAAAAACCATCGACCAGTTTGACGAAGAAATCTTCGCCACCGACTGCATCAAATAGTGTTTGCTCCACGCCTCTAGTTTGCCGTACTTGGCAAGGCAGCCTTAGCATCCAACTTGCTGGCAGCGTTGGTTATATTCCTCACCATAGAGCCAAAGACAAATCCGTGAAACGGCCAGACTGACCACCAGTACGCATGACCTGCCAAACCTTTTGGATGGTAAATAGCATGCTGGTGATACATGGTTTCGCCAGCCTCATTTTTTTCAACTCGCAGTTCTAACCAAGCAAGTCCTGGCATGTGCATCTCGGCTCGAAGTCTGAGTAATTCTCCTGGGACACATTCCTCAACCCGCCAGAAATCCACAATTTCGCCGGCGAGCAACTTATTGGGATCTCGCCGGCCACGGCGAATTCCTGGGCCTCCAAAAAATCGATCGATAAGTCCACGAGTTTCCCACGCTAATGGGAGGGAATACCAACCATTTTCGCCGCCAATACCTTCGATAATTCGCCAAAGCGATTCTGGTGTTGAATTCGAAACAACGTAGCGATCGTCGGTGTACAGCGAGCCACCTGCCCAATCGGGATCAGTAGGAAGTGGATCACTTGGCTCTCCAGCCATAGAAGCTGAAGACCAGCGGGAAGTTACGTTTGCCTGCTTGATTCGAGTCAGCGCAATAGCAACGGAGTCTTCAAATCCAAGTAAGCCCTCAGGTGGATCTGGAATGTATTGCTTGATGTCATGTTCGGCGCAAATCACTTCAGTTTTCAAACTATCAACCAAAGGTCGAGCAATATTTTTTGGCACCGGAGTCACCAAGCCAATCCAGCGCGCAGAAAGACCGGGGGACAAAAGGTTGATTGGCAGGATGATTCGCTTGCGAAGGCCAGCAACTTTTGCATAACCATGCATCATTTTTTGATATGTCAGAACGTCAGGTCCACCAATATCAAATGTGCGATTCAACCCGGCTGGAAGGTTACGAGACTCAATCAAGTAACGCAGTACATCGCGAATTGAGATTGGCTGGATTTTTGTGCGCACCCAGCGCGGAGTGATCATTGCAGGAAGACGTTCGGTCAAGTAACGAAGCATTTCGAATGAAAGACTTCCAGATCCGATGATTACCGCAGCTCCAAAGGCAATGGTTGGTACTCCCGAACTTAAGAAAATGTTTCCAACTTCTGCGCGTGACCGCAAGTGTGGTGAAAGTTTTGGATCATTTTGTAATCCGCCCAAGTAAACAATTTTGCCTACTTTGTTTGCTTTGGCAGCCTGAGCAAAGACCTCAGCGGTATGCCGCTCAGTTTCTTCAAAGTCACCCGGACTTCCAATGGCATGAATCAAGTAATACGCAACATCGACGCCTCGAAGTGCCTCATCGCACACATCAGGGTCATCTGCGGTGCCGGCAACGATCTCGACTTGGTCATGCCATGGATGTTGCGAAATACGCTCGGGATGCCTAACGAGTACTCGAACTCGCACGCCCTCTGCAAGTAAGCGCGGGATTAGCCGGCCACCGATATATCCAGTAGCTCCAGTTACAAGGCAAAGTTGGGTCATACCTAATTCTTACGGGTAACTAGGCAACGCGCAGGTTGGCGCTACCTACTTCTCCCAATTGGTGTTTTGGCTATGGTTCGCCACATTCAAAATTTCACCATTTCTTACATACCAAAGCACACCGGCTTCGTCTCGAACTTTAGTAGTTCGCAGTGCCACCGCCTCGACTCTGCCCTTAACGGTTCCGAATTCAACAACGTCACCGATTCCGAATTGATCCTCGAGAATTAAGAAGAGTCCAGAAATAAAATCCTTGACTAAGGTTTGTGCGCCAAAGCCCAGTGCTACGCCGGCGATTCCAGCACTGGCAAGAAGTGGACCAATGTTCACACCGAAAACTGAAAGTACCATTAGGGCAGTGGTACCCCAGATAACAATGGATGTGAACGTATTCAACACGGTAGAGATAGTCTCGCTTCTTTGGTCGCGCCGCTCGCTCGCGCCAAAGGCCTTTCTAAGTACCCGATTACTTGCCCGCACCACTAAATTACGGGACACAAAAGCAACCAAGATAATTACGATTATCTTTAGGGGTTCACCCAGTAGCCAAGCGAGAAATTCTGAATAAGTCATACCTCTATTTTGGCGACAATCATGTGGCTTGTCTTGGGTCGTAGTCGTGTCGAAAGATGTTTATCGTAAAGTAGAGACATGAAGTCAAGCATTCGCCGCCTTTGGTCCAGTTCATCAGCCGTTGCAATTTTGGTTTTAACATCCACTTCACCAGCATTTGCCGAATCAACTAAACGTGATGATGGCGATCAGCCAGGTGAACCGATGGGAACACTTAACGCAATTCTTTGGTTCGTGGTGCTGCCGCTGACCATCTACGGAATCATCGCCCTATTGACTATGGGACCTAGCTGGACCAGCGCAGCGCGCAAATCAACTCGGGACGGCTACTTAGACGACCCAACACTTGCCGAGCGTGAAGTTTCAGGTAGTGAACGTAACAAAATCGGTTACTAACCAAGCTCCAAGTTCGACTTACTACTTGTCAACCGCTTGACAGCGCAATGAGCGAGCTACGTTATCGCGTAATTCTCGAATTAATCGGATCGCACCAACATCACTTGAACCAGCGATAAATGCGTCGGCCTTGGCCAAGATTTCCGGTGAGCCAAGTAAAGATGGAAATAAACCTAAAGTAAGCGTTTGAGCAATTTCGTTAGTGCGAGTTTCCCAAACTTCAGCAATAACTGCGAAGTACTTGTCGACGAATGGTGCCAATAATTCACGCTGATCAGGTTGCGCGAAGCCGCCAACAGTTGATTCAAGTAGCGCATTAGCAAGATTATGATTTTCAATCACTGCCTTCCACGCATTTAACTTTGCCTCAGCCGTAGGAATGCCAGCGCGCGCTGATGCAGCTTGGCGCTGACCACCTGCAGTGTTGTCACGTTCTAGTTCCTCATCAATTGCAGTTTCAGCCAATTCACCAAGTGCAACTAGGCGAGAAACAAATTGCCAACGAAGATCTGTATCAACTTCCAAGCCCGCAGGAGTAGCGCTGCCATCTAGCCAGCCAGCAATGAGTGCAATGTGTTCTTTAGTTCTGGAAATCCCGGCTATGTTTTTAACGAAAGCAAGCTGGTGATCGCTACCAGGTTCAGTTTTTGCGAGCGCCTCAATCAATGAAGCAGCCAAAGCATCACGATTTGCTGCGCGGTTTTCTGGATTACCAAATTGTTCTATCGCTGATCGAGCTTGCAGTAGCAACTGTTGTGCCACACCGATTTCGATACTGCCAAGATCTGCTCCCAGCACCATGTTTAAGTAATCTGTCGTGCGCATTTCGGCATCCCGAGTCATATCCCAGGCTGCACCCCAAATCAGGGCCCGGGAAACCCTGTCTTCGATATCTCGTAACCCAGTTGCCGAAGTTTGAGCCGACTTTTCATCCAAGCGAATCTTCACAAATGTATAATCGCCATCGTTAAGCAGCAGTAAATCCGCGGCTGGCTGACCAACTAATTGTGGAACTTCAGTCCGTGCGCCATCGACGTCGATTTCGATCCGACTATCACGCTTGATCGTTGAACCAGATCGGTTATACAGCCCAATTCCAATGTGATGTGGGCGAAGTAATTGATCCACGCCTTCGGGAGCCACAGGTGGCTCTTGAATCACGACAACTGATTTGTATTTTCCGTCTTCGATTTCGATTTCTGGCCGCAGCGTATTTACCCCTGCAGTTTGTAGCCAACGTTGGGTCCAGTCTTGTAAGGATCGACCACTTGCGGCTTCAAGCTCAACTAACAAGTCAGTTAATTCAGTATTTCCCCAAGCATGCTTCTTGAAGTATTCGCGAATTCCGGCAAAGAAAGCATCCTCGCCAACCCAAGCAACCAATTGTCGAAGCGCAGATGCGCCCTTTGCATAAGTAATGCCATCGAAGTTAACTTCGACTGCGTCTAAGTCGAACATGTCCGCAACGATTGGGTGAGTGGTTGGAAGTTGATCTTGGCGGTAACCCCAAGCCTTACGCTGGTTTACGAAGTTAACCCACGCTTCGGTGTATTGAGTTGCTTCAACTGATGCATGATGCGCAGCCCATTCGGCGAAGCTTTCATTTAGCCATAGGTCATCCCACCACTTCATGGTGACCAAATCGCCAAACCACATGTGAGCCATTTCGTGCAGAACCGTATTGGCCCGCTGTTCGTAAGTAGCGCGCGTTACTTTACTGCGGAATACATAACTTTCATGATGGGTAACACAGCCAGCATTTTCCATTGCACCAGCATTAAATTCTGGGACAAATAGTTGATCGTATTTTTCAAATGGGTAACCATAATCAAACGCTTCTTCGAAGTACTTAAAGCCTTGTTTGGTGACGGTAAACAGATCCTCTGGATCAAGGTATTCCGAAAGCGAGCTGCGGCAAAACAAGCCAAGGGGGTAAGTTCCAAACTTTCCTTGGTATTCATCTCGAACTTCGTAGTAAGGACCGGCAACGATTGCCGTTATGTAAGTAGACATTTTCTTAGTGGCAGGAAATTCCCACTTTGCAATTCCGTCACGCACTGAAGATGGCGTGGGAGTTGTTGAATTACTGGTAACTTTCCAATGATCTGGTGCGGTTACTGAGAATGTAAATGTTGCCTTGATGTCGGGTTGGTCAAAGCAGGCGAAAACCCGCCGAGCATCGGCAATTTCGAATTGGGTGTAAAGATAAACCTCGTCATCAACTGGATCAATGAAGCGATGCATTCCTTCGCCAGTGTTCATGTAAGTGGCTTCGGCTTCAACGACAAGTACGTTATGTGCCTTTAAATTATGAAGTGGAATTCGAAAGCCATCATGTGTTGAGGTATCCAGGGATTCACCATTTAGTTCGATTCGCTGCACCTTTGGAGCGATGAAATCTATCCAAGTTGAGTTACCCTCGCGGGCAGTGAAGTGAACCGTTGTCCGACTACCAAAAGTGTCATCACGGGTTGATAGATCTAGGTCCACCTCGTAGTTCTGGGCTTGAACGACTGCGGAACGCTCACTTGCTTCCAACCGAGTGATGTTGGTGCTGGACATTATGACTCCCGTTGATTTGCCTGAATGACTCCATCTTGACACCTGATGCAAGTACGCGCAGATGCGGGTCTAATCTGAATTCATGACTGAAACAAACATCACTGCAGATTTTTGGTTTGATCCGATTTGCCCATGGGCTTGGATTGCCTCGCGCTGGATGCTCGAAGTTGAGCAAGTTCGCCCAGTAACAACCAATTGGCACGTCATGTCGTTGGCTGTATTAAACGAAGGTCGCGAGCTCCCTGAAAAGTATGTTGACTTAATGAAGCGCGCCTGGGGACCAGTTCGAGTTGTGATTGCCGCAGAGCAAAAGCATGGCGCAGAAGTTGTTGGACCGCTTTACACCGCACTTGGCACTCGAATTCATGATCAAGGTCGCGGTGATGATTACTTGCCTGTGATTGCCGAAGCCTTGGCCGAATGTGGACTCGAGGCAAACTTGATCGAAGCAGCCGACTCAACAGATTTTGATGCGGCCCTGAATACCAGCCACCACGCAGGTATGGACCCAGTCGGTATGGATGTTGGAACGCCAGTTATTCACGTCAACGGGACAGCATTCTTTGGCCCAGTAGTTTCACCAATTCCTCGAGGTGAAGCAGCAGGCAAGCTGTGGGACGGTGTAGTACTTGTTGCCAGCACAGATGGTTTCTTTGAATTGAAGCGAACTCGCACCAGAGATCCAATTTTCGATTAAGTTTTGCTCAACGACAATGAAGAGGTAAAAATGCGCGTTCATTTAGCAACTGATCATGCCGGACTTGAGTTCAAGGACGAGTTAACTCGACACCTAACCGGCAAGGGATATGAAGTTGTAGATCATGGCGCATATGAATACGACGCCGAAGATGACTACCCAGCATTTTGTATCGCGGCTGCGCAAGCCGTAGCTGCCGAGCCGGGCTCGCTAGGTGTAGTTTTTGGTGGCTCTGGAAACGGCGAACAAATTGCAGCAAACAAAGTTGTTGGTGTTAGAGCGGCACTTGCCTGGAGCATTGCAACTGCCCAACTTGCCAAAGAACACAATGACGCAAACGTTGTAGGTATCGGCGCTCGTCAACACTCACAAGAAGAAGCATTTGCAATCATCGAAGCATTTTTAGAAACTCCGTTTAGCCAAGCTGAACGTCACATCCGCCGAATCGGGCAGATTGCTGAGTACGAATCTCGCTAGTGGTTACACGTGCAAGGTTTACTTGCATCACCGTTGCAACGCAAACAAGTTGCCATTGACGGCGCAACATCCATCGCGGGGCTTCGCTTAAAGAAACCTGTTGGCTTCAACATGAATCCGATTCTTTCAACTGGCATAACTGGCCAGTCCTCAATCCTTGGAATGTGATTAACGCCGAATACGTACCACATAACAACATCTTCATTAACTAGATTTCGATTCTGCTTCGTCCACTCTGGTAATCCAGCCCCACCTTCATGCTGGAATGGATACTCCCCAGCGGGGTATCGTTCTTGGCGGCGATTAGGTGTCACCCATAGATGTTGATACATGAAAGCTGCCCGCTTGCCGATAACAGAATCAGGAGATGCAAGCGGAAAGGAATTACCCTCAGGAACGAGTTTGAATCCAACGGACTTGTTCATGTGGTTCTTTTTGTTTGGATTAACAATTTTCCAATATCTGCTGGTCATCAAGTTCAGCATGCGACTCGACATGGCTTCATCAGCCAGAACAGTTTCTTGTGTGATGTAGGCACCACCATGAATATTCTCTGGTCCCATTTCTTTGGCAACTGAGTCAACTTCAATGACCGTGTTTTTCTCCCCATCAACATCTAAGTCCAGACGCGCACAAAATGTGTGCTGATGATACGGCGCCCATAGACCAGGTTCGATTTCTGTGGCAGATGGATGGTCAATGCCAGGAGTGTCTGCAAGCGTTAAAACAATTCCAGTTAGTTTGGCTTCAAATTCAATCGAGCCATCTTGATAGAAATACCAAAAATATCCGTACTCGTAGTTATTGATTGTGACGATTGAAGAGACTACAAAACGTCGACCGCGACGAACTTCCACGTGTCCATCAATGTCAACATGCTTCCATAGAATTCCGTGGTCTTCTTCGTGCATACAAATTGCATTTTTGATCTCACGAACATCACCCTCAGGCGTTAGGAGGTGGACATCTTTATACAAGATCTCGCCAAGACAGTCGCAGCCAAGTGTTAAAGAGTTTGTGTAACTACCAAGACCAAACTCACCAGTATCAAAAGCGTTCTTCCGGTAGGTACCTTGACTTGGATCACCGTAAGGAATAACTAGTTCGGCGATCGACAATCGGTAACCAATTCTTCGCTCAACGCCGTTGTCATCAAATCGAACATCATGGATTACTAAACCTTCGCGGTGATCCCAGCCAACACGAAAGTTCCAGCGTTCCCAGTTAACTTTCCAACCATCAACTGTGCAGGAAGCGCCGTCCTTTTGGACTATTTGCAAATCTTTCAAAGTAATGTTGGCACCAGTTTGTGATGCTCGGTAGTCACCAGGTGTCATTGGGATTGGAGTTACTCCACTGTCTTCAATTGCAACTACTTCTTCAGCTTCCAAATCAACAATTGCGTAAAGCCCGTTGATCGGATGCGCATACACATTTGATTCTGGTGTTGGTCGCAACCACATCGGCGTCCAAACGAGTCGCTTTCCATTGTCAAGGTGCTCAGGAATTTGCGCGCCAATTGGCCAGGTCTCGACATATACTTGGGTGTCAGGATCTGTTATGCCTCTTAGTTTTAGCGCATCACGAACGCGAGGGTCTTTAAGAACTGCTCTTACTGCCATTGCAGACTCAGTCATCACAACTGGCGCTTTTGCACCAGAGATCAAGTTCCAACTGATTGCGGCGCCATTCGTGGTGAGCACGCCTTCAAAAACTTGCGAAGTTGGTCGGTGCAGAAATGAGATGCGTGCGGCTCTTTCAAGGTTGGATTGTGGCGTCCAACCTAGAACCTCTGATTTGGATGGCTCAGCCAATTGGCATGTAAGCAAAAGGTATTTCGAGTCGATACCCCAAAGATCACGCGCGTGCTGCATAACGCTTTCAAGTTCGACTTTGGATAACGGATCTAGGGGGTGGGCAAAGCTTGTAGTCATGGGAATAGTTTAGTAAATCAGTCTCCCGAGAGTCGAGCATCCGCATACACAATGTGGACCGATGACCGAGAAGGGTGACCTTGCAATCGATTTTCGATTGGGAAATGAATACAGGCGAACCTTCGGTTCGATCCCGGGCGCCCGCGAGTCGAATGTTCGTGCGAAGCACGAACCGATATACGAGCGGGTGACCGGGATCGAACCGGCATGGCCAGCTTGGAAGGCTGGGGCTCTACCATTGAGCTACACCCGCGTAGCCAATGTTTCAATTGGCTGGAATTTAGACTATCGCATAATTTCTACTAGTATCGAACAGCAAGATCGGGGCGTAGCGTAGTGGCTAGCGCGCCTGCTTTGGGAGCAGGAGACCGAGAGTTCGAGTCTCTCCGCCCCGACTCGTAGTTGTGGAGTCCGTCTTATTTATTAGGGCGGGCTCTACACATCTAACGCCAAATAAAATCGCCTGAAAACTAGGAGAGTCGTGAAGAGCGCCGTAGAAAACATTTCCCCATCACGCATCAAGATCACAATCGAGATGCCGTTTACTGAACTGCAGTCATCCTTGGATTCTGCATATGCGCGCATTAGCTCCCAGGTGAACATCCCAGGATTTAGAAAAGGCAAAATCCCAACTCGCATCATCGACCAGCGCGTAGGCCGCGGTGTTGTCCTTGAAGAAGCCGTAAATGATGCAATTCCATCTGGGCTGGCACAAGCAATGATTGAAAACAAGATTGTTCAACTTGGTCGTCCAGAAGTTGATGTAACAACACTTGATGAAGAAACTGGATTAATTTTCACAGCTGAACTTGATATCCGACCTGAATTTGATCTGCCTAAGTTTGATTCACTAAAGGTCGTCGTTGATGACGCTGAAGTAACAGTGGATCAGGTTGAAGAACAATTGACAGGTCTTCGTGGCCGCTTTGGAGCCTTGAAAGAAGTAACCCGCGCGGCAAAAGATGGCGACGTTCTCTTAGTTGATCTAAGTGGCGACCATGACGGTCAAGTTGTTGAAGAATTGGCTGCTACTGCATTTAGTTACGAACTTGGTTCTGATGACATGGTTCCAGGTTTTGACGATGCAGTTCGTGGCGCTAAGGCCGATGAAGTTCGTCACTTCCTATTCACTCCGTCAGCCGGTCAATGGAGCGGCAAGGGCATCACGGTTGAAGTAAATGTCAAGGCAGTTCGGGAACGCGAATTGCCAGATGCCGATGATGAGTTTGCTCAACTAGCAAGTGAGTTCGACACCATTGGCGAACTTCGTGAAGACGTGCGCTCTCGTCTTGGCCGAGTGCGTTTGATCGAACAGGCTTACCAGGCTCGCGATCTAACCCATGACGCCCTAATGGAAGCAGTGAAGATTGATCTTCCGGATCGCACAATCCAGGATGAAATCGATGCTCACTTTGAAGATGGCCATGGCGACGATGCTCACAAAGCAGAATTTGAAACAAATACCAGAAGTAGTCTTAAGTCCCGCATAGTTCTAGACAAAATTGCTGAAGTTGAAGACTTACAAGTCAACGATGCCGAACTTTCTCAGTGGTTGATGCAAGAAGCTCAGCGCTACAACATGGCGCCAGATCAGTTTGCGGATCAGTTAGTTCAGTCCGGACAGGTGCAAGGCGCAGTTTCTGAAGTTCGCCGCGCAAAGGCACTAGCTCACGTGCTAGAAAATGTCATGGTCGTAGACAAATCTGGAAACAAGATTGATCTTGATTCAGTTCTTCGTGGTGATGAATCCGATGCAGACTTTGACGCCGATTTCGACGCCAGCTCAGATGAGGAAAACTTCGAGGCTGACGAATAGTCAGTTTCGAAGCGAGTAAATACCGCAAGGCCGACGAATAGTCAGTCTCTAAGTCGCATATCAATAGGAATCTCCAACGCTTGGAGCGAACATGCCCATGTCGCCCCTGCCAATGTCAGGTCCACCCCTTAGTGTTTAGTTGTTACTAAACCTTTAGGAGTATTTGTGAGCGGCATCGAGGTACCGGGATTAACACTTCCGGAAGCACGCACCCCGTCCCCATCAGGTCAGCAATTTGGCGATTCGGTTTACCAGCGCCTTTTGCAAGATCGCATCATCTTTATGGGAACTCAAGTTGCAGATGAAATGGCAAATGCAATCTGCGCCCAGATCTTGCTGCTCGCCGCAGATGATCAGGAAAAGGACATATTCCTTTACATAAACTCTCCAGGTGGCTCAATCAGCGCTGGTATGGCAATTTACGACACCATGCAATTCGTAAAGAACGATGTGGCAACCGTTGCTATGGGTCTTGCAGCTTCGATGGGACAGTTCCTGTTGTGTGCTGGCGCTCCTGGCAAGCGTTACTCATTGCCTCACGCACGCATCATGATGCATCAGCCTTCCGGTGGAATTGGTGGCACAGCTGCTGACATCAAGATTCAGGCAGAACAAATGAAATTTACTAAGGCAAAAATGGCTGAGCTTATTGCTGAGCACACCGGACAAACAGTGGAAACGGTTACTGATGATTCAGATCGTGATCGCTGGTTCACTGCAGAAGAAGCAAAAGACTATGGTTTCGTCGATCACGTTGTGCGCAGTGCGCGCGATGTGGCCGGCGAAGGCGGAACGGCATAAGGGGAGACTCACATGGATTATTCACCACAATCGCGATACATTCTCCCGAACTATATCGAGCGCACTCCGCAAGGTATTCGTGAGTACAACCCTTATGGCAAGCTTTTCGAAGAGCGCATCGTTTTCTTGGGTGTCCAGATTGATGATGCCTCAGCGGATGACGTGATGGCACAACTTCTTGTACTTGAGTCACTAGATCCTGAGCGCGACATCCAGATGTACATCAATTCACCGGGCGGTTCTTACACTGCGATGACTGCAATTTACGACACCATGCAATTCGTTAAGTGCAACGTACAGACGGTATGTCTTGGACAGGCTGCATCCGCTGCATCAGTTTTACTTGCAGCTGGAACACCAGGTAAGCGTTTTGCATTGCCACATGCTCGAGTTTTGATTCACCAGCCTTACACCGAAGGTGGTGGCCAAGGTTCTGACATCGAAATTCAGGCTAATGAGATTTTGCGTATGCGTGATGAAATGGAAGGTATCTTCTCGCATCACACTGGACGATCAATTGAAGAGATTCGTCTTGACATGGATCGCGACAAAATTCTTACCGCACCGCAGGCCAAGGAGTACGGCATCATCGATCAGGTGCTAACTTCACGGGTTCCGCTTAACAAATAGCACTTTTCTGGGCGTGTACGCCAAGAGAAACCGCTTAATTCAAGGTACTTTAGAAAGACGCTCGAAGTATCTGTCCACACTTATTCCCCCGGGAGGTGACCACTATGGCTCGTATCGGCGAAAGTGGCGACCTGTTGAAGTGTTCGTTCTGCGGCAAGAGCCAAAAGCAAGTCAAGAAATTGATTGCTGGCCCTGCAGTTTATATCTGTGACGAATGCATTGACTTGTGCAATGAAATCATCGAAGAAGAATTAGGCGAATCAGTAAACCTGGGTTGGGATGAACTTCCAAAGCCCCGCGAGATCTACGCCTTCCTTGACCAGTATGTAATTGGCCAAGAAGTCGCAAAGAAGTCTCTTTCGGTAGCGGTCTACAACCACTACAAGCGAGTTCAGGCTGGCGCTAATGAATCGTCCCGCGAAGAAGGCGTGGAATTAGCCAAGTCAAACATTTTGCTATTGGGTCCAACTGGATCTGGTAAGACTCTTTTAGCTCAAACTTTGGCTCGCATGCTCAATGTGCCATTTGCAATCGCCGATGCCACAGCATTGACCGAAGCGGGTTACGTTGGTGAAGACGTAGAAAACATTTTGCTTAAGTTGATTCAGGCTGCTGACTATGACGTCAAAAAAGCAGAAACTGGAATCATCTACATCGATGAAATCGACAAGGTTGCCCGCAAGAGCGAAAACCCATCGATTACTCGCGATGTATCGGGCGAAGGTGTGCAGCAGGCATTACTAAAGATTCTTGAAGGCACAACTGCTTCGGTACCACCTCAAGGTGGACGCAAGCATCCGCATCAAGAATTTATTCAAATTGATACCAGCAATGTTTTGTTTATTGTTGGTGGCGCATTTGCTGGCTTAGATCAAATCATTCGCCAGCGCGTAGGTAAAAAGGCTCTTGGCTTCACTGCGAACATTGAACAAGAAGAAGTTAACGAACAAGACATTTTCTCGCAGGTAATGCCGGAAGACATGTTGAAGTTTGGAATGATTCCAGAATTCATTGGACGACTTCCAGTGTTTACTTCAGTTGCCCAGCTGGACAAAGAAGCTTTGGTTGCAGTGCTTACTGAACCAAAGAATGCATTGGTTCGCCAATACCAAAAACTCTTTGATCTAGATGGCGTTGAGCTTGAATTCACACCAGATGCGCTTGAAGCAGTTGCCGAACAAGCGATTCTTCGTGGCACGGGCGCTCGTGGACTTCGCGCAATCATGGAAGAAGTTTTACTTTCGGTTATGTATGACATTCCTAGTCGCGAGGACATAGCTCGCGTTGTAATCAATGGGGAAGTTGTGGCCAAGCACGTAACGCCAACCCTAGTTCCGCGTGAAGCACCTGTTGCCAAGCGAATTCCAAAGGAAAAGACCGCTTAAGTAATTAACTTTCGCTAGTTGGCGCGAGCTCGATCTCAAGTGAGATTGGGCTCGCGCTTTCTACATATGCAAACTCTGCTTGGACTCGACCGGCAGCGCGTAAATCTGCCGAAACCAATTTTGCATTCGCAATAGATTCAGCAGGTGCACTGATTATCGCTTTAGTTATATCGGCCTTCATGGAAACCTTTGCCTCACTCTTTGACTTGCGCAGTTGGGACAAAATCTCAGCTGAAACGGCTAGTAACGAAGAGTCACCGTTGAATTCACGTAGCTCCGCCGAAGTCGGCCAAGCTGACTTGTGTACTGAATCGTCATGAGTCCAAGACCAAACTTCTTCAGTTACAAATGGCAAGAACGGCGCAAATAATTTAATCAAGGTATCAAGGGCGATAGTCAATGCTGCCCGGGCCGAATCTGCTCCAGATTCGCCGGCCAAACCGTAAGCCCGATCTTTGACAAGCTCTAAGTGATCGTCACAGAAAGCCCAAAAGAAAACCTCAGCTGCTTCCATTGCTTTGGTGTAGTTGAAGTTTTCAAATGCCTTGGTCGCTTCATCAACTACGTCAGCAAGAGCTGCCAAAAGTGCCTTATCAATTGGTTCAGTGATTGCCTCGGGAGCAGCGCTGCCTTGCAATAAAACAAACTTGCTAGCGTTAAGAATTTTGGTGGCAAGGCGGCGACCAATTTTCATTTGGCCAACATCGAATGCAGTATCTGTTCCTGGGCGACCACTTGCTGCCCAATAGCGAACGCCATCACTGCCGTGCTCGTCCAAAAGATCTAGGGGAGTCACAACATTGCCTTTGGACTTGGACATTTTCTTTCGATCTGGATCAAGAATCCAACCAGAAATCAATGCATGCTTCCAAGGCAAAACTTTTTCTTCTAGATGTGCTCGAACCACACTTCCAAATAACCAAGTGCGAATGATTTCGTGTGCTTGCGGGCGAACATCAAATGGCCAAACGCGCTTCCAGAGATCTTCATCAAAGCCCCAACCACCTGCGATGTGTGGAGTCAGGGAAGAAGTGGCCCAGGTATCCATAACATCTGGATCACCCATGAATCCACCTGGTACTCCGCGTTGATCTTCGGTGTAGCCAGCAGGGGCATCTGATGACGGATCAATAGGCAACAGGGCGGTATCAGGTACCAGCACCTTGTCCCACATTGGATTTCCATCAGCATCGAGTGAATACCAAACTGGCACTGGCACGCCAAAGAAGCGTTGGCGAGAAATTAGCCAGTCGCCATTTAGGCCTTCAACCCAATTTTGGTAGCGAACTTTCATGTGATCTGGATGCCAAGTTATCTGCTGGCCACTGGCTACTAATTCTGAACGCAGGTCTGCATCGTGACCACCATTGCGGATGTACCACTGTCGAGTCGTAACAATTTCAAGTGGCTTATCGCCTTTTTCAAAGAACTTAACGGGATGAACTATCTGTCTAATTTCACCTTCAAGATCGCCAGATTCCCGAAGCAGCTCAGCAATTTTTTCCTTTGCGGAGTGAGCAGTTAAGCCAGCTAAGGCTGAATAAGCATTTTTTCCCAGATCAGATTTAATCCATTCCGGCACTTCAGTAGTTACCCGGCCATCCCAACCAATCATTGGTCGAGTTGGCAATTGCAGTTCGCGCCACCAAGTTACGTCAGTGGTGTCACCAAAAGTACAAATCATTGCAATGCCCGAACCCTTTTCAGGATCGGCAAGTGTGTGCGCCAGCACTGGAACTTCAACACCAAAAATTGGCGAGGTCACAGTTGAGCCAAATAGCGGTTGGTATCGCTCATCATCTGGGTGGGCAACTAATGCAACACAAGCCGGAATAAGTTCTGGTCGAGTCGTCTCAATAAATAGTGGTGTGCCATCTGGCTTGTGGAATGAGACGCGATGGTAAGCACCTGGGCGTTCCCGATCTTCCAATTCAGCTTGGGCAACTGCAGTGCGGAAAGTTACATCCCAAAGAGTCGGCGCCTCGCTTTGGTAAGCCTCACCACGGGAAAGATTATTTAGGAACATCCGCTGCGAAACTGCTCGAGCTCGGGCATCAATCGTTTGGTAGGTCAACTTCCAGTCAACACTGGTTCCAAGGCGGCGCCAAAGTTCTTCGAAGGCCTTTTCGTCTTCAACTGTTAGTTGCTCACACAGTTCCACAAAGTTTCTGCGAGAAATCGCGATTTGGTCTTTGCCAGGTTCACTTGGTGGCTGAAAATTTATATCATATGGAAGTGAAGGATCGCATCGAACGCCAAAGTAGTTCTGTACGCGGCGTTCAGTTGGCAGTCCATTGTCATCCCAACCCATTGGGTAGAACACAGACTTACCATTCATTCTTTGGTAGCGCGCAATGCAATCAATGTGTGTGTAGGAAAAAACGTGGCCAACGTGAAGCGAGCCACTGACGGTTGGCGGTGGGGTGTCAATGCTAAAAACATTTTCCCGAGTTGCGCTGCGATCAAATGAATAGGTTCCTGATTTATCCCAGGTCTGCATCCACTTTGATTCCAAACCGTCAAGTGTTGGCTTTTCAGGCATTCGTTGCGCGCTCATGATCCCTAATCCTAGACAATCAAAGACAATTAGAATGAATCCATGACTTTGCCCGAAATCCAAGAACTGTTGCGCGTTGAAGAGGTCTTGGAATCTCGCTGGCCAGAAACCAAAATCGAACCAAGTCTGGATCGAATCAGCCATTTAATGACACTTTTGGGTGACGCGCAATTTGCGTATCCAGTGATTCACGTAACTGGTACGAACGGAAAGACTTCAACGGCTCGCATGATTGAGTCATTACTAAGTGCCATGGGCCTTAAGACGGGTTTGGTTACCAGTCCACACTTACATCAAGTCACCGAGCGGATTCGACTAAGTGGCGAGCCTATTCCAGCTGAGAAGTTCGTTGAGATTTATGACGAACTGGAGCCTTACCTGGCAATCGTTGACAGCGAAAGTCTGGCTAATGGCGGTCCGGCAATGTCTTACTTCGAAGTTCTAACTGGAATGGCCTTCGCAGCATTTGCGGATGCGCCGGTCGATGTTGCTGTTGTCGAAGTTGGAATGGGCGGCGCGTGGGATGCAACCAACGTAGTCGCGCCACTGGTTAGCGTAGTTACCCCAATCGGAATGGATCACACGGACTACTTGGGCGATACCGTTGAAAAGATTGCAATTGAAAAATCTGGAATCATAAAATCTGGTTCGATTGCAGTGCTCTCGTATCAAGATCCTGGCCCAGCCGAAGTTTTGTTAGCGCGCGCAGCCACAGTCGATGCCATGGTAGCCCGACAAGGTGTTGAATTTTCAGTTCGGGATCGCGCATTAGCCATTGGTGGTCAAGTTTTAAACCTTGACGGACTCAACGGCTCGTATGACGAAATTCTCTTGCCATTGTTTGGCGCACACCAAGCCGCGAATGCATCAGTTGCATTAGCTGCAGTCGAGGCGTTTTTTGGTGGAACTTTGACTCTGGATATCGATGCAGTGCGTGAAGGCTTTGGCTCTGTTACTTCGCCTGGCAGATTAGAAATTGTTCGTCGAAGCCCAACCGTAATTGTTGATGCCGCACATAACCCGCATGGCGCGGCAGTCTTAGCAACTGCGCTCGAAGAATCATTTACTTTCGAGCAAGTAATCGGTGTGATCTCAGTAATGGCAGATAAAGATGTCATTGGTGTGTTGCAGGCACTTGAACCAGTTATGACAGATGTTGTTGTTACTTGGAACGGAGCCCAGCGCGCAATGTTGGCTACCGAAATTGCAGAGCTAGCAAATCAAGTCTTTGGTGAAGATCGAGTACACGTTGAATCGAATCTAACCAGTGCCATTGATCGCGCGATTGCAATGGCAGATGATGCCGGTATGAATGGCGTCGGGGTAGTAGTAACCGGTTCAGTTGTCACAGCGGCAGCGGCACGAACAATTATGGGTAAGACCAATACCTAGTAGATATGAGAATCAGATGAAGGTAATGGGTAGTGCGATTTTGGTGTTTGAAGCGATTGTTTTAGGGCTATCAATTCCAATTTCTGTGGTTATTTACGACGTTGATAAGACCCTGACGTTGTGGAGCACATTCCTATTGATGATTCTTTGCATCTTGGCAGTAGGAGGCGTCCGCCACGATAAGCGAGCAGCTATAACCACTGGAATTGTGGTTCAGGCCATCATTATTGGAGTTGGAATTTTCGTTAGGCCGCTACTTTTCCCAGGGGTCCTGTTCCTTTTGATTTGGGGATTGGCCTATGTAATGAATAACAAAGTTGACGAGGCAAAGGCAGCCCGAGAAAACCTTTAAGATTAAGAACATGTCTGAACGTACCCTTGTCCTTGTAAAGCCAGATGGCGTCGAACGCGGTCTTATTGGCGAAGTAATTTCCCGCATTGAACGCAAAGGCTTCAAAATTGTTGCCTTAGAAATGCGAACATTAGAGCGCTCCATCGCCGAGACACACTATGCCGAGCATGTCGATAAGCCTTTCTTTAATGACTTAGTTGATTTCATTAGTGGTGGGCCATTAGTTGCAGCTGTCATTGAAGGCAACGAAGCTATTGCGGCCTGGCGGACCATGATGGGTGCAACGAATCCAGTTAACGCTGCCATGGGAACTATTCGCGGTGACCTAGCAACCGAAACACAATTAAACGTTTCGCATGGATCAGATTCGCTTGAATCTGCTGCGCGCGAGATTGCACTATTTTTCCCAAAACTGTAAAGGGTTAAAGATGACGGTCCAGTCTGTATTTCCGGCACTGGAACAGTTATTGCCTCGGGTGCAAAAACCTGTTCAATATGTAGGTGGCGAACTTAACGCTGTCGTAAAGCCATGGGAAGACACCGTAGTTCGTTGGTGTCTGATGTATCCCGACGCTTACGAAGTAGGTATTCCAAACCAAGGCGTTCAAATTTTGTACGAAGTACTCAATGAACGTGCTGACACTTTGTGTGAACGCACCTATGCAGTTTGGCCTGACCTTGAAAAGCTGATGCGGGAAAACGGTGTTCCACAATTCACAGTCGACGCCCATCGCCCAGTTGGAGCCTTCGACGCACTTGGGGTTTCCTTCGCAACTGAACTTGGCTACACCAATATGCTCACCGCAATCGATTTAGCTGGCATCCCACTTCACGCAGTTGATCGCGATGAAACTCACCCGCTAGTTATCGCTGGTGGCCATGCTGCGTTTAATCCTGAAGCGATTTCCATGTTCATTGATGGCGCTGTTCTTGGTGATGGTGAGCAAGCAGTCCTTGCAATAACTGACATCATTTCGGATTTCAAAACCCAAGGCAGTCCAGGCGGACGCGATGAACTTTTGATGCGCTTGGCAAAATCTGGCGTGATGTATGTTCCTGCGTTTTACGATGTTGAATATTTAGAAGACGGCAGAATCCGTCGGGTTTCCCCAAATCGTCCAGGTATTCCATGGCGAGTAGCCAAGCACACGGTTATGGACCTAGATGAATGGCCATATCCGAAAGCACCGCTTGTTCCAATTGCAGAAAGTGTTCACGAACGCATGAGCGTGGAGATTTTCCGCGGCTGTACTCGCGGTTGTCGCTTTTGCCAGGCCGGCATGATCACCAGGCCAGTACGCGAACGTTCCATGACCACTATTGCGGACATGGTTGCAAATGGTTTGGAAAAGACTGGTTATGAAGAAATCGGACTGCTCTCGCTTTCCAGCGCGGATCATTCTGAAATTGCGGAAATCGCAAAGGGATTAGCGGATAGATACGAAAATACCCAGACTTCGCTGTCGCTTCCCAGCACTCGAGTAGATGCCTTCAACATCGACTTAGCAAATGAACTTTCTCGCAATGGTCGCCGCAGCGGATTAACTTTTGCTCCTGAAGGTGGCAGCGAACGAATCCGTAAAGTCATTAACAAGATGGTTACTGAAGAGGATTTGATCCGTACTGTTACCGCTGCGTATGCATCTGGTTGGCGGCAAGTGAAGCTTTACTTCATGTGTGGCCTGCCTACTGAAGAAGATGAAGACGTATTACAGATTGCGCGTTTAGCTCACGAAGTTATCAAAGCCGGGCGCGAAGCTTCCGGCCGAAAAGACATCCGCTGCACCGTTTCAATTGGTGGGTTTGTTCCAAAACCACACACCCCATTCCAATGGGCTGCGCAACTTGATCACGAAACAACTGATTCTCGTCTTTACAAATTGCGTGATGCGATTCGTCAAGATCGGGAATTTGGAAAGTCAATTGGCGTTCGGTACCACGATGGCAAGCCAGGTGTAGTTGAAGGTTTGTTATCTCGTGGAGATCGTCGAGTTGGCAAAGTTATTGAACAAGTTTGGCGGGATGGCCAACGATTTGATGGCTGGAGCGAACACTTCTCATATGACAAATGGATGGCAGCTGCTGAAATCGCATTCGCAGATGAACCAGTTGACGTTAATTGGTACACCATCAGAGAACGCGATTTGTCAGAAGTTCTTGCCTGGGATCACTTAGATTCAGGTCTTGACAAAGAATGGCTTTGGGACGATTGGCAAGATGCTCTATCCGAAGTTGAAGTTGATGACTGTCGTTGGGTTCCATGTTTTGATTGTGGAGTTTGCGATCACATGGGAACCGAAATTCAAGTTGGTCCAACTAACGCAGTGATGCTTCCGATGCCAACGATTCCTTCGCGGGTAGTTGCAACTAGTGGCACGTGATCGTGATCCTGGCCGCGAGATAATTCCAGCGGTTCAAAAGTTAAGAATCCAGCACGCTAAGCGGGATCGACTTCGTTTCACATCACATCGCGATTTCCAGCGGGCTTTTGAGCGCGCTTTAAAGCGGGCCGGGGTTCCGATGGCTTACAGCGCTGGCTTCTCACCGCATCCAAAGATTTCTTATGCCAACGCGGCTCCAACTGGAGTAGCAAGCGAAGCCGAGTATGTCGAAATCGGCGTGGTGCAGTTTGTGGATCCTGACAAGCTCCTGGCAGTACTAGATGAAGTCTTGCCTCCGGGCCTTGATATCTTGGCGGTAGTCGAAGCTCGCACTCCAGATTTCGTGGCTCGCTTAGAGGCCAGTCACTGGAGAATCGAGCTGCCTGGCACGTCGGTGGCCACTCTCGAGCGGGCAGTTGAGTCTTTTATGTCCAATTCTGAGGTCTTGGTGGAGCGAATGACCAAGTCAGGCATTAGAACCTTTGACGCCAGAACCGCGGTAATTCGGGCAAATGTGGAGTCTGGCCCTGACTGTGGCATACTTCAAGTAGTCGTTCGGCATGGCGTGCCAGCTGTTCGACCAGACGATGTTCTGGCAGCTCTGAAAAAAGTTGCAGACTTCGCCCAGGAGATCCCACCT
>Ga0315905_10001285_pt1 | contig 26929 bp, 25 predicted proteins | sample LakEriMetagenome_5_FD_203522 | JGI IMG/M metagenome (GOLD analysis project Ga0315905, IMG submission 203522) | Freshwater fungal communities from buoy surface, Lake Erie, Ohio, United States - Buoy 4 MA121 | ecosystem: Environmental > Aquatic > Freshwater > Lake | place: USA: Lake Erie, Ohio...
GAAGATCGCGCGGAATACGACTGCGCCGATGATGCCCCAGAACAGCACGCGATGCTGATAGGCCGGGGGGATGGCAAAGAACGCGAAGATCATCGAGATGACGAAGATATTGTCGAACGCCAGCGCAGTTTCGAGCAGGTAGCCCGTCAGGTACTGGATCGTCGCCTGCCCGTTCAGGTTTTCTGGTGAATCATAGAAGGCCGGATCGGGTTCGTAGAGGAAATAGACATAGCCCGCGAACGCCATCGCACAGGCCGCGAAGCTTCCCCACATCAGGGCGCTTTTCCCCGCGGATATGCGGCCGTCCTTGTTGTTGATCAGGGCCAGGTCGACCCAGAGGACGAGCGCGACGAAGGCGAGAAAGGCAAGCCACAGCCACACCGGCTGTCCGGCGAATTCGCCGAGCATTTCCAAATTCATGAGGGGAACATCCGGTCCGATGCGCCGCGTCCGCGCAAGGAGGCTTTCGCCCGCCTGAGTCCGACATCGCGCAAACCGCCATTCGCGCCAGAGGGGCCCGGACCAAACTCTGCGCGGATATTGCCGTTCGTCGCGGCTCTGGGAAGAGGGCGTCCCTACGGCCAAACGACTTTTCTACTTCACGAATTCGTTGGCATCCTGCGTGGCGGCCTAACCATCTGCTGATATACGGTCCGCGCGTAAGCGGGATTACTGGAGCAACATGCCATGACCTATGACTTCAAAGGCAAGACCGCCGTCGTCACGGGAGCCAGCCGCGGGATCGGCGAGGCGATTGCCCGGACATTGGCCGAAGATGGCGCGAAGGTCGCGCTGGTGGCGCGCTCGGCCGACAAGCTGAAGGCGTTGGCGGCTAGCCTGCCGAACGGCGCTGTCGCGATCGAAGCGGATATGGGATCTGCCGATGGCTGGCGCAAGGCGGCTGATGGCGCGCTGGCGGCGCTGGGCGAGATCGACGTGCTAGTCAACAATGCCGGCGTCAGTGCGGCGCAGGCGATGGGCAAGGTGACGGGTGAGGGGCTGGATGAGACGTTCAACGTCAACGTGCGCAACCTTATCCTGCTGACCGATGCGCTGTCGGCCTCGCTGATCAAGCGGAAGGGCAATGTGGTGAACATCTCCTCCGTCTCGTCCTTCTCGGGCGCGCTGGGGCAGATTGCCTATGCGGCGTCGAAGGGCGCGGTGAATTCCTTCACGCGGAATGCCTCGATCGATCTTGGCCGCGCAGGCGTTCGCGTGAATGCGGTGGCGCCGGGCGTGATCGACGATGGCATGTGGTCGACAGCGTTCGCCAAAGGGCTGGACCGCGAGAAGACGCTGGAGCGGATGGGGCGGCTGGTGCCGCTGGAGAAGCGCTGGGGTTCGGCCCAGGAGATCGCAGACGCGGTGGCGTTCCTGGCGTCGGAAAAGGCGACCTACGTCACCGGGCAGGTGCTGCGCGTTGATGGCGGGATGATCGTCTGATGGCCGACAAGGTAATTCCCCCGACCCCGTCCGCCGAAGAGTACGCCCGGGCTGTCGCCGCCTCGGCGGATGACCCGACGCTGTTCGCGACGACTGATCCGTTCGCCCTGTTCGCGGAATGGCTGGCCGAGGCGCGGAAGACCGAGCCGAACGACTCGAATGCGATGGCGCTTGCCACTGCGGACGCACATGGGGCGCCGGATGTTCGGATGGTTCTGTTGAAGGACGTGTCGAAGGACGGGTTCGTGTTCTTCTCGAATGCCGAGAGCCGGAAGGGGCAGCAGCTGGGGGTGAATGCCCAAGCTGCGTTGTGTTTCCACTGGAAGAGCCTGCGCCGGCAGGTGCGGATTTCGGGCAGGGTCGACACTGCTCCCGAGGAAGAGGCAGACGCCTATTTCGCCACACGGGCCAAGGACAGCCAGATCGGCGCCTGGGCGTCCGAGCAGTCTCGGCCGATGGAGGGGCGGTTCGCGCTGGAGAAGCGGATCGCCATGTTCGCCGCCCGCTATGGCCTGGTGAAGACGCCGCGCCCGCCGCAATGGCAGGGGTGGCGGGTTGTGCCGACGCGGATCGAGTTCTGGCGCGATCGGCCATTCCGGCTGCATGACCGGCTGGAGTTCACGCGCTCCGGGCCCGGGCAGGGATGGACGACACAAAGGCTTTATCCCTGATCCATGCCTGAGAGCGGGCCGTTGGCGCGGGCGTAAACCTTTGGCAAGCTGAACCCGGATACGAGTCAGTTCAAACTGACCTGAGGGAGCGACATGGATTTCCTGAAGCGGGCGCTGCTGGTGATCGCCTTGTCGGCGTGTTCGGAAGGCGCGATTGCGCAGGTGGCAGAACATAAAGAGCCGTGGTGGGACTCGCCGTGGGGCGAGGCGGACCGGCTGGGGAACGTCAACAATCTGAGCGCCGAGGGCGTGAAGAAGGCGGCCGGGCTGGTGAAAACCGGCAAGGTCTATGCGCTGGGCGTTCCGACTGCGCCGGAGAGCGCGGCTTATGGGACGCGGAAATACACGGTCGAGCGCCAGCCGGGGCCGGATGCGGATTACACGCCGAACGGATCGCAGCGGGTGACGGCATTTGACGAGCGTATCGTCTCGTCGATGGGGATCGGCACGCAGATCGACGGGTTCGGGCATCTGGGCGTCGATCACCACTACTATAATGGCGTAACCGGCAAGGAGGTCGCGACCACGCGGGCGCTGCAGCTGGCCGATGTGCCGCCGATCGTGACGCGCGGCGTGCTGATCGACATGGCGAAACACTATGGCAAGGCCAGCCTCGAAGTCGGCGACATGTACAACCGCGCCGAGATCGAGGCCGCGATGAAGGCTCAGGGCGTGACGGTGGGGAAGGGGGACGTTGTCCTGTTCCACACCGGCTGGATGGCCGCGAAGATGCTGAGCGACAAGGACGTGTATCGGTCTCGTGAGCCGGGCATCGGCGAGGACGGGGCGATTTTCCTGGCGGATCTGGGCGTCGTCGCGATCGGATCGGACACGGTGGCGCTTGAGGCGCTGCCCTCGCCGCCGGGCAAGACCTTCATCGTTCACCAGACGCTGCTGGCCAAGAAGGGCGTGCATGTGCTGGAGACGATCGACACCAACCAACTGGCGGCGGACGGGGTGAAGGAATTCCTGTTCGTGCTGGGGATCCCGCGATTTGTGGGGACGGTGCAGATGGTGATCAACCCGGTAGCGATCAGCTAGGCGCGCGGGGGCTATCCCGGAAGCTGGCGCTTCCGAGGCAGTCGGCAATGAGCAGCATTTGGAAAGCGGGCGGACCTCAGGCTGAGGTGAGCCCGCCCTCGTGCTGCCGCCTGCGCTGCGCTTCGGCGCGCCATGTCGACGGGGGCTCCATATGACCAGCAACACCCATCGCCTCATGGTGAGCACGGCGCAGCGCGTCCGTCGAAGCATGGGCGACAAGGGCATCGCGCGAGATGCGCTTGAAGCGCTCGCGGATGATCGCCTCCGGATCGGCCGCCGAGCGGGCAAGCGGGATGAAGCGACGGCTCATGTCGAAGGGCGTCCGGGGGCAGGGGCCGCCGTAGGTGGGGGTGGCGTGAGCTGGACTTTCGTGTCGTCGAGCTGGAGGGCTCGGCCTCCGAGCAGTTGCGCCACGCCTTGAGCGATCAGCTGATCGCGGAGCCATTCGGAGTGGCGGAGGTCCGCCCAGCTGTCGCGCCAGTCTGGCTTGAACCTGTGCGTGCGGCGGATGCGCTTGAAGCGCGTCACATAGCCGAGGAGCGTTGCGAGCCACGCCACAAATGCATGGACAGGCCATGCCCACTCATGGGTCTAGCCTGTTTCATATGCGTCGTGGCTGTGCTCGACGGTCATGGGCGCGATTACAAGGCCGCAAACACGCCCGCCGATTTGGCGCCAGCATTTCCCCAAAGTTCCCGGCGGAAGTGATTGATCGCGTTGGAGTTTGCCGCTCAGTTTCCCTCAAACGCGAACAACGGCTTTCCCCCAAGCTTGGCGCTTTGGCGGGAATGGTGAGGCGTCTCGAGATCCCCTCCGTCACGCGCGCGAAGGGCGCGCATGCCACCCCCCCCCAGTCGCGTGGCGACTGGTGGAGGCAAGAGGCGCTGGCGCTTGCCTCCCTAACTTGGATCGCAAGTGGGGGAGGCGGCGCGCCGCGAAGCGGCGTGATGGAGGGGGGTCTATCGACTGCGTGAGGACTTGATCAGAGGGGCCGCTGGGTCCGAAGACGCGCCAAGCGTGGCCCCGAATGTGTTCGTGCCCGCCCGGATGACCGGACGGGCACGAGGAATACACTAGTCTCTGGGAATTGGGCGGCCTCTGAGAGGCGCTGGCCAAGGACTGGCTGCCCAATGCGAAGAGCTTAGCTACTACTTCTTCTTCTTAGCAGCTTTCGCCGGTTTTTTGGCGGCGGCTTTCGCCGGCTTCTTCGCAGCTTTTTTGGCCATGGCCATGGGTGAGTCTCCTTGAGTGGTCCCTCAGGCGCCGCCCGCTAGCGAGCGGACACCCATCGATGCTGAGCCGTCTCCGATCGGCGCCGACTCAACGAATCTGTCATACACCAGACTCGCGCGAGAGTAGAGTGCCTCTTCGCAAGCGATCATTGATCGCCTCGCCAAGTCCCGCCTTCGGAATCGTCTGAACCGCGATCATCGCGTGTGACTCATCGAGCGTGCGCAGCATCGCGAAGAGGTTCGACGCGGCCTCGATGAGGTCACCGCGAATCGAAAGGTTGAGCGAAGGTAAAACGCCCGGAGGCGGCGACCCGAAGGCGAGGAAGGCCTCGCCTGACTCGGCATGCGAGGCGTCCATGCGGAGACGCGCGCGGGGTGCGTAGTGACGCTTCATCATGCCCGGCGCGAGGATGCCGTCGGAGGCCTCGGGCGACCTCAGCGGGCCTGTGAGCAACTCGATATCGGAGCGCGCGATGGCGCCTGGACGGAGCATAACGGCGTGCGATTCACCGGGCGCGATGATGGTCGATTCAACACCCGCAATCGCTGCGCCGCCGTCAACGATGAGGTCGATGCGAGGGCCGAGTCCTGTGGCCACATGCGCCGCTGTGGTGGGGCTCAACTGCTCTGACGGATTAGCTGAGGGAGCAGCAAGAGGGCGGCCGACGCGCGAAATAATTTCAAGTGTTGCAATGTGTTGTGGAATGCGGAGGCCGATCGAAGGGAGGCCCGCGGTGGCGAGATCGTGCACGGGGCAGTCTGGCTTGCGCGGCAGCACGAGGGTGAGCGGGCCTGGCCAGAAGCGCTCCGCGAGGCGGCGCGCGAGCGGCGTGAAGTCCGCGAGTGACTCGGCCATCGCAACGCTCGCGACATGACAGATGAGCGGGTTGAAGGAGGGGCGTCCCTTCGCTGTGAAGATCGCGGCGACGGCGGCGCCATTCGTGGCATCGGCGGCGACGCCATAGACGGTCTCGGTGGGCACCGCGACGAGCCCTCCAGCGAGGAGGATGCGGGCTGCTTCGTCGAGTGATGAGGTGTCCACGCCCACGATGCGCGCGGGACCGCGAGAGGCATTATGTGAATCGGAGTTCATCGAGTTTCGACTCCTCGGACAAGCGAGATGCGGCGCCCGCGAAGGTCATCGCGAGGCGCCGAGAGAGGTCGTGCGAGGGTCGCGATGAGGGACTCGCGCGGTGTGATTTCGACACCGCGCTGTGACCTGATGGTCACAGTTTTTTGTGGATGAAGTGCCGTGCGAGGCGCCAATTTGGAGTCGCGATGAGGTGTCGAGACGAGTCGCGAGGACGAATCGCGGACGTCGGTGAGCGCGCTCTCGTCGTTCGAGATGGCCTTCGGCCTCCTCAGGATGAGGGCGCTCGCTGCCAACGTGAGTGTTGATGAGCCCTCATCCTGAGGAGCCGCGAAGCGGCGTCTCGAAGGAGGATGGCGTGCTTCGAGGCGCCGCGTGAGTGCGGATGCGCTCACTGCCGCGTCGCGGTGACGTCGATCATGATGGCGACGTCGTTCGCGACCCATTCGGCGTCGCCCTTCGCTTCGGCGGGCGTGCCGGCGCCGACATTGAGGGCGAGGCGCTGGAGCGTGACCTCGCCGCGCGCGATGGCGGTGTCGCCATCGAGGGTGATTGTAAACGGGAGGCGGACCGGGTGGTCGACGCCCTTCAACTTCAGCACGCCGGTGGCTTCATATTGAGTATCGCTAAGCTTGTAGACGCCGCCGGTGACTTCGAAGACGGCTTCGGGGTGCTTGCTGACGTCGAACCAGTCGCCCTGCGTGACGCTCTCGTCGAAATAGGGCTCGCCGGTGGAGACCCTGGCCATGGGGATGGCCACGCGGATGTAGCCGTCGATAGGCGTGTCGGGGTTCGGCGCGGCCGCGGTGTCGAGCTGGATCTGCGCGGTCCAGTCAGGGAACGTGCCTTCGAAGGCGTCGCCCTGGTAGCCAGCGCGGAACTTTAGCGAGCTCTTCCCATAATCCACGGTCCATGCGGGCGCGGTGGAGGCGGACTGCTGCTCTTCTTCGGTCACGGTGGCGGCAATGGCCTCGTTGGGGCGCGCCGAGAAAAGAGAGAAGCCTGCGATGGCCGCGAAGATCAGCGCGGCGGCGCCGAAGGCCCAGATGTGGCCCTGTCCATTGTCGGGAGGGCCGGCCGTACGGCCGAAGAGGCCCGGCGCCATGCGGGCGAGCAGGCCGTCCTTGTCGACGAACTGATGCTTCAGCGCGCCGGCGACGTGCAGGACAAGAAGACCGATGATGACCCAGGCGAGATTGCCGTGGACCTGCTCGAAGCCTTCCTCGAGACCTTCACGCGTGGCGAGGTCGAGCGCCGGGATGCCGGGCAGGCGGATATCGACGAGGCCGAAATAGCGGGTGGGTGCGTCGGACGATGCGGACGCCATGATCCAGCCGGTGAGCGGCATGGCGATGATAAGCACATAGAAGAGGACGTGGACGGCGCTGGCGGCGAATTTCTGCCAGCCGGGCATGGGCGGCTCGGGCGGCGGCGGGTTCATCAGGCGCCAGATGATGCGCGCCACCGAGAGCAGCAGGATGGTGATGCCGAAGGATTTGTGGAGCTGGACGATGGCGAAGTAGTCGGGGCCGGGGTCCATCTCCTCCATCAGCCAGCCGACGGCGATGAGGCCGATGATGGACAAGGCGATGATCCAGTGGAGCGCGATGGCGACGGCGGTGTAGCGCTGTTGCTGGGGTGAGGCGGGGCCTTCGGTGATCATGGCGGGTGCTCTGCGCGGCAATGGTGCTCGAGGTTGTATGTCACGGAAGGTGGGGTGGGTTGAAGCCATCGCAATCGAGGGCGACCGGACCCGAGGCCGTCGATCCCGGTAGAGAAGAGTGATGGGCGGCTAGCGCCGGGTGAACTCGGCCTCGATGACGATCTCGACCTCGTCTCCGACGAAGGAGGCGTAGCGTGTCAGGCCGAAGTCGGAGCGGTTGAGCTTTCCCTTTGCCGAGAAGCCGACGGCGGCGCGGCCCTGGTAGAGGGCGGCGCGATCCATGCCGCCATTGTAGGCGACGTCGAGCGTGACGGGCTTGGTGACGCCCATGAAGGCGAGGTCGCCGGTGACGCGGCCGGTGAACTGGCCGGTGGTCTCGATCTTCGTGGAGGTGAAGACGATCTGGGGGAATTCCGCTCCCTCCATGAGGTCTTCGCCGATGCGCTTGTCCCATTCGGCGTCTGTGGGGTGGTCGGTGCGGACGCTCATCGGGTTGATGATGGCGTTGAGCTTCGCGGCGGTGGGGTTGGCCGGGTCGAAGTCGAGTGTGGCGTCGAAGTCGGCGAAGCGGGCCGTGTACCAGGAGAGGCCGAGGTGCTTCACGCGAAAGGTGAGCGAGGCGTGCGGCTTCTCGAGCTGGTAGGCGCCGGCGGGCAGGGCGCGAAGGGTCTGGGGCGATCGCTCGGCTGTGAAGGCGCAGGCGGCAAGGGCGAGGGGAAGTAAGAGAGTAAGCAGGCGCATGCGGCGCTCCCGAACTGATCTCTCCTTATACGCAGGTCCGCGATGCATGCGCGCGAGGATTTGTCGGGTCGCGCGGGAGAAAGAGCCCGCCATCATCTCTTGAGCCGCACCGGTCGGGTGCTTCCAAGGACGAAGACGGGCTCGCAGCGCTTCTACTTCTGGACCAGTTCGGCGTTGATCTCGATCTGGACGTTGTCGGCGATGGGACCGCCGGCGGCCATGCCCCACTGGGTCTTGTTGATCGTGCCGACGGCCTGGAAGCCGACCTTGTGCTTCTTCGAGCGCGGGTCGTTACGGTTGCCGATGTAGGTCACGTCGAGGGTCACCGGCTTTGTTACGCCAAGGAAGGTGAGGTTGCCGGTCATCTTGCCGTTCTTCTCTCCTGTCTTGGTGACGGCGGTGGAGGTGAAGGTGATCTGCGGGAACTTTCCGGCGTTGAAGAAGCGCTCGCCGGTGGCGAGTTCGCCGTTGAAGTCGGTTGTGTTGCCTGCCGGGCGCGTCTTGGCGAAGTCGGTCTCGATCGACTTGGGGTCGATCGTGGCCGTGACTTTCGACTTGGTGACGTCGGCGGGGTCGAAGGTCAGCTGGATGTCGAAGCTGGTGAAGCGGCCCGGATACCACGCGAGACCCTGGTGGAGCCCCTTCCAGACGATGGAGGCATGGGTCTTGTCGACCACATACTGGCCGGCGGGGGCCTGGTCCTGCGCGAAGGCAGGGGCGGCGAGCAGGGTGGCGGCGGCAAGGGCGGCGAACATCGAACGCATGAGGTAACTCCGTTGGGAGGCCGCGACTTGGCTGCGGCGTTTGGCGAGAAGTGGGCATTCCCGAGGTGGATCGTCCAGAGGCATACGCGGCAAAGAGGGGCGGCCGGATGTCGCCTGACGCTAAGTTGATCTTGTTGACAGTGGGGCGGCGGCGGACGCTGGCCTTGGGGAAGGGGCGGAGCTAGCGTTTGCGCCGGGTTGTGACGGGCGGGTGGAGACGAGTGTTCATGTTCAGATTTCTGGCGGTGTCGCTTGCGAGCGGCCTGGCGCTGGCCGCCGTGGCGCATGCGCAGGACGCCGACGATGACGGCATGGACTGCGTCTACAACGAGCTTGTCGATAGCTACGAGCTTGTGGCGGAGGCCTTGCTTTACGGCGACCTTGGCGCGGAGGAACTCGCAAAGTCGAAGCAGGCCGTCGAGGCCGCTACGGCGCGTTGCGATGCAAGGTACAGCTATAGCGCGGACCAGGCGGAGGTCGCCGCCGAACTCGGCCAGATGGGCTCGGCGATCGATTATCTGAGCGAGGAGTTGCTGTTCGCCGATGTGAGCGAAGCTGCGATCAGCGCCGTGCTGGACGCCTACGAAGGTTTCACGGACGACGAGTTCGAGGCGATTGGGAATCCCGACTGGCGTGACGACGCTGCTTTCCACGCCAAGCTGAAGGCGAAGATGACGACCGCAGGAATCCCGGATGAGACCTGGGCCATCGAAACGGCTTTTACGATCGTGGAGATCGCAGCGCTGATGGAGGAGGCGACCTACATGTTCATGCTGGAAGAGGACGCGCAGTAGCGACATCTCGGTTTTTTCCGGACGCCCGACAGTGTCAGTAGCGCAGCTGAATCAAAAGTCGCGCCTGCGCCAATCGCGGCACATGCCAGAACCTAATGCGGGTAGCGTATTTGCGGCTTTCGCCGGCGAAATGCACAATGAATCAGTGGCCCAGCAGTTAATGCGATTTTCTCTTTTTGAGTTCAGTGTGCACCCCTGTTTCTGGTTAGCTCCTCGGGTATTGCGACATGGATGGCACGGCCGGGCCGAGTTCGCCCGATCACCACCGGGCGCCTGGTGTGAGACCGGGGGTGGCTGCGGACAGGAGCGACGCGTCGCAGGCGCCTTCAGCTCGAACCGGAAAGTCTGACCTCGGCAACGCGATGGCGCGGCTCGCCTCCGCCGCGGGGAGTGCGGGCAAACTGGTTTCGCTTGGCCTGCTGCTCTGCGTTGCGATCGTTGGTCTTACCAGCGCCGCTCTCTTCGCGCTGATTTCAAACAAGTCCAACAGCGACATGGCCGAAGCGCTCGCTCATTATCGCATTGAATCGCAGCTGGAAGCGGAGCGCGCGGCGCGCGAGGTCGCCGAGAAACTGCACCTGATCCAGCAGGGCTTGCGCACGATCACCCTCCTTCCCGGCGTTCGGAGGATTGCCGGTAAAGGTTCAACAATTGACGCGGATTCAGAGGCTGCGATCCAGCAGCTCTACAACAATCTCAAGAGCAATGTGGATGTCTCCGAAGTCTACATTGTCCCGGCTGACATCGATCCAGATCGCCCGGAGGCTTCGCATGAACCGATCCTGGCGTTCGACGAGCTGATCGTGAACGCAGCCGCACGCGCCCGGGAGCGGGGTGAGCTTGCCGAAGCGAAGCGCGAGGAGGACGATCCAGAGGTCGAAATCTTCGAGTAACGCGCGTTACGCAACCAGATGACCTGGCTGCGCCAAAACTATCCGACCGACGCAGCATTTGTCGGCCTTGACCGGCCGATGATCTCCACCGCGGAAATGATTACCTGCGACAACACGGTTTTCATCCATACGCGCAGGGATGAAGACAGGTCCGGGATCATTCTGTCTGTGCCATTCTATGGCGTAGACGGCGCACTGCACGGCGCAGTATCGGCGATTGTGCGTACTGGCGCACTGGTCGGCTATCTGCCGGAGAGCAATGCGGGGTTGTTGAACACCGCTCATGGCTTCAACGCGCTGTCACCCAATCGAGGCGTCGAGCGGGTGTTCCGCAATGACTTGACCGGGGGGCGCCCCTCTCGAGACCTCTTGTACTCGGCGGCCATCAAGCTGGGCGAGGTCGATACGCAGGGTGATCTTGCACCGATGGCTGCTCTGGACGCGCAGGGCGACTGGGTCTTGTGGGCGGGGCGGCCGAACTCGGACTTTTTTTCGAGCGACAGCGTCACGTCGATCAAGGCCTTTGAAAATCTGGCCATGGCGATCGCCGCCGTCTTCACATTGCTGGCAGTGCTCGGTCTTCTGATGATGCGCCTGTATCTCCTGCGCAGGACCGCGAACGAGGCGGCGCTTGCCGACGCGCTGGATGCTGCTGAAGCGGCGAGCCGCGCCAAGTCAGCTTTTCTCGCGAACATGAGCCATGAAATCCGTACGCCGCTTAATGGCGTGCTGGGCATGGCTCAAGTCCTGGAGTCGCAGAACCTGAGCCCCGAGGCGCGTCCCCTCGTTGAAACGATCCGTGACTCCGGGAACAACCTCGTCGCAATGCTAAATGATGTGCTCGATCTTTCGAAGATCGAGGCGGGCAAGGTGGACCTTTCGCCGGAGGACACTGATTTGCGGCACATCATCCGCCGCGTCGAGCTCCTGTACACCGCTGCTGCCGCCGCCAAGGGTATAGAACTGAAGGTCGCCATCGACGCGTCGGTTCCGGAGCGACTTTCGTTTGACGCAATGCGTATGCAGCAGTGCGCCTCGAACCTTGTCTCGAACGCGATCAAGTTCACGGAATCCGGGACAGTTTCCGTTTCCGGAAGCTGCCAGCCGGTGGCTGGCGGCGCCTGGATGGTGCAAGTTTGCGTGGCCGACACCGGCATCGGCATCAATGAAGACGTTGTCGGAAAGCTCTTCCAGGTCTTCACGCAGGCTGATGAATCGACGACCCGCCGTTTTGGCGGAACGGGTCTTGGCCTCGCGATCTCCCGCAAACTGGCACGCCGTATGGGAGGCGACATCACAGTCGCCAGCATCTCCGGTTGCGGCTCCACATTCACATACACCTTCGTCGCGCAGGCTGCTGCGGATCCGGCCGTGTCGATGCCGTTGAAGGGCGGTGCATCGGTCGTAGACTTCTCCAGCCTCGACGATCTCAGGGTTCTGGTCGTCGACGACAATCCGCTCAACCGCAAGGTCGTCAGACTGCTTCTCGCGCCCCATCATGCGTCGATTGTGGAAGCCGAGAATGGGCTCGAAGCCCTGGAGCAGCTTGAAGCGAATACGTTCGACGTCATGCTTCTTGATGCCCACATGCCTGTGATGGATGGACCCACGACGATCAAACGGATTCGCGAGTCGACGACGCCCTGGTCGCAGCTTCCTGTTGTCGCTCTCACTGCGGATGCGATGAATGGCGACCGAGAGAAGTATCTGAAGTTGGGCATGTCCGGCTACGCGTCCAAACCCGTCAACCGGATCGCGCTCCTGACTGAGATGTTGGAGGTGCTGGGTGGCAGGCCTGCAAAGGGTGTCGAGCGGACGACGAGCCCGTCTCCAGGTCTCGACGCGGCGGGCGCCGAACAGCCAACCTCAAGACTGGATGATGATGATCTCGCCAGCATTCTCGGCATGATTGATCGCGCGTCCGCCTGATCGCGGTCCAGCGTCGATTTGCGTGCGGGCGGGCGCCGGGCCGGGTTGTGGCCGGTGGGTTCGGGGCTACACTCGCGGCGTCGCACACCAGAAAGGCCCGCGCATGGATGGCTTCGAAGGCAAGACCGAGCGGGTTCGCTATGACTATCCATTCGCGGAGCCGCCCGAGCCCGGAACCACGATGGAGGTGGCGCCCGGCGTGCGCTGGGTGCGGATGCCGCTGCCGTTTTCGCTGAAGTGGATCAATCTCTGGCTGCTGGAGGATGGCGACGGGTGGACGGTGGTGGACACCGGAATCCCGAACTCCGAGACCAAGGCCCACTGGCGGACGATCTTCGACAAGGAGCTGCAGGGCAGGCCGGTAAAGCGCGTGATCGTCACGCACATGCATCCCGACCATATCGGACTGGCCGGGTGGATGACGAAGAAGTGGCAGTGCGATCTCTGGATCTCGCGGCTGGAATACGTGACGTGCCGGATGCTGGTGGCGGACACGGGGCGTGAGGCGCCGGACGCGGGCGTGAAATTCTATCGCGCCGCCGGCTGGACGCAGGAGCAGATCGACGTCTATGTCGACAAGTTCGGCGGGTTCGGTAAGGCGGTCTCGCAACTGCCCGACGCCTTCAACCGGCTGAGCGACGGGGACGCGATTTCGATCGGCGGCCGGACGTGGCGGATTGTCACGGGATGTGGGCACTCGCCGGAGCATGCCTGCCTGTGGTGTCCTGAGCTGAACGTGTTCATCGCTGGCGACCAGATCCTGCCCCGCATCTCGTCAAATGTGAGTGTGTTCCCGACCGAGCCCGAGGCCGACCCGCTTTCGGACTGGATCAATTCGTGCCGGAAGCTGAAAGACACCATTCCTGAGGGGGTGCTGGTGCTGCCCGCCCATAACGAACCGTTCTACGGGGCGCACAAGCGGCTGGATTCGCTCATTGAGGGACATGAGACGGCGTTGTCCCGGCTGTTGTCGCGGCTGGATACGCCGAAACGGGCGGTGGACCTTTTCGGGGCGGTCTTTGCCCGGGCAATCGGTCCGGACGTGCTGGGGATGGCCACCGGCGAGACCATGGCGCACCTGAACTGCCTGAAGCGTCGCGGGCAGGTGACGTCCCTACAGGATGGCGGGACAACCCTCTACAGGCGGGCGTCTTGACGACTGGGGCGGAGACATAACGTATACCCCCTCGTAATTGCGGAAGCGGCTGCGTGGGCCTTTTCGCGCCCGAAAAGGCCCCAGGGACCTGTAGATGACCGACACCTCGACTGAGCGGCCGGCAGACGGCCAGCCGGCCGCCACAGCTGAGGCTGGGGCCGAGGCCAAGCCGGGCTTCAAGAAGAAGCTGTTCCATGAGTTCCGCGAGACGGCGATGACGATCGCCATCTTCGTGCCGTTCTGGCTGGTGTTCTCCACCTTCGTCTACGAGCTGCGCTCGATCCCGTCGGAATCGATGGTGCCGGCGCTGCAGGTCGGCGACCGGGTGGCGGTGGCGAAGTTCGCCTATGGCTACAACCGCAACTCGATCCCGTTCGGGCTTGGCCTGATGGTGATCGGCGATGACGGGAAGAATCCGGAAGAGCGCTGGTTCGGCTCGACGCCGAAGCGCGGCGACGTGATCGTGTTCCAGCATCCGTTCGACACCAACAAGGTGATGATCAAGCGCCTGATCGGCCTGCCGGGGGACTCTGTCGAGGTGAAGGGCGGGCGGCTGTTCCTGAACGACGCGGAGGTGTCCCGCGAACGCGTGCGGACGACCACCTATGTGCCCGACGACAATATGAGCATCGCGACGGCCACGGAGTATCGCGAGACAATTCCGACCGGCGAGGGCGAGAACACGAAGACCTATCTGATCCACGAATTCTCGGACTCGATGGCGCTGGATGAAACGCCCCGCTTCACGGTGCCTGCCGGGCATGTGTTCATGATGGGCGACAATCGCGACAACTCCGAAGACAGCCGCGCGCCATCGGGCCATCGCAGGCTTGCGACGCAGTTCCCGGAAGCCTGGCCGCTGAGGGGCGCGAGCCTCTCGGAAGACCGGAGCAATGACGCGGTCGGCTATGTGCCGATGGACTATCTGATCGGCCGCGCCGAGACCGTGCTGTTCACCCTCCACGGCTGCAAGCAGGCGCCGGGCGCGGAATGCCCTGAAGGGCGGCTCTGGAAGGGGCTGTAGGCGCCGATCCGCCAATCGATAAAATTCGACCGATCCGCTAGCGCCGGAATTAAGCGTCAACGCGTTAGAAAGCCCCGCTGCGAGGGGATCGCGAGCGCGGGTTGGGTTGATGCAGGTTTCCCTCAGGCATCCTTCTGAATTGACCGGAGCTGATGTCGGCGCGTGGCGAGCGCTGTGCGTGGCGGATGCAAGGCTGGACAATCCATTTCTGACGCCGGAGTTTGCGCAGGCCGTCGGGCGCGTGCGTGCGGATGCGCGTGTGCTGCTCGTGCGCGATGCCGCGGAATGTGTGCGGCTTGTCCTGCCGATGCAGGTTGCGGCGTCGGGTCTCGCTCGGCCGCTTGGCGCGCCGATGTGCGATGTGAACGGGCCAATCGGCGCGGTAGACGATCGGGCGCTGCTGCCGCAGGCGCTGGGGCGGGCCGGCGTTGCGGCCTACACATTCAGCGGGTGGTCTGGCGCGGCGGGCCTGAGCGGCGTGAAGGTGCGTGCGCGCGAAGGATCAGCGGTGGCCGACCTGCGTGGCGGGTTCGACGCGTGGCTGGAGGCGCAGCGCGAGCTGCATCCGAAACACTTCAAGAAGATGCGCCGCCTTGCACGGCAGGGAGAAAAGGATTTTGGCGCGGAAGCGGTGACGTTCGGTGAAGCGATGCCGGAAGACCTGGCCACGCTGATCGCCTGGAAGCGCGAGCAGTTCGCGCGCACGCGTCGGCACGACGTGCTCAGTGCACGCTGGACGCGCGGGCTTCTGGAGGAATGCGCATCGGCGTCGGGCGAGGGCTTCGGCGGCGTGATGGCGATCCTCCGCTATGGCGGAAAGATCGCGGCGGCTGAGTTCGGGCTGCGCAGCGGCGCGACGGTGCATGGCTGGATCGCCGGGTATGATCCTGCGTTCGCCTCGTGCTCGCCGGGGCTGGTCCTGCAGGAGCGTTTGCTGGAGCGCGCGGCGGCTTCTGGCGTTCGGACGATTGTTCTTGGCACGGGCGAGGACCACTACAAGAAGCACTATGCGTCGTTCTATGCGCCCGTCGACGACGGCGTGGTGACGGCGGCAGGGCTGGCTGGCGGGCCGCGGGCGATGGCGGCGGGGCTTCTGCACGCGATGGAGCAGGGGCGATTCGGCGCCGCGTCGCGGCTGGCAGGGCGGACGCGGCGGCGGCTGGACGTCATACTGGCGGTCGAGACCAGCACGGGCGGGCAGCTGCGCGGGGTGCGGCGGGCGCTGGGGGAGGATCCGGCGATTGGCCGCATGCGGACTGCCCTGAAGGCTGCCCTGCGGGTAGCGCCGTTCTGAAACCAGGGCGGTTTTCCGGGAGTTCCCGGGCTTCGCTACACAAGCCAGTTGGTTTTCTGGCGCGAGGCGCTAAAGCCCTTGCGCATGGACGCAGTCGTCAAACCTGTTGACCGGCCATCTGACCGGCCCGCCAAGGCCGCGCCTCCCGGGCGCATCATCGTCGTGCGCCATGGACGCCCGCAGGTGATTCCCAAGGAAGGCCCGCCCATGGGCTGGAAGGATTACAAGGCGTGGTGGGCGAAGTACGAGCTCAGTTCCCTCAAGGAGGGGCAGCGGTGCCCCGAGGCGCTGCTGAGCCAGATCAGCGATGACGCGATCATCATGTCGAGCGCGCGACGGCGGGCGATCGAGACGGCGGGCCAGCTCGGGCGCGGGCGCGATGTAAAGCACGATGCAATGTTCAACGAGGCGCCGTTGCCTGCGCCGAAGCTCGGCATCTTTCCGATGCGGCCGAAGAACTGGAACAAGATCGCACGCCTGCTCTGGATGCTGGGGCATAGCGGCGGCGAGGAACATGTCAGCGACGCCAAGCGCCGCGCGGCGAAGGCGGCCGAGCTGCTGGTGCAGACAGCACAAGAAAGCGGCGGGCGCGATGTGGTGCTTGCCGCGCACGGCTGGTTCAACCGCATGTTGCGGCCGCAGTTGAAGAAGCGCGGCTGGGCGAACGTCCACGACGGCGGCGACAAATACTGGTCGTTCAGGATTTATCAGAAGCGGTAGGCAGGGTTGCAGCTCCAGCGCGCGCGCTTGCCTCATGGCTCGATGCGCCTATGGTGCACAACCTTTTGGAGGCGGGCATGGCGAAGGCAGAGGCCGGACCTGATATTGCAACCATGAGCTTCGAGGACGCGTTGCGCGAACTCGAGCAGATCGTGCACAGGCTGGAAGCCGGCGATGTGCCGCTGGATGACTCGATCCGCATCTATGAGCGCGGCGCTGCGTTGAAGGCGTATTGCGACAAGCGGCTGAAAGAGGCGGAGCTGAAGATCGAGAAGGTCAAGGTCGCCGCGGACGGCGCAAAGGGACTGGAACCCGCTGATGATCTTTAGTCATCGATCGGCAGTGGCAAGATTCAGGGTGATCAAGTGATCTACACGATCAACCCGGCATTCGAGCAGCGGCTCAACGAGGTGGCGGACCGCATCACGGTCGCGCTTGACCAGCTGATCCCGCCTGCGTCGGGGCCGGAAGCGCAGCTGATGCGCGCGATGCGGCATGGCGCGCTGAGCAAGGGCAAGCGCCTCCGTCCGTTCATCACCATCGAAGTCGGCCGCATGTTCGGCGCGCAGGAGAAGGCGCTGCTGCGCGGTGCGGCTGCGGTCGAGTGCATGCACGCCTACTCGCTGATCCATGACGACCTGCCGTGCATGGACGACGACGATTACCGCCGCGGCCAGCCGACGGTGCACAAGGCTTTCGACGAGGCCACAGCCGTGCTGGCGGGCGACGCGCTGCAGGCGCTGGCATTCGAGATCATGATTTCGCCGGAGACGCATCGCGACGCCTCCATGCGGTGCAAGCTGGTGGAGCGGCTGGCGCTGGCGTCGGGTGCGCGCGGCATGGTCGGCGGGCAGATGATCGACATGCACCCGATGGCCGATGGCGAGGAACCGCTGCAGGTGCTCACACGGATGCAGCGACTGAAAACCGGGGCGCTGATCACGCTGGCCGGTGAGGTCGGGGCGCTGCTGGGCGGCGCGACCGAGGCCGAGCGGCATGCCATTTCAGGGTATACAAACGACCTGGGGCTGGCTTTTCAGATTGTGGACGACCTGTTAGATGTGGAAGGGGATCCATCGATCCTTGGCAAGGCGACTTCCAAGGACCTCGACGCGGGGAAAATGAACTTTGTGTCCTTGCTGGGGGTCGAAGGGGCCCAGGACAGAGTGCTCTATCTCGCCGCCCAGGCGAAACAACATCTGGCGTCCTTCGGGTCGAGGGCGACATCTCTCCTTCACACGGTCGACTTTGTACTCAACCGCCGCCATTAATGATCGCGAATGCGCGGACAGGGATATGGCATGACCACAGCGACCCCATTGCTCGACCAGATCCAGTCGCCTGCCGACCTTAAAGGGCGGAACAAGGCCGAGCTTCGCCAGATCGCTGACGAGTTGCGCGCGGAGACGATCAGCGCGGTATCGGTGACCGGGGGGCATCTCGGGGCTGGTCTGGGCGTTGTCGAGCTGACCGTCGCCATCCATGCCGTGTTCGACACGCCGGCGGACAGGCTCGTGTGGGACGTCGGCCACCAGGCTTATCCGCACAAGATCCTGACCGGGCGCCGCTCGCGCATCCGCACGCTTCGCCAGGGCGGCGGCCTGTCCGGCTTCACCAAGCGCGACGAGAGCGAATACGATCCGTTCGGTGCGGCCCATGCGGGCACGTCGGTGTCTGCAGCCGCCGGCTTCGCCGTGGCGCGCGACCTGCTCGATCGCGACAACCGTGTGATCGCGGTTGTCGGCGACGGCGCGATGAGCGCAGGCATGATCTACGAGGCGATGAACAATGCCGGCGCGATGCATGCCCCGCTGATCGTCATCCTCAACGACAACGACATGTCGATCGCCCCGCCGGTCGGCGCGGTCAGCCATTACCTGTCGCGCACGGTGTCGTCCAAGGGCTACCGCAAGGTGCGCAAGCTCGCCAAGCGGGTGACGCGGAAGATCGGCATCGAGGGCATCGTGAAGAAGGCGGAGCATTCGATCCGCAACTTCAACATGGGCGGCGACATGTTCGACGCACTGGGCTTCTATTATATCGGCCCGATCGACGGGCATGACATGGATGCGCTGGTCGACGTGCTGGAGAATGCACGCGACATGCAGAACGGGCCGGTGCTGGTCCATGTCGTCACGCAGAAGGGCAAGGGGTATGACCCTGCCGAGAATGCCGACGACAAGTATCATGGCGTCTCCAAGTTCAACGTGGTGACGGGCGAGCAGGCCAAGGCGAAAGCCGGGCCGCCGAGCTACACGAAAGTCTTCGCGAAGGAGATGGTCCGCCTGGCGGAGAAGGATCCGCTGGTGGTCGGCATCACCGCGGCGATGCCGTCGGGCACCGGCCTCGACCTGTTCGGCGAGAAGTTTCCGGAACGCTGCTTCGACGTTGGCATCGCCGAACAGCACGCAGTGACATTTGCCGCGGGTCTTGCCGCTGAGGGCATGAAGCCCTTTGCGGCGATCTATTCGACCTTCCTGCAGCGCGGCTATGACAGCGTCGTGCACGACGTGGCGATCCAGAAGCTGCCGGTGCGGTTTGCGCTCGATCGTGCGGGCCTTGTCGGCGCCGATGGCGCGACGCACGCGGGTACGTTCGATATCGGATTCCTTGGCGCGCTGCCGGGCATGGTGCTGATGGCGGCGGCCGACGAGGTCGAGCTGCAGCGCATGGTGGCGACAGCGCACGCGATCGACGATCGCCCGAGCGCATTCCGCTATCCGCGCGGCGAGGGCATTGGCCTGCAGATGCTCGACGATCCGCAGCCGCTGGAGATCGGCAAGGGCCGCATCGTCAAGCAGGGCACAGCGGTTGCGATCCTCTCCTATGGCGCGCGGATGCAGGAATGCCTGCGTGCGGCGGACATGCTGGACAAGCAGGGGCTGTCGACGACAGTTGCCGACGCGCGGTTCGCCAAGCCGCTCGACGAGGCGCTGATCGCGCAGCTTGCCAAGAACCACGAAGTGCTGATCACGATCGAGGAGGGCGCACGGGGCGGCTTCGGCGCATTTGTGCTGCATTCGCTGGCTGAGCGCGGCCTGCTCGACAAGGGGCTCCGCATCCGCACGCTGACGCTGCCCGACGTCTTCCAGGACCATGACAGCCCGGAGAAGATGTACGAGTTTGCGGGGCTGGATGCGCGGTCAATCGCAGCGAGCGCGATCAAGGCGCTGGGCCGTGGGGATGAGCGGGCGCTGAAGCTGATCGTGGGGTAGGGCTCAGTCGCCCCCGCCTGCAGTCTCGCTGATCACGCTCTCCACCTTGCGGCGAACGTCCGGGCCGGCGAGATATTCGCCGATGTCTTCCAGCATCTGATTGCCGGGCGCGAATTCCACCACATAGGCGACGACATCGACCGTCGCGCGAGGATCATAGGACTTTACGCCGGGCACGGGCATCCAGCCTGATTGCAGCGCCGTCAGCGCCGCGTCCTTGTAGTCGCCTGCGCGCGCTCCAGGGAGGCGGATGCCGCCGACGGCGAACTTCGCGGCGAGTTCGGGGGCGCCGGCGTCTGGCCCCTGGGCGTTCGCAACAGTGCGCGTCGTGGCGAGCCCGTAGTTCACGATCAGCGCGAGGTCACGCGTCGGCGCTGCGCCGATAGACTGGAAGCGGTTTATGTAAAGGCGGTCCAGCTTCAGCCGGAAGTAGGGCGGGGAGATCGCGGGGTTCCAGAAGGCCGGCGCGCCGGTGTCGGCTGTGTCGCCGTTCGACGCTGTCAGGGCGCCGCCGCCGATGTCGCCTGATGTCTCGATGTAGCCGATCGCGAACAGATCGGGCGTGCGCGTGAGCTTGAGCCGCGTCCACATCTCGCGGAGATCCGGCGGCAGTGTCTCTGCAAGCGCCTGCGGTTCGGGACCGTAGCCATTGCGGACGATGTACATGCAGCGCATGGCCGGATTGATCGACACGTCGCCGTTGCCTGGGCTGGTGTAGAACAGGCCGCCATTGGCGCCGACGGAGCGGGTGACGTCATCCTGGCCAGCGCGCTTGAGATAGTTGCCGAATGACTCGAAGGCGATGCCCCCGATATTGCTGATCATGTTGAGCGCCAGGCCGGGCAGGCTGTAGTCTTCCGGTCCTGCGCCAGCGTCCGGCGAGCCGCGATCAGGCATGACCGGTGGCGGGGCGGCCTGTGGGCAGCGGTCGTCAAGCAGGACCCGAAGATCGCCAGCCCCGCCGCCGATGTACCCGTCAGGAGAGGAGGGCGCTGGCGTGATCGCGCAACCGGCGAACGCTAGCATGCAACCAAGTCCGCTCGCGCGTTTCATGCCCCTCATCCCCTGAAGTCCGAGAGAGGACTGTTCCGGGTGCTCATGAATTGCGCAAGATCAAACGCCGATATCGCGAGTGCGGCAGCGACCTGCCGTATCAGGCGAACTCGCGGAAGGTCGACAGGAAAGATTCGATGTGGACATTGACCTGGGCCACCTCCGAGAGCGGCGCCGGATCGTCGTCGGCGACACGTGCTGTGAGGTCGATGAGCCAGTCGCGCTGTGCCGCGTGTCTCGCGAGATGGTGGCGAAGGTTCGCTCGAGCGTGTCGGCGCCGCCCTCGAGCACCTGGAAGAAGCACCCGTCGTGGAAGAGCAGCATGCCCGTCAGACCGCGCGCCGAATTGTTGCTGCGCGAGACTGCAAGGATCTGATCGAGCTCGGCTTACGGGAAACGGCTCCAAGCGGAGCTGATATAGATCAGGCGGCGCAGTTGTGTGTCAGTCTGGATTGTCATGGTGCGCCTCCACAGACCGTCAATTTGTAGCTCAAGGAGATTATCGCTCAGCTAGAGAAGCCCCTTCAAGGCTCGGGGTATTGCCGCAGGCTTTTCAAAAGCTCCTGCCGGACCTTCCATGGCTTGAAGCTCGCGTGCAGGCGCGAGAGCCAGTGACTGTTGACGGCGAGGTAGGGCTGGCCGAGTTCGCGCGAGCTGGGGAGGATCTTCCGCGAGAGTATGTCGATCACATGCGCAATCTCCTCTGGCGAGGCGAAGACAAGCGAACGGCCGCGATGGTCGATGAACCAGACCGGATAGCCCTTGCCGTGGACTGGACGCGGGCAGGGCGGATCGAACACAGTGGCCGACCAGTAGGGCCCATCCACCGCGCGATGCGCCCAGGGGGTGATGGGCGTGCGGATGGGGTTGTCGCGGTATTCGATGCGCATCTGCATATGTGAGGGATCGCGATGGCGAAGGTTTCCGTCAAGCAGGCCGAGAAGAAGCCGATCGCATTCGCGCTGAATTGTCCCGACGCCGTGCTGTAGCATCCTTGGGGCCACGACGCCGTCAAGGTACGGGGCAAGATGTTCGCGGCGTTTGGCGGGGCCGAGAGTCCGAAAGCGCTCTCGATGACGGTGAAACTGCCGGCCTCGTCGGAAATGGCGTTGACGTTGGCGTGGGTCGAGCCGACGGGATACGGGCTTGGAAAGTCTGGCTGGGTGACAGCGCGGCTGACTGCGGGCAGCGACGTCGATTTGGATACGATGAAAGGCTGGATCGACCAGAGCTATCGCGCGGTGGCGCCCAAGGCGCTGGTGAAGCCACTGGCCGCCATTGCGCCGAAGGCGCGCTGAACGCCCCTTCGATCAGACAACGGCAACCTGCGCCTTGATTGCATCGCCCTCAGTTGCTTCTGGCTCGTGGCTGCCTAGCTTGCGGTGTGGGATGGTCTGCGCGGCGATTTCGTCCTTGATGCGGGTGTCGCGGACAAGCGGCGCGCCGATGAGGGCGCCGATGACGCGCAGCGGCGGGGTGTGATCGCAGATCACCTTGAACATGATCAGTAGCGGCAGCGCGACCACGCCGCCGATAGGGCCCCACAGCCAGATCCAGAACGACACGACGAGGATGATGGCCAGCGGGTTGAGCGTCATGCGCTTGCCGACGACGGTTGGCGTGATGATGTTGGCCTCGAGAAAGCTGATCGCCATGAAGGCGAGCAGGGGGAAGGACGCTTCTATCAGCGTCTCGAATGTCGCGAGGCCCGCCATGCCCAGCAGGCCCATCATGATGGCGGGGCCGAGGAAGGGAATGAAGTTGGTGATGAAGGCGAGGCCGCCCCACATTATCGGTTCGGGCAAGCCGAGTTGCAAGCAGGCGAGTCCTGTGCCGACGCCAACGAGGAGATTGATGATCGAGAATGTCAGCATGTAGCCGGTGACGCGTCGCCCGACATCGCGGAAGACGCGGGCAGCGCGCACGCGGCCCGCCAGCGTCCGCTGGAAGGCGATGTACTTGATGCGGAATTCCTCGCGGGTCAGCAGGAGGAAGAAGCACAGGATGAAAACGAAGCCAGTCTGGACGACTGCGCCGCCTGCAGTCGCCATGATCGAGCTGGCGAGGCCTTGCTCCTGCATGACGACCCTACGCGACGCCGGCGTCTCGGGATCGACGATGCTGAGACCTTCGACCTCCTTCGATATATCCGTGAGCGGCTTCAACGGCGCCTGCAGTTCCTGAAGGTGGCGTTCGGCGCGCTTCATCATCGCGGGCGCGTCTTCCATGAGACGCGAGGCGGGTTCGGCGATCAGGGAAAACGCCATCCAGGCGACGAACCCTGCGGTAACGAGGCTGAATACGGCTGCGAGCGGCCGCGGTATCCAGATCATCTCCAGCAGGCGGCATAGCGGCGCCAGCAGGACTGCAAACACCAGCGCCAGGGCAATCGGCACGACGAAGCCCTGACCGGCGCGGAGCGCGACGCAAACGGCAAGCACGCCCATTACGGCGAGGCTTACGGCGGATACGAGTTGGGGATTGCGCCCGACGATCAGGAAAGGCTCCTGAGCGGCGATGCCCGCAAAGTTCGAAGCGCGCTGACGTCCTGCCATGTTTGCTGTCCGCCCGGGTCCTGTGTTCCAACGCGGCGCGGCCCGGCGGGGTTCCATTGTGCGCCGCGGGGCGATGCGATGCAGCTTCCGACCGGTCCCGAGGCTGGGCTAGGCGCGTAAAGGCGTGTATCGTGTTCACCAGCCGTTCAGGCAGAAAGAGACAGCCTGCGCGACCCTGACGAGGGAAGTCCCATGATGAAAAACGCCAAGTTTCTCTTCGCCGCCACTGCAGCCGCGCTGCTTGCCGGTTGCGCTACACCGCCAGTCGACACGGCAGACGCGAAGCCTGACCCACGGCAGGGCGAGGAGGTCAACAACATCTGCTTCGCCCAGCAAATCCGCAACTGGCGTGAAAACGACAATCGCTCCGTGATCGTCGAGGCGAGGTTGAACGACGAATACAAGCTGGAGCTGGTCGGGACGTGCAATCCGCGCGATGCGTTCCTAAATATCGGCCTGGTGTCACGGGGCGGCAGCTCCTGCCTGTCGACCGGGGACAAGCTGGTGACCGATGCACGCTACAATGATGGCTCTTGCAGCATCCGGCGCATCTACAAGTGGAACAAGGATGCGGTTCCAGCCGTGGCTGGCGCGACCGCAGGTTGAACGCCACGCACTTCTTTTCTCTGACGTGACGATAGAAAAGGCCCGGGAAGCGATGCTTCCCGGGCCTCGTCTTCAGATGGACCGGGCGGGCTGCACGTCCACCCGGTCCGCCGGACCACGATCAGGTTGGACCCAGAGATCACGGTCCGGAGCGCGTGGGGCCGGCGGCTACTGCCAGTAGCGGGGGGCCTTGTAGTAGTCGTATACTTCGTCGCGCAGCGTGGTGTTGTCATCGCCGCGCGTCAGCTCGTCGATGCCGTCGGAGGGGGCAGCTTCGAGCTGCTCCTTCGTCATGCTGACGACATAGCCATCCCGGCCCTTCTCGTAGTCGAGCGTGGACCACGGAAGCGGGTGGAATTTTTCGTTCATGCCGAGGAAGCCGCCGAAGCCGACGACTGCGAACATGATGTTGTTGGAAGACTTGTCGAGAACGACGTCCTCGACCTTGCCGATCTTGTCGCCGGACGGATTGTAGACGTTCGTGCCGATGACCTTGGTTGCGCGGATAGCGCTCGTGTGGCCGGTTGTCGTAACCATGGAAGTTCCTTTCAGGCAGGGAGTTGCCGGGACAGAACGTGGCAATCCGCCATCGGTTGCGTGACGCTCCGATATCAGTTGCAGGCGCCGGAGCGCGGGCCTGTGCGGGTTAGCGCAGGAAAGCGAAGCGCTTGTCAGTGTAGTTTCAGGCGCAAGCCATTTCCTCGTGATGGCGCATGGCTTGCACCTTGCGGGTCATGGTCCCGGAAACAATGATTTCAGTGCGCGATCGCAATGTGCCCGGTCGCAACGCGCCCGGTCGCGATGTGGATGTGTGCGTGTGCACCTTCCGACGTCCTTCGGTCGCGCGTCTGCTTGCTTCGCTGGCGAGCCAGGACTTGCCGGCCGCAACGCGCTTGCGGGTGATTGTAGCGGACAATGATGACATCCCATCCGCGCGCGAGACAGTGATGCGCGCGTTCGCGGACCTTGGGCTCGAGGGCGTTTACCTTCATGCGCCGGCCCGGAATATTTCGATCGCGCGCAATGCCTGCCTCAATGCGGCGCGTGCGACGTTGGTTGCGTTCATCGACGACGATGAGGTTGCGCGGCCAAACTGGCTCGCCTGCCTTTTCTCTGAACTGGACCGGACGCGAGCGGATGTCGTGTTCGGCAAGGTTAACGCGTCCTACGACGCAAATGCGCCGGGCTGGTTGCGGCGAGCGGATATGCACTCGACGCCAGCCCCCCTCAGGCGCGGCAAGATCGAAGGCGGATACACCTGTAACGTCCTGATGAAGCGCACGGCTGTTGGCGCCTTCAGGTTCGATCCGTCCTTCGGGCGCAGCGGCGGGGAAGACACGGCCTTCTTCACGATGCTTGCCCGCGCCGGCGTTGCGATGACCTATACGCCCGCGGCGGTGGTCGTGGAGCCGGTGTCGCCTGGCCGTGCGAACCTGAACTGGCTGACGACGCGGGCTTATCGGGCGGGGCAGACATACGGCCTGCTTCGCCTGCGTGACGGGGAGGCGAGCACAGCGCTGGGGGCGATCTCGCTTGCCAAGGTTGCGTGCTGCCTTGCGGTGGCTGGCCTGACGATCTGGTCACCGGTGCGCTGGCGCCGCGCGGTGGTGCGCGCGCACCTGCATGCCGGCGTGTTGGGAGCCGCCCTGGGGCGCGCGCCTATCGAACTTTATGGAGCCGCACGTGGCTGATACAGGCGCCACGCTCGTTCTTGACCAGCCCGTAAGCAAGATCGGGCTTGCGGGCCAAGTGCACATGCGCATGGCGCGTGGCGAGGATGTCGTCGTCGTGATCCCGACGCTCAACGAAGGCCGGCATATCGAGGCGTGCGTGCGCTCGCTGATGACAGGCGACAAACGGTTGAAGCAGATCGAGATGATTGTCGCCGACGGCGGCAGCCGCGACTGGACGCGGGCCGTAGTGGAAATGCTGCAGGAGGAATTTCCCAATCTCCGCCTGCTGCATAATCCGAAGCGGCTGCAATCAGCGGCGGTGAACGCCGCGGCGCGAGGGGCCGGCATCGGCCGGCGAATCCTCGTCAGGTGCGATGCGCACGCCATCTATCCACCGAACTATGTGATGCAGGCGGCGGACTCACTTGCAAGGCGCGGCGTGGCGTCCGTCGTCGTGCCGATGGATGCGGATGGCATAACCTGCTTCCAGAAAGCCAATGCCTGGATCGTCGATACGCCCCTCGGCTCCGGCGGATCGGCGCATCGGGGCGGACGGACGTCTGGATTCGTCGACCATGGCCATCACGCGGCTTTCGACCTCAAGACCTTTGTCCACCTGGGCGGCTATGACGAGACGTTCTCGCACAATGAGGATGCAGAGTTCGACACGCGGTTGCGGCAGGCGGGCGGCCGCATCTTCATGGACGCCGACATCCGGCTGACTTACCTGCCGCGTGCAACGGTGGGCGCGCTGGCGCGGCAATACTATAACTATGGCCGCGGCCGCGCCCGCACGCTGCTGAAGCATGGCGAGAAGCCGAAGCTGCGGCAGCTGATCCCGCCTGTCACGCTGATCGGCTGCCTCGCCGGACTTGCAATGGCGATGGTTACGCCGTGGGCGTTTCTGGCGCCTGGGAGCTACGTCGCTGCACTTGCGGGCGCGTCGCTGGTCGTGGCGGTGCAGCGGATGTCGCTATGCGGGCTGTTGGCAGGCATGGCGTCTGGCGTGATGCACATGAGCTGGTCGGCCGGCCTGCTGCGGCAGCTTCTGGTTCCCCGGCGTCGCTGATCACGGTTTCGCTCCCTCGTGGGTGATGGAACCAAGGCTCGTGCTGCGCGTATTGGTAGCTGGCGGGGTAAGCGCCCGATCTCTTGACGACAATTCGTTACCGTAACTCCGCGGCAGTTGCCTGCCGCGCGCGAGGCAAGACGTTGCATGTCATACACTCCCGGCCCGATGCACAGCCTGCAGTGATCCGTCCCCTTTGAAGTGGTCCGCCCTTAGGTATGTTTTTGGACGGGATGGAGGATCACGATGGCAAGGAAACGGAAGCCGGAAGAGATTGTTGCGAAGCTCCGGCAGGTTGATGTG
>Ga0315905_10001286_pt1 | contig 26928 bp, 22 predicted proteins | sample LakEriMetagenome_5_FD_203522 | JGI IMG/M metagenome (GOLD analysis project Ga0315905, IMG submission 203522) | Freshwater fungal communities from buoy surface, Lake Erie, Ohio, United States - Buoy 4 MA121 | ecosystem: Environmental > Aquatic > Freshwater > Lake | place: USA: Lake Erie, Ohio...
CCCTGATAATCCTGCGGAATCAACCTCGCCAGCGGGCCGTTGCGGGAACTTGGACCGCAAGGAGAGTCGTCCTGTCCCGCTGCCACTCTGGCAAACGATCCGCACCAGAACACGGCGAACCCCAAGATCAAAGGGAAGCCAGTCAAGAACCGAGAGCCGGGCTGATGCCGGAAGTGCATGTTGCTTCCCCTGCTGCTGAAAACGGAGTTTGTGGCCGCGCTGCTAATATAATCGATTGCCCCGGCCGGCTGCGCCGTTAGCCAGCCAACACTCCGCTGGCTGCTTTGGCCCGACTTGAACCCCAGTCCGCGCGGGGCTTGGTTGGACCCAGCCACCGCCCCAAATGGCAGCCCCAAGGGTCCGCCCAAAATTCTCCTCACGGAAACACGGAACTGGAAGAATCATGGATTCAGCCGAGCCACACCAGCTATCAGCCGAGTTGCAGCAAACCGCCCGGTCACTGGGGAGGTTGCTGCTGCAGCACGGGCAGCGCGTCGTTTTCGCGGAGAGTTGCACGGCTGGATTGGTCGCCGCCTCATTGGCGATCGTTCCCGGAATCAGCCGTTGCCTTTGCGGCTCGCTGGTCACTTACCGCGAGGCGAGCAAAACGGCTTGGCTGGGGGTGGATGCCCAGCTGATCGCGGCCTTCACCGCGGTTTCCCCAGAGGTCACAGCACAAATGGCCAGCGCTGCCCTGCAGCGGACAATCGAGGCCGATTGGGCCGCCGCGGTTACTGGTCACCTCGGCCCGGACGCTCCGCCCGGGAGCGATGGAACGATCCACATCGCGGTCGCTCGCCGTCTGAAGCGCGCGATTCCGCAGTCGACCGGTTTTGATGCCGGCCCGCTCGAGCTGACTGTTCAGCTCAAACAGCAGCTTTCCGCGCCTACGCGAGTCCTCCGACAGCAGCAGGCAGCGGGCTCGGTCCTGGCGACTTTGGAGCAGGCGCTCCGAAGCAAGCTGGAACCCGCTTGAGTTCACATTCGCAAAAGACAGCAGAGCGCTCGGCCCCCTCAGCGCTTCTGGAACGGTGCGGCCGCGCCAGCCCGTCCGAGCTCTGAGCCGCGTTCCAAGCCGGAGTGCCGGTCCGTAAAGAAGCGTTAGAAATCGGCTTTGCGCAGGTACTGATGGCAGTCCATGCATTTCATGGTCAGTTCAAAGTACCGCAGCGCGGCTGCCTCGAGATTGGACTTTTGGCCAGCCTTTTTCAGATGCTGGGCGACGCTCCGCAGCTCCTCGCTGATTTTCTGGTAGTCGGCGAAGTCATTTGAGTTCCAAGCCTCGGCTTGAGTGATTCGCTCCACCTCCTCAGCTCCACTGATAATCAGCCCGAAGTCGCGCGTGGTCAGGCCTTCGAGAATGTTTTGGGTGTAATTTAGCTTCATCCGCATGAAGTCGCGGCGGGAAAGGGAATCCGGATCCTGTTCTTGTCCGATCGAGGAGCCTGACAACGCCAGCCATCCAGCCAAAACCAGCCCGAGCAAACAGAGGCCAAAACCCATTCGTCGATTCATTGGATACGCTCACTTCGGTTTGCGAAAATTATTTCAACTCAGGCCGGCCTCGCAACCAGTCCTGAACAAATGCACGATTGATACTCATCTTAATCGCTCTGGCGGCAAGCCGGGGTGGGGAAGCCTCGATCCGCCGAGAGCTCGCGCTCTGCTTTGCCTGATGCGAGCCAGCGCGACTCCTGCTCCACCGAGTTGAGCTGGCCAAAAAATCGCGCCGGCCGAACAACGTCGCCGGCCAAATGCACACCTCCAACGATCCCGGTTCAACGACTTGGCCGCTCAAGCCGTCTGCGCGGTTTGGCTGGTTGCCGAAGAAGACTCGAGTGCAATCGCCACGGGTTCGGTTGATGAGCTTTCGGAGGAAGGTACCTTTGCGTGCAGGGGACGCTTGGGATTTTTGCAGCCCCCACAGCAGCGTCCTTCCCCTGCACAAGGGTGACCCGGTTGTTTGACGGATGGAAGAGTCGCTGGCAGCTCGAGGAAATGATCGGGTTCAGACATTGCCTCACCGGGCGGTAATGAACTCCGCTCGCGAGGAGCAGCCGCTGCTTGCAGGGCCAGGGCTTGCTTGTCGAGGGACGCATCGGCGACAGAGGGGCTTGGCATGGGTAACAATGAATCGGAGGAAGATGATTTGGAAACAAGGGACATGGAAGGACTCCTTTCCGCCCAAACAAGATTGGCCAAGAAGCGACGTCGACTCGGCTAAACGCTGGGCAAGCCACTGCTGCAAACCGGGTGCCGGTCGGGGCTTTACCGATTCGTCTGGGGGCCTTAACGCTGGAAAAGTTATTTTTCGGGGCAATTGTCCCCGGGGCCTCCGCAGCTCTGGCTTGATTCCAAGGGGGGCTCCGTGCCGATCCGCACACTCGCACGCGCGGCCGGGCGAGGCACAGCCGCAGGTCAGGGGCTCGTTCAGGGGCTCTTGGCGGGTAGTCGGCTGAGGAGGAAAGGGAACTTTGACCCGGCATGCGGTTTGCTTCGGTTGGCAGGAAACGGGTTAGCGCCCAGCCAGCGCGTGGGCGAGGCGGGAGCGGCTCGGTCTCAGTTCTTGATTGCTTTGCAGAGATAGGACCCAAACATGCTTAAATTCACCGGCAATTGCCTGCTCGTACCCTGGGACTTTTCCGATATGGCCCTCGCGGCGCTGAAGACCAGCATGGCGATGGTTTCCGACTGCTCGAAGGTCAAGGTCGTGCATGTTGGTCTGATACCGACGGCGACGGAACCGACTGTGATTTGGGACACGGTGACGGAGCAGACGATTCAGGAGTACGCGGCGCAAAATTTCCGCAAGACGGTCGCCGAACATCCCGAATTAGCCGGCTTGGAACTGATCACGCTTTTCGGCGATCCCGGCTTTGCAATTACCGATTATGCCCAGGAGGTGGCCGCCGATTTGATCGTCATTTCCTCGCATGGTCGGCGGGGCTTGAGCCGCCTGTTTATGGGAAGTGTGGCTGAACGGGTCGTTCGTTTGGCTCAGGTGCCGGTTCTTGTGCTTCGCGGTCCTGCCGATGCGGGCGACAAGAAATAGGGCTGGTCAACGAAGTTCATTGAGACCATTTCAGGCCGTTCCGTGGTAGGATTTGGGCCCGTCAACCGGTTTCTTCCGCTCTCTCCTTCCGTTGCCTGATTGAAATTTCCATGAGCGTTCCGAATTCGCGCGAAAGCCATGTGCTGGCTGACCGAGCCGATGTCGACATTTCGGTTTTCTTTGAGCGAATCAAATCGTATGTCGGCTGGCAGGAACGAGACGCGGAACGGGTCCGTCGGGTGTGGCCTCAGGTGGAACCCCTGGTGTCCAGTTTGGTTGAGGACTTTTACAGCACCATTCTCGCGCATGAGTTTACCGCTCGGGTGATCAGCGGCGGCGAGCCCCAAGTGGAGCGGTTGAAGGGGACGCTGGCCGGCTGGGTTGCGAGTCTGTTTGCCGGCCGCTACGACGACGACTTTGCCGAGACCCGCTGGCGCGTCGGCCGCCGACACGTGCAAATCGGCCTGAATCAGGCTTATGCCATGGCCGCCCTCACCCGGCTTCGGATCGGCATTACGTCTGGTCTTTGCAATGTTTCAGACTTGCCCCGGCACGAGCTTTGTGAGACGGTCATCGCCGTCAATAAACTGCTCGACATGGACGCGGCGATCATTGACTACGCATACCAGCAATCCTTCGCAAGGCAGCTTGAGGAATCGGCCGCGGCGAAGGTCCAGCAGTCCGAGCGGCTGGCGGCCATCGGCCAAATGGTTACCGGTCTGGCACACGAGAGCCGGAACGTGCTGCAACGGAGCCATGCCTGCCTGGAGGCCTTGCTGCTGGATATCGAGGATCGTCCGGAAGCGTTGAAGCAGGCTCACCGGATTCAGAATGCACTTGACCGGTTGCATATCCTCTACGAGGAAGTGCGGAATTACGCCGCTCCGATCAATCTCGATCGTGAGCTGGTAGACCTCGTGCGTTTGGCTTCGACCGCCTGGTACAACCTCGAAACGCGTTGGCGCGATTATGGAACCACCTTGGCCGTCAATTGCGCTCACCCCGCCGATGCCATGATCCTTGCTGATCGACATCGGCTCGATCAGGTTCTGACCAACCTTCTGCAGAATGCAATTGATGCGGCTGGTCCCTTGGGCGCGATCTGCTGCTCGATCGCCCGCTCCCCGGACAATGCCTTTTGCCAAGTGACGCTCGAAGATAATGGTCCCGGGATTTCGGCCGAGCGGCTGGGCCGGGTTTTCGAACCCTTCTTCACGACCAAGACCAAGGGAACTGGTTTGGGCCTGGCCATCACCCGGAGAATCATCGAAGCCCATCAGGGAACGATTCAAGTCGACCGAAGCGAACTGGGCGGCGCGCGGATGACAATCTCGCTCCCGGCGCACGACCAGCCCAAGCCGGTGGGCCACTAGCGTCCAGCGGAGGCGTGCCTCCGTTCTCGCCCCCTCGCCGCACAGGAGCGTGCGAAAACGCACGCCGAGCCTTGTGCCAAGTCTAGTTCCAGTCTTCCGGCTGCTTATTTTCCCCGCGTTTGGCCCATCGATTGCGTGGGCTCGCATCTGCACTTGCTTGGCATAGCAGTTGCACTTGAGGGATGCATTCCGGGACAAGGCACTCTCTGGGCCCGGCGATGCCTGCTCCTTCTGACAATTCTCTCTGCCCGTACTTCAGTGGATGCCCGCGATGAACTGGAAACGAATCCTCTGTCCCGTCGACCTGACTCAAACCTGCTCGGAGTGCGTGCGCGTTGCCTCCGCCTTGGCCCGCGAGTGCGGTGCGGAGTTGGTGTTTTTCTACGTTGCGGTCCCCGAGTTGCCAGCTTCCAGCGGCGCGGCGATCCCGGAAGTCAATCAGGCGATTGAGCGGGAGCGTCAGGCCCTGAAGCAAATTACCCCGACCTCTTCCGGTGTTCTGCATCGGCACGAATTGGTCCGCGGCCAACCTGCTCCGTCGATTGTCCACTATGCCCTCCAAAACCAGGTCGACTTGATCGTTATGCCGACTCATGGGCGGACCGGTTTTTCCCGATTGCTCCTGGGAAGTGTGGCCGAAGAGGTGCTTCGGCATGCCCCTTGTCCGGTCTTGGCAATTCGGGCGACTGCGCCCCAGGCCGAACCGGTGGCGACTCCGCAGTTGGCCGTGACCTGAGCCGGATCTTTTTTGCGGCGCGGACGGGTTCTGTCCCGCTGGTTCCCTGTTCGATCGAGCCAGCCCCCTGTCAGCAGTTAACATGGAATATTTCCGGCAATGAACAGCACTACTTTCGCTCAAACTCTTCGGGGACCGAATTCAATGAACTTGGCCAACCGCAACCAAATCAAATTGCTGATTGTCGATGACGAAGAGGACTTTCGGGACGCCGCGAGTTCCTACTTTCGCAAGCTTGGCTATCACGTCTTTACGGCTAGCGACGGTCGCGAAGCCTTGGAATTGGTCAATAGCCAGGTCTTTGATGTCGCGGTAGTCGACATTCACATGCCCAATATCACTGGTTTGCAGTTGTTGACGGAGCTCCGCGACAGCGAGAACGAACTGCAGGTGATCATGCTCACCGGCGGCGGGACGATCGAGAACGCCGTCGAATCGATTAAAAAGGGGGCATTCGACTTTCTCACCAAGCCTGCCAAGCTGAATGAGCTCGATCTGCTGATTCAGAAAGCTTGGCGCGCGAGCCAGTTGCTCAAGGAAAATCGGCAGCTGCGGCATGTGATTCAGCACACGGCCCCGCCTGCCAACATGATTGGCGAATCGCCCGCAATGCAGGAGGTGTTTCGATTAATTGACAAGACCGCCGTCACGGAAAAGCCAGTGTTGATCGAAGGCGAGAGCGGCACCGGCAAGGAACTCGTGGCGCGAGCCATCCACGAGCGCTCCGCTCTGGCTGAAATGCCGCTGGTCGTGATTAACTGTGCGGCCTTGCCCGAGGCTCTGCTGGAGAGCGAGCTCTTTGGACATGAGAAGGGTGCCTTTACGGGCGCAGCGGCGGCCAAGCCCGGCCTGTTCGAGATCGCCGACGGCGGGACCCTGTTTATTGACGAGTTCGGTGAACTCGCCGGCTCGCTCCAGGCCAAACTGCTGCGGGTGCTGGAGGACGGCTCACTTCGCCGGGTCGGCAGCGTCAAGGAGCGCAAAGTTAAGGTGCGGTTGATCGCCGCAACGAATCGCGATTTGGGCAAGGAAGTGGCCGAAGGGCGTTTCCGCGAAGACCTGTACTACCGAATCAATGTCCTCAAAATCCATCTTCCCCCGCTGCGTGAGCGGGACGGTGACATTCGCCTGTTGATTGAACACTTCCTCGGCGACCAGTGGAAAGTCTCCGAGCCGGTGATCGAACTGCTCAGCAACTACACCTGGCCGGGCAATATTCGCCAGCTGCACAACGCCCTGGAGCGGGCCAAGATTCTGGCTGAAGGGGATGAGATCCTCAAGGAAAATCTGCCTGAGGAGATCGTGAAGGGGAGCGAACAGCAGGGAGTCTCCGCGGAACTGAAAGTCGGCAGCAAGCTCGATTTGGACAGCCTCAACAAGCTGCATGTCGAACAGGTCTACCGCCGGAACCAGTGCAACAAGACCCGTACTGCCCAGGCACTGGGCATCGGCCGCCGCTCGCTCTACCGGCTTCTGGAAAAGTACTGCATCCAGTAAGCGACGGCGCGATTCAGGGGCTGCTCTAGGCTGTAGACGCTGCTGCGCAATCCGTCGACACCGGCTTGGCCGACTTTCAAGTCACGGAGGAAGTCCGTCTGGCGGGGAAACCGCGCGAAAAGCGGTCTTCAACCGAGCAATCCCTGTTTCGCCTTGTTTCGCCGGACAGCCAGTGGACCCAATCGAAAACTGTTTGGATTCGAGTTCGAATTCAGCCACACGGGGGACAACATTTGGGACCAAGTTCAAAGTGTATTCGCTCCCGAATGGATCGACTTTTCAGGGGCCGCGGTCCCCGCCCCCAAGTCACCTTCCCCGAGTACGATTGCCCAGCCCGCCGCGCGCCCCGAGACTCAGCCCGAGGTTCAGGCCCAGCCTGAAGTTCCGCCGTTCCCTCTTCCGGCCGCTCAGCTCCCGCCTGGCATGCCCGAGACGACGCTCCCGCCAATCAGGAGGAAGCAGAGTTTGTCCGAAACAGCCCGATCAAGCTTCCTCGTCCGGTCAGATTGCGGACGCGGTTGGACGGGATGCCGCGGCTGGTCGGTTTGGCTCTGGAATCAGCCGGGACAGAGGTGGCCCGGGATTTTGAGATCGAAAGTCCGATTGGAGCAGTGATTACCCGAGTCGCCCCTGGTTCGGCCGGCGAGAAAGCCGGACTGAAACCGGGTGATTTGGTCACCACCTTCGGCGAGAGCGAGATCAATGACGTGGAGGATTTGGAGGCCCGCCCAGCCCCGTGGGGAGTCTGCAGAAGATCAGAGTCAGCCGAGCATCGGCTCAGATGAGTATCGACACGGAACTTGAGATTCGCGCCGGTTTGGGCACTGGGTCCGCGCTGGCCAGCTGCGTCCAGCCCCAGGGAGGCAGGGCTTTGGGACTACCTCCATGCTGGAAGGTCGACCCCTATGCCCGCCGCGACTCAGAGACCGATCGAGTCTATGACCAGATTCGTTCGACGAGGGGAAATTACGAGTGGCGGGTCTACCATGAGTCGCAACCGGCTGGCAACGAAGCGGCTGCATTCATCCGGTTTGTTACTGCCGCCCAGAAACGGCTTGGCCAATTCGAACTTGGTCAGGCGAAGGTCGGCAAGATCCCCGTCGTCTTTGTCGCCGGGACTGTCGAGAAAGAAACGAGTCACATCGGCTCTGTAGAAAACAGCAGGATTTGTACGAACTTTGCGGCCTGATGGTTCGTACTCTGGGCCGTGAATACGACCAGCAAATCACCGAAAGACATTCTCTTGACCGCGCTGAGCGTGGGCCAGGCGAAGCTAGCGGACTACTCCCATCGGAACAGTCCGAAAAAGTATACCCAGCCTCAGTTGTTTGCTTGTTTGGTGCTTAAGACCTCGCTCGGGTTGGACTATCGAGGCCTGGAAGGACTACTCGATGATTCGGCAGAACTCTGCCAACTGATTGGACTGGAGTCGGTGCCTCACTTCGCGACCTTTCAAAAGGCGTCGCGCAAACTACTGCCCAACTCGCCTTGGTTGTTCTGACCCACAACCTCATGATCCTCTGGTGCTCTTTGCTTTTCTACAGAGCCGGCCTGACCCCTATGATTCCGCCGAAAAACTCAAATCAGTCGTACCGTCTCCAGAAAAGGATCAAAGCTCTCCAGGCAATCTGCAGTGTCTAATAATCGAATCCAGTAGGCGACTTCATGATGGATGACGTAGACGGTCCGGCAACGCATCCGCTTGGCGGAGGATAGGGCCGGAGGGAGAAAATCGAAGGTTGCGGTGTACTCTGTCGCAGGGCAATTCGAAATGAGGAAGTCCGTTGGCAACCCACTTACACGATAGTTATCCCTCGCAATCCGATTGAATTGCCAGTCTTCCCTGATCTTCAGCATCAGCGGGGAAAAGCTCTTTTTCGGCCGAGCCCCTCCGTTCTTGAAGAATCGCAGGTTATTGAACATTTCATCAAGCGGGTGCGGTTCGGTCTGGCGAGCCGTGAGGTAAATCTCGATCGTGCAGTCCGGATTCAGGTCGCTCTTCAACGCCACAATCGGCTTTTGAGAGTTGTCAACATATTCCGCGATTTGCGCTCTGAATTCCGAACTGAACATCGCCAAACAATCAATTTCGCCCAAATCCGCAGCCGTCAAGACGCTCCAATTCGGCGGGATCTTAAATCCCAAGCCCACTCCGCGATTGATGTAGTAAGGTCCCGAAAAAAGCACCGATGGAGACGGACCTTGGGGTAGAGCCAACAGCGCAGCACCAAAAGCACGCAGAAACGTTCGCCGGCCAATTCCGATCTCTGCCATCTTTCACCAAAGTCAGTTTCTCGCGAATCGTTCTGCCGAATGATCGAGCCAAACCACCCCGTCACCCGCGCGAAATGCAAACCAAAGTGCTCACGCCCTACAATTTTCATTCATCCCAAGCCGAGCTGCTGAAAAAATGCACGTGACCACACCAGATTGATTTCTACAGAGCCAGTCACATCCTCTTTCGGTTGGCATTGATTGTGGAAGGTCAACGCTACGATATCGATGTGCTCGCTCCGCCGCTCACCGCGCCCGAAGAATTGCCTTTTGTGATCGGGGTGGTTCTCGGAACACTGAAAAATTGAGCGGCCAGCCCAAGTAGCTCCACAGCCCAAGCAGTCTCACCGCTGAGCGGGAGTTCAGCGTTTGAAAGAGGTGGCTTTGGCCAAGGCAGCAGTCTTGTCCAAGGACAACTGGGCCACTGGACGAGTTTGGCGGCTTCTTGAGATCGTCTCTTGATACAGGCTTTCCAGCCGGTCGACCACGTGGCTCATGTTGTAATTGGCTGCGGTCAGCATCGCCTGTTGACCCATGGTCCGTCGCCGTTTGGTATGGGCAGCCATCCGCAGCATGCAGCTGGCCATCGCCCGAGGATTGTCCGGCTCAAACAAGAGACCGTTCGTTCCATCATTGACCAGCTCGGGAATTCCCTTGGCCGCCGCACCGATGACTGGCAGGCCCATCGCCATTGCCTCCAGAATGCTCATTGGTTGATTTTCGGTTTTGCTGGCGGTGACAAAGGCATCACCCAAGAGCGGCAACCGTTCGCTGATGAGCCGGTCGTGTTCCACATGCCCGAGAAATTCAACAGCGGAGGCGATACCTAACTCCTGAGCCTGATTTTTCAGGCTCGCGAGGGAAGGTCCGTCGCCAATCATCACCAGCCGTGCGCGCCGCCGCCGCCGTTGGACTTGGGCAAATGCCTCGAGCACGACGGGTAACGACTTTTCCGGAGACATCCGACCCACATAGACAAACGAGGGGCCATAGATCTGGAGTTTCATCCGCTCCCGTTTGACCTGCCGCCAATCAATCGGTTCAGGTAGAGGAATGCCGTTGGGAATGAGCACAGGTTCGGATCGAATGCCGTGGTCCAGCAGAGACTGCTTGACCGCTTGTGAGGGGCTCGTCACCCTTCGGCAGGTGTTGAAGAAGAACACCGAGTACCCCCACATCAGCGACTGCAGCCAAGAGCACGGTGGGAGCCCGAACGACTTGAGGTAACCGGGTTCGGCGAAGAAGGTGTGAAACGTACCTATCGTGGGTTTGCCCAGGAGTCGCGAGGCGACCAGTCCTTCCCATCCGCAACCCCATTCCGTATTGAGATGCACGATGTCAGGATTGATTTTTCTCAAGCGCCGCAGCGAGGTAATGAAAGAGGGGAGCGTAATTCGCAATTGGGGTACGCGCGGTATCGGCACAGCAAACGGAACGTCATACAGTTCCACGCCGTGTGGCAGCTCCGCCGGAGCTGCACCGCGACCGGGCTTGGGCCGGAAGATCGAAATCTCATGCCCGCGCCGAACCAACTCACGAGCCTGATTCAGCACGGAATAGGTGACCCCCGAAGTGTACGGGAGGAAGCTGTCGGTAAAGATGGAGATTCGCATGAAGGCGGGGACCTGCGCTGGACCGCTGCTCTCAAAGGCCTCTCCCATTGTGGGGTAAAAACACGGCTACTCAAGAGAATCGCCCTGAATTCCCCGCCGAATTATGGCAAAATACCTCCGGCAAATTGCCCAGCTTATTCTCGGCCGACGCTTACCGGCTGCCTTGTGAAGGAATCCTCAATGAGTCTGTTGGTGTTTGTTGTCGGTTCGGCAATCGTCCTCGCCACCGCCTACTGGATTTATGGTTCATTGCTGAGCCGCCTGCTCCAATTGGATGATCGCCGGCCCACGCCGGCCGTTGCCTGCCGGGATGATGTCGATTTTGAGCCGACCGCGGCCTCCTTTTTGATGGGCCAGCATTTTTCGGCAATTGCCGCGGCTGGTCCGATCGTGGGCCCGATCCTGGCCGGGCTCGCCTTCGGCTGGTTGCCTGCCCTGATCTGGATTCTGCTCGGCAGCATCCTGATCGGCGGCGTGCATGACATGACCAGTCTGGTGGCCAGCATTCGCCATCGCGCCCGCTCGATCACGGAAGTCGTGCACGACCATGTCAGCCGTCGAGCCTATCTGCTGTTTCTCGCCTTTGTCTGGATCGCGCTGGTTTACATCATCGTCGCCTTCACGGATATCACGGCTCGCTCGTTCGTCGGCGTGCAGCGACTGGAAGATGGTCAGCAAGTGCTTGGTGCGGGGATCGCCATGAGTTCCCTGCTGTACCTGCTGTTGCCAGTGCTGATGGGCCTGGCAATGAAGCACCTCAAGCTTGGCTTGCTGCCGGCGACTCTGATCTTTGTCCCTTTGGTCGGAGTCGCGATTTGGGCCGGACAAAAGTTCCCGCTCGATTTGGCAGGCTGGTTTTCGCTCGGCGAGGGAACGACCGTCAAACTCTGGTGCACGCTGCTGCTGCTTTATTGTCTGGTCGCGGCTGTCGTTCCCGTCTGGCTCTTGCTCCAGCCGCGCGGTTATCTCGGCGGCTTCTTTTTGTACGCGGCTCTGCTGGGCGGAGCGCTGGGGCTGAGCTTGGGAAATCACACCGTCCAGTACCCGGCCTTCATTGCCTGGACCAATTCCAAGGGCGAACAGCTGTTCCCCTTTTTGTTTATCACCATTGCCTGCGGTGCCTGCTCTGGGTTTCACTCGCTGATCAGTTCCGGAACGACTTCCAAGCAACTGGCCAGAGAGTCGGATGCGCGGCCGATCGGCTATGGCACGATGCTGCTGGAGGCGATGGTCGCCATCGTCTCGCTCTGTTGTGTCATGATGTTTGCCCAAGGCGCTCCGGAAGTCAGCGGCAAACCACCCAATCTGATTTATGCGATGGGCCTGGGAAACTTTCTCAAGACGATCGGCGTCCCGGTCGAGCTGGCAGTCTCGTTTGCTTTGCTGGCATTTACGACCTTTGTCTACGATACGCTCGATGTGTGCACCCGCTTGGGCCGTTTTATCATCGAGGAACTGACAGGGCTCAAGGGATCCGCTGGCCGTTGGCTCGGGACCGCATTGACCGCAGGCGTCCCGCTCTTTTTTCTCTGGACTGCCGGAACGGATGCCGCTGGCAAGCCGGTGGAAATCTGGAAAGTATTCTGGTCGTTGTTCGGGGCCAGCAATCAGCTGCTTGCCGCGCTCGCTCTGCTGGGTGTTACCGTTTGGCTCTGGCGAACCCGTCGGGCTGCCTGGGTCTGGCTGGTTACCGGATTGCCGACACTTTGGATGTACACCATGAGCATTTGGGCCTTGGTGGCAATGATCCTTCCCAAATTTCGGGTGGAGGAACAGTGGGTGCTGCCGCGTGAAATGGTTCCCTGGGTCGGTGTCGCCCTGATTCTCCTCGCCGCAATGATGTTGGTGGAGGCACTGCGGGCGATGTTCGGCAAGGGTCCGGCCGCTCCTCCCGAAAAGCCGACTGCGGCCCTCGCCGCCTAGGCAACCAAGCAGCATCTTCCCAGCCGCAATCGGAGGCTCCGTCAATGTTTGTTCCTGCCAATGCTTACCGACGCTGCGGCATCTTGCTCAGTGGGCTGCTCGCATTCTGGCCAGCTCACGTCTGGCTTGCGGCTCAGGAGCGGGCTCAGGAGCGGGGTTCGGTGAGTGGACCGGCAGTCGTCGTCCTGGGGATCGCCCAGGATGGAGGCTATCCCCAGCTTGGTTGTCGTCGAGCTTGCTGCGAACGGGCATGGAGCGATCCGACCGCGCCGCGGGATGTCGTCAGTCTCGGGGTTGTGGATCCAAGCACCGGCGAACGCTGGTTGTTTGAGTGCACTCCCGATATACGCCGGCAACTGCACGCCCTCGATCAGGCTCAACCAGCGAACGAGGCGCCGGGTCTGCGAGGCGTGTTTCTCACGCATGCGCACATCGGCCACTACTCTGGCTTGCTGCAGTTCGGCCGCGAGGTTCTTGGCGCCCAGCAAGTTCCAGTGCACGTGATGCCCCGGTTCGCCGAATTTCTCCGCAGCGAGGCTCCCTGGAGTCAGCTTGTCCAACTCAAAAATGTCGAGCTTGCGCCGCTGGTCGCCGATCGGACCCTGAAGCTGAATGAGCACCTGACCGTAACGCCCGTCCTGGTGCCCCACCGGGACGAGTTTTCGGAAACGGTCGCCTTTCGAATTGAAGGACCGCACCGCAAGGTTCTGTTCCTCCCCGATATCGACAAGTGGGAGCGTTGGGAGCGGACGATTGAAAAGGAGTTGGCCGTGGTGGATATCGCCTATCTCGACGCCACCTTTTTTGACGGGTCTGAGTTGCCGGGCCGGGACATGCGGGAGATCCCCCACCCCTTTGTCGTCGAGTCGTTGCAGCGATTTGCGCGGCTTAGTCCCGAAGAGAGGGCAAAGATTCGCTTGATCCACTTCAATCACACCAATCCGCTGCTGGACCCCAAGTCCGCTGCAACCCGTCAGGTCCAGTCAGCCGGGCTGAGAATCGCCGAACAGGGGGAACGAGTCGAACTGTAAACTCGATGTCCACGGGATTAAGATGCAGAGCGGAATATTTCGAATCGTTTGCGGAGCATGTGCTTTGTCTATCCAGATCGCGTTCTTCAGGTGGCTGGCGATCGGCCTGCTGCTGGCAAGTAACTCCGCCGCCCAAGCCCAGGCACCCGTCTCGCCACCGGTGATGTTGGTGCCGCTCGAGTCGCCCGCTTTGCCTAATGCCTTGCAGCTCAATTCGCGACTGATAAGCGGTGGCCAGCCAGACGGGGAGGCCGCCTTTGCCGAACTCCGCCGGCTGGGCGTGCGGACGGTCATTAGTGTTGATGGGGCAAGGCCCGATGTGGCCGCCGCGGAGAAGCATGGTCTCCGCTACGTGCATCTGCCGCATGGCTACGATGGGATCTCGGCCGAGCGGGCCGCCGAGCTGGCCAAGGCCGTCCGTGATCTACCCGGCCCCATCTACCTGCACTGCCATCACGGCAAACACCGCAGCCCGGCTGCCGCGGCGACTGCCTGTCGAGCCCTCGGCTGGCTCGACGAGCCCCAAGCTGAGCGGGTTTTGCAACAAGCAGGCACCAGCCCGCATTACCTTGGCCTGTTTGCCTCTGTCCGCGAAACCTCTCCGCTCGACCCGAATGACTTGGACAAGCTTCAAGTCGAATTTCGTTCTACAGTTCCCTTGCCTGAGGTCGCCGAGGCGATGGTCGCAATCGAACTTCACTTTGATCGCCTCGAACAGCTTGCAGCGAATCGCTGGTTGCCACTCCCCAAGCATCCCGATCTCAAGCCTGCACATGAAGCACTTCTTTTGCGCGAGCAGTATGCCGAACTGCTCCGAACCGGTACGGTCCAAGCGGAACCACTCGCGTATCAGGAACACATGCGCGAAGGGGAGCGACTGGCCCGGGAGTTGGAAACGCTGCTCGCCACACCTCCCAGCGAGAGAGCTGATCAATCGCTGGCGGAGAAGCTCAAGGCACTCAAGGCCAATTGCAATGGTTGTCATCGCCAGTATCGGGACCAGCCTGCGTCCACCCGCGAGGCAAATGAACAGCGTGGTCCGAGCGGGGTCGCTCCGGCGGTCGAATCGCGCGAAAAAGATCGCTCAAAACCGCCCTCTTTTGGCTCCTGACGCCGCGATTTTTTCCCCGGCCTGCACGGGCCGGATTCACGAGCTATTCTTGTTGGTTCACGGTGGTTACGGGGCCGTGCGACAACTGGTCTGGTTGCCCCTCATCCCGAGCCAATTAAAGTGGAGGGGCCATCGCCGGGCTGGTAGTCGCTCGCAATTCGCGCCTCCCCGCTCACCGCTGGCAGAACCACATCCTTCTGGACGAAAGAAAATCTCAGAGGTCATCATGATGTTCACCCGTTTGACTGCAGCCGTCTTCAGCCTGCTGCTGATTGCCGCTCCTGTCTGGTCCCAGGACTCCGACGAACCCCAAGATAAGCAACCGGGTGTCAACTCGGACCTGGTTTCGGCCTTGCGCTTTCGCAATATTGGCCCAGCCTTCATGTCCGGCCGCATCGGAGACCTGGCGATCGATCCGTACGACCGCAGCACCTGGTATGTCGTGGCCGCCTCCGGCGGCGTTTGGAAAACGACCAACGCCGGGGTCACCTTCCAGCCGATTTTTGAAAACTACGGCTCCTATTCGATCGGCTGCGTCGCGCTCGATCCAAACGACCGCTTTACTGTCTGGATTGGCACCGGCGAGAACAACTCGCAGCGGAGCGTGGGCTACGGCGATGGCGTCTATAAGTCGACCGACGGCGGACAGAGCTTCACCAAGGTCGGACTGGAGAACAGCGAGCACATCGGCAAAATTGTGGTCCACCCCGTCGACAGCAAGACGGTCTTTGTTGCGGCTCAAGGCCCGCTCTGGAAGGAAGGTGGCGATCGCGGCCTGTACAAGACAACTGACGGCGGCAAGACTTGGGCCCAAGTGCTCAAGATCAGCGAAAATACCGGAATCAACGAAGTTCACCTCGACCCGCTCAACCCCGAGATCATGTATGCGACCAGCTATCAGCGTCGTCGGCACCAGTGGGTGCTGATTGACGGTGGACCTGAATCGACGATCTACAAGTCGACAGATGGTGGAGCAACCTGGCGGAAGATCAACCGCGGTTTGCCCGGCGGCGACCTCGGACGGATCGGTTTGGCGGTGTCACCTGTGAACCCCGAAGTTGTCTACGCAATCGTAGAGGCGACTGCCGGACAGAGCGGCTTTTATCGCAGTACCAACCGCGGCGAATCCTGGCAGCGAATGAGCGACCACGTTTCGGACAGCCCGCAATATTACCAGGAGATCGTCGCCTGCCCTCACAAGCTCGACCGGGTCTATTCACTGAACACCAACTTGATGGTGACGGAGGATGGCGGCGCGACGTTTGTCCCGCTGGGTGAGACCGACAAGCATGTTGACAATCACGCGATTGTGGTCGATCCCAACGACGAAAATCATCTGTTGATTGGCTGTGATGGCGGGCTCTATGAAACTTGGGACCGCGGCCGGACCTACGACTACAAGGCCAATCTGCCGCTGACCCAGTTCTATCGTGTGGCCGTCTCGCGGGAAAAACCCTTCTACTACGTTTATGGCGGAACCCAGGACAATGCCACTCAAGGTGGCCCCTCTCGGACCAACAATGTTCACGGTATCCGCAACAGCGACTGGTTCGTCACGGTCTTCGGTGACGGCTTTGACCCGGCAGTCGACCCGCTCGACCCCGACACAATTTACTCCCAGTGGCAACATGGCGGCCTGATTCGCTTTAACCGCAAGACGGGCGAAGCCGTTGACATCAAGCCCCAGGAGTCAGCCGCAGGCCCAGCTTTGAAATGGCATTGGGACAGCCCGCTGCTGATTTCGCCACACAACAACAAGCGGCTCTACTTCGGTTCGCAGATTCTCTTCCGCTCCGATGATCGGGGTGACAACTGGACAGCGATCAGCCCGGACTTGACCCGCCAAATCGACCGCAACAAACTCAAGGTGATGGGCCGCGTCTGGGGGCTCGATACGGTTGCCAAAAATAATTCGACCTCGCTGTATGGAGCGATTGTCGCAGTCGAAGAGTCGCCAGTCGTTGCCGGGTTAATCTACTGCGGCACCGATGACGGCCTCGTGCAAGTCAGCGAAGATGGTGGACAGAACTGGCGGAAGATCGAGAAGTTCGGCTCGCTGGACGTCCCGGAGTTTGCTTTTGTCAGCGACATCGAAGCGGACCTCTTTGATGCCAACACCGTTTACGTCTCGCTCAATAATCACAAGCGAGGAGACTTCCGGCCGTATATTCTCAAGTCCACCGACCGCGGCCTGAACTGGTCGCTGTTGACCAGCAATCTTCCGGAGCGGGGCACGGTTTACACGCTCAAGCAGGACCACGTGAACCCGAAACTGCTTTTCTGCGGCACGGAGTTCGGCTGTTTCTGCACCGTTGATGGCGGCGAAAAGTGGTTCCAGCTTCGCGGCGGGATGCCGACCATCCAGGTCCGCGAGATTGAGATCCAGCGGGATGAGAACGATCTTGTCCTGGCGACGTTCGGTCGCGGATTCATGATTCTCGACGACTACTCGCCCCTGCGAGAAGTAAATCCCGAATTGCTCGACAAGAATCACATGTTCCCCATCAAGAAGGGACAGATCTACCGACAGGTTGCTCCCATGGCTGGCGGTCCGCGGGCTTTCCAAGGATCAAACTTCTACACCGCTCCGAACCCGGAATTCGGCGTGACCTTCACCTACTACCTGAAGGAATCTCTGAAAACCAAGAAATCGCAGCGCCAGGAAAATGATCGCAAGGCAGCCGCTGCGGGCAAGGACGTGTTTTATCCGAGCTGGGAAGAACTCAAGGGCGAAGACCGCGAAGTTGCCCCCAGCGTTTGGCTGACCATTCGTGACGCAGCCGGCAAGATCGTCCGCAAGCTGCCCGGCAGCACCTCCAAAGGCATGACCCGCACCACTTGGGACTTCCGGCATGCCGCTTACGCGGCGGGCGGCGGCGGAGCCGGTCGCCGAGGTCGAGGCGGTGGCGGCGCGGGTGCCGTTGCCGTGCCCGGCAAATACACGGTAGAAGTCTCCAAACTGATCGAGGGCGAGCTGACCCAACTGATCCCGCCGACCGAGTTCGAGATTGAGCCTTTGGGCTTTGGCGACCTGACGGAGATCAACCGCCAGGAAATTCTCACCTTCTGCGAACAGGTGGCCAAGTTGGCCAATGCAGTCACTGCCGCGACCCAACTGGCCGGCGAGGCGGCTGATCAACTGGCAGCAACGGAACAGCTGACTCAGAACTCTCCACTGGTTGATCCGGCACTCTGGAAAGAGGTTCGGGCCATGCAAGTCCGATTGCTCGACCTCCAGGAGAAGTTCTCTGGTGACCCGACCCGTTCCAGCCGCAATGAAGACGCCATGCCGGGGATCAGCGGACGGCTTTCCAATGCCATGTTTGGCGCAATGGGAAGCACGACCGGCCCCACCGGCACCCATCGCAAGCAATTTGAAATCGCCGGAGCCGAGTACGAACAGGCCGCCGTCGAGCTGCGAACGCTGATCGAAACCGATCTCCCTGCCTTGCTGGGGAAACTGGATGCCGCCGGAGCTCCTTGGACTCCCGGCCGCAAACTCCCCGAATGGAAGCGTTAGAAGCGCTGCTGCTCGCCAGTTGAGCGGAGCCTTGTTCGGCGCCGCGATGCGTTGGGCGGAACTGGAGTTGTCAACGAATGGGCGGTATCGGGAACCGTTGAAAAGACGCGTTTCCGGTACCGCTTTTTTTTCAGCCGTGCCGATGCCCCAGTCGAGACCTGAACTGAGCAGCGGCCTGGAGCAGGGCGAGTTTCTAGGTTCGTACTGGCTCATGTCGGAGCTCGCGGAATTTTGCCGCCGTCACCGCGTCCCCTCCAAGGGAAACAAGGGCCCTGTCGGTGCGACGCTTGCCGAGGCCATCGCCTGCTATCAGCAATCCGGCTCCCGCCGGCCGGAAATCAAACCCCAGTTTGAATACAACCGACATGTCCGCGAATTTTATCGGGCTAATCCCGGGGCAACCAAGCAGCAGATGCTCGACGCCTGGTGGAAGAAACGAGCTCGAAAGTCCGAACTATAGGTGGCAGCTGACAAATTGTCTCCAAAACTCAGGCATGAAAATTGCACCCAGAAGCAAGGAAACGCGGAGAATTCCTCCCGGCTGTCCACAGATGGCTGTTAGGATGCTGCTCCGGGCGAGTGTTAACGGAACCAAGTCGTTCCGGTCGAAGTAATTGAAAGAGCGGTTTTCTGTTCCGGTTTTTGGGAGAGTGAAAGACGATGTGGATGTACCTCTTGATGGTGTTGCTGCCGGGTTTGCTGCTTTCGGGTTGGGCCAGCATGCTGGTCAATTCCCGCTTCAAGCATTACTCGAACGTACCGACCACTCGCGGTTATACGGGCGCACAAGCCGCTCAGCGCTTGCTCGACGCAGCTGGCATCCACGATGTCAAAATTGTTCGCGTCAATGGCTTCCTTCATGACCACTACAACCCGGTCGACAAGACGCTCGCGTTGTCCCCGGAGGTTTACGATCGGACTTCCGTTGCCGCGATTGGCGTGGCGACTCATGAGGCCGGACACGCGATCCAACATGCGACTGGTTACTACCCGCTACAGCTTCGATCGCTGCTCGTTCCCGCCGTCCAGTTTGGCAGCCCGCTCTCCTGGTTCTTGATCATGTTTGGCTCGGCCTTGGCCGGCGGCGCCGGAGCTGCAGGCGGTATGTCGAGCGCCTTGGGGATGGTCGTACTGCTGTTTGGCATTCTCTGCTTCGGACTCGTGGTCCTGTTCCAGCTGGTCACGCTGCCGGTCGAATTCAACGCCAGTAACCGGGCCAAGCAGTTAGTGCTGGAGGCGGGGATTATCGGCCACCAGGAACGCGAAGGGATGGATAAAGTTCTGAATGCGGCCGCACTGACCTATGTCGCTGCGTTCGTTTCTTCGCTGCTGACACTGCTGTACTACCTCTGGGCCTCGGGCCTCTTGGGCAACTCCAGCAACGACTAATCGCCCGCGGCCAGTTGCGCTCAGCAAGACCCGGGGTTGCGCTCGCCCCGGCCACCGCCGGCCGCCTCCATCCGTTTTGTCGCTCGAACCATCCGGGACAACCTGAGTCAGGCTGCCGAGCGCCGTGTTATTCGGCCAGCCCCGTGTTATTCGGCCAGCCCCGTGGCACTCAGTCAGCCCCGTGGCACTCAGTCAGCCCCGTGGCAACCGCCGACTTTAATCGAGCTGCACCGCCATTTTCCACTCGATGGTTTTGGTCGGCTGCTGGAAAATGCGCGCTGGCTGGATGGCAAACAGTTCCTCGCGGAGCTGCTCGAACTCGCTCTCCGTTCCGAGTAGGCCCAGCCGCAATTGCTGGCCTGCGCGCGACAGTTTCAGTTCCCCCTCAGCCAGCGACCATTCCCAGCCGCTCGCCACCTCGATTTGCGTCCCCAGCCATTCCTCATTCCGCTTCCATTGCCGGCTGACTCGAGCCGCATATTCGCACCAGACGAGACCCGGTTGGCGCACGGAAAAGGAAGCTGACCAATGCGTTGTTCCGGCTGAGCCAACCGCGAGCACGACCGGGCCGGTTGGCAGAACTTGCTGATGCAGTTGCTGCAGCGGAGGAGCCGTGGGCCAGGCGTCGGCTTGGGCCCCGGCGCCGATTGCCAGCGCCGACTCCCCGCCCGCGCAGATCATCACGGCAAAACGATCCCCGGATTTCGGAAAGCGAAATTCCAGTTCCCCGGTTTTGATGGCGACTGCTTCAAGTTCTTGTTCGGCATTTTTCATGCTGCCAGTATCGACGCGTTCTCTGCAGGCGACAAGCTCTGGGAGGGAAATGATTTTCTTCAATGAAGTCACGGCAATCAGGGAAGTTTCAAGCGTTTCAGCTACTCAGCGAGCCGAGACTGCCGGGCGACAGCTGAATCCCGAGCCCGTTTGGATTATTCTAAAGAGACTTTTTGAGCGGCCAGCGGCAGCCTGAATCCCTTCCTTCATCCTTAGTGTGTTGATGTACCAATGAATCACGCGATTGAACGACAAACGCTTCGCGTGCTTATCTGGGTGCTCGGCTTGATGCTGACCGCAACTGGGGCGAGCGACCTTGTTGCCCAGAGCCCGGACTACAACCGCCAAGTCCTGCCGATTCTCTCGAACCATTGCTTTGCCTGCCACGGTCCCGATTCGCAGGCCCGGGCGGCAGACTTGCGACTGGACGACATTCCGGGGCTCTTGGCCGCCGGCGGCGAGATCATCGTGCCCGGCAAGAGCGAGGAGAGCGAACTCGTCAGGCGCCTGCTCAGCGACGACGAAGACGAGCTGATGCCTCCGCCAGACCACAAGCGGCCACTTTCACCCGAACAGATTGCCACGCTCGGCAAGTGGATCGACGCGGGAGCCAAAACGACGCCCCACTGGGCGTTTGTCCCGCCCCAGCGTCCGCCGGTGCCGCTGGCCACTCCCGCTGACTGGGTTCGAAACCCCATCGATGCGTTTGTTCTGAACGGCTTAAATCGAGAGGGACTTGTCCCCTCGCCTGAGGCTGGCCGGGCCACTCTGCTCCGTCGCCTCTCTCTGGACTTGATCGGACTCCCACCGACCCCGGCAGAGCTCGAGGCGTTCCTCAGCGACACCGCCCCCGATGCTTATGAGCGGCAAGTCGAACGCCTCCTCGCCAACCCGCATTATGGAGAGCGCATGGCGCTGCCTTGGCTCGAGGCAGCCCGCTACGCCGACAGCAACGGTTTTCAACAGGACGGCGACACGCACCAGTACGTGTGGCGCGACTGGGTCGTGAATGCGCTCAACACGAACATGCCTTTTGACCAATTCACCATCGAGCAACTGGCTGGCGACCTGCTCCCGAAGCCAACGCATGAACAGCAAGTCGCGACAGGCTTTAATCGCTGTCATCTGCTGAATGGGGAGGGCGGCGCCATCCCTGAGGAACAGCGGAATGTGATTGTCTTCGACCGGGTCGATGTCACGGCGACGAACTGGCTGGGGCTGACCCTCGCCTGCGCCCAGTGTCACGATCACAAGTACGATCCGCTGACGATGCAGGATTACTACAGCTTCTTCGCCTTTTTCAACAACGTTCCCGAAAGCGGCGTACCGCCTGGAGGGAGTCAGTACCGGATTGCCGACCCATTTATTTACACCGGCACCCTCGAACAGCGAAACCAACTCGCGGAACTGGAAGCTCGGGCTCGGCAACTGCGGCAGCAATACGAGGGATTGGAGCCGTCGCCGGAAACCGCCCTGCATTACGCCTGTTGGTTGTCCGAGCTGGAAAGTGCCGAATCGCCCCAGCCGCCGCTGGAAGGCCAGGCGCCGCCCACCGCAGGGCAAGTGCCAGCGGAAATCATCGAGTTGGCTCGGGTTCCAGCGGAGCAGCGGAACGATGAGCAGAAAATGCGTTTGCGGCGCCACTTCCTCGACCACGCCGCGCCGGAGCCACTCCTCACGGTGCGTCGCGAGCTGATCGCCGCCGATCAGGCGCGGGATCAATTTCGCGAGTCGCTCGCCAAGGTGATGGTCATGTCCGACGCCCGGCCGCGCGAGACGCGCATTCTGCAACGCGGCAATTATGAAATGCCGGGTGATCCAGTCACCGCGAACACTCCCGCAGTCTTGCCGCCGCTTCCTGCCGACGCCCCGCACAACCGGCTCGGTTTGGCCCAGTGGTTGGTATCCGCCGAAAACCCGCTCGTGGCTCGCGTTCAGGTAAATCGCTTTTGGCAACATTATTGGGGCCAGGGGCTGGTCAAAACTCCCGAGAACTTTGGCTTGCAAAGCGAACCGCCCCGGCATCCGGAACTCCTTGACTGGCTGGCGGTCGAGTTTCGCGAAAGCGGCTGGGACATGAAACATCTCCACCGGTTGATCGTCACCAGCAGCACGTACCGGCAAAGCTCTCATCTGCGCCCGGAATTGCTGGAGCGAGACCCGGCCAACGAGTTCTTCGCGCGGGCAGCCCGGTTCAGGCTCTCCTCGTTACTTCTCCGCGATCTGGCACTGGCAGCCAGCGGTCAGCTCAATCTTCAGTTTGGCGGCAAACCGGTTTACCCTTACCAGCCGCCCGATATCTGGGACAGCCTTGCCATCACGAAAGAGCGCGACTTTTCCTATCCGCTCTCCAGCGGTCCGGATCTGTACCGCCGCAGTCTTTACACCTTCTGGCGACGCACGGTCGGGCCCGGCAACATGTTTGATGCCGGCAGCCGCCAAGCCTGCAAGGTCCGGGTGACCATCACCAACACCCCGCTGCACGCGCTCACGACACTGAATGATGAGACCTGGGTAGAAGCGTCACGCCTGCTCGCCAGCACCGTTCAACGTGAGGCTGGCTCAGACAAAGAGCGAATCGCGACAGCCTTTGAGCGAGTCTGTGCCCGCCAGCCCAGCGCCAGTGAGCTCGCGGTTTTTGAGCGGCAATTGGCCAAGGGGCGGGAGTTGTTCGCGGCTGCTCCGGAACAGGCGCGCGAGTTTATTGGAATCGGAGCGAGCGAGGTACCGGCGGAATCGGATCCAATCGAGCTCGCGGCCCTGACCAACGTTTGTCTGACGATTTTTAATCTGGACGAAGCCCTGACTCGAGAATAGTCACGCGGCTGGTTCCGTCCCGAAACGAGAAACAGCGATGAACCCACTCACGGAACTGGCTCAACAATTCACCCGGCGATCGCTGCTCCAGGGTTTTGGCCACGGGATTGGTCTGGCCGCGATCGCCCAGTTGCTTGGGGAGGAAGCCCAGGCTGGTGGCAGCCGCGAGGGAGAACTGCGAGATGGTTCGGCTCCGCTTTCCGGTTTGCCCCATCATCCGCCCAAAGCCAAACGGATGATCGTCCTCTGGCAGGGTGGGGGACCGTCGCATGTCGACCTGTTTGACCACAAGCCGGGTCTGGAGGCAATGCGGCTGCAGGAATTGCCCGAGTCCGTCCGCAAAGGGACGCGACTTTCGACCATGACGGCCTCTCAGGGAAGTTACAAGATTCTCCCGCCGCTCAAACCGTTTCGGCAGTATGGCGACTCGGGCCGCTGGCTTTCGGAACTCCTGCCCCACACAGGTGGAGTTGCTGATGACATCTGTCTCGTGCGCTCGATGTATACCGAAGCCGTCAATCATGCCCCCGGGGTAACGCTGTTCATGACGGGAAGCCAGATTCCCGGTCGCCCCAGCCTTGGGGCCTGGATGACCTATGGCTTGGGAACGCTGACCAGCGAGTTGCCCTCGTTTGTCGTGATGACCTCGTCCGATGTTGGGAAGACCTGCGGGCAATTGTTTTTTGACTATTACTGGGGCAGCGGCTTTCTTCCCTCCAAGTACCAGGGCGTTCGTTTTCGCAGCGGCGCCGACCCGGTACTCTACCTTCGCGACCCACAAGGGCTGCCGCGCGAACTGCGCCGCGCCGCGCTGGATGACCTCGCCGAGCTGAATCGCCAGCATCTCAGTCTTTCTGGTGATCCCGAGATCGATACGCGGATTTCCCAGTATGAAATGGCTTTCCGGATGCAGACCAGCGTCCCCGATTTGCTGGAGGTTGAGCAGGAGCCCGCGCATGTCCTCGAGCTGTACGGACCGGATGTGAAGCGGCCGGGCTCCTTTGCCCGCAATTGTCTAATCGCTCGGCGACTCCTTGAACGGGGTACGCGGTTCGTCCAGCTGATGCATTCCGGTTGGGACCAGCACAATAACCTCAGCTACCAGCTGGCGGAGCAATGCCGCGACACGGACCAGCCTGCAGCCGCATTGGTCCGCGATCTCAAGCAGCGCGGGATGCTTGATGACACGATTGTCTTGTGGGGAACTGAATTCGGCCGGACCGTTTTCATCCAAGGCGACATCAACAATCCCCGAGGACATGGCCGGGATCACTTCGGCAAGTGCTACAGCGTTTGGCTTGCGGGAGGCGGTTTCCGTCCTGGTCACAGCTACGGAGAGACGGACGACTTTTGCTATTCAGTGGCCAAGGACCCGGTGCATGTTCACGATTTGCAGGCGACGATCCTGCACCAACTGGGAATCGACCACGAGCGTCTGACCTTCCGCTACCAGGGCCGCGATTTCCGCCTCACCGACGTTCATGGCGAGGTAGTGCAGGGGATTGTCTAGGAGCGGATTGAGGAGGTTCGTTTGATCAGAAATCGCCTCGCGATGTTCCTCGAATCGTCGCGTTCACTGTTTCGTGATTTTTGTCGTATCGAACAGCCGATCATCGAGTGTGTAGGAGCGGAGTTCCAGTGTCTTGCCATTGATATGGACCATCACGTAATGGTGACCGCGGCGGACGTTGTTCTGGAAAAAGGGGCGATAAGGTCCAGCCGTCTCCAGTCCACCGCCACCGCCCCCGGTGATCATGTAAATGGTTCCACCGGCATCAACGGCCTCGTTATCTTTGAGCGGCCAGGTTCGCTCGTAGGAGTGAATGTGTCCGGTCCAGACAATGTCAACACCGTACTTCTCATACAGGGGCACCATTTGCCGGACGCGAAGATCGCCCCGGGTGCTCTGGTTGGTCTTCCAGAGATCGCCGTAGTCGTTCTCGTCCGATGAGTAAGGGGGGTGATGATGGCAGACGAACTTCCAAGTGGCGGTTGAGGCCGCGAGTTTCTCTTCCAGCCAGCGATATTGTTCGCTTTCCGCGTCAACTTTCCGATTGGAATCGATCATGAAAAAGTCCGCATCCCCGTAGGAAAAGCTGTAGTAGTACTCCGGATCGGGCAGGGCCATGTAGTCAAAGTAGTTCTTGGCATTTTGCTCGTGGTTTCCCAAGACAGGAAACAGCGGAATCCTTGAAATCAGGAGGTTCATCGAAGGGAAGAATTCCTCTCGCCAATCGGAGTCCTTCTTGCCCTGGTCAACCAAATCTCCGGCCAGCATCACGAAGTGGGGCCGCTGGGCCCAGGCGAGTTCGGCAATCGCGCCCGCCACTTTGGGATTCTTCTGGGTATCGCCGATCACGGCAAAGGACACCGCCTTGCCGCGTCCGGCCGCGGTTTGAAAGGTCGAAGGATCAGACTCGAGAACTTGACCATCCTCAGTTTCGGAGACAACACGATAAAAATACTGAGTGTCAGTCTGGAGGCCCTCGATCCGGGCAGTCTGGATCGTTCCGTTGCTGGTAGCCGCTTGGCTGTTGCGGCACTGATTGTCTTCGCCCCACTGGACGCGGCTCTTGGCCTCTGCGGTCGTCTGCCAGACGACGGTCATGCCAGTTTCCGTGCCATACTGCAGGAACGGACGGACGATGAAGTCGAGTCCCCCGGCGACCGGCTTGGAGACATATTCCACCAGGTCCTTTTGATGGGCGAATTCGCCTTCGACCCACTTGGGCTTGGCGGCGAGGTGGTAAAGCGCAACCTCGCGGAGCTTCCCGCGAAGCGAGTAGAACTCATTTCGGTCGTGGTAGGCTCCGAGTACCAGCGGAGCGGACTCGGGATAAAGCACCTCGCCCGTTTGCTCGGTCGATTGGCCATCAAGTCGGCCATTGACGAAAAGCTGCATCTGCTGGCCATCGTAAACGCCAACGACGTGATAGAACTTGCCTGGCTCGAATTTGGTTTTGCCATTCAGGTAGGTCATCTTCCCGTCGCCGTCATCCGCGCCTTTCGTGGCGAGGCCGAAAGTGAACACGTCCTGGTTGTAGCCCAGGATCCAGCCCGATTCGGCATCGCCGTTATCCTGAATGACCCCGGCAAAACCGCCCCACTCCTCGGGTTGGTCGATCACGACCCAAGCCGAGACCGTAAAGTCCTTGGTGGGCAGAAAGCTCTGGACGGCCCGGTGGTCGGTCGCGAGCAGGCACTCCATTTGACGGCCATGAAAATAGGCTGACTGGCCCCAAGGATCCGGGACAATTCGGGGCGCCTCGCTGAAGGTACCATCCGGTCCCAGTCGCGCCTTGAGCTTTTGCCCGTCGATTTGCTTCTCGTTGAAGGTCCAGTGGCAGACAGGATCCGGTCCATCGTGGGCCGTAGTCGTGAGTGGAAGACAGAACAGCCAAACCAAACAGAGGCAATGCAGGGTTCGCATCAGAGCTGAATCCTTACAGCAAGAATTATGGAAAGACGGGACTGCGAATCAGTTGCTCCTGCTCGCAGGCCTTGGCGATTGTCGCAGCCTACCCGTAGTAAGCGGGAGTGGCAAACACGCGGCTCAAAGACCAGTTAACCCAGTCGAAATGGCACCGGCGGGAGTTCGTGGTGACCAGTCGATTTGAACTTTAGTCTTGGAAGCTGAACGTTTGAAAAAGGAACAGTGAAGATTGCAGGAAGAGGAGGTTTCGGGGCTCATAAAAAATGCGAGGGGCGGCCGCCGGAGCAACCACCCCCCGCATCGGAAAGGTGAAGACACAAGGAAGTCAATCGAGTTGTCTTCTGGGCTTATCCGGGCCGACTGTCGGCCGAGTTCACGACAGCCC
>Ga0315905_10001291_pt1 | contig 26862 bp, 24 predicted proteins | sample LakEriMetagenome_5_FD_203522 | JGI IMG/M metagenome (GOLD analysis project Ga0315905, IMG submission 203522) | Freshwater fungal communities from buoy surface, Lake Erie, Ohio, United States - Buoy 4 MA121 | ecosystem: Environmental > Aquatic > Freshwater > Lake | place: USA: Lake Erie, Ohio...
AAGCACTGGTGTGGTAAGCGATAAAAAACTGATGGTCAGGGCTCATGTTGATGCTGTAGGTACCCGCAAGCGGACTTAGCGATTTCTTGCCTTTACCATCCAACTGGATTACATAGAGGTGTCGCTCCAAGGGAGATTTTTCGGTGGATAGGTAGTATAGCTTTTTGCCCTTCTCATCCAATCCTACCAACGAACTCACTTCCCAAGGACCCGTGGTCACTTGGCGAATCAAAGTTCCATCTAGCTGATGGTGGTAAATGTGCTTAAACCCGTCCTTTTCAGAGGTACGGATAAAGGACTTGCCATCGCTGAGGTATTGTAAGTCGTCGTTGTAGTCCAAGTCCACATAGGTGGCGGATGTTTCGGATAGCACGAGCTTACTTTCTCCAGTGCTGGCGTTGGCCTGCAGCAGATCCAACTGATTTTGCAGTCGATTGAGGCGAATAAATGCGAGCTGGTTGGGGTCTTGCGTCCAGTACAAGCGCGGCAGGTACTGATCTGCTTCCGGTCCCGCATCCATTTTTTGTACTTTTTTGGAGGCGAGGTCTACGACATGAATCGAAACCAATGCATTTTTTTCACCTGCCTTGGGGTACTTAAACTTGTAGTCTTGTGGATAGAGTGGGCCCCAGGTTTGCATGTTGAACTCCGGAACCTCAGTTTCGTCAAATCGGATAAAGGCAATTTTCTTGCCATCTGGGGACCATTTGAAGGCTTGGGCCATGGAAAATTCCTCCTCATATACCCAATCTGCAGCTCCGTTGATGATGCGGTTGTTTTCCCCATCGAAGGTAAGCTGAGTGACGCTGTTGGTGGCGAGATCGGTCACATACAGGTTGTTGTCCTTGACAAAAGCCACCTGATTGTTGTCCGGAGAAAGGGTAGCGTAGGAGATTTTTTCTCCTTGCATCAGCTGCTGCTTCTGACCAGATGCGATATCGACCACATAAAAAATCCCTTTGGAGGAACGACGGTAGATGGACTCCACATCCGTAGCCAAGAGGGCCTTGGATTCATCGGCATTGAAACTGTAATCCGAAAATGCGATTCCCAATGCTTGCCCATCCAAAAGTACGCCCACTTCTTCTCCAGTGGTGACCTTGATTTTAACTACGGCCGGGGCTCCATTTCGCTGAACTAAGGAACTGTAAAAGTTGCCGTCTTTCATCCAGTTGATGCCGTACACCGACTTTTGGGAGAAGGTTCCTTTTTTGAAGACATCCTCCAAACTTACCTTTTTAGGAGTTTGTGCTTGAAGCGAAAAGCTGAACGCAGCCAAAGTGAAGCAAAGCAGTACGCGGAATTGCCAATTCTTACTCATATTTTTTTATTTTTGGATACAGATCCGGTGAATAGAAAGGCCTAAAGATATAAAATGGCTGAGGGATTCTAAACCTTTGGAGCGTAAACAGAAAATAAGCTATTTCGCAGCGTAAATTTTTCCCCCATGAAGAAGAAAATTGCCTTGGTCACCGGAGGCTTTACAGGTGAATCCGTGATCTCCCTGAAAAGTGCTGCTGTCGTAGAAAAAACCATTGACAGATCCCTTTATGAGGTCTTTACGATCTACATCTATCCGGGGGATTGGTACCATTTGACCGCTTCAGGTGAAAAAATTGCGGTGAATCTCAATGATTTCAGTCTGCAGTTGGGGGATCAAAAAATCACCTTTGATGGGGTGTTTACCATCCTCCATGGATCTCCAGGTGAAGATGGTAAGCTGGCGGGCTACTTTGACCTGCTGGGTATTCCCTACACGACTTGTGACCAACTTACCTCTGCAATCACGATGAACAAGGGCTATACCAAGGCCATTGTTCAGAGCATCCCCGAATTGCAGGTAGCTCGATCCATGCAGCTTTTTGAGCAAGAGACCACTGCTGCAGCTAGAATTCAGGAAGAACTTCAATTGCCCTTATTCATCAAACCCAACAATGGCGGAAGTTCCATCGGCATGAGCAAGGTAAAGACTTGGGAGGAACTGCCTGAGGCATTAGAAAAGGCTTTTGCGGAGGATATCCAGGTATTGGTGGAGGAATTTGTGTCGGGAAGGGAATTTTCAGTGGGGATATTTAAAGCGAATGGGCAGGTTACCGTCTTGCCTGCCACGGAAATTGTGAGCAGCAGGGAGTTTTTTGATTACGAGGCCAAGTATGTACCCGGTGTATGTGAGGAGATCACTCCAGGCCGCATGAATTCGGAGGAGGTAGCACGGGTGGAACGTATTTCAAAAAAGGTCTATGCCGTGCTCAACTGCAAGGGAGCGGTGCGAATCGATTATTTTCTACAGGAAGACACGGGGGCCTTTTACTTTATTGAGATCAATACCGTTCCTGGCCAAACAGAGACCAGCTTGATTTCGCAGCAGGTGAGGGCAACTGGAATGGAATTACGCGATTTTTATACCCTCCTGATTGAGGAAATGTTTGCAGCTGTTTCCAAGAGGTAAGCGTTTATTTGAGTAAGATTTGCTTTTCCTTTCTTCAAAAGGCGGCATTTTTTGCAATAAGTTCTATTTTTGTGAAAGAAAGCAATCGCTAATGATTCAAAAGTTATTTCCACTTGACAAAAACTACATCCTTCGGCAGGCCCAATCGGTCATGGAAGAGGAGTTGTTGGACCAGATGGTGGTTGAATTAAAAGCGTCTTACACCCAGCTCTACAATCCTTTGCAGCTGATGGATCATACCTATCGTTCGATTTTGGATCGGAATGAGTTTCCGCGTGAACGAATTCGGGTCATCTACAGACAGCTTTGTGGTATCTATCGCTACCGTCACGGAGACAACCAACTCGAACTTTTGTTTGATGGCCGTACGCATTTTGAAAAGTTCCAAGAAGACTGGACAGCCTCCTTGTTGGGCTATGTGCGACAGTTGGGACAGCACGAGCCCTATGTGAAGACACTACTTCGCATGACCTTGCTGCACGACACCGAGTCCCGTGCCGAATGGGCAGAGAATCACTGCAAGGCCTTTATCAACCAATTTTTTGAGTTGAAAGTCATCAAAAGACAAGGCGAGCTGCTGCTGGTCTCCTAATTCTCCTAGATTTTTTAGACGGCCCCCCTTAGAAATTCGGGCTCAGCAGGTACTTGCTGTAGAATTCATCAATCACTTTGACTGCTTCCGTAGCCGTATCTACCACACAAAACAGGTCTAGATCGGATTCACTGATGTAGTTCAAGTCGTCTTGCAGGAGTCTGCTTTTGATCCAATCCACCAATCCACTCCAATAGTCTTTGCCAACCAATACGATCGGGAAACGGCCAATCTTGTTGGTTTGGATGAGGGTAAGCGCTTCAAAAAACTCGTCTAGGGTACCAAAACCTCCAGGCAAGACGACAAAACCTTGGGAATAGCGCACAAACATGACCTTACGAACAAAGAAGTAGTCAAAGTTGAGCAGCTTGTCTCGGTCGATGTAAAGGTTGTTAAACTGTTCGAATGGAAGTTGGATGTTGAGTCCCACGGACTTTCCTCCCTCAGAGAAAGCCCCTTTATTGCCAGCCTCCATGATGCCTGGGCCTCCACCTGTGATCACTCCATAGCCATGGCGTACGAGTTTGGCGGCGATTTCTTCGGCCACTTTGTAATAGGCATGGTCTCTTGGAGTCCGGGCGGAACCAAAAATGGTGACGCAAGGGCCGATTTTGGCAAGCTTATCAAAGCCTTCTACAAACTCAGCCATCACCTTAAAAATGGCCCAGGAGTCTGCGCTTTTGATTTCGTTCCAATCTCGTTCTTTAAAGGCGCTACGGATACGGTCTTCGGAATTGTGTTCTAGTTCACTCATTTGAAAAGTTATTTTGGTTCAAGAATACGATTCCTGAAGCGGAAAGGTCAAAAATTGCAAAAAATTCTTATTAACTAGTTGGGATACAGCGGGAAAAAATCAATTCTCATTCTGGCTTAAATACCCGAAAGGCCTGCTAATTTTGTACGTAAACTCCATCTAGATGAACCTCCTTGAAAAGTCCCAAGCCGTAGAAACCCTTTTTGGGGAGTTGGAGGCGCAATCCAAGCAATTCCATGTGGAGGCGGGCATGGGTTGCATTTCGGGATGTGGCTTTTGCTGTTCCAATCCAGAAGTGCCTGCATCGGCTCTGGAGTTTTTGCCCTTGGCTTTTGACTTGTATGACAAGGGACAGGCAGAGGTGCTTGCTGCCCAGCTTGCCGCTTCCCAATCCAAGGGGGTTTGTGTGGTGTATCGAGCCCAATCTGCTGATTTAAGCAAGGGATTCTGTGGAAATTATATGAAAAGGGGCCTGATATGCCGAGTTTTTGGCGCTTCGGCGCGGATGAATACGAAGACCAATCAAAAGGAGCTCATTACCTGCAAGCAGCTCAAATCGGAGCGGCCAGCCGCATTTCAAGCGGTGAGTGCCCGGATCAATGCCGATCTGGATATTCCCTTGGCTCCAGCCTACTACACCCGACTCAAAGACATCGACGAGGCGCTTACGGAATTGCAACCTGTCAATGAAGCGATTTTGTTGGCCTTGGAACTGGTCCTGCGCTATCGATTCTACGAGGAAGAGGATAAAGCGCACTAGCTGGTATTGGACATCGCTTTTTTAAGTATATTCGGTGGTTCATAGGAGGACTTTCCCCACAACTAAACTTTCGGTATGGTGAATTTTACTGAGATTATTCAAACCATCAAATCCCTGGTTGAGACTAGAATTGAACTGGTCAAGTCAGACATTCAAGACCAATTGGTTGGGATGCTTTCTCGACTGATTTTACTGATTCTCATTGGGTCAATTGGCTTGGTTTCGGGCCTATTCCTTTCCTTGTCCTTAGCTTTTTTCATCAGTCAAGTAACTCAAACTCCCTACCTAGGATTTTTGGTTGTGGCACTATGCTATTTAGTCATCGTTGTATTTTTGTACCTCACCAAGGACTCGGTAGGGTTTCAGCAGAAGTTCCACGCTTTTTTGAAGCAGTTTATTTTTAATTCACCTCAACGCAAAAACTCCAATGAGTAAAGAACTTGAACAAAAATCAGCAGCATTGGAGCAGGCTTTGGAAAAGCAATTGAGCAGCTTCAAAAAAGGATCTGAAGACTGGGTCAAAGTAGGTGCTGCAGTAGCGGTAGGTGCCTTGGTGGTGTATGGACTCACGCAACTGAGCCACCGAAAGAAAGAAAAAAATACAGATAAAGCGCTTGAAGTTTTGGAGCGGGAGGGCTTGCTCAACCCAGAGATTAAGGAGCGACTTACGCAACCCAAAAGTTCTTCTATCTGGACTAGCTTGGCGCAAAAGGTACTCTTTTTGGGGCTTGCGCTAGCAAAGGACAAGCTGTACGAACAATTTTTTGCTGAGCCCGAAAAACCTGCCGAGAAGAACAACCTTTGAGGTTTTACAAACCTTGAATGTTTTAATTTAAAAAGAAACGTGCTGCTTCAACTAAAACCTTCGAGGTCTTGGAGACCTCAAAGGTTAGACATTAATCAACGATTCTCGCCTACGCATTTTGCCGGCAGGCACCCCATACATCATCTTGAATCTTCGGCAGAAATAAGCGGTGTCTTTGTAGCCCACTTCCTTGCCAATGGTGCGGATGGATTTTTTGGTGGTGCGGAGTAAATCTACCGCTGCCTCCAATCGCTGGTATTCGATGTAGTCCTGAGGATTGATCCCGGTGAGCATCTTGAAATACTGACCTACATAATCTTCCGACACATTGGCGATTTTAGCCAGGACCTTGTTGGATAGGTCACCCCCAATATTGCTTTTGATGTAGTTGAACAGGTCAATCAATCGTGGATCCTTGAAGTAAGTGGCGTTGGTGGAGAGCTCTTCGGTGAACAGTCTGTTTTTGAGAATGTGGCGAAGCAGTTCAATTACCAAGACCTCAGTCAATGCCTTCAATCCTCTTTCCTTGCCTACTCCCGTACTTTCAATTTCCTTCATTAAGTCCTCTACCAAGGTGGTGATCCGGTCATTGAATCGGATGATAAAGGGAGGGATGTCTAGAGAGTTGAAAAAGTTGACTACATCAAATACCTTAGATTCAAACTGAAACACAGAGATGCAGTCTTCCTCGGCAGATTTAATGTCTTTGTAGCTGATGCTTTGCAAGTGCTTTCTTTTGGTCTCCGCAAATTGCTCTCCTGCAACTTCCTGTTTGGAGGTTTTGGTGCCAAAGGTGAGGTTTGTCTTGCGGTCTTTGGGAAGGAAAATTACCTCACCCTCGTTTACTAGCTCTTGATCATCTCCAAATTTTAAGCTTCCATGGTGAAGCAATAGGAGCGTATTTTCGTTTTCCTGGTAGTTGGTAACGGTAACGGGTTTTTCGATTTTGTAGTTGCTGCCTTTCAAAAAGCGCACTTGGACCGACTCGATGACTTTATTGTAATACTCCATAGCCGAATAAAAATTTATGTTTAAAAATATGATTTTTCCAATTACAAAACTGCATTTTAGAATTAAAAAATTACAACGACTAAAACAAAGGGAGTAATTTTTGGCTAATTACTCCCTTGCCAAGGCTGCTTGATGGATTATTTCAAGACCCCTCTAGATATTACGATGCGCTGGATTTCCGAGGTGCCTTCGTAGATCTGGGTAATTTTTGCATCGCGCATCAAGCGTTCCACATGGTATTCTTTCACATAACCATAGCCTCCATGCACTTGCACTGCTTCGACGGTGACGCTCATGGCCACTTCAGAGGCATACAATTTGGCCATTGCAGAGGCGTGTGCATAGTCTTTGCCTTCGTCCTTGAGCCAGGCAGCTTTGAATACAAGAAGTCTGGCGGCTTCGATTTGAGTAGCCATATCAGCTAGTTTGAACTGAATGGCCTGATGTTGGCTGATGGGCTTGCCAAAAGCTTTCCGTTCCTTGGAGTAAGCCAATGCCAGTTCGTAAGCACCCGAGGCGATACCCAGTGCCTGCGCGGCGATTCCTATTCGGCCTCCATTGAGGGTTTCCATGGCAAAGGTGAATCCAAATCCTTCCGCGCCAATTCGGTTTTGGGCGGGCACTTTCACGTCGGTAAAAAGTAGGGAGTGCGTATCTGATCCGCGGATCCCGAGTTTGTCTTCTTTCTTGCCCACTACAAAGCCTTCCCATCCTTTTTCTACAATAAATACGGAAATGCCTTTGTGGCCTTTGCTGGAATCGGTTTGAGCGATGACGAGGTAGATGGAGGCAGAGGAACCGTTGGTGATCCAGTTTTTGGTTCCATTTAAGAGGTAGTATTCCCCCTCGAGGGTGGCGGTAGTTTGCTGGGAGGTGGCGTCCGAACCTGCTTCTGGCTCGGAGAGACAGAAGGCGCCCAGGAGTTCCCCTGTGGCCAACTTGCTCAGGTAGGTTTGTTTTTGTTCTTCCGAACCATATTTCTCCAATCCCCAGCAGACCAAGGAGTTGTTGACAGACATGGACACGGATGCGGAGGCATCGATTTTGGAGAGCTCCTCCATCGCAATGACATAGGAAATGGTATCCATACCTCCACCCCCGTAGGCGGGATCAACCATCATGCCCATAAACCCAAGGGCTCCCATTTTTTGGATTTGTTCGGTTGGAAATCGGGCTTCCGTGTCTCGTTCGATTACTCCTGGGAGCAATTCTGTTTGGGCAAAATCTCTAGCAGCTTCTTGTACGGCGAGCTGCTCTTCGGTCAATTGAAAATTCATGGGATGGATCTGGGTTTATTTCTGGTCAAACTTAGGTAAAAAAGAAAAGGGACGTTAGTCCCTTTTCGAAGTAGTGTAGGGGCTATTAATCTCTATTTCCAAAGAAAACAAAAATGTAATAAGCAAGCGTTACCAAAGAGGCCATTGCAGCGACTAGGTAAGTTCTAGCTGCCCAGTTGAGTGCATCCTTGGACATTTCGTACTCAGAAGGAGTGACCACATTGCGAGTTTTTACCCAAGCCAGGGCTCTGTTGGAGGCGTCAAATTCTACTGGAAGCGTCACCAACGTAAAAAGCGTCATCACAGAGTAGGAGCCTACTACCAAGTACCCAATGAATTCGTAAGGTAGTCCCAAGGCAAATCCACCAAACAATGAGGCAATCAGCACAAAATTCAAGACTTTGCTGGAGATATTTTGGATAGGCACCATGGCAGAGCGCATGGTCAACCAGGAATAGGCAGTGGCATGCTGTACGGCGTGTCCACATTCGTGCGCAGATACAGCAGTAGCGGCAGCATTTCTACCGTAGAATACATCTGGAGAAAGGTTGACCGTCTTGTCTGCTGGATTGTAGTGGTCGGTAAGCTGTCCCTCTACACAGGTAACGCGCACATCATGAATGTTGTGGTCGGCAAGCATGAGCTTGGCGATTTCCTCCCCAGAAAGGTTGGCCTGAAGAGGCGTTTGGGAGTACAACTTAAATTTACTTTTCAATTTGCTGCTTACCACAAAACCGAGGATAGCAAATACGATGACGATAAGGATAATCATGTCTAGTTTATTTTAACTGGGTGTAACTACGAATTTAAGAAACGAAAGGTTTTTTCCAAGCGGGAATTTTTAGCATGAGAATCCAGCTAATAAGCCCCAGTCCTAGAATCAAAAGCATTTGGGTGCCGTGAATGATGGCAGCAAATATTTTGCCATCGGCTTCAGGAACTCCAAACACCACCAAAATATAGGCGACCAAGGCGTGGAAAGTGCCAATTCCTCCTTGAACAGGGGCAATCATGCCAATAGTTCCCATAACCATCACGAGAAGGACCTGACTTCCCGACAAATTGGCAGCCGACTCAATGCCTTGGGAAACAGTATACAGGGTAAGGAAGTAAATGATCCAAATGATGATCGAGCTGATCCAAAAACCTAAGGGGTTTTTGAGCTGGCCGATGGCGCTAACCCCAGAAAGGAGCTGTCGGAAGAATAGCTGTACTTTATTGACGAAGCCATGGTTGCGGTATTTTCTGCTCAGGAGGTACAGGAAAAGGAGGAGAACTGCAGCTCCGCCTAGCAGGAGAGGCAGCTTATCTAGTAGGGAGGAGCTGAGTGATGAGAGATTGACGAGCAGCCCCGCTAAGGAGATAAACAATTGATTTTCGAGAAGGAAGGCGATGAGGATTGTGCCTGCCATGAAAAGGAGGTCGACACTCCGCTCGACGAGTACCGTGCCAATTGCCTGTCCGAGCGGGATGCCATTGTTGCGCATCAAAACAGAGCATCGCGCTACTTCGCCGGCTCTTGGGATGAGAAGATTGACTAGGTAGCCCACCATCAGTGCATGGTAGGCTCGGTTGGCACTGACGGGTGCTTGGTCGGCTTCATTGCGAACCAATAGTGCCCAGCGCCAACCCCGAATCCAGAATCCTAGCCAGGCGATAAGCAGGGAAAGGAGGATCCAAAACCAGTTGCTCGAAGCGAGCTGCGCTTGGAGTTGTGCCAATTCAATGTCACGGTACAAAAACCAAAAAATCCATAGGGCGACACCCAGGGAGAGTGCCACTTGCAGGAGTTGTTTGATTTTGGGAGAAAGCATTAGATAACTTGGTTTTTATCGTCTGGAAATACCAAGATCGGCTGGTGAGTTTTGGCTTCTTCTGGGCTCATGCCCGCATAGGAGATGATGATGACTACATCGCCCACTGCTGCTTTCCGGGCGGCAGGGCCGTTGAGGCAGACTGTCCCGGAGCCGCGCAGTCCCTTGATGACATAGGTTTCGAGGCGCTCTCCATTGTTGACATTGACCACCTGTACTTTTTCATTTTCAAAAAGCTGGGCTGCATCCATCAGATTTTCATCGAGGGTGATGGATCCCACGTAATGCAATTCAGCCTGGGTGATTTTTACCCGGTGAATTTTTGACTTTAAGAGTTGGAGTTGCATGTGGTTTAGTTTTCGCGCTGCCAATTTAGGCAATAATGGGCAAGTTATCGATCAATCGCACCTGGCCAACAAAGGCAGCGATGCAAATGGACTGAGGACTTTCCCTGCTAAACGAGTCAAAAATTTCAAATGTTTCGGGATGCAGCAGGGTGAAGTATTCCAATTCACAATTTGGAGCACTGGAAAAGGCTGCAACCGTGTCGGATTGTATCTGCTTCCAAGACTCGCCGGCTAGCAGTCGTTCCTTGGCTTGGCTGAGTTGTTGGTACAAAAGCAGCGCTTGCTGGCGCTCCTCTGGATTGAGGCGCATGTTGCGTGAGGACATGGCTAGTCCGTCTTTTTCTCGACGGGTAGGCACCACTTCGAGGCTGAGATCAAAGGAAAGGTCCTGGACGAGGCGCTTGATGACAGCGACTTGTTGCAAGTCTTTTTGTCCAAAAAAAGCTCGGGTAGGCTGGATGAGGTGAAAAAGTTTGGATACCACGAGGCCGACCCCATTGAAATGGCCTGGGCGACAGGCTCCTTCAAGCACCTGTTCGAGGTCTCCAAAATCGAAGCGCAAGTGCGTGGGCTGCGGGTAGAGGGTAGCCACGCTCGGTACAAAAACGAAATCTGCCCCAGCGGCCTCGAGCAGCCCAAGGTCTGCATCTAGGGTTTGGGGATACTTTTGAAAATCTTCACTGGAGTTGAACTGAGTGGGATTTACAAATATGGACACCACCGTAAAATCCATAGTGGCAATGCTTTGGGCCACTAGATCCAAATGCCCTTGGTGTAGTGCGCCCATGGTAGGAACAAAGCCCAATTGTTTGTTCTCCTTAAAAATTTCGGACCAAATGGGTTTCCATTCGGCTTCGGTGCGGATTACCTTCATGTAAGGAAAATTTTCGGCTAAATAGGGGCAAAACTAGATTAATATCCACAAATCCAATGCTTTTAGGCTTTTTTTATTTACCTTTGTGCCCGTTGTTTATCACGATACTAAAATCCCCATAGCATGTCCAAACTGCGTATTCTCTACGTTGCTAGTGAAATCAACCCCTTCTTAGAAACATCCAAAGTAGCGAACTTCTTAAGAGCACTTCCGCAAGCCATGCAAGAGCGTGGAATGGAGATTCGTATTTTGGTGCCTCGTTTTGGGTTGATCAACGAACGAAAGAACAGGCTTCATGAGGTGGTGAGGCTATCTGGAATCAACATTGCGGTGGGAGAGGAAGAAAAGCCCCTGATCATCAAGGTGGCCTCCATTCCCAATGCCAAACTGCAGGTGTACTTTATTGACAACGAGGATTATTTTCAGCGGAAGTACGTGTTTCATGACAAGCAGCAGCGTTTTTACGAAGACAACGACGAGCGCGCCATCTTCTTTTGCAAGGGCGTGATTGAGACGGTCAAAAAATTGGGTTGGGCTCCAGACATCGTGCATTGCAACGATTGGATGACCTCCCTGATCCCGATGTACCTAAAGACTACCTACAAAAACGAACCCTTGTTTAAAGAAACCAAATCTGTATTTGGGATTTATACCGAAGGATTCTCCCATACTTTTGGAGACGATTTGTTAAACAAGGTTAAGATGGTAGATATCGATGATACTATTTTAGCACCTTTGACGAGCAAAGATTTTTCAGGCTTTATCAAGATGGGCATCGCGTATGCGGACCGTGTGGTGCAAGGATCTGATGTCTCTGCCGACCTAAGTCAACTTATTGGGGAGTTTTCAAAAAACCAGAAATTTGAAATCAGTTTTGAAGAAGAGCAGCAAGCTCATGAAGAGTTGTATGGAATGTACACCAGCCTTGCGGGCTAAGTTTTCCGTTTTCGCGTTTTTTTCACTCTTGGTCTTGGGAGGATGTTCTGATCCTGCTACGCTAGGCCTTGAACTTGCACCTGAGAACAATCAGATTGGAGTTTTCTACAAGGAAATTCCCCTGGATGCAAAGGTAGTACTCCTTGATTCCTTCAATACCACCAACGCCGGTATCCTCATTGTCGGGGATGAGGAAGATCCATATTTTGGCAAAACCAGAAGCACGGCTTATACCCGATTGCACATCGAATCAGGGTCAGAGCGTCCTAAATCAGAAGCAATTCTAGACTCCGTATTTTTTAACCTCGCTGCAGTTAGTGTCAACGGAACTAACCTTGACCAGAAGAAAAAGTATTCGGTGCACCTGTTGACAAAGCCTTTGGAGGATACCTTGTATTACAATTTCAGCAAGCTCCCGTATCAGGCAAATGCCATGGCAGAGCTGGAAGTAACGTTTAAGGACACCAAAGACACGCTTCTCAAAGCACGTCTGAATTCGGTATTGGCATCGGAAATTTTTGCCAAGCTCAAAAAAGGAAACGAGTTTGACAACGTATTTAGTTTTAGAAAATACCTACCCGGCGTAGCGATTGTGCCTCGGGCGGGCGACAATACCACCACAGGATTCTCCCTAGGAGGCAATACAGGAATTACCTTTCATTACCACATTGCAGGGGATACCACTAAATTAACCTACAAGATTACCACCTTTTCTTCCCGCAGCTTTAACGGAATCGAGTCCGATCGTAGCGGTACGCCTACAGCCGTGGTTAGAGACTATAAGAAGTCCTACTCCACGGGTGCGATGGTTGGTATGAAATCAGGTTTGGGCCTTGCGATTCGATTGGATACCAGTCCATTGGACGCATTCCTAGATACAATCAAAGGGGTGGTCTTCAACCAGGTGACCCTACAAATGGGTCCAATTGAAGAACCGGCAAAGGGGCAATCCCCTATCTCTGGTATGGTCATGAAATTTATTGACTCCCAAAATCGAGTTTTGCTCAGTTCCATCAACAAAGCCGAACTCCACGTACAAGGAGATGGACAGATTCAAGTCATTGAAGATGAAAAGGGCAATAAAGTGCCCAACAATTTCTTTCCATCTTCTGCTCTCATCAATTACGAGACTACATCCAAATTGCAGCGAGCAGGGATCAGTTCCTACATGAACGCCTTGTACAAAAAGGAATTGCAGCGCAAAGATTGGTTGCTGTATGCCATCACGCCCACCACCGGGGATGATTTCAAGCGCTCCTTGCGTCAATTTAAAGTCAATAAAGACAAGGTCGTCCTAACTGTAATCTACTCCAAAACCAAATAGGGCAAATTTTAAGGAAGTGTCATTTGATCCCCTTTTGATTTTCTAAAATGGGATTGTTTTTTTTGGCACAATTCCTGTTTCTTTGTTTTACCAAAACCAACTTTTATAAATTTTTAGTTATGTGCGGAATTGTCGCTTACGTAGGGCATCAGGATGCCCTATCCATTATTCTTAAAGGCCTTAAAAGATTAGAATACAGAGGATATGACTCGGCAGGCGTAGCTCTGCTCGATCAACGAGGACTGAGTATCTACAAAAAGAAAGGAAAGGTAGCCGAACTAGAGAATCACCTAGCCGAAAACGGCGAGATCCAGGCCAAGGTAGGGATTGGTCATACCCGCTGGGCAACTCATGGAGAGCCCAATGACATCAATGCCCACCCGCACTATTCCTCCTCCGAACGCTTTGCGATGATCCACAATGGCATCATTGAAAACTACGAGGTACTCAAAAAAGACCTACTCCTGAAGGGATACACCTTTCAAAGCGAGACGGACACGGAGGTCTTTGTGAAGTTTATTGAAGACATCTACCAGCACAACGCCTGTTCCTTAGAAGAAGCCCTTCGATTGGCGCTACACAAGGTGGTAGGGGCCTATGCGATTGTGTTGATCAACTTAGAGGAACCGAACACGCTTATTGCGGCGCGAAAAGGATCTCCCTTGGTGATTGGTGTAGGCGAAGGGGAATTTTTCTTTGCTTCCGATGCTACGCCGATCATTGAATACACCAACAAGGTGGTTTACCTAGACGATTACGAAATCGCCGTGGTACGCAATGGAGAGCTTCAGATCAAAACCATTGAGAACGTGGCCACCAACCCCTACATCAACCAGTTGGAGATGGAGTTGGAAGCGATTGAAAAAGGAGGCTACGAGCATTTCATGCTCAAAGAAATCTTTGAGCAACCTAAGTCCATTGCTGATTGCTTGAGAGGAAGATTGGATGCCAAGTCAGGTAGATTGGTACTGGGTGGATTGCGGGAGTACATGAACAAGTTTCAGAATGCCGAGCGCATCATCATCACCGCCTGCGGTACTTCTTGGCATGCCGGATTGGTGGCCGAGTACTTATTCGAAGAGTTTGCGCGCATCCCAGTGGAGGTGGAATACGCCTCTGAGTTTCGCTACCGCAACCCAGTCGTCAACGAAAAAGATTTTGTGATTGCGATCTCCCAATCGGGAGAGACTGCAGATACGCTTGCTGCCATTGAATTGGCCAAGTCCCGAGGAGCCACCATTTTTGGGGTGTGTAATGTGGTTGGTTCTTCCATTCCGCGCACCACCCATGCTGGATCCTATACCCACGCCGGCCCAGAGATCGGTGTGGCCTCTACGAAGGCCTTTACGGCACAAATTTCCGTCTTAGCGATGATGGCCCTGAAGTTGGGTTACCAGCGCGGGACGCTTCCAGAAAGCACTTACATCCAATTGCTCCACGAGCTCGCTGCCATTCCTGCCAAGGTAGAAAAGGCACTGCAAACCAATGCCCTGATTGAGCAGATTGCTGCAGAATACAAGGACGCGCGCAACATGCTGTACCTAGGTAGAGGATACAACTTCCCTGTGGCCTTGGAAGGAGCCTTGAAGTTGAAGGAAATCTCCTACATCCATGCAGAAGGCTATCCTGCGGCAGAGATGAAGCACGGACCGATTGCCTTGATTGACGAGGAGATGCCGGTGATTTTCATCGCGACTCAGGACAGTTCCTACGAAAAAGTAGTCAGCAACATCCAAGAAGTGAAGGCTCGCAAGGGAAAAATTGTAGCGGTAGTTACCGAAGGAGATACGCAAGTGAAGGCCTTGGCAGATCACGTAATCGAGGTGCCTCTCACGCACGAGGCCTTTACACCGCTGGTGTCTGTGGTGCCTTTGCAGCTATTTTCCTATCACATCGCCGTGATGCGTGGTTGTAACGTAGATCAGCCAAGAAACTTGGCCAAGTCGGTGACCGTGGAGTAACTGAAATGATAAATCCAAACTACTTTGTTCATCTTGAATATGTAGTTTAATGCGAAAAGTGCTTTGTAACCATCCTTAGGTAACCAAAGCACTTTTTTTATTGCATAAATCGAGGCTGAAGTTCGTGGTGATTTTGCCTAACTAGAGAAAATACTACTTTTGGGTAAAACTTAGATTCAAAGGATAAGCGTCATGCATGCTATCGTTTGGGAGGTATCACTAATTTCAGTTCCAAAAAAATCAATCTGTGGAGTCCAAAATGAAATTGATCGGTAAGGGCATTTTTTTCATAGCAGTAGCTTTGTGCACGATACCTTCTTCCTTTGGACAAGGGAAGTATTTTAGGTGGTTTGATGCTAGATTGAATACGCGAGTTCGCCTTGACTTATCTGTAGGGCAGCTTGAAAAAGAAGCCTATCCTGAGAATTGGCAGCCTTTTGGGGAATTAATTCAGCTTGATTCAGGGATGCTATCTCAGCTACCTCCAACGCTTTCCAATCATTATTTTTATTCAGGAGACAAGCAACTATTGATCCTACCTGTCGCTGGTACGGGACAGGTCTATGAATTGGATTTTTCAACTCGCGTGCTAAAAAGAATAGATCGAACTTTTTATTCGGGCTACAACTTTGGAGCAGAAGTTTTTGAACGAAATGGAGCCATATACAGCGTGGGAGGGGTAGGATTTTGGGCTTACAGTAAAGCAATTACCTATTTTGATGCAAATTCAGCGGAATGGCAGGCATTACGCCCTAAAAACCCAGGCCCCGAGTCCATTTTTAATGGCTACCAAGGCTATTCCAAATCAGCAGATAAATTTTTCACGGGAGGTTCTGAAGAAGGAGAATTTTTAGAAAATGTTCCTTTGGGGCTGAACACGAATTTTTATGGCTTTGATTTTAAAACGAATTCGTGGGAGGTTCTGGGGGAAATAAACCCGCTGTTATTGAAAGACCGAAGTCGTGAGTTGGCTTGGAATGGAACCTATTTCATTCAGTTTTCGAGGGAAAAGGTCTATTTGATTGATCCAATCAAAAATGAAATTTTCGAACACAAGAGTGTCACGGAACAGTTTCAAGGAGGAGAATTTAGGTTTATTGCTGGGGACACGGTGTATTGTTACTGGGATTTAGAGAATGGATCGGTAAGTAAATTTTCAATTTCTGAAATTCAATCCAAGGCCAGTTATGTAGGTGCTTTTTACAATCCTCCCTCCTCTTTTCTGATGTACTATCTCCTAGGTGGAGGAGCTGTTCTCCTGCTTTTTGGAATTTTGATTTATCGAAAAAAATCAAAAAAGGGATCTCAGATTCAGTTTGATGAGCAGGAAACAGTATTGTTAAAATCTTTACTATCGCTTTCTTCGGGAAATCACCTCTCAACGGTCGAGGTGAATGAGCTTTTAGGATTGTCCACTAAAACTTTGGAGAATCAACGAAGGATTCGATTGAATACGATTTCCCAGCTCAATCAAAAAATTCAACTCTTTTACCAAATTGATCAGGGTGTAGAGCGACATGCCTCTCCGGATGATAAGCGGCAATCTAGGTATTCTTTAAGCCCAGATGCATACAGACGGTTGAAGGAGTATTTCCTATAAATCACCCTGCTACCCCCTATTTTGATTGTAAGAGGGCCTTTTTTAAATAGGTGAATAACGCAAATCACCTAATTTTTTGCTAGCTGCCTGCTTTGGTTTTTTAGTTTTAGGGAATTCTAGTACTCCTACCAATCACCCTAATCGCAGTTCCTTATGAAACAAATCAAGCTAGTAGTCTATGCGCTATCCGCATTGATAGCAATGTCCTTTTTCTTTACCTGGTTTAAAGCCTCCGCAAGTGTGACCATCTCAAGTGATTTAGGTGGAGGGGGTTCGGACGCTTCTGAATCCATTATTGGACTTTTTTCAGGGGAAGGTTTCTTCGGATTACTTCTTTTGGGCGCTACCCTTTACATGTTTCACAAAGAGATCAAATTTGCCTTTTTGCCTGTGGTCTTCAATCTTTTGAATGGGCTTGTGATCCTTTATGTGACCACAGGAGAAAAATTTAGTTCGAGTTCAATTGCTGGGTCTATAAAATCTGGTTTGTACCCAGGAATTGGGGTTTACCTGTTTGTATGGATTTCTACGCTACTTCTAGGGGTGTTGTTGGTCAAGGAATTCAAACCTGAGTTATTTGAGAAAGGGGGAAAGATTGACAAAATGAGCTTTTTGGACGCCATAACCAATGAATACGTGTTGGGCGGTGTCATTCTTGCCTTGGAGGTCTGGTGTAGCAATAATATTTCGGGATTTGATAACTTTTCAGGGTTCTTAATGGGTGCACTATTTTTTGTTGCAGCCCCTTATTATTTGGCCAAGCTGGGCAAGTTTGCCTTGATCCAAAATCTAATCTTGTCGCATGTCCCAGTGTATGTGTTGATCCTAGTTTTTGGTTTTTTAGACCTGTACAACTATGGAAATGCACTTCGTTCCGTGGGAGAAAGCTTTTTTTCCATCACCCTAATTGCAATGGTCTATGAGTTTGTGATGCGAAAGAAAAGCGAATTGATCCCTGAGAAAGCCCGTGAGATTATTGAAAAATTAGATTTGAAAAAAATTGTAGGGATTTTGGGGGTAGTGATTCTCCTCTTATTTGCAAAGCAATTTCTTACCAGTACCTCAAATAAAATCGAGTCGACCGCAGAAGGGACGACTGAGGAAGTGGTAGAGGAAGCTCCGGCTGCTATTCAAGAGGAAGAGGTAGTGCAAGAGGAGGAGGAAAGTTCCTATTCTGAGCCAAGCCCTGAACCAGCAGTTGAGGAGGCAGCAGCCGCTCCTCAAAAACAAGCCGTGCAATTGTATTCCATCAAGGATCCAGATGGGTATACTAATTTGAGAGCTACGCCTGGAGGAGTCGTAATTCGAAAAGTAATGCAAAACGAGCGGTTTGAACTACTTGAACCCGGTGAGACCCATTCCAAGATTAAATTGCCGGATGGCACGACAGGATTTATCCATAATTCAAGGATAGTTCCAGCAAATTAATTCTCCGTATCCCATGCGCATCCCCTTAGCTAAGTTTGCCCCAAAAAAGATCCTTTGGTTCTTTTCGTATGGATTGATTTCTCTTTTCCTTTCCTGCTCCCCATTTGAAACGAAGGATACAGATGAATTCGAGGACCTGTTGGAACAGAATCTAGAAGAACTCGAGCCCGATCAGGTGGGTTTTTTGATCAAGATTCCTTGGGAATTGTACCAGTCTTGTGATTTGAATCAAGTTTTAACCAAGGAGACGTTAAAGAATGGGGTTTTTACTTGGAGAGATTACCCACAACAGCTGCCAATCCCGTCTTCAATGGTTGAAAAACGGCCGATTTACATGTTGATTCTGTTCCAAAAGCTTTATTTTAGACAGGGACGATTGGACAATGACATTGCGATTAATAGTAATGGCCAAATAGTAGATGATACCGAAGTGGTATACGACAACCTAGAGGTGCTTTCAGAGGAAGTTCGGCTATTTTCTACTACGGCATCCGGGGAAATTGAGCAGCAGGTGATGCTAGGTTATGAGGAAAATCCGGTGAACAGTTGGGGGATATTTAAACCCTTCAATTTGAATTGGGAGGGGGGGACCAATGAGCGGGTAGAATTTTACAGGGCCGATGACCCGCTTGCAAGGTGGTTATTTTATCGAATGAGATCCTATTCTAGTTTACAAGAACTAGAGGCCCTGAAGAAAAATAAAGAGGTCCAAGTCTTTAAATTGGAAGATGGATCCTTTACTCCTTCCAGTTTAACTGAAATGCAATCATTAAAACCGATTCCTTCCCTCCCAGAAAACGCCTTGGATGTTGCAATGTCAGTAGAACGAAATTTCGAAGACGAAATGTATTCTTTCTCCACCGATTGTGAAAAGAAACCAGTTGTAGCCCCAGTAGACGCGGAACAACTTCCGGATACGCTTGAGGAGCAGGAGCAGGCACCTGAGCCTGATGCTCCACCCTTGTTTTCAATTCAAGATCCGGATGGCTTTACCAATTTGAGAGCTACTCCAGGGGGTGTGATTATCCGAAAAGTGCTTGAAAACGAGACCTTTGAAATCGTGGTCGAAGGGGAAACCCATTCTCAGGTGAAGTTCTCAGATGGGTCAACTGGGTTTATCCACAATTCAAGGATTGTTCCAATCAAGTAACATTGATTCCAAAAGAAGGGATTTAAACTGATTTTTCGAGCGGATTTAGCGCGCTCAGGAAGGGTGCTGCATGGGCCTCGAGTAGGTGATTTTTACCATGCTTGACCCTTCTGAAGCGGGGATAAACATGAAAATAAGTAGAAGTTGAGCTCCCTGCTACTTCCTAAAAAATTCACTCATCTACCAAATTACCCGTAGGTTTCGATCAAGTAGGCTTTTAGATCATTTAGGGTTGCAAATCGCTCCTGGATGAGGGAGAAGGAGGGCGCACTGCTATTGAGTTTACTGCACCAGGCATGGGTTTCGAGCATGAAGATGCCATCCCAATATCCATAACTTCCATCCGCTTCCTTACTTATTTCAATGGCTGTTCCCACAGATCTCAAAAAGGGTCCCGCGGAACACTCGTAGTTCTGGTCTAGATCAAGGTAATTTTCAGAGAAATCATAGTCTTCACTAAACAGGTTGGATTCCCATCTTAAGGGGAAATCTTCTGAAACCTGGACGAGCGAGGGGTCAAAATTTTCAACCACTGTGTCTACTAATTCGATTAGTTCTTTTGTTGTAAAGGCTGCTTCCATGGCTGTTTTACAAAATTAGAAGCGCTTGATTTGGGTACATGTAACCTCTTTCAACGCGTTGAGTGGTGTAAGTTAGTTTAAATCCAACTCCTTTCAAGTGGAAATCAATCACTTTAACCAGGCATCTTAAATCATAAGTTCCTTCCTCGGGCTCCATTTTAATTCAAACCAACTCGGCCATTTGGATGAATTGAAAGTCCATTTCAGAGATGTTTTTGATAGTTCGTTCCCACTGGAATGAATTTCAAGGATAGCCCAAACACCCAAACTAGCAATTATTTCAATCCATCCAGTAATCCATTTAAGGCTTGTTGGTCAGCTACGGAAGTGTTGAACCGATTAAAGATTCCAAACCCGTTACTTCCAATATTTCCTTCATCCCAATAAAAAGGGACCATCCCGTTGGCTTTGGCTTGTTGGACAACCATCTTTAAGTAATAGGCTCTTGATGCCAAATGCAAGGACAAGTTGTTGCCCGATAGATTGGATCGACGAATAGCTCCAAATTCGCCCAAAATCACTGGAATTCCTTTGTCGACAAATTGGGTTTTCATGGATTTGAAAAGTTTAGCTAAGTCAGCTTCTTCTCCCCAGGTAGGATTGCGTTCCGTATCTGTTGTGGAACGATTGTTTGCTCCCCAGTAGTAAAACATTTTCCCCCAATCCGCATCTTTATCCATCAGCGTAAATTGGTAGGGCGTGTAATAATGAACTTCCATCATCATGCGGTCAGCCACTTTATCGGTTGGCAAAGTCAACATCAATTTGTTGGTTTTTTCAATATCGGTATCAGGGCCTTGAATGACCAAGGTACGGTAGGCATTTTTACCGCCGGTAGATCGAACCGCATCTATAAATGTTTGATGGTAAGAAGTCAAAACTGCCATTTCAGTTGCATTGGCCACTTTCGGTTCGTTGGCACTCGCAAAAATCAGGTGTTCATCAAAGCCTCTTAATGTGGTTGCAATTTGTTCCCAAAAGGCTTTTTGTTTCGCATTCGTGGCGGACTTTTTGGCTTCGGTACAATTATTTTCTAACCAGCCATTGTCCCAATGGATGTTGACAATGACATACATGTCATTATCCACCCCATAGTGAACCACCTCTTTTACTCGGGCCAGCCACTCTGCTTTAAGTTGTGCTGTGGTAGCATTTGCCAAATATTGATCATACGAAACAGGAATTCGAAGGGCATTGAAACCATTGGCTTTGACCAAATCAATCAATGCTTTGGTCGCTTTTGGGTTTCCCCAAGCAGTTTCTCCATCTATTGCTTCCAGTGAATTGCCAAGGTTCCAACCCAGTTTGATTTTGGCAGCAAGTTGAACTGCTGAACTACTCATTCCGGTAGCATCGGCAGGAATTGGGTTGGTGTTGTAACTGGGATATAAACTACTCCCAGCAGAACCAGTACCTGGATTTACTTTGATAGGAGTTAAGTCTGAGTCAGCGCTGCACCCTAAAACTCCAAAAAAAGAAAAGCATACGATGGCAAAAAGTGTTTTTTTCATTCTTTTTGGGTTGCATGAATGGCTTTTTTACGAGCTCTTTCAACAAAGATTCTACTCTTTGCGCTTTACTTTTCGGGTGTAGTTAATTGGTATCGAAACTGTAATTCTTTCATCAACAGCGCATGTTTTCTTGACTGTTAGCTATTCGAAAGTAAAAGTTGATTGGGACAATTCAAATCCGAAAGGAAAAAGGTTCTACAAATGCTTCTTGATCCACTCTGTAGGGGTCATGTCATACTCCTCCTTGAAGGCAGCGTAGAAGATTGATTTGCTCTTGAACCCTGAGCGCTCCGCGATGCCCTCGATGGAGGTGGTCAAGTGTGCCCCTGCACGCAGCAGGGAGATGGCATGTGCCACACGCAATTTGTTTCGATAACTGGGGAAGGGGGTATTCAGCTCCTTGTTGAAGCAGTTGGTCACACGGATACGGGGGATGTTGAGTGCTTGAGAAATGTCGTGCAGGGAGAAATCCGTTTTGAGGTAGGGCTTTTCGGTTTCGATGTAGGAAACGATGCGCTCAAAATCCGATGATTTTTCGAAGGAGTTTTCCTGGGATACCATTATCGAATTGGATTGGATCACCTTCTTCCAAGCAGACCTGAAATTATCTAAAAATGAAAAGGGTTCCTTTTCATTGTACAACCAGTTGGGCACAAAAAAGAAACTCAAGGGCAATACCAACGATTGAAAGTATAAGTAATTATTATTGACCGCGTCTGGATTTAAAAAATCAATCATCCCCTCTTGGGGGGAATTCAAAGCCAACAAAAACACGACGAATAAACCGGGAATCACAGTCAAAAGGGCTACAATAAAAATACGTGTGAATAAAATATTGACTTTCTTTTTAATGTAGACTCCCCCCCCTGATTTTATTTTATTGATAAACGCGACACCATAAATGATAAAGGAGGTGTTGTAAATGGAGATGAATAAATATTGTTGTGACAGCGAGAGAAAGAGGTAGCCTTGCATGCCTGGATTTACTGATGCATCACTAAAATAAGCTACCCGATCTGGGAAGGGTAAGGCATAGAAAGGAATTAAATTAATAAGAAAGAGCAGCGCAGGGATGGAAAGTAGCAGTAAGTACCTATCCCAAACAATAGCGCCCTTCATAATGCTCTTCAGGTAGTATAAAAAGAAGGGGCCCTGAAGTACAATTAAGGGTTCCAGATGGTAAACTAAAGAAAATACGGTGGGGTCCTGAGATGCATTGAGTTCAAGTAAAGCAAATTGGGTCAAGGCCTTATCCAAGGTGATAAATACCAAATAAATGATCCCCTTGTTTTGACCCCAGTGATTGACGATGAAGATAAACGAGATGATGAATACAAGAATAAGCGGAGTTTGTAGCATAGCAGGTATTTTTAGATCATCCGGTTCTCAATTGTGACTTCTTTTTCTACTAACAAATTCTTCTTCATCCAGTCAGTTGGCGTAACCCCATACTCCTCCTTGAAGGCTGCATAGAAGATGGATTTGCTCTTAAACCCGGAGCGCTCCGCGATGCCCTCGATGGAGGTGGTCAAGTGAGCTCCTTCGCGCAGCAGGGCAATGGCATGGGCCACACGTAGTTTATTCCGATAACTGGGGAAGGAGGCATTCAGTTCCTTATTGAAGCAGGTCGTCACACGGACATGGGGGATATTCAGGGCCTGAGAGAGGTCGTGCAGCGAGAAGTTGACATTTACATAGGGCTTTTCGGTTTCTAGATAGGCTACGATTCGCTTCAAATCTTCTGACTTTTCAGATTTGGAACCCAAAGTTGCCTGAGAGGCCCCCTGCCGTAGTTTTTGAAGAAAAGCTCGAATTTTATCGAGGATAGTTGCATTCGCTTGGTCATTGTACAACCAGCTTGGGACCAAGAAAAAACTCAAAGGAAGCAGCAAAGTCATGAAAAAAATAGCACCATTATCCTCAAATGCGGCTTGTCGAAATACCAACTCCCCTTTTTTTGGAGAATTTACAAGCACATAGAGCAATACCATCAAATTTGGAATAATCACTACGAGCGTGGTAACTGCCAAAATGCGGTTAAGCAAAACCGAAACCTTTTTCTTTAGCGGAATCGCGCTATTTTTTTTCAATCGGATTAAATAAACAAAAGAAAGCAGGACAATGCTCAAATTATACAGGGCCGCAAATCGGAGTTGGTATTTGAATGGAAAGAACAAGAGTTGGAAGTTATCAGGTCCATCCAAAAAGTAGTTTCCTTGAATGGCAGCACTTTCGGCTACCTTCTCCGCAAATGGATAGCTGTAATAGGGTATCGTGTTGATCCCTGCGATAAGCGCTGGAATCGCAAAGACAAGCAGGTACTTATCCACTACCAATTTCCCATGCACTAGGCTTTTGAGGTAATACAGAAAAAAAGGCCCTAGCAAGAAAAACAAGGGATCCAAATGGAAGAGCAGGATGGCGAGAACCTCCAAGTGTGCATCGCTGTGGATCAAAATAAAAATGAACTGCCGGATGCTAAAAAGGATAATGACGAAAATAAGGTAGGCAATGCCTTTGTTCTCTGACCAATGGCTGACCAGCAAAATAGCAGATATGAGTAAACTGAGTAGAACTGAGGTGAGTAACATGCGGAATTTGCTTCAAACAAACCTAGTTCGAAAAATTATTTTTCGAACCATAACCGAATCAACTAGTTGTTCAAAAAAAAATTAATTAAACCAAAATCATCTCTAAAGGCCATTTTTTGAGTTTTTGAAGGGTTTGTTTTACATCCAAATGCGAATCACCCCGCATAAAAATGTGAATCAATGCCCACCCGAATTCTCTTTTTATCCTTCTTGCTGTGCCTTTCTATGGGGGTCTTTGCCCAGACTACTGGGGTGAAGCGCGCCACTATTTCCAGTTCAATTGGAAGCTCCAAGTACCCCCAATCCATCGGCCAATCCTCGGTGGTGATTGGATCAAGCCGAGTGCAATCCTACGACCTTCTGCAAGGATTTTTGGCTCCGGACTTTCCGATTGTATCACGTTCTCGTGAGGCCCTGGAACTGATTCGTCTGCAAGCCTATCCCAATCCCTTTACCTCCCAGGTCAAGCTAAAACTGGATCGCAGCTATCCGCAAACCCTACAACTCCAACTCTTCTCGATCTCAGGCTTATCGGTTTGGTCGGGTGAGTTTCCTGCCAATACCAAAGAGCTCAACCTGGATCAACTGGATCACCTCGCTGTAGGAGTCTACCTACTTCGCCTGTACACTACCCAACAGGTATTCACCCAAACGCTGATTAAACACTAAGTGATGAAAAAATTTCTATTCTTCTTTCTGCTCTCCCTTCCTGCCTATTCCCAAAGCTACCAGTTTTCAGTAGGCTCGAACCTGACCTCCTACCTGTTTGTAAACTCGGCCTCGGTGAATCCGGCCAACATGCGTGCCGCATCAGGAATGCACCTGAGCATTAATCGGGAGAAAGCACTATCCAATGACTTCTACTACGACTTGGGACTGAGCTACAATCAGTTCAATTCAGTAGGCGATGTACAAAACATCCCGATGAGCTATGCCACAGACTTTGTAGGACTTGGCGCAGGAATCGGCCCCCACATCGGTTTGGGCAAGACCCTCTCCCTAGTGGTGAAGGGCAGGGTGTCGGCAGTCAAGATGATCCATGGCAACCAGATGCTGCTAAACCGCTACATCAACTTGGCCGAAGACGAGCAGTTCAACTCGGTTCGTACGATGTATGGCCTGTCTTTAGAGCTACGAAAGCAGATCAACACCCAGGTGAGCACCTTTGTGAGCTATCAGTACCTGACCAGCTACAAGCAGTTTATCGAACCCAACCGAACCGGCAAATCTACAGTGAACTTTATTCCAACCACTATCAGTATCGGCCTTGTGCTAAGCAATTAATCAGTATATGAAAAAAGTAATTTTCTCCCTCGCGCTACTCTTTACCAGTTCCCTTCTAGGCTTTGCCCAAAAAGGCATCTCCTACCAGGCGATCATCTTGGACCCCAAGCCTATCGAGATCCCGGGACAAGACATCACGGGCCAGCCTTTTGTGAATGGGGATGTATCCCTGAAGTTTAAGCTCTTCTCATCCACCTTTGTTCAGGAGTTTGAGGAAGTGCATACCACCAAGACAGATGCCTACGGTATGGTCAACGTACTGATCGGCTCGCAAAATCCTGGCGCCTTTTCCGCACTAGTCTGGGACCTTAACCCAAGGAACATGCAGGTATGGGTCAGCTTTGACCAAGGAGGAACTTACGCGAAAGTCTCCGAACAGGTGCTGACCTACACTCCATACGCGCTGTATGCAGAGACTACGGGCACGGCCGGTAAATTGTCAGGGACCCTAACGATCTCAGAAGGAGGTACGGGTGCGAAAACGGCAGAAAATGCACGCACCAACCTGGGCTTGGGCAATGTGGACAACACCTCGGATGCCAACAAGCCGATCTCTAGTCCTACGCAAAATGCATTGGATACGAAAGCGAATGCTTCTGAGGTAACTTCTTCTTTAAACTTAAAGGCAAATGCGGCGGATGTAACTACTTCGCTTGCAACCAAAGTAGACAAGGTTACTGGCAAAGATTTGTCTACGAATGATTACACTACGGCAGAAAAAACTAAACTAGCAGCGATTACTGGAACCAATACTGGAGATCAAGATTTAAGTTCACTTGCATCAAATACGGCGCTTGCACTTAAGGCGAATACTTCGGATGTAACTACAGCACTTGATTTAAAAGCAAACACAGCAGAAGTAACTTCTTCTTTAAACTTAAAGGCAAATGCGGCGGATGTAACTACTTCGCTTGCAACTAAAGTAGATAAGGTTACTGGCAAAGATTTGACTACGAATGATTACACTACGGCAGAAAAAACTAAACTAGCAGCGATTACTGGAACCAATACTGGAGATCAAGATTTAAGTTCTCTTGCAACAAATACGGCGCTTGCACTTAAGGCGAATACTTCGGATGTGACCACAGCTTTAGCTACAAAAGCGGATGCGGCAGCTGTAGCGACCTCTTTGGGATTAAAAGAGGATGTTTCGAATAAAGCGAATACCCCTTTGGGGACGAGCACGACCCTATATCCAACCCAGAATGCGGTGAAGACCTATGTGGATGCTCAAGTGGCAGGAGCTACCATAGCTGACGCTAACGCAAGCACCAAGGGAAAAATTCAACTGGCAGGAGACCTTGGAGGTACGGCAGCAGCGCCCACGGTGCCAGGACTTGCCTTAAAAGCGCCACTAGCCTCTCCAACTTTTACTGGAACAGTTACCACCGATGCGATTACTACAGGAGCCTTAAGTTCTTCGAGCGTGACCGCACCTACCTATGCTTCTACTCCAAGAACCTTGACCTATTCCGGATCGACTATCTCATGGAATCCTACCCAAGGCTTAAATGCGGCGATTACCTTGACTCAGAATAGTACCTTGAGTTTTACGGCAGCACCTCCAGTGGGATCTTACGGAACGGTGGTCCTTACTCAGGATGCCACAGGAAACAGAACGATTACTTTACCTACGATTACGAATGTGACCAACAAGGTATTGGGATCTAATTCCACCAGCACCGTTGCTTTATCCACCGCTGCGAATTCAAAAGACATCTTGAACTTTTATTACGATGGCACTGTCGTCTATTGGAATATTGGACAAGGATATGGTAGTGCAGCAACTACTGCTGCTGCTACCAATCTTGCA
>Ga0315905_10001292_pt1 | contig 26843 bp, 27 predicted proteins | sample LakEriMetagenome_5_FD_203522 | JGI IMG/M metagenome (GOLD analysis project Ga0315905, IMG submission 203522) | Freshwater fungal communities from buoy surface, Lake Erie, Ohio, United States - Buoy 4 MA121 | ecosystem: Environmental > Aquatic > Freshwater > Lake | place: USA: Lake Erie, Ohio...
GACAAATGCGCGAAGTCCGACCTCGCAAAGAAACAATGGGCTGAAACGCGCGTTCCCGTGCTCGATGGCTCAACTTCCGCCTGCGAGTGGGCGACGGATCGCGACTCCACCGCTCCCGGTGTGTTCGGGGCCAACAGCACGCCACACCTGTTCCGTTCCGACTATGTGAGCCAGAGCAATGACAGCCACTGGCTGACCAACCCGAACCAGCCGCTCGCCGGCTTCAGCCCGATCTTCGGCGATGAAGCGACGGCGCGCTCGATCCGCACGCGGCTCGGCATCGACATCGTCGATGACCGCGTCGCGGGCAAGGACGGCCTGCCCGGCGCGAAGTTCAATCTCGCGACGCTTCAGGGCGCCCTCTACCAGAACCGCCACCTCGGCGCGGAGATTACGCGCAACGATCTGGTGAAGCACTGCAAGTCACTTGGCGATGAAAAGCTTGGGCCCGCCTGCGCAGCTCTCGCCGGTTGGGACATGAAGGTGAACCTCGACAGCCGAGGCGCACACCTGTTCCATCTGTTCGCCGAGAATGGCGGCCTGCAGTTCAAGGTCCCCTTCAATCCGGCCGATCCAGTCAACACGCCCAACACGCTCGACCTCGCCAACCCGAAAGTGACCGAGGCGCTGCGCAAGGCGGTCGATCGCCTGACCGAGCTGCGCATCCCGGTCGATGCGCGCCTCGGTGACGTTCAGCGCGAGACGCGTAACGGCGAACGGATCCCGATCCATGGCGGCGCCGGCCCGGAAGGCGTCTTCAACGTGATCACGGTCGAAAGCCTCGAACCCGAACTCGGCTGGACCAGCATCCGCCACGGCTCGAGCTGGATCATGACCGTCGAATTCACCCCCGACGGCCCGAAAAGCCAGGGCATCCTGACCTACTCGCAATCGGTGAATCCCAACTCGCCTCACTATTCCGACCAGACCCATGCCTATTCGCGGAAGCAATGGGATAACCTTCGGTTCAGTGAGGCTGAGGTTGACGCGGGGACGGTGTCTCGGAAGACGATCAGCGAGTAGGCGAGATACGCCTCATTCAACGGCATTGGCTTGACGCTACGGCTTGACCTCCAGCCCGGCTTCCTGTCCATGCGCGCATGGCCGGACCTCCGATTGCTGTACTTCGCGGCGTGATGCTGACGCTGGGCGCTGCGCCCCTGTTCACGGGCGTGGACCTTGCGCTGGCGCGCGGGGAACGGATGGCGCTTGTCGGACGCAATGGCGCGGGCAAATCGACGCTGATGCGCATCCTCGGCAGGGCGCTCGAGCCGGACGATGGCGAGGTCTTCATGCAGCCGGGTGTGGTTGCGCGCCACCTGCTCCAGGAGCCTGACTTTTCGGGCTACGCCACCGCACTCGACTACGTCTCGGACAAGCTGGACCCGGACATGTTCTACAGGGCGGAGTCCGAACTTGGCGCGTGGGGCGTGCCATTCGACCTCGACCTGACCAAGGCTTCGGGCGGACAGTCGCGGCGCATCGCGCTCGCGCACGCCTTCGCGCACGATCCGGACATCCTCCTCCTGGACGAGCCTACGAACCATCTCGACGTGCCGGCCATCGAGTTGCTGGAACAGGAACTCAAGGCGTTTCGCGGCGCAGCCCTGATCGTCAGCCACGACCGTCGCTTTCTCGAAAACGTGTCCACGGCCGTGGCGTGGCTGCGCCAGGGCGTCGTGCGCCAGATGGACAAGGGCTACACCGCCTTCGAGGAATGGGCCGAGACCGTCGAAGCCGACGAGGAGAAGGCGCTCGACAAGCTAAACGTGCAACTTCGGGCCGAAGAGCGCTGGATGGCGCGCGGCGTCACGGCGCGCCGCAAACGAAACATGGGCCGCGTTCGCAAGCTGCATGACATGCGCTCGGAGAAGTTGCAGCGCCGGATTGCGTTGAACGATGCCGCCAGCACGGCCAGCCTCGCGATCGATTCCGGCGCGCAGTCCGGACGACTTGTGATCGAGGCGAAGGGGCTGACAAAGCAGTTCCAGACCTCCACCGGCGTGCTGCCCATCGTCAACGATCTCTCGCTGCGCGTCATGCGCGGCGACCGCCTCGGCCTTGTCGGCCCGAACGGCGCAGGCAAGACGACGCTGCTGCGCCTTCTGCTGGGCCAGATCGAACCGGACAGCGGCAGCCTGCGCCTCGCGAAAAATCTCGACATCACCTATCTCGACCAGACCCGCGCCACGCTGAGCCCGGAGAATACGCTGTGGAACACGCTGGCGCCGCTCGGCGGCGACCAGATCATCGTGCGCGGCTATCCCAAGCACGTCGCCGCCTACGCCAAGGACTTCCTGTTCGAGAGCCGCCAGTTGCACCAGCCCGTCGGAGCGCTGTCGGGCGGCGAGCGCAACCGGCTCACCCTGGCGCTGGCGCTGGCCAAGCCGTCCAACCTGCTCATCCTCGACGAACCGACCAACGATCTCGACATCGAGACGCTGGACCTGCTGGAAGACATGCTCGCCGAGTATGACGGCACGCTCCTGCTGGTCAGCCACGACCGGGCCTTCATCGACAATGTAGTTACTTCGGTGCTGACCCCGCAGGGCGGCGGCCAATGGCTGGAAACGCCGGGTGGCTACACCGACTATCTTGCCCAAGCGGGCGCCGCGTCGCCCGCATCGCGACGCACGGCCCACAAGACGCTGCCACCGCTCGCAACTGCGGCAAAAGCACCGGCCGCCAAGCTCAGCTACAAGGAAGCGCGCCGGCTGGATGAACTCGAGCGCCTGATGCCGGAACGCCAGGACGAGATTACCCGGCTCGAAGACGAGATGGCTGACAGCAGCCTGTTTACCAAGGATCCGAAGGCATTTCACGCTCGCGCCAACCGGCTCGCAGCGGCCCGGAGCGAGATCGCTTCCTATGAAGCCGAATGGATCGTTCTTGAGGAAAAGCGTGAGGCGCTGGCTCGAGGCTGAGGCCGCCGGACGTCGGCCGACACCCCGTTTCGGGTGCGCTGGACCGCAAATTACCGAGCGGAAGCAGGCGTTTTCTTAACCGCGTTCAGTTATTGTTTCCCTACCCACGGGAGACCTCCACATGGCGGCCAGCGCCAACAATTTCGCGCTCTTGCTCGACCTCGCCAAGGAAGGCTCGAGTGAAAAGCGCCGTGAACTGCTGCGCCAGATCACGGATGTGTTCCTCGCCCACCCGACGGACAGATCCGAAAAAGAGGCCATGCTGTTCGACGAAATCGTCGGCGCCGTCGCCTCCGACCTCGAGACCCAGGTTCGCATCGAACTCTCGCGAAAAGTTGCGGATAGCACGGGCCCGCTCCGCCGCACCGCCCGCCGCCTCGCGATGGACGAGATCGAAGTCGCCCGCCCCGTGCTGGAGCGTTCGCGCTCGCTGACCGAGAGCGACATTCTCGAGGTCATCGACAAGAAATCGCAAGACCACATGCTGGCCGTGACCAAGCGTCCGGACATCGGCGAGAAAGTGTCCAGCGCCCTCGTCAAGAAGGGCGAAGACCACGTCGTGGTCTCGCTGCTGCAGAACGCCACCGCGAAGATCGATCGCGAGACCTATGAGCGCGTCGCCGAGCGCGTCGAGACAAGCCCGGTGCTGCATGCCCCCTTCGTGCGCAATGCCAATGTGCCGCTCGACATGCTCAACACAGTCTATCTTCGCGTCGAAGGAGACCTGCGGCGCGAAATCATGCGGAAGTTCCACGGCGTGTCCCCCGCCGAACTGGAAGCGGCGCTGGAAGCAAGCCGCACGCACCTGTCGTCCGCCTACGGCGCTCTGCCGTCCGACTATGCGCTGGCCCAGGATCATGTCTCGAAGCTGTCGAAGGCAGGCGCGTTGAAGCCTGCCGTGCTGGTTCAACTTTTGCGTGAAGAAAGGCGCACAGCCTTCATGATCGCATTTGCCCAGATGGTGGATGTGGATTTCGAACTCGGCCAGCGTCTCGTCGACGCGCAGGATCTCGACGCCCTTGCAATGCTGTGCCGGGGCGCCGGTTTCGACCGCGGCCTTTTTGTCACGATCTGCATCATGGTCGCCAACGCCGGCGGCGGCCTGAGCAAGACCGAGGAATTCGGACAACTCTACGAACAGGTGCCTGTCGCCGCAGCCCAGCGCGCGCTGCGATTCTGGAAAGTCCGCGCCAAGAACATCAACACGCAGGCGGCGTAGCCTCTCCGCGCGCATCTCGCACAGGGCGATTTTCGCCTGCTGGCGACGCTGCCTCGCCCATTAGCAGTTACACAATTGCTCCCTCCTGACCGCTCGCCTAGAGTTTGCGCAGCGGGGGAAAAGGGACGTCTATGCCTAACCCCGTCATCCGTTCGCAGGCGATCAGCATTGGCGAACTTCTGCGACTTGGCGCTTTCAAGCCGGCCCGCGTTCAGCGCGATTACTGCTGGAAAGAGAATCAGCAGGCCTCCCTGCTGCAGGACCTGATTTCCGCGTTCGGCGAGTTCGGCCTGGACCCCGAGGGCGAGCAGGATCCCGACCCGGAAACACACGATGTCGGCGCCGACACGCGGTTCGAAATCGCTGACTACAATCGCGAGCTGGAAGCCACCGAACCCTACGTGTTTGTCGGCACGGTCGTGCTGCACCAGGCCGCGCAGCATTTCGACATTTATGACGGCCTCCAGCGCCTCACCACCTTCACCGTCTTCTTCGCCGTTCTGCGTGACCTCATCGAGGCCGATCGCAAGCATCCGGTGAACTCGCTGCTTGCCGACGAGGCGGGCATCTCGCGTCTCAGCCTGTCGATGAAGCACAACACGCTGGAGGCCGACATCCTCGCCCCCGGGCGGACCGCCAAGCGCCACCGTCCTCACCCGCAGCTGACAGAAGCCAGCTACTGCCTGCGCACCTGCGTGAACACGGCTCGGTCCATGCTGAAGGGCTGGTCGCCGCGCCGCCTCGCGGCATTCACCGCCTTCCTCGCCGAAGGCGCCATCGTGACAGTCACCCGCATTTCCGATCGCCGAATGGCGGGCAAGGCGTTCGTGAGCATCAACTCCGGCGGCCTGCCGCTGAAGCCTGAAGAGATCGTCAAGGGACAGTTGATCGACCTCACCTCGTCCCTACCGGACGCAGACGACCAGGCCAAGCGCGTGCTCAATGTGTGGAACGGTATCCAGGACGATCTCGGCCCCGAAGCCTTCGACAATTTCCTGCGGTCGGTCGACTTCATCGAGCGCCGCATGCCGCAGTCGTCAGACTACTCGATCCAGCTGATGGAGCACATCCGCCGCCAGTATCCCGGACAGGCCGGCGTGCGCTGGGCGACAGACCTGCTGTTGCAGTATCGCTCCGCCTTCAAGTGGATTCACGAGGAGAACAAGGCGGAGATCGCCGATGGCGTCCACGCCAGCCTGCGCCGGCTGCAGCTGCTGAAGTGGGATCAGTGGCGCGCCTACGCCATGCTGCTGCGCATGAAGTCCAATCCGGCCGACCTGCCCCAGCGCATCGATACACTCGACCGGATCTGCTTCGCCCTCACCGTCTCGACGCCCGACCCTCGCCGCCTGGCGGAGATGATCGGCAAGCGCATAGAACGCTTCGCCCGGGGATCATTCGGCAAGCAGGCCGGCTTCACCTTCACTACCGCGCAGAACGAACGCCTGATCCGCAATCTCTCCGGCCCGATCACGGAAAGCCCGCGCCGCTCCACCATCATGCGCTGGATCGAAGCCGCAATGCATGGCGACCGTGTGCCGCGCTATCTCGTCGACGGGCGGTCTTCAGTCGAGCACGTCTATCCGCGCAACCCCGAGAACAACTGGACGGCGTTCGAGAACGGGCTCGAATTCAATGAGCTCGCGACGCTGCGCGAGATGATCGGCAATCTCTGCGTCCTCCCGGAAGACGAACTCGGCAACGCCCCATTCGATGAAAAGCGGAAGGCTTACGCCCGCTTCCGCAGCCGGTTCGCCAACGAGATCGCGCGGCAGCGGCAATGGTCGCCAGACTCAGTGCGTGAACGCACGAAACGCATCACTGACGCGACGCTCAGATTCCTCGATCTGGACGTGACGCCGGTCTAGCGCTCACCTCTCAACCGCCGCCCTGAAGCGCCGTCTCCCCGCGATCACGCGGCCATCGTCCAGCGCGATTTCGAGATCGCCGGACGGCGTTGGCTTGAACGACCTCAGCCGCGAGCGATGCACGCGCACGAAGCCATGTGGCGCGAGCTTTTCCACGAACTCCGCCAGCGTGACCCGCGCCCCCTCGCGAATCTCGATCCGCGCGTCGTCCGCCGCTTCGGATGCCTGCGTCGGTTGTTCGGTCTGAAACCGCTGCCGCGCCGCCGCGTGCGGCAAACAACAACCGCCTAGATTTGGCGTCAGGCTTTCTGTGTCGCGGCGATCCGCGCGTCATTGATCGCCTTTGCCGCCTTGTACGCCGGCCGCGCCCGTACGCGCTCCGCATAAGCCTCGAACGCCGGGCGGCTGGGGATCGACTTGAATCCGAGTCCCCAGTCCACCGTGCTGCCGACATAAACATCGGCCGCCGTGAATGCCTTGCCACAGACATAGTCGCGTCCTGTCAGCATCTGCTCGAGCGCGCTCACTGACGCATCGAACGTGCCGAACCCCGCCATCCCTTCCCGGCCTTCGGGGACGGCCCACGCCATTGCACGCGCTGTAACAGCCTGCTCCATCGGTCCTGCGGCAAACAACACGTAGCGGTAGTAGTCCGCGAGCGCCGCGCCATCCGGCCTCAGCTTCGCCTGCGGAAACGCATCCGCAAGATAGAGGCAGATCGCCGCCGCCTCCGTCACGACCTTCCCCTCGTGCCGGATTGTTGGCACTTTCCCCATCGGATTGACCGCGAGAAAATCGGAGCTCTTGTTTCCGCCCGGACCCCAGTCGAGCCAGTGGGTGGTGTAGGGCTGACCCAGCTCCTCCAGCATCCAGTGCGCGATCTGCCCGCGGCTCATCGGATTGGTCCAGAATTCGATCATGGGTAGCTCCTGCCGGGAATGGGCGCGACACTGCCTTGCGCATCCACAGCGATCAATGCGCCACCCCTCCCGCCGGGGATGTGTCAGCAGGATGCGTGGACGCGCGCGCGAACAATGCTAGCCTGTCGCGAACTGGCCAGTCCAAGACGCCGGATCACGGGGAGATGACAATGAAACCAGCCCACACGCTGCTGCTTGCAATTGTGCTTGCCGCGATGCCACAGGCCTGCACCACGCCCGCAGCCCAGACTGCAACGCAAACCGCCGCCCCCAGCATCGTCATCTATCACGCCGAGGGCCGCCGCTCCGAGCGTGTGGTCTGGCTCTGCGAAGAACTCGGCCTTCCCTACGAACTCAAATTCCGCCGCGGCGACGTCGCAGGCTCCTTCGCCGACATCCAGGCCGTGAACCCCGGCATGCGCGTCGCGCCGACCGTGTTCTACAATGGCGAACTGCTCGTCGAATCCGGCGCCATCCTGGAATTCCTGCTCGATCGCCACGGCGGCGGCCGTCTTGTTCCCGACGTGAACTCGCCCGACTACGCCACCCACCTCCGCTTCATGCACTACGCCGAAGGCACGCTCGCCTCCGACGCCGTCGCCGACTATCGCGTCGCCCGCGCCACCGACAGCAAGGCCCCGCGCGGCGCCGAGACAGACGGCCAACGCGCCATGCGCTTCGCCGAAGATCATCTCGCGAAGCACCCGTATTTCGGCGGCAGCGAGTTTACCGCCGCCGACATCATGATGGTCTTCCCCATCAGCTACGCCATCCGCATGAACGTGGCAGACCCGGCGAAGTACCCAAACATCGCAGCGTGGCAGACAAAGGTTGAAGCCCGCCCCGCCTTTCAGCGCATGCTCGCCAAGGCCCGCCCGGACGGCCGCGTCAGTCCCCCGCCCTCGCTGACGCTACCTTAACCACATCATCAGGTCAGCTGTCTTGGCGCCACGATGCTCGACATACTAGGCCCGCCATGACTGCGGCACGGCGCCTCGCCAGGAAAGAGATACAGCATGCAGGCGCCGCCCGTCGCGACCTCTGACGCCGAGCGTCTCGCAAAGCCGGTCAACATCCGTGTCGCGCTGATCTTCCTCTTCCTCGGCAACATCGTCATCGGCTCTGGCGTCCTCGCCCCCGCAGCCATGATCAACGCCATGACGGCAGACCTTCGCGTCACGCCCGTCGCCATCGGCGCTCTGATCGGGTGGGGCGCGGTAATCCTCTGCATCGGCGCGCCCGCCTTCGGCTTCTTCACGAACCGCATCGACCGGCGCACACTCCTTGCCGCCTCGCTCCTTCTCTACGCAGCAGGCCATGCCGCCTCCGTCTTCGCGGCCGACTACGCAACGCTGATGGTCATCCGCCTCGCCATGATCAGCGGCGCCGCGATCTTCACGCCACAGGCCGCCGGCGCAGTAACGCTGATGGTACCGGAAGCCCGCCGCGCTGGCGCAGTCGCCTTCGTCTTCATGGGCTGGGCCGTCGCCACCGCCGTCGTGATCCCCTTCATGAGCATCCTGGGCGAGGCCCTCAACTGGCGCAGCATCTATGCGGGCATCGCCATCGCCGCGCTCCTGTCGGCCATCGGCGTGCAACTGCTCATGCCTGCGAAACTCTATCCGAGCCGTATGTCCCTGCGGTCGTGGGGCGACGTCCTCACGCGCCCCGCCATCCTCATCCTGCTCGCCGCTACCTCGCTTCAGATCACCGGCCAGTTCACCCTCTACCCCTACCTCGCCGCCGAACTCCGCCGCGTCAGCTTGGCGGACTCGTCCAGCGTGGCGCTCGCCCTCGGCCTCTCCGGCGCCGCGGGACTGATAGGATCGATCCTCGCCGCCCGGCTGGTATCGTCTGTTGGCGCCGCCCGCATGCACCTGATCTGCCTGTCCGCAATGGCTGCAGGACTCATCGGCTGGTCCATCTTCTCGGGCATGCTGACCTTCGCCCTCGCCAGCGTTTTCATATGGGGCCTCGGCTTCGGCGCCGGCATCTCGATGCAGCAGGCCCGCCTGATCTCGGTCGCCCCGGCGCTTGCGTCTGCGTCCGTCGCGCTCAACACCTCGGTGCTCTATCTCGGCCAGGCCTCTGGAACAGCCATCGGCGGCGGCCTCATCTCAAGCAACCTCCACGGCTTCATGAGCATCGCCGGCGTCGCATTCATCCTCGCTGCAATCGCCGCGTCGTGGTGGGCATGGCGGAGGTACGGGTCCTAGACCCGTTCCTTCGTCTTCGTGAACCGGATCGCCGGATTCTTGTCGGACACATAGCCGACATCCCATGCGTTCTTGGCCAGAAAGACTGGAGCGCCATCAAGGTCCTTGGCGATCGTGTTCCGGTTTGTCTCGAGAAACGCGTCCAGCTTCGCGCGATCCTCGCTCGCCAACCAGCGCGCCGCCGCCCATGGGCTCGCCTCGAACAGCACTTCGAGATTGTTCTCTGTCGCGATCCGCTCGGCCATCACTTCGATCTGCAGCTGACCAACCGCGCCCACGATCATGTCCGAGCCGATCTCCGGCGTGAACAGCTGCGTCACGCCTTCCTCAGCCAGCCCCTCCAGCGCCTTGCGAAGATGCTTGGACTTCATCGGATCCTTCGTCCGCACGCGCCGCAGGATTTCCGGCGCGAAGTTCGGGATTCCCGCAAACTGCACATTGCCTGATTCAGACAGCGCATCGCCGACGCGCAGCTGGCCATGGTTCGGAATGCCGATCACATCGCCGCCGAAAGCCTCATCGGCAATCTCGCGGTCCTGCGCCATGAACATCACCGGCGACGTGATTCCGATCTGCTTGCCCGCCACGGTCTTCAACCGCATGCCGCGCTCGAACTTGCCGGACACCATACGGAAGAACGCGATGCGGTCGCGATGGTTGGGATCCATGTTCGCCTGGATCTTGAACACGAAGCCGGTGACTTCCTTGTTCTCCGGCCCTACCGGCACAGGATTGCCTTTCACCTTCGCCTTCTGCACGCGCGGCGCCGGCGCCTCCAGCCAAATCGTGTCGAGCAATTCCTTCACGCCGAAATGGCGCAGCGCCGATCCGAACACCACCGGCGTCATGTGCCCTTCGCGATAGCTCTGATGGTCGTAAGGCTTGCACACGCCCGCCGCCATCTCCGCCTGCTCGGCCATCTCCGCCTGCTCGCCGGCATCCATCATCTCGTCGAAGCGATCCTTGCCGACGCGCTCGGTCTTGAACTCCACCGAACCGTCGTGCTGCACGATGCGCTGGTAGGTGATGAACTCGCCATTGCGCAGATCCTGCATCCCGCGGAGGCGATCGCCCGACCCCTGCGGCCAGTAGAGCGGCGAGGCCGTCATCGCCAGCTTCTGCTCGATCTCATCCAGCAGCGCGAACGGGTCCTGCGCCTCGCGATCCATCTTGTTGATGTATGTGATGATCGGAATGTCCCGCAGCCGGCACACCTCGAACAACTTCAGCGTCTGGGGCTCGATGCCCTTCGCCGCGTCCAGCACCATGATGGCCGAGTCCGCCGCCGTCAGCGTGCGATAGGTGTCTTCCGAGAAATCCTCGTGGCCCGGCGTGTCGAGCAGGTTGAACACACAGTCCTGGTACTCGAACGTCATCACCGACGCCGACACCGAGATGCCGCGGTCGCGTTCGATCTTCATCCAGTCCGACATCGTGCGCCGCCGCTCGCCGCGCGCCTTCACCGCGCCCGCCATGCGGATAGCGCCGCCCGCCAGCAGCAGGTTCTCCGTCAGCGTCGTCTTGCCGGCGTCCGGGTGCGCAATGATCGCAAACGTGCGCCGCCGCGCTGCTTCTTCTTGAGGTGTAAGGGCCATGGGGCGGGGGCATACAGGGGGCCGGGCTCGCCCGCAACCGCTGTCAGGCGGCTGCCGCAACGCGCTTGTCCAGATGGGGCCGGTGATGGAGATTACTGGGGCAAGCTAGGGGACCCGGATGCACAAGCTCCTGACGATGCTGCTGATCGCAGCGACAGCCGCGCCGGCTTATGCCGCGCCGATCGTTTACGAATGCCGGATCGATCGGTATGGGAGCGTGAAAATGAGCGATGAGTTGCGCGCAGACCCAAAGCAGGCTGAGCGTTTCGCGATCGACGAGGAGGCAGGCAAGGCCTGCTTCCTCGCCCGCCCTGCATGTTCGCCTTTTTTTGGATCGCTCACCATCTGACAAAAGGGCGATAGCATATCGAGCGGCGGCGCGCGCGTCGCTGACGGCAAACCGATCACGTTGGTCTATTTCCCGAACCGGAATCAGGCGTTCATGACCTTCGATACCACGCAAGTCACAACGCGAAAAAGCGACTGCAGCGCGACGGACGTCAAGGTAGTGATCCCATGAACCTCTTCTATTCCCCGACCTCGCCCTACGCCCGCAAGTGCCGGGTGGTCGCGATCGAGAAGGGACTCGCACTCACGCTGGTCGCCGCCTCGCCGCTCTCGAACCCACCGGAACTTCACGCAGCCAATCCGCTCGGCAAGGTGCCTGCGCTCGTCCTCGCCGACGGCCGCTGCATCGTCGACAGCCGCGTGATCTGCGAATACCTCGACACCCTTTCCCGCGACCCCCGGCTCATCCCCACTGAGACTACCGCCCGCATCGCCTGCCGCACACGCGAGGCGCTGGCCGACGGCATCGCCGACGCTGCCTTCTCACGCACGATGGAGCGCCTCCGCCCGGAGCCCCAGCGGTCCCCGGAGTGGACGGTTCGCTGGACCAACTCCATCCGCCGCGCGGTCTCGCATTTCAACGCCAACATCCCCGATCGTCCGCACCCGGATCTGGGTGACCTCGCGCTGGCCTGCGCGCTGGCCTATGTCGACTTCCGCCACGCGGACCTCGCCTGGGACGCGGATGCGCCGGCGCTCCGCGCTTGGCTCACCACCATGCTGGCGCGCCGGAGCCTCGCAGAAACCGCGCCGCCGCCCGCCTGAGACCGCCAGAAATCCTGCGGCTTCCGCTGGTTGCCGCCGCCGTTCAGCGGTCATTCAGGTAGGAAACGGCCAACTCACCCCATCTACCGCTTTGGGGACTAGAACATGCCGCTTCGTCTGATCGCCGCCGCCGGCCTTGCGACCCTCGCCGCCGCCTGCGCCTCCACGCCGCCCAACCCGGGCGGCATGCGCACCGTGAACTATGACCCCTCCATGCCCGGGCCGATTCAGGGCGTCGGCATCGAGGGACAGGACATCGTGGTGATGGCCAGCCAGATGACGCAGGACCTGCTCGCCACCCCGCCCATCTCCGGTTCCGCATCGCCGCGCATCATCGTGGACGCCGCCTACTTCCATAATGAAAGCGCCCAGCGCATCAATCCCAACATCTTCACCGACAACCTGCGCGTGAACCTGCAGAAGGCCGCCGCCGGACGCATCCGCTTCGTTTCGCGCGAATCCTTCAACATGGTCGACGGCGAGCGCGACATGAAACGCGACGGCCATCTCGACGCCGGCACGCTGACGCCTGTGAAGGCCCAGATGGGCGCTGACTATCGCCTGCGCGGCCGCATCACCTCCACCGAACAGATCCAGCCGCAATACGGCATGATCCAGCGCTACAACCAGGTGACGTTCGAGATGATCGACCTTGAGACAAGCGAGATCGTCTGGACGGGCATGTACAACTTCGCTCGCGCCGGGGCCGACGACGTCGTCTATCGCTAGGGGGTGGCCATGGCGCTTCAGCGCCTCCTGTGGGGATCGGTCGCCGCCATCGGCCTCGCCGCATGCACAACCATGGACGACACCGTTGATGTCCCGACCGGCCAGATGGATGGATGGCTCGCGGACAAACCCGCCAGCACGCATCACATCTACGCTGCGGTGTTGACCGGAGGCGAGCGCAACCGCGTGCTCAACCAGATGCGCAGCGGCCTCGCGGCGTTCGAGGCCGGCGCGGCAGACATCGCTGCCGCCTCTTTCGACGACGCGCTCAACCGCATCGAGGCGATTTACGCCGACAACCCGAAAGCCGAGAAGGCCCGTTCCAACTTCGTCCCGGAACGCGCGAAGGACTTCAAGGGCGAGTCCTACGAACGCGCCATGGCCTTCTACTATCGCGGCCTGATCTACCTGTCGCAGGGCGACTATGAAAACGCCCGCGCCGTCTTCCAGGGCGGCCAGCTGCAGGACGCCTTCGCCGAGGACCAGCGCTACCAGTCCGACTTCGCCATCCTGGATGTGCTGTCCGGCTGGGCCTCACAGTGCGAAGGCAATGACGTGCTCGCGCGCGAATTCTACAACCGCGCCACCAAAGCACGCCCCGGCATCCACATCCCCGGTCAGAACGATCGCGTCCTCGCCATCGCCGACATGGGCCTGTCGCCAATCAAGTACGGCGAAGGCGCTTACGGCGAATACCTCACCTACGCGGAATCGGACCCCGTTCCGGAATCAGGCGTCAACTTCGTCGCCGACGGCGTGGTCTATCCCGCCGCCTTCGGCGAGGACATCTACTGGCAGGCCACCACCCGCGGCGGCCGGCAGGTGGAAGCCATCCTCGCCAACAAGGCCCAGTTCAAGGATGTCACCGCCGGCGTGGCCATCGCCTCGCTCCATCTCGCTGACTTCGCGCTCGAGGTCGCCTCGTGGGAGGCGTGGGACGACCATCACGACGACGACCACGACGATGATGACGACGCCGACGAAGCGCTCGCCTGGGCCGCCGGCTTCGCGCTCGTCGGCATCGGCTCGATGCTGATGTCGGAAGCCACCACGCCGGAAGCCGACACGCGCTACTGGGACAACCTTCCCGCACACATCGACTACGCCAGCCTGCCGCCCGGGGCCTATCCCACCGAAGTTGTTTTCCGCGACTCGAGCGGCGCCGTCATCGGCACGGAAACGCCGCGCATCTGGAACACCGGCACCGGCGCCTGCAGCCTCGCCTACATCAAGTCCCGCCGGGCCGCGGACATCCCGACCATGGCGCCCAATGCGAGACTCTCGCGCTAACCCGCCGGCTGTGTGAACAGCCAGTAGATGTGCAGGTTGTACTTGTCGCTCAGGTCGTACGCCTTCTCGAGCGTCATGCGCGCATAATCGGACTTGCCGAAATCGACCAGACCGGCGCCGCGCCCTGCCGTGCGAACCTCCGCCTCGAAGCCGATCACGCGATAGCGCCCGCCGATCCACGCCTCGGCCGCCTGGCGTTCCGAGAAACTGTCTTTCGCGCAATTCCACAACGCCGCAATCGCTTCGTCAGCTGCATCGGCCATGGCGCCATAGCCTTCGCACCACATGTGATGCTTCCAGTACTTGTCAAACGTATCGGCCACCTTGCCAGACATCAGCTGGCAGTTGGTGAACCCCGCCACGCCGGACTTCGGCGTGAACGTCAGCTCCTCCGCAGTGTCCTTGATCTGCGTCCCCTGCAGCGCCTTCACTTGCGCATGCGAGCTGGTCATCAGCCTGGTGAGATCACTACATCCCTGCGCATGGGCCGACGCCACCCCGCTGACAGCAAGCGCCAATGCGCCGACACAAGCCGCAATCTTCATGAAGCCATCCCGAATCCGCCGCCGATAGTGCCGCCCGCGCGCCGCCGGTCAATCACGCAGCGCAGGCCGTCAGGGCGACTCCCGGACTGACTCGGTCAGGAAGTGCCGGCCGTCCCGGTCCTCGATCTCGATCACCCAGAGGTCGCGATCGGCGCTGCGCCGCTTTGCGATCAGCGCATCCACCCCGGGCTCGTCCTCGGCCGCCAGCCGCTCGAAAGCAGTTGGCCCCTCCGGATTGAATGCCGGCCCATAAAGCCGGGCGTCGCCCCTCGCGCGTGTCACCTTAACCAGCACATCGCCCCGATCCTCGTCCCCGCGATGCACAATCGTGGCGAATGCGCCGGCGCCCGTGGCGCGACGCAACAGGGCCGAAACCCAGATATGAGCGGGAATCTCGCGAGGCATCGCGCGCCTTTACCACAAATCTGCAGGCTGGCGCCCCGTTTGCAGACATTTTGGAAGTACCGCGTAAACCATTTGGGCAAACTCCGTGATCGAGACCGCCACCCTCATCGCCAACCAGCCTACCGCCGACGCGCAGCGCATCGGCGTCTACGCGCTCGCGGCGATCTTCGGCCTGCTGGTGTGCGGCGTGATTTCGGTCATCAAGGAACTGCGCCAGGAAACGTCCGGCAGGCCGTAAACCCATCCTAAATCGGGCCAGGCTAGCGTGCCCGCATGCTGGCGCGCCTTCTTTCCCTGTCCCTCCTCAGCCTTGCCGTCGCCCCGCTCGCGCTGGCGGACGCCGCCGGCCTGCGCCGCACCTGGCTTGAGCGCGTCGCCATCAGCGCCGCCGACAAGGCCTGCGCCCTGTTCTCCGAAGGCGAGCGCCTCGCCCTCCGTTCCGGTCTCTACCAGGTCGAAGGCGAACTCCTGCGCGCCAAGCAGAGCCGCGCCGAGATGACCCGACTCGCAGCGGAAGTCTCCGAACGCGCCCAATCCCTCGGCTGCGGACACCCCGATGTCGTCTCGGTCGCCGCAACCGTCCGCAGCAGCTATCGCCAATTCGCGAAAACGACCTTCATCGAATATCCTGCCACCCGCTCCACCTGGGGCGCGTCACGCTCCGAACACGACAAGTGGGCGATCAACCAGACCGACAAGACGTCGGGCCTGATCTTCGGCCTGCGGCGCACGCCCGGCAAACCAGACGAATTCCGCCTCGCCGTCGCCATGCCCGCACGCGGCGCAACGCCTGCCTCCGCCCAGCTTGTCTTCCGCGATGTCGAGAAGATGCCGGACCCGTGGTTCGGCTCGCTGTCCGGCAAGGATGGCAAGCTCGCCGCGCCTCCACGCGCCACGTCGCGGCTCATCTGGGCCGGCAAGGTCATGGCCGGCAAGAACGAAGTGGGCGAGGCAATCTGGATCTTCGTCTTCGACGCCAGCGCCATCGACCAGCTCGAACTGCTCGATCCACGCGAGGCCGTGCAGGTCAACCTGCTGCCCGCCCCGCGCGCCAAGGACCAGACCACCCGGCAAGTGACATTCGAACTTGGCGACTTCCGCGCCGCCCGCGCCTTCGCGATGATTCCGAAAGCTGACTTCGCAACCCAGCCAGCCGCCGCCGAACCGGCGCCCGCCTCGCACTAGATCGTTCGGGCAACGACCAACCTGCGTCGCTGTCTTTTTCGACCCTGCCCCCACAACGGCCATTGATCGCCACGCGCGCACTGGCAAGATGCACATCTTCGCAACCAGGTACACGCGGCATGGCCGACATCGTCAACCTCAACGACCGGCGCAAGCGCAAGGCGCGCGAGCAGAAGGAATCCGACGCAGCCGCCAAGCGCCTTCTCTTCGGCCGCACCAAGGGCGAAAAAGAACGCGAAACCAAACAGAAAGACGCCGAGATCCGCAAGCTCGACGGTGCGAAGCGCGAGAAAGACGAGGAGAAGAAATAGCGGGGCCCTCGTTCACACACGCGGATCCGCGAGTCCCCTCCATCGCCCTAAAGGCGCCCCTGGCCCGCGCTTCAAAATCGCCTCTGCGCCCGGTAAGCCGCAATGAACGGCGCATAGTCCGCAGGCGCAGTCTCCGCCCGCAACCCGCCCTCGACGAAGCGCACCCATGGTTGCGCGCTCCGCGTGTAGGTATCGCCCACCGGCAGCACCCAGCTCGTGTCATCCAGCGTCCCGCCGCGCAGACTGTAGACGCCCGTCGACGGCGCGCCGCCATTCGCGATCCGCGTGCCGCACGCGCCACAGAACAGGCCACACCGCGTCGCCCCCTTGTCCGACAGCCACTCCACGCGCGCTGGTTCGCCGCCGGTGAATCGGAACGCCGCCTCCGCCACAATGACAGAGACGTTGAACGCCGACCCGCTGATCTTCTGGCAGTTCTTACAATGGCAATTGTAGATCATCACCGGCGCCGCGTTCACCTCATAGCGCAACGCCCCACACATGCACCCGCCCACGAGCGGCAAAGACTCCATCGCATACTCCATCATCACGCAGCATCGCTATCACGACCAGGCGCCAGAACCTGTCAGGATTAAACCGGCCCGCTGGGTCCCACGCTCATCGCCAGTATCCGGCTGATCTCGCGCACCGGCCGCCCGCTCTCACCGCGCCACGCATTGAACGCGGCCTGCACGGCGGCGAGATCCTTCCTGCTCGTGGGCTCCTTCGCCACCACGCCTTCGCGGACCAGCGCCTTCACCACATCGCCGGAGAGAATGAACGCGTCCCATCCCTCGAAGCGCAGGAAGTACTGCACCGTCGCGCCACCCAGCCGCGACGCATGCTTCTTCAGGTGCGCCATCAACCCGACCTGGTCCGTCTCCGGCCACGCCGCCAGAAATTTTCCGAATGAGCCATTCTCCTTCGCGGTCGCAACAATGAACTTCGCATTCGCGATCGTGGCCATGATCTTGGCGCCGTTGCGCACGATGCGCGTGTCCTTCAGCAGCGCATCGACCTTGTCGTCGTCGTAGGCCGCCACCCGCTTCGGCGCGAATCCATCGAACGCCACCTCGAAGCCGGGCCATTTCTTCTCGATCACCTGCCAGGAAAAACCCGATGAAAACACCGCCTTCGTCATCCCGGCGAGAAACTGCGCATCAGATTTCGCCGCGAGATTCGTGTCCACCGTCCATTGACGCAGCGCCGCATTGACGCCTTTGGGTCCGCCATGATGCGCACGCGCCAGCGCCTCAATCCGATCAAACGATTTCATGACACTTCGCCCTGAGACTCATTCCGAGGCTCGCCCCGAGTATCCGCCATGCTGCGAATTGCTCACATCCCTACAAGCGTCACCATCGCAATGTTTGCGATTGTTCTCGCCGCGCCCCTAATGGTGATCATCTTCGTACCCACGCTCGGCTGAACCCGTTGGCCTTGTGAATCCCGTGGCTTCGCCTAGCGTGACAGCATGGGGAGACGCCAATGTTCGCAGGACACTACGCAGCAGCACTCGCTGCAAAAGCTGCCGAGCCGAAAGCGCCGATGTGGACGCTGGTCGCAGCAGCCCAACTTGTCGACATCGGTTGGGCGGCCCTCGTCATGGCCGGCATCGAACGCGGCCGTATCGACCCGACGCTGCCGGGCAGCTCGTTCGTGCTTGAGCACATGCCGTGGACGCACTCGCTACCCGCCGCAATCGCCTGGGCGCTCGCCGCCACGCTGCTGTCGAAAACAATCCTTCGCCTTTCGACAGGCGCCGCCATCGCCATAGGCGCCGTCGTTTTCTCGCACTGGCTGCTGGACCTCATCGTCCATCGCCCTGATCTCGAACTCTATCCCGAAGGTCCGAAGCTGGGCTTCGCACTCTGGAACATGCCAGTCGCCGAACAGGCGGTGGAGATCGGCCTGCTGGCCGTCACAGGCATGTTCTGGGCGGCGCAGCGCGCCCGCGCGGGACTGACAGCCTGGCCCGCCGCCGCCTTCGTAGCTCTGCTCGTCGCCGTCCAGATCATCGCGACGCTCCTGCCGCAGGAGGCATCCGACAGCATCGCCGGCGCCGGTCCATCCGCGCTCGCCGTGTATGTCGTCCTCGCGCTGGTCGCGATCTTTCTCGACGGGCGAAAAACACCACAAGCCTTACCGGATCGGTAAAGTTTCATCGATCGCGGCTAACGCGATCGAAATCATGCTCGGCTACGCTCCATCGACGAATAGCTTCGGGGAGCAGGGACATGGCATTCGGCAAGCGCACCGCTGGTTCCGCACCTCCGCCCTACACGCCGCCCGCCGTCGAACTGGACGCGCAGGACGCACCGAACGTGCGGACCCGCGTCGCCAACCCGGGCGCGATCGATAACAAGTTCACCGGCCTCGCCGTCGGGGTCGTCTTTCTCTCCGCCGGCGCTGCAATCGCCGCGCCCTCGCTCATGTCGATGGTCGGCGGCGTCAGCGTCCGTCCGATAGAGCAGGTCATCGCCGGCCTCGACCGCGACGCCATGCGCAGCGCCCTGGCGCAGGAGGCCTTCCCGGACGACTCCGGCCGCGCCTTCATGACCAGCCTCGCCACCCATTTCCCGCAACAGCACGGCCGCCTGCTCGACCAGCTCGCCGACACCGCAGCCGCCGGCGGCGACCGTGACGATCTCTTCCTGTCGATGAACGCCTGGACGATGGGCTTCGCGCCGCAGAACATCAGCGCGCTCGGCCGCACCGGCGCTGAAGGCTTCGACAAGTCTCTCGGCATCCTCAAGGACGCCCTGCACATCGTTGAGTCCGAAACAGGCGGCTGCACCATGAAGTCGCTCGAGGGCTTCATGCTAAACCCCTCCAACCTCGCCGATCTCACCCGCTATGGCAGCGACGGCTACCGCCTGAGCATGCGCGCCGGCGCCACCATGGTCGACCTCATCGCGAAGGGCCGCAACGCCCAGCCGGTCAACGCCACGATCACGCGAGACGACGAGAACGCCCTGCAGTCCACCTTCCTCTCGATGGTGTCCGATCCGCAGGTGACGAACCTGATCCAGGCCAGCATGAACGCCCGCACCCAGGACATGCAGGAAGACCTCGCGAAGAACATCAATGTCTGCCAGCTCGCGCGCACCCTCGTCATCAAGCTCGAAGGCTTGCCCGCCGGCACTAAGTCACGTCTGTTCGCAACCGCGCTGTCGTCGGATTTCAACGCGCTCGCCGGCAATCTCGGCAGCCCGTTCGGCGCAGGCGCCATGCAGGGCATGCCGCAGGGCTTCGGCGCGACGCAGCTCTTCCCGTAAGCCTTACGGCTTCGCCGGCTCCACAAGCTCGCCGCGCGCCCAGCGGCCGGCCTGGATGACGCTGCCGTCCGGCGCCCACACCACGCCGAGTCCCTGGCGGTTGCCGCTGGCCATCTCGCCTTCATAGCGCTGCCCGTTGGTGTAGCTCAGCACGCCGCGCGCCGCGCCATTGCCGCCGACGCCCGAGCCCGCGAGGCTGTCGCCGCTCTTCCAGTGCATCACGCCATGCCCGCTGGCCGCATCGCCGGAATGCTCGCCTTCATAGCGCGCCGCGCGCGCCGAGGCGTTCCCAGGACTATCAGCGAACTCGTAGACGCCGACGCCGCTGGCTTGCCCGTTGCGCAACTCGCCGCGATAGCGGTCGCCCGCATTGGGTCCAGCGCCGCGCGTGCGCACGCCCAGCCCGTTGGGCGCGCCGCCCGATATCTGCGCGACATATCTGTCGCCGTTCCCGCCGGTTATGGTCTGCCCATCACTCAGATTGTCTGCCGACTGCGCCGCCTGTCGCGCTGCAGTTGCACGCTGTATCGCGGTTGTCTGCGCACGCCGCGCCGCCTCGACCACGGCCTTCGTCTCCGCCGGCAACTGCTCGACGCTGAACGGCGCGGGACGGCTAAGCTTGGCGATCAGCGTCCCGGCATTCGCCGCGCGCGCGCCGCCGGGGTAGGCAGCAAGGTAGGCGCGGTATCCTGCAAGTGTCCCGTCCCGTTCCGCGATCGCCCACGCCTCAAGGTCCTCGTCGATGCGGCTCTGCTGCGCCGCTGCGAGTGAATCCGCTCCCGGCACGGTTGTGGCCGCGCCTGCTGCACGCGCAGCCGACGCACTCGTCACCTGCGCCTCAGCCTGAGCGATGCGCCGCCTGTCCGCCTCGGCTGCCGCCGACACGGCAGCGCTCGCCTTGGGCGTCGCGCCCGTATTGCGGATTGATTCTGCAAACGTGCGCAGCTCACGCGGCGTCGCCGACGCAAGCGCCGGCGCCTGTGCGCGACTCGACTGTGCGAAGGCGCGCATCGCTTGCGTCGTCGCCTCGTCGGCCTTGCCAGTCGTCGCTCCGTCATAGAGCTGGAGTGCCGCCAGCCCGCGCTGGATTTCCTCGATCGCCTGCGACCGCTCCGCGCCAAGCGACACAAGCCGCTCTTCCGCCGCGCGTCCCATGGCGCCCGGCACTTCGCCCACAGCCGGGAATGCCGCGAGATAGACGCGATAAGCCGCCTCGCTGTCTTCCGTCACCGCCTTCACCCACGCCTGCGCATCCAGCACGCGCAGCGTCGATCGCGCCGTCTCCGACGTGCTCGCGCGCGGGAAGGCCGACACATGGTCGCGCAGCGCTTCCGCATCGCGCGCATCCACCCTGCTCCAGTCCTCAGCGGACTCACTTGTATCCTCAAACGATCCCGTCGCCGGCACAGCATTCGCCGTCGTGGCCTCGGCCACGGTCTGCACTGGAATCCCCGTGGCGACCTGCTCCTGCGGCGCACCTTCGACGCGCCAGCCAAACGGATCCACCAGCCACAGTCCAACGCCGGATCCGATCAACGCAACCGCCGCAACCACAGGCACGGCCGCAAACGAACGCTGTTGCCGCGGATAGCCTGACTCGTAGCTTGAGCGCCGTACGCTCAGGTCGGGTTCATCCAGCCGCTCGTCGCGCCGCTCCTGCGGCACGCGATAGACGGAGTCCGCCAGCCGCGGGCCGCGCAGGGGCTCGGCGCGATCGACATAACGCGTCGTGTCGTTTTCCGCATAGCGCGGCGAAGGCGGCGGATCGTAGCGTGGCTGGGGCGGCGGTGGAGGCGGCTCCGCAAAGCGTTGCTGGGGCGGCGGCGGGGGCGGCTCCGCAAACCGCGGCTGCGGCGGCGGCTCGTAACGTGGAGGCGGCGGAGGCGGTTCTGCAGCACGCGGCGGAGGCGCCGGCTCGTACTTGGGAGGGGGCGGCGGCGACTCGACAAAGCGCGGCGGCGCGGGGGCGGGGTCCGCAAACTCGATCGGCGGCGGCGTCGGACGCTTGGGCTCAGGCTTGGGCGGCGGCGGTGCAACGGCGGCGGCAGCGCGCTTCGGCGCAGCCGCCTGCGCCGGCGGCTTCACCGGATCACCCGCGCAGCTGCGCAGCATCGCCGTCAGCCGTCGCCAGTTTGGGTCCTCCGGGTCGCCATTCCATCGGCTCAGGTCGACAGCATCCAGTTCGTCGAACGGGCGCGGTGGCGCCTCGCCGTCGATGCGCGCCTGGATCAACTTGTTCTTGTAGAGCCCCGTCGCCGCTTCCGACCGGACATATTCCGAACGCCGGGCGCTGTCGGACCACAGCACCAGCACGGCCTTCGACCAGCCCAGCTTGAGGTCTGCAATCGGGCTCAAGTCCGGCTTGGGCTCGGCCGGATCCATCCAGCTGTCCCAGCCCTCCGCACGGAGCAGTTCGCCCACGACCCGGAGTCGATCCCGGTCCTGGCGTGCGTATGCAACGTATACATCAGTCATGGCCGCCCCTCTGGGCCGCCCCCGCCAGACACTTCTATCAGCGCAATTACGGCTTGGGGAGATGCGCCAGACCGGCGTATCCCGCCAACATCACAGATTCTGGGCAGATCCCGGCCCAACTGCGTCCGGAAAGAACACCGAAATACGGGTTCCGCCGGATTCACGGGGGGCGATCGTCAGGGTTCCACGATGCAGTTCGGCGAACGCGCGCACGACCGAGAGCCCCAGACCTGCCCCCTTCTGCTTCTTTCCAGCCTCGCCCTGCTCGAAAACACGTGACAGCCGGGTAAGCTCCTCCGGGCTGATCCCCACACCCGTATCCGACACGGAAAGCACCGAGCCGCCCGGGACTTCCTCGGCCACCACCACCACCTCGCCACCCGTGGGGGTGAACTTCAGGGCGTTGGAGATCAGGTTGAGCGCAATCTGGCGCACCGCCTTCGAATCGGCGAACGCTTCGGCATCCTCAGGACCGTCGCACACCAGCTCCACGCCCTTCCGGCGCGCCTCGTCCGTCATGAACCGCACAGCGTCGTCTGCGAGGTCCGACAGGCTCACGATCTCCGGGAAGATTTCGTACTTGCCCGCCTCGAGCCGCGCGAGGTCCAGCACATCATCGACAATCAACGTGAGGTTGCGCCCACCCTCGTGGATCAGCTCGGCGTATTCCTGGTAACGTTCCGGCAGCGGGCCAAACACGCCGCTGCGCATCATTTCGGCGAATCCCACGATCGCATTCAGCGGCGTGCGGAGTTCGTGGCTCGTTTGAGCGAAGAATGTCGTGCGCGCTTCCAGCTGATCCTTGGCCGTGTCGGCCGCCTTTCGCGCTTCCAACGCTGCTTGCGCAGCCTTGCGCAACCGGGTTTCCAACTGAGCCAGCCGGTTCGCGGCGTCCACATCAACTGGGACCGCACGCTGCTGCTCCCGAGGTTCCCTGACACGCAACGCTGCAATGATCGCAGTCGCTGCGAGCAAGACGAGTCCCGCAGTTCCATAACTTGTGGTCAGGATCGCTGCGTCATGCACATGCAGCCAGCTCCCGTTCGATCCGGCGAGCACCGCGATGAACAAGCCGAATATCGCAAATGCAGCGATCTCGATCGTCAATCGGACCCTGCCTGACAGCCAGGCAACCGCGATCGCGATCCCATATATGACAATCAACGCCGAAGCCCCCCCGGTGCTCGCCGCACCAGCCGTGGCAAGGGCGATCCAGAGTGCTGATTCGACTTCCACAGCCTGCGCCTCGGAGGTGGAGCCCCGCATGAATGCTCCGGCAAGGGGTGGCAGAACCGCACATGCGAACACCACCGCACTGAGCCAGAACGGCACGCCAAGCGCCAAACTCCAGACGCCAGCGATGGTTACCAGCCCAAGCCAGATTCCGCCGGCGCCGCTCATGAGGCGCAGCACCTTAGCAATTTGTCGCTTGAAGCATTGGTTTGCATCGCGCATCCTAACGGCCCATCAACGAATACGGTCACAACCTCAGGTGGGTAAGCACATAGCGGGCCGCGGCTGCCAGGGTGGGTAGTCTGAGCGACTCCGGTGTGAACGAAATGTCGGGAGGTTCCATTGCAGACGCGGACCAAACTTTGCGCAGTTGCGCTTGTACTTGCAATCGCTGCTCCAGTAGCGATCAGCCAGGTGTCGCCTGAGGCCGCCCCTGCGGGCCGCCTCCTGCCGACCACGGCGGCGACCTATGCCGACTATCAGGCCAAGGTCTCGGACATCATGACCAAGGAGCTCGGCGGCGCCGCCGATCTCGAAAAGGCAATCGACACGTTCGGCGCCCCGAACGTCGGTCAGCTCTCGGCTGGCTGGATCTCCTACTCGGGCATCCTCGCCGCGCAGCATCCAGACTTCGTCAAGGAAGTCCGCAACATCGACAACTACTACGGACGTGAGCGCCTGATGCTCGGCCTTGAGCGCGACCTCGGCTACGCACGCACGCTGAAGGGCGGAGAGCAGGCGCTGCAGAACGTCCTCGCCGCCAACACGCGTGACACCAGCCGCCTGTCCAGCGCCGGCGCCTTCGTCAAGGAGCAGTCCTACAAGCTGCAGAAGGTCGGCTGGGGCAAGGAGCGGGTGAAGAACCCCGACGCCATCCTCCAGTCGATGAAGACGTCGACCCAGGCCTCGAAGCCGATCACCGACGCCGTCTCGAAAATCTTCGCCGGCCCCGATCTCGACGCGATGCTTTCCACTATCGCAGTATCGCCGACCACTGCCGACAGCCTCTGGGACAAGTTCTCGGTCGTCGCGGTCAACGCTCCGGGCAAGGCGCTCGGCACGGTCTCCCCGGTTGCCGTCGCGCAGCAGGACCTCAAGATCGCGCCGCAGTTCAACGGCACAGCCAACCGCATGGTCACGCTCGCCGCGCTCCACGCGATCGACGCCGAGAAGACCAATGGCGAGCAGGTGAAGGCCACGATGTCCGACCCGATGTCGCGCCAGTGCCTCGAAGAAGCGCAGCAGTATCTCTATGGCTGCGTCTCCACCGCCTACACCCGCTACGAGCTTACCTTCTGCCTCGCCCGCCACGGCCTGCGGTTCGAGAACGACAAGGTCCGCTCGATGGGCAGCTGCTTCGCCGAGATCTCGAAGTAGCCTGACCTGATTGAACCAGACAAGAAGCCGCCCCGGTCGCAAGACCGGGGCGGTTTGCGTTTGAGCTTGCGGCCGCGCATTCCGTGCTAGGATGTGTCCGTCATGCGGAAAGACATGTCGAAAGTGGTGATCGAGCGGCCCCGAACCGGAGCCGGCTGGCGCCGCAAGGGGCGGACAACTCCCCTTGTGGATGCCGACGACACACCGCTGCGTCAGCGCGTGCCGCCAAGGAAGACGCCCGGCAGCAAGAGCCTCAGCGACAACCTCGCGCCGCTACGCCGCTTCCTCGAAAGCAATGTCGGTCGGTCCTGGAACAAGGTCCATGCCGAGATCGCCGAGAATATCCAGCCAACGTCGACAGTGCAGAAACACGTCCTCGAACATGTCGACGACTTCGTCGCAACCCGGACCCGCATGAAGGACGACGAGGTTTATGTGACGATGGGGCGGTTCGGCGGACCGTTCCAGCCGGTCAAGGACTCATGGGCGCTGCTCTACGTCCACCCGAAGACGGGCAAGCTGATGCGGAACCGGCACTACCGCACGCCGCCGCCCGGCCGCGCAAAAGCGCAGGTGCTGATCGCCGATCGCCGCCGCGACCTTGGCCCATTGCGCCAGGCGCATCTCTTCGGCGACGGCGCCTGGTGGGATGTCGTTCTCGAAGCCAACCCTGTCCGCAAGGAAGTCGCGCGCGAACGCAAGGGCGCGGCCCCAGCCAAGCGAACGCCGCTTCCGTTCGAGGATGTCGTGCTGGCGCGAGGGCTTTCAGACATGACGCCCGACCGCCTCTATGGCCGGACGGGCGTACACGCCGTATCCGCGAGGCGCCTGACGAAGGCTGAACGCAAGAAACTCGACCTGCCGTAGCCCAACACGACTGGAACCCTACTGACATTCCCTGTCAGCACGCCATGCTAGAGCGCCGCCATGGTCAAACCGCTTCCACCGCTCAACGCCATCCGCGCCTTCGAGGTCGCCTCGCGCCACCTCAACCTGTCGCGCGCTGCTGAAGAGCTCGGCGTCACGCAGGGCGCGATCTCGAAACAGGTCATCGCGCTGGAGGAGTTCATCGGCATCCAGCTCTTCGCGCGCGAGCCGAGCGGGCTGCAGCTGACCGCCGAAGGCGGCAATCTCAAGGAAGCCATCGCCCCCGCCTTCACCACCCTTTCCGACGCCTTCGCCCGTTACTCGCGCCGCCCGCCTCGACGTCGACCACACCTACCACCTCGCCCACACGACTGCCTCTGTGCGCCGGCCATCCGTGCAGTCGGCGGCCGACTGGCTCAAGGCGTCGCTGGAGCATCTGAACTGACGCCACGGGCCACGACCCCAGTTGCCCTCCGCCCGCAAACACGCCATCTCCCCACCATGACCGTCGCCGACCAAGCCGCCGCCCTGCACGAGGACTTCGCCTTTCTCGATGAGTGGGAATCGCGCTTCACGCATCTGATCGACCTCGGCAAGTCGCTGCCGCCGCTCAAGCCGGAGGAATACTCCGAGGCCAACAAAGTGCGCGGCTGCTCCAGCCAGGTCTGGCTCATCGCGGAACCCTCGCCAGACAGCCCCGGCGCCATCCGCTTCCGCGGCGGCTCGGATGCGATGATCGTGGCCGGCCTCGTCGCCATGCTGCTGCACCTGTTCTCCGACCAGCAGCCGAAAGACATCCTCGCCTTCGACGCCCCCACCTTCATGCGCGAGATCGGCATCGCCGACGCCCTAACGCCGCAACGCTCCAACGGCCTCGCCTCCATGCTCCAGCGCATCCGCGCGCACGCGGGCGAGGCGTAGGACCAAGCCGCGCCAACGCGCTCTCCCCCCCTCGCATCGTAGGCATCCGCCAGCGCGTCCAGCGCCTGCGCCACCACGCCATGAACCTCGGCCTGCGAAATCCCGAAGCGCTTCTTCAGCGCCAGCAGCGACTCCGCCGCAACCTCCATCCGCAGCTCACGCTAACGCCTGGATCCCCGTCACTTTCCAGCGCCTCTGCCGCGGCGCGGCGACCGTCACAAATGCTTCGCAGAACGGGTGATAGAGCCATCTCGTTACCGCGCGCCGGCCAGAAGGCCGAGGGAGCCCCGTCCGTGCTGATCCAGCTCGTCCGCCGCCTCAAACTGGCCCTGGCCGCAGCCTTGCTCGTCGCCATTCCGGCGCACGCGCAGG